>ENA-OWPN01000169-OWPN01000169.1-human-gut-metagenome-genome-assembly--contig:-NODE-169-length-116094-cov-5.213583_pt1 | contig 116094 bp, 99 predicted proteins | sample MGYA00248266_ERZ651850 | MGnify/ENA primary metagenome ERZ651850 (study PRJEB26924, sample SAMEA4378296) | human gut metagenome | biome: human gut; feature: human-associated habitat; material: faeces... | reverse complement strand
TTGTGCAGGAAAGGAATGGTGCTATGAAAACATAATCAGCCCTTTCTCTCGCCTGTATTTAATAAACGAAGGAAAAGCGGCTGTTTACATGAACAAGAAAAAGTACGAATTATCGCCCGGCGAATTGTTCATTATCCCAAAGTTCACGTTCCATACGTATGAATGTGACAATTTTATGAATCATTATTACATCTGTTTTTTCGACCAGCTGATTGGGGGCAGAAGCCTGTTCGAAAACACGACCATACGCTATCAGCTTCCAGCCAAAGAGATAGACCGGATGCTTATGTTGCGTTTTCTCGAACTGAACCCCGATTGTGCCGTCCGCAATCCGAATCCTAAAACATACGACAATAAAGATAATCTTTACACCGTCAACCAGAGCCGTTCCAATTACGATCTTGTTACCGAGATCGAAAGCAACGGCATTCTTCTACAGCTCTTCTCACGTTTCTTAGGGGAAACGAAGTTTCTGGAACCAGAATCACGTAATCAATATGAACGACTCAACCTCGCACTCAATTATATCGACAACAACCTGCAACAAAGTATTCTTGTAAGCGACCTGGCAGAATTGATGTGTATCAGCGCCGACCATTTTTCCCGTATTTTTCGACGAGTTATAGGCATGGGGCCCAGCCAATACATCCAAACCAAACGGATCGAACGTGCCCAGACTCTACTTTTGACTTCCCGCCTCAGCATCAAGGAGATTGCAGAAACAGTTGGCATTCCCAATCTTTCTCAATTCTCTAAACTGTTTTCCAAACAAACCAATCATTCCCCACGTGAATATCGGGAAACGGTTTAAAAACACGCCTGTTATCAAACCCAAAAAGCGGTACACCCTTTCGGATATACCGCTTTCTTTATCTTAAAACGTATCTTCCTTATGCTTCTGCTACCACTTTTTTTACAGAAACGAAAGAACGGTTTTCTTTGCCTCTACGGAAAGTAACCACGCCATCAACCAATGCATACAACGTATGATCTTTACCGATACCTACGTTCTCACCCGGATGATGAACTGTTCCTCTCTGACGAACGATGATGTTGCCAGCTTTAGCAACTTCACCACCGAAAAGCTTAACACCTAATCTCTTACTTTGTGATTCACGGCCGTTCTTAGAACTACCTACACCTTTCTTATGTGCCATTTCTTCTTTTCTCCTTTAAACGTTAAGCAACAATTTCTTTAATACTCACTTCAGTGAACTGCTGACGGTGACCGTTCAGTTTACGATAACCTTTTCTTCTCTTCTTGTGGAAGATCAGCACTTTATCACCTTTTACCAGCGGAGACAGTACTTCACATACTACCTTTGCGCCTTCTACGGTAGGAACACCTACTTTAACTTCACCATTGTTGTCAACCAACAATACTTTGTCAAACTCAACAACAGCTCCGCTTTCTGCGTTCTGAATGTGATGAACGAATAATTTCTTTCCTTCTTCAGCTTTGAACTGCTGTCCGTTAATTTCTACGATTACGTACATCTGTCTTTTTATATTTAAACAGGTTATGTCCCGGGGGTGGATACATATTAAGTATCACTTGTTTACCCTCTGCAGAATTTCAGACCGCAAAATTACTGTTTCCGAATATATTATGCAAGGATTACTGGTATTTTTTTATTCTTCCCGAAATATTTATTTATCTTTATCACTAAATTCTATTCAACACATCCAAAATACACTCGTATGAAATACAAAATAACCACTCTGGTAGAAAATTGCGTGTACGGACGCCAACTCCGTGCAGAACATGGCTTGTCGTTATATATAGAAACACCTGAACACAAAATACTTTTCGATACAGGAGCATCGAATTTGTTCATCCATAATGCAAATGTACTGAATATTGATTTGAAACAAGTAGACTACCTCATCCTTTCGCACGGGCACAGCGACCATACCGGAGGTTTGCAACATTTCATGACACTGAATGAAACAGCAAAAATAGCCTGTAAGAAAGAAATATTATACCCGAAATTTAAAGAAAACAGGGAAAACGGAATCAGGGAAACAGAACTGCCTGAACGTTCCCGCTTCTTATACATAAATAATACAACAGAGCTGGTTCCCGGTCTTTTTATTTTTCCACATATAGAAATCGTCGATCCGGAAGACACGCACTTCGACCGTTTCTATACACGAAAAGCCGAAAGTAAAATCCCCGATACCTTTGAAGATGAACTGGCGATCGCCCTGATAACAAATAATTCTTTTTCCGTCATCAGTGCCTGTTCCCATCGGGGAATCACCAATATGATCCGAACCATACAAAACAGATTTCCGGCTTTATCTCCCGATCTGATTCTAGGAGGTTTTCATATTCATAATGCGGAAACTGAAAAATACAATGTGATCGCTCACTATTTGGCTGCGAATCCGCCCGAACGAATGGGTACTTGCCATTGTACGGGTGTCGATAAATATGCTCTCTTCCATCAGCAATTCAACGACCGTGTATTCTATAATTATACAGGAAGTGTTATCGGAATAGAAGAGTTATGACAACTTAAAACTTTTTTAATTCCTGGTACAAACGTTGTACGGGTAAGCCCATTACGTTATAAAACGAACCGTTGATGGCTTCCACTCCGACGTATCCGATCCATTCCTGTATACCATAACTGCCAGCCTTGTCGAACGGACGATATTTATCTACATAATAAATAATATCATCATCTTCCAGCTTCGCAAAGCTAACAGCCGAAGCAACAGAAAAAGAAACACTCTTTTCCCTGGTAGTCAAACAAACGCCTGTCACAACTTCATGCACATGGTCAGACAAATAACGTAACATTTCGATCGCCTCTTCACGATTGGCTGGTTTACCCAAAATACGATCGTAAGTGGCAACGATCGTATCAGCCGTGATCAGCAGTTCGTTATCAGTCATTTTCCCCATATATGCTTCCGCTTTCTTACGGGCAATATGCAAAGGGATCTCTTCAGCCGTCAATGTTTCGGGATACGACTCATCGATACCGGGAATGACTTCGACCTCAAAGTCGAGATCCAGTCCGGACAATAATTCTTTTCGGCGGGGTGAGTTTGATCCCAGCACAATACGGTATTTTAGTAGGTTAGTCAACATATGCTTCATTGTTATTTACCATCCGAAGGCTTCCGAGCTCATCCAATGGCCTTGTGCTTTCATTGTTTGTTCTATCACATCGCGGGCAACACCTTCACCCCCGTTACGTAAGGAGATATATTTGGCTATCTGTTTGATTTCCGGTGCTGCATCTGCAGGAGCGACAGGCAATCCAACCAGCTTCATTACATCATAATCCGGAATATCGTCTCCGGCATACATGACCTCTTCAGGCTTTAACCCGGTCTTTTGCAGAAAATCATGGAAGTCATGTATCTTCACGGCACTACGCATATAGATATGTTCAATACCCAGGCGGGAAAAACGGATCTGAACAGCCTCTGTATACCCACCGGTGATGATTCCCACCTGATAGCCTTTCTTTACAGCCAGCTGCAGGGCATAACCGTCTTTAATATTGACGGTACGCATCGGATCACCGTCCGGATGGAGCGGAATCACATCACACGACAACACACCGTCTACATCAAACACAAATGCTTTTATCTTCGTCAGGTCATAATTGATACTACTCATTTTGGGCCTCCTTATGTATGCTTTGGCTAAGAAGCTGATAGATCGCTTTCATATCCGGATCGTCCAGCATAGCCAAATGTTTGTTAATTACATTTTCATCATACCGGATCGCCGGACCGGTTTGGGCTGCTGCCGGCGACATGGAATGTATTTTTGCTACCGTCTCGTCAATAAGCGGCAACAGGACTTCTGCCGGGATGGATTCGTTTTCCAGCAATTTATAAGATAATGTATAAATATGATTGGTAAAATTACAAGCGAACACAGCTGCCAAATGCAGACTCCTACGCTTTTCAGAAGACATGAAACGGACATTCTCTGAAAGGGCACTCGCTATATTCTTCAGATAATCCGCATCTTTTTCCGTATTGGCTTCGATGAAAAACGGGATCACCTCAAAATTCACATTCCGCCCCTTACTGAACGTCTGCAAAGGATAAAGCACCCCGAACCGTCCGGCATATCCTTCAAAAACACTCATAGGCATACTTCCGGCAGTATGAATCCACATTCCGTTATTCGATTTAACCTTGGAAATCACCTCCTGCAAAGCCGTATCTTTCAATGAAAAAACATACAGGTCCGCATCAGCCTGCAATGCTGACAGATCGTTGGTCCACGGACAACCCAGTTGTGCAGCCAACTGACGGGCGCTCTCTTCCGTATGGCTGTACACCTGTCCTATCTGCATACCGACCCGCTGCATGGCAAGTGACAAACGTGTCGCCAGATTTCCGGCTCCAACAAAAACTATTTTCATGCTTCCTTATTTTCTTCCGGCATTTTAAAACTGTCCAGGTGAATCTTTTCCCACTGCAGATGAGCTTCGTCAAACGGCTTACGCTCCTGGTCCTTATAACCGAAACCGATTATTGAAAGAACCTCCAGCTGATAAGGGATATCAAGCAGATTACGCACATACGTATTGGCATCCGTATCGTCCTCCGTCTGACGGTTACGTATCTGGCACCAGCAACTTCCCAATCCCAGATCTTCTGCCTGAAGCTGCATATAAATGGAAGCAATAGAGGCATCCTCTACCCAGACATCGCTTTCCATCACATTCGCCAGTACCACAACGGCCAGTGCACACCCTTCAAGGAATGAAGAACCTGCAGCCTTGCATCCCGCCAGCTTTTTTAGCATTTCCTTATCCTCCACCACGATAAACTGCCAGGGATTCTTACGCTTGGAAGCGGGAGCCATCAAGGCTGCTTTTAAAATCATTTCGACTTGTTCAGGTGAAAGCAACTGGTCGGTAAACTTACGCGTGCTTCTTCTATTCTTGATCAGTGATGCAAAACTCTCCATTTTTATCTTACTTTTGTACTGTTAATTAATCATCTTCATCCTACAGGGAAGATATTTCCGAACAGGACAAAGATAAAGATTTTTTACACGCTGAATATACGCTTCATTCATTTTTCGCGTTAGTAAAGCTATAACATTATATATTATGAAGATTCGTGCGATAGCTGCACTGCTATTTATATTGGTTTCAATCAGCGCTTTTGGACAAAAGCATGTCAAAATAACGGGATATGTACGGGATGCCGACGGTAGTCCGCTCGAACTGGTACTTGTCCAGATAAAAAATACCCTGAACGGGGCAATGACAAACGAAAAGGGATATTATTCGATCACAACTTCTCCGGGTGATTCCGTTTCGGTCATATTCTCCTGCCTGGGTTACAACAAAGCGGAACGCATTCTGCCCAGCCTACAACAGGACATGAGGCTGAATGTGCAGATGAACTACACCAGTATCGACCTGGGCGAAGTCGTCGCTACCGCTATCCGCAAGCAAACATCGACGCTAGAATCGCTCAATGCAGACCGTGTCAAGCTGCTCCCCGACCCTGCCGGAGGTAGTATAGAAAGCCTGGTAGTCACCTTTGCCGGGGTCTCTTCCAGTAACGAGCTGAGCTCCCAATATTCGGTTCGCGGCGGTAGCTACGATGAAAATATAGTCTACGTAAACGGCCTGGAAGTGTTCCGCCCGTTGCTGATCCGTTCCGGGCAGCAGGAAGGTTTGAGCTTTATCAATCCGGACCTGACAGAAGCCGTCAACTTCGCTGCCGGAGGATTCGAAGCACGGTATGGCGATAAGATGAGTTCCGTTCTCGATATCACTTATAAAAAACCGAAATTGTTCGAAGGTTCGGCATCCGCCAGTCTGCTGGGAGCCAATGCCTATATCGGCAGTTCGATCGGCAAGTTTACCCAGGTAACAGGTATTCGTTACAAGACCGGACGCTCCCTGCTGAAAACAATGGATACGGACGCAGAATACCAACCGGACTTCGTCGACCTGCAGTCGTACATGACCTATCAGCTGGCTCCGAAATGGGAAGTGAACTTCCTGGGAAACCTGGCATCCAACACGTTCAAATTCACACCAAATAAACGTGAAACCAACTTCGGTACGGTAGAAAACGCCCAGCGCTTTGAAGTATATTTCCCTAACAGCCGCGAACGGGATAAGTTCCAGACTTTATTCGGAGCGCTGACCCTGAAACATAATCCGAACGAGAAAACCGAGCTGGGTATTCAGGCTTCGGCATTCTCCAGCAAAGAAATAGAAACGTACGACATCACCGGTGAATACTGGCTGGGTGACGCAACAACAGAAAACAATAGCGGACAAGAAGCTCTTGAGGTAGCCCGTTATCACGAACATGCCCGCAACCGACTAAGCTCTACGATCATGAACGTAGGTCATTTCGGTAGCAGCAAAATCAAAAACCATACACTTCAATGGGGAGCGACCGTACAGATGGAAAAGATAAACGACCGCATCAGCGAGTGGGAAAAACGTGACTCGGCTGGTTACTCACTGCCCCAGACAGGAAACGGTGTCAATGTAATCTCCAACCTATATTCGGATAACGATTTATCCAGCACACGCGTATCGGGATACATTCAGGATGTTTTCAAATTCCGTACCAAACAGGGTATGTTCACGCTTATCGGAGGCGTTCGCGGAAGCTATTGGAGCTATAACAAAGAGTTTATCTTCAGTCCGCGTGTTTCTTTAGGATTCATTCCTAATTTCGACCAGCGACTGACATTCCGTGCAGCAACGGGTATCTATTACCAATCACCGTTCTATAAAGAATTGCGTACCACGGTACAGGATGCGGCAGGCAATGATGTCATCGCGCTGAATAAAGATATCAAATCGCAACGTTCCATCCATTTCATTCTAGGGGGCGATTATACCTTTAAGGCTGGCAACCGTAACTTCAAAGTCAGCACCGACCTGTATTACAAGAAACTGGATGACTTGATCCCCTATACCGTCGACAATGTAAAGATCCGTTATTACGGTGAAAACTGTGCCAAAGGGCATGCTATGGGTATCGATGTCAAATTCTTCGGCGAGTTTGTTCCCGGAACCGACTCCTGGATCAGTTTCTCGTTGATGAAAGCCCAGCAAACCATTCGCGACAAAGTAACCGTACCCATGCCAAACAGCCAGGGATATAACGTTTCCTTGTTCTTCCAGGATTATTTCCCGGGATACAAACGTGTAAAACTGAATCTGAAAGGCGTTATCTCCGGCGGACTTCCTTTTATAGCACCGCGTACAAAATACGAAGATGTCAAAGGAACATTCCGTCCCCCCGCCTATAAACGTGTCGACTTAGGCTTCTCTTACCAGTTGGCCGGAGGCACCGATGCGATCATGGACCGCGGCTTTTTCCGCCACCTGAAAAACATCTGGATCGGACTCGATGTCTTTAACTTATTTGATATAAAAAATGTCAGCTCCTACTACTGGATCACCAACATCGACAACCAGCAGTACGCAGTACCTAACTATCTGACTGGTCGACAACTCAACGCTCGGCTGATAGTGGATTTCTAAATAATATGTCAATGAGATAATTTGCCAATATGCCAATAAAAAGACAGGGGGTGTCAATGAGAAGTTAAAGCTTTCATTGGCACATTGACATATTGATATATTGGCAAATTATTATTAATGAAATATTTCTTGATTCTTCAAAAAGAATGTACCTTTGCCATCAGAACAAAAAGCATTTATCAATTAATAAATTATTATTGACATGGAAATTACACATATTGAACATCTGGGCATTGCAGTAAAAAGCATCGAAGCTTGTCTGCCGTATTACGAAGAAATTTTAGGCATGAAATGCTACAACATCGAAGAAGTAGCTGACCAGAAAGTGAAAACTGCTTTCTTTAAAGTAGGCCAGACCAAAATTGAATTACTGGAACCGACCAGCGAAGACAGCACTATCGCTAAATTCATCGAAAAGAAAGGCGAAGGCATTCATCATATCGCATTTGCTGTACCCGATGTACAGGCTGCTTTAAATGAAGCTGAAGAAAAAGGCGTTAAGCTGATCGACAAAGCTCCCCGTGGTGGTGCAGAAGGTTTGAACATCGCTTTCCTTCACCCAAAATCAACCTGCAGCGTTCTGACAGAACTTTGCATGCCTGGTAACAAATAACAAAAACACTTCATTTCTAACAACAAATCAGAAATACAATGAGTAACCAACTTGAAAAAGTAAAAGAGCTTATCGCTCTTCGCGAACAAGCCCGTCTCGGTGGTGGAGAAAAAAGAATCGAGTCTCAGCACAAAAAAGGCAAGTACACAGCACGCGAACGTATCGCCATGTTACTTGACGAAGGTAGTTTCGAGGAGTTCGATATGTTCGTTCAACACCGTTGTACCAACTTCGGTATCGAAAAAACAAAATTCCTGGGTGATGGCGTTGTAACAGGTTATGGTACGATCGACGGCCGCCTTGTTTACGTCTATGCACAAGATTTCACAGTATTCGGCGGTGCTTTGTCAGAGTCATTAGCTATGAAGATCTGTAAAGTAATGGATCAGGCCATGAAGATGGGTGCCCCTGTCATCGGTCTGAACGATTCAGGTGGAGCACGTATCCAGGAAGGTGTCAACGCTTTGGCCGGTTATGCCGAAATTTTCCAGCGTAACATTCTGGCATCAGGTGTTGTTCCACAGATTTCCGGTATCTTTGGCCCATGTGCCGGCGGTGCCGTTTATTCTCCAGCACTGACAGACTTCAACATCATGACACGCGGAACAAGCTACATGTTCCTGACTGGTCCGAAAGTTGTAAAAACTGTTACCGGAGAAGACGTAACCCAGGAACAACTGGGTGGCGCAAGCGTACACACGACCAAATCGGGTGTTGCCCATTTCGCTGTCGACACAGAAGAAGATGGTCTGCAACTGATCCGCAAATTGATCGGCTTCCTTCCGCAGAATAACCTGGAAGAAACACCGCTGATCGAATGTAACGATCCTATCGATCGTTTGGATGATGTATTAAATGATATTATTCCGGATAACACCAACCAGTCATACGATATGTATGAAGTGATCGGAACAATTATCGACAACGGCGAATTCCTTGAAGTACACGCCGATTATGCCAAAAATATTATCGTTGGTTTCGCTCGTTTCAACGGACAGACAGTTGGTATCGTAGCCAACCAGCCAAAAGTTATGGCCGGATGTCTCGACAGCAATGCATCACGTAAAGCTGGTCGTTTCGTTCGTTTCTGCGACGCATTCAACATTCCTCTGGTAACATTGGTTGACGTTCCGGGATTCCTTCCGGGAACAGGACAGGAATACAATGGTGTAATCCTTCACGGAGCTAAATTGCTTTATGCTTACGGTGAAGCAACTGTACCTAAAATCACAGTTACCCTGCGTAAATCTTATGGTGGAGCTTACTGCGTGATGAGTTCTAAACACCTGCGTGGCGATATGAACTACGCATGGCCGACTGCAGAAATCGCAGTAATGGGCCCGAGCGGTGCAGTAGAAGTTATCTTCGCAAAAGAAGTTGCTGCATCGGAAGATCCGGCAAAAGCAACTGCTGAAAAAGAAGCAGAATACAAGAAAGCATTTGCAAACCCATACAATGCTGCTCAGTACGGTTATATCGACGATGTGATCGAACCGCGTAACACTCGTTTCCGTATTATTCGCGCATTACAACAATTGCAGACTAAGAAGTTAAGCAATCCTGCTAAGAAACATGACAATCTGCCTCTATAATTCTTAAAACAGGAAATGAATATGATTAACAAAAGAATTGGAGTATTGCTGTTGTTCGTTTTGCTCGTTTCATTCGGAGCAAAAGCACAGCGTGCAACCTCCATGCGAATAAATGAAGTGTTGGTTATCAACGAAGACAACTTCGTTGACGATTACGGCAAACGTCACGCCTGGATAGAATTATTCAATACTTCTGCCGGAACGGTAAACATTGCCGGTTGTTATTTGACAGACGACAAAAACAACCCCAAAAAATATCCGATCCCGAAGGGTGATGTATTAACTCAGATTCCTCCTCATCAGCACACATTATTTTGGGCTGACGGAGAGCCGGATCGCGGAACTTTCCATGTTAATTTCACACTAGACCCGTCGAAAGAAAACTATATCGCTTTATACGATGCGGATGGTAGAACACTGATCGACGAAATCACGGTTCCGGCTGCACAAAGACCGGATGTGAGCTATGGTAGAGTAATAGACGGTCAGGAAGAATGGGCACAGCTTACAAAAGTAACTCCCAGCACAAACAACCTGACACTCGACTCGAATGAAAAGATCGAAAACTTCAAAAACAATGACTCTTTAGGTATCGGTATGACGATTACAGCCATGGCTGTTGTATTCCTGGGACTGCTCCTTCTTTACCTTATCTTCAAGCAGGTCGGTAAAGCTGCGATTGCCGCCAGCAAACGAAATGCAGAGAAAGCCGGAGCTCCAGTCAGTGCCAGTGCACCTGACGAGGTTTCAGGAGAAGTCTTTGCAGCTATCGCCACGGCTCTGTATGAAATGAGCGATGACAACCATGACATCGAACATACAGTACTTACGATCCGTAAAGTTCGTCGTGCATATTCTCCATGGAGTTCAAAGATCTATAGCTTACGTGAAACTCCCAGAAAGTGATTATCTCTAAAAACAAACAAGAATGAAAAGTTTTAAATATACCATCAACGGTAACGTATATAAAGTACACATCAATTCAGTGGTTGACGATATCGCTGAAGTAGAAGTAAACGGTACACCCTATAATGTAAAGATGGAGAAACCGGCAAAAAAACAAATGGTTACTCTGAAACGTCCGGCTCAGGCTCCGACAACCCCTTCAGGAGAATCGGTTATCACACGCCCGGCTGCCTCTACCACACAGGGAGCTGTTAAAACTCCGCTGCCCGGTGTTATCCTGCAGATCAAATGTAATGTAGGCGACACTGTAAAAAGAGGACAAACTCTTCTTATCCTTGAGGCCATGAAGATGGAAAACAACATCAACGCAGACCGCGATGGTAAGATTATTGAAATTAAAGTACACAAAGGAGATTCTGTACTGGAAGGTGCCGATCTCGTCGTAATCGGATAAGAATATGCAAGAGAGTTTTATGTCATTCCTGGGTGACAACCTACAGTTGTTCCTCACCTACACAGGGGTATATAATGCAACTCCGGGCCATATCGTCATGATTTTGGTAGGTTTGCTCTTTATATTCCTTGCGATAAAATACGAGTTTGAACCTATGCTTCTGATTCCTATCGGATTCGGTATCCTGATCGGTAATATTCCTTTCAAAGATGCAGGATTACAGGTAGGTATTTATGAACAAGGGTCTGTACTGAACATCCTCTATCAAGGGGTAACCTCCGGATGGTATCCACCATTGATCTTCCTCGGTATCGGGGCCATGACCGACTTCTCCGCTTTGATATCCAATCCAAAGTTGATGTTGATCGGTGCTGCAGCCCAGTTCGGTATCTTTGGTGCTTACATTATTGCTCTTCAGATGGGATTCGAACCGAACCAGGCTGGTGCTATCGGTATTATCGGTGGTGCTGACGGTCCTACGGCTATCTTCCTGTCTTCAAAACTGGCTCCAAACCTCATGGGTGCTATTGCGGTGTCAGCCTATTCGTATATGGCATTGGTACCTATTATCCAGCCGCCATTCATGCGTCTGCTTACCACAAAGAAAGAACGTCTGATCCGTATGAAACCGCCGAGAGCCGTTTCTTCTACGGAAAAGATTGTTTTCCCGATTATTGGTCTGTTGTTGACTTGTTTCCTGGTTCCTTCCGGTCTGCCTCTGTTGGGTATGCTGTTCTTCGGAAACCTGTTGAAAGAAAGTGGTGTGACACGTCGTCTGGCAGAAACTGCCCGCGGTCCGCTGATCGATACAATCACAATCCTGTTAGGTATCACGGTAGGTGCTTCTACACAGGCAACTCAGTTCCTGACCTTGAACTCTGTTAAGATCTTCGGTCTGGGTGCGTTGTCATTCGTTATCGCAACATGTGCCGGTGTATTGTTCGTTAAGTTCTTCAACCTGTTCCTGAAACAAGGTAACAAGATCAATCCGCTTATCGGTAACGCCGGTGTATCCGCCGTTCCTGACTCTGCACGTATCTCCCAGATCGTAGGTTTGGAATATGACCCGACCAACTATCTGTTGATGCACGCTATGGGTCCGAACGTAGCAGGTGTAATCGGTTCTGCTGTAGCTGCCGGTATCCTGTTAGGATTCTTGGGATAAGATTCAATAGGGATATTCAATAGATATTCTAAAAATAAAAGATGGCATGTGAAATGGGTTTAAGACTCCATTTAGCATGCCATCCTTGCATTAATAGCAGTTCACTTACATACTTTATTCAACCACCATCGGACTCACTACCGGATCAGCCACTTCTTCCACTGTTGTTCCGACGAATAACCATACCATCAGGAGGACAATTGCTACAACTACCCCGATGACCAACCATACATTTTTCTTTTTCATATTTATGACGTTCTTTGATATTATACCTAATATTTGTAACAAAACAGCAAATTGATTCTATTTGTTCAATAGTCAAGACTACTCCATCAGTAAGTCTTACTCTCCTTTGCTCAGTTGTCCAAGAATAGAAGAGAATGTCTCTGGAGAAATATCCAAATAAGAAGCGATATAATATCTAGGAATCTGTAACAAAAGATAATAACCAACAGGCTCTTGAAGAAAATGACAAATCCGTTCTTTCGCCGTACAATACCGGGAATGGTAATGAAACATTTCCACCTTTGCCAAATAGATTTCTATCACATTATAAAATAAACAAGTAAACTCATGTTGCGTTTTCCATAACGAAATAAAATCATCATAAGAAAGAACCAGCAACAAGGAGTTATTTAAAGCTTTAAAATAAAATTCAATCCCTTTTTGTCGATATAAGCAATGAGATATAATAGCAAATTCACCTTCCTTCACAAAATCAACCACACATTCTTTCCCTTTTTTATTATAACAATAGGCACATACCCCTTCATAAACAAAATAAATCTTTTTCTTCCCATGCTTTTCCAATATTGCCGATTCACCTCTGGCTACCAATACCGGTGACAGCAATTTGCATAGTAAAGCAAACAACTCATCAGAAACAGCGTAATAAGCGTTTAAATAAGAACGAAATTTTTCTAAATCAACTACTACATCTTTTGTCATTATTAAATACTAGCTATCCGGCATCTTCACATTTCAACTTCTCAGTCCGGAAAATTATAAATAGAAAGCGTGGGACTTGTTGCTATTATTTAATCAGAGGTATCCCCATACCCGTATCACAAATAATAGACAACAAGCCCACGCCAATACTATTATACAACCTATTCGGTATGTATATAACAATGACGTGAGCGTTTGTTGCCATTATTCCTGTGATACTGAAAATTGGGGATTTCCTGATTAGGGAATAATATCTTTAACGCTTTCGTTTCCTATATGTCTTTCCTTCAGCAGTTAACGCTTTAACACTCAGGAATTGCTACAAAGATATTGAAAACTAAACAGAAACCCAAAACCAGAATTAATGACTACGACTTGTATTTTTTTAAGAAGAAATATACCCTATTCAGAAGATTAAACATAACCCACTAATTATAAGAGAATTAAACTAAAAAGAATAAATAGTCATCTCCTGATTGATCAAAAGATATTAAAACAAGCAGAATACAAAATCTTAAGATAGCTTAAGAAAATTAAGGTTTCAATCCAATACTTTTGCAAATATAACCAGCATATAAATTTAACTTATAAAACTATATGATCATGAATGAAATTGTTATCCCAAGTACCCAATGGGTAAAAAAAGCACTTTTACTATCAGTATCCCTCAGCATTACACTATCTGGTATGGCACAAGAACAAACCAGTGACAAGTCTTTCTCCTTCCGTCGCAGTTCTCTTTACACATTTATAATAAAATCGGATAAAGACAGCTTAAAAATGGATAAGAAGCTGGATAGTAGCGGAAATATCTTTACAGACGTAATTGCCGAAACACAAGCCGGCAAAAAGCAAATAAGTGCAGATGACAGCATTCCTAAAATAGAGTTAATCGCAAGAGAATTTGCAGAAATACCCATTCCACCACAGTTTGATTCTCTTTGCTTAGAAACCCGGGTAGTCGATTTTGACCAATATCCTGTAACGCTTGAAGAGGTGGAAGCTATCAACGCTACAACCACCGGAGAAAAAAAGCAAAAAGGATTCGGTAAATTCGTAAAATCGGTCGGAAGTGTAGCAGCCTCCACCTTAACTGCCGGCTCATTGGAAATCGATACAATGAGTATTAAGACCTATTTACCAGCCGTTATTGACAAATATTTCAAACAGAATGAAGTGCCGAGCATGCTCTTATGTAAATGGTTCAATTATAATGATGAAGCAAAAGAAATCAGACCTAATTACATGAGTCATTATAATATGGAATTAATCAAAGAAAGAGGAAGACAAAGTGCTACTGCGGAGGAAACGGATATTGCTCTGAATGCAGAAAGAGGAGAAGCTTTCTTCAAAGATGCAGGAAAAGAATTATTAGAAAATACTTTTATCATGGCTATCTATCTGCAATATTTAAGCAAAGAAGAAATCATGAAGCAAGTACAAGATGGTATGACAGTAGCTACAGGCATAGCCGGAGCCTTTGGAGTCAATACTGACTTAATGCTTCTTGGAACCCAAGCAGCCGGAGCAGTTGCCGGAGCATCAATGGGTAGCGGATATTTCGTACAGGCAACTTCCTATTTGTACAGATTAGATTGGAATGAAGAAAAAACGCTCAAATTTTATAAAGAATTATATGACAAATCATTAGATGACCTAATCAAATCAGGCATCTGCCAGTTACGATTCGTTGGCAAAGACAAAGCATACAGTAATGTCAGGGCCAGCCGCTTCTCCAACCGCCCGGAAAGTGAATTATTAAAAAGAGCCACAACCCGGGCAATCGATGCTGCAATTGTTAAACTACAAAGAGAGCATGACGAATTCAAAACGAAAACTCCTGTTGTTAATATCGATGACAAAGAAGGCGTACTTTATGCATCTATCGGATTACGGGAAGGAGTGGAAGCAGGAGATGTCTACGCAGTTCTTCAACCGATCATAGATCCTGCTACCTACGAAATAACTTCTTTTGAAACGGTAGGAAAAGTAAAAGCCATCAAAAATAAGATTTGTGACAACCGTTATCAAGCAGATATTGAAAGAGAAGAAGATGCTGAAAACGGAGAAAAAGCAGACACCCCGATTAAATATACGGCATTCAAAGGGAAAGTAAAACCGGAATGGCGAGGATGCTTATTAAAACTGGAAAAGAAAAAATAATAATAAAAATTCCATGAAAATCAGACTTATCCTATTAATACTATGTCTTTCTGTCGTATGCAATAGCAATGCCAAAAAGAAAGAACCGATTATCGGGTATGACATCGAATACAGCGGAGCAGAAGGAGTATCTGGCACTTATATGATACAAGTATGGATCAATACGACTAAAGCGACACTATCCACCGAAGAATTCAAAAGATACGCAGTAGAAGGCATTCTGTTTAAAGGTTACGCACGTCCTCAACAAGAACGGGTCGCCCCTATGGTATCAGATGCAATCAGACAGGCCAAAAGCGATTTTTTTAATGCCTTCTTTGAAAATGGAGATTATAGCAAATATGCATCCGTGCTGGGAAACACAGTCAAAAACCTTAAAATAACCAAGAAGGAATATCGACTGGGAATGATTATATCCATATCCGAAAGTCAGCTGAGGAAAGACTTGGAAGAAGCCGGTATTATCAGTAAACTGGGAGGCAATATATTCTAATCAATTAACACAAGAAAGAATAGTATGAAATCCAACTTTATAAAAATAAGTTTATGCTTCTTATGTCTCCTTTTTCTAAATGCCTGTAATAATAAGCAGACGGTGACATCTTCTTATTACACTTATAAAACCGAATGTTTGGGAGTCGAATTAGACGGCTCCCAAACGCTTCGGGCATGGGGAACAGGAAAAAACAAAAAAGATGCAATAGAACAAGCGAAAAAAAATGCTATACATGATATTCTTTTCCAAGGAATACATGACGGGCAATCAAAATGCTCTGTCAAACCTTTATTAACTGAGGTTAATGCGGCAGACAAATACGAGGATTATTTCAATGCCTTCTTTCAGGACAAAGGTTCATATCAAACCTTTGTCTCCGGAGAAGAAAACGGCAGAACCACACGCATTCAGGAGGCAAATAAAAATCAGCTTAAATACGGAATTGTAGTGCGTGTATTTCGTTCCGAACTAAAAAGACGCTTACAAGCAGATGGTATACTAAAATAAAAAACAATCATGAATATAAAAACACACATATTATTTATCGTTTTCTGGATCAGTTCATTAGCAGTATATGGCCAGGCGCGAAAACCAAAATTGATGGTTATCCCCAGCGATAGTTGGTGTCGGCAAAATCATTGCATGACTCAATACGATGACCAAGGTCTCGTTTCTGAAGTCGCCAATTATAATGAAGCAGTGAAAAACAAAGACTTAAGGATTGTTATCTCTACCATTAATAATTTAATGAAAGACCGTGGATTTGAATTGGAAGATTTGGAAGCCACACTGAAAAAATTGGAAACAAGCAAAGCCGAGGACGAACTAATAACAAGTAAATCCGGATCGACAATCAGTGAAAGTCCTTTCGACCAAATAAGAAAACGAGCGAAACCTGATATCATTCTGGATATTGATTATACGATCAACTGGTCCGGTCCGGAAGCCTCGATCACGTATGATTTACGAGGAATGGACGCTGCTACAAATAAACAAATAGCCGGTTCCAACGGTGTCGGTAATCCTTCGTTTTCAGCCGAGATAGCCAGTATGCTCAGAGAAGCAGTCCAATCGAATATGAATGTTTTCTCAGACAGACTACAAAAACACTTCGAAGACATGGCTGAAAACGGTCGGGAAGTAATCGTCGAAATCAAACTGTTCGAAAACTCCGAAGTCGATTTTGAATCTGAATTCGGAGATGATGAACTATACGATATTATAAAAAACTGGATGACCGACAACACAGTCAAAGGACGTTATTCCATTGATGATGCGACAGAGACACACATACGTTTCAGCCAAGTCCGTATCCCCTTATATGATGAAGACGGAAGAGCTATGGATACAAGAGATTTCACAAACTCTCTCCGCAAATATCTGCGAAAGGATCCTTATAGGATACCAGGCAAAATCGTTCTGAAAAGTTTAGGAGAAAGTCTTTTAATCATCGGTGAAAAATAAAACCTGTAATCATGAAAATAATACAAACAATCCTGTTATTACTCGCATCTGTCCTCAGTGGACGGGCGCAGCAAACCTTGTCGTCCAAAGACATGATAGCCATTACCCCGCTTGTCAGTACCGAACTTCCCGTAGCTGACGGAGTAAAAAAGATATTGGAATTGAAAGCAAGGCAAATGTTGACAATGAATGGACTGGCCTCTTATTCCGAAAGATTTGTATTAACTCCTAACATCACTATTCTCACGAAAGAAGCGACTCCCACTGCCCCTCCTATGTTCTCGATCAGCATGGAAATATCATTTTATGTAGTGGATGTCTTCGATCAAACCATTATCAGTGAAATCGTATTTCCAGGCAAAGGTATTGACCAGCAGGAGCACAAAGCTCTGATACAGGCGATAAATCGTATCAATCCCCGTTCTGAAAAAGTATCGGCATTTATAGAAGAAACTAAAAACAGGATTACAGATTATTACAAAATGCGCATCCCAACATTAAGTAAACAGGCTGAAACACTTGCTGCTCAGGGCTTCTACGAAGACGCTTTAAACCTTCTTGCCGGTGTACCGGAATCGGTAGAAGGTTATCCGGCCATCGCCAATAAAACAAAAATTATTTACAAACAATATGCCAATCACCAGGCCGACCAATTACTCAAAGAAGCTAAAGGACATATTGCCATTCGTGAATATCCGGCAGCCATTGAGTTACTGGCAGATATCAGTCCGTTAAGCGACCGATATAAAACAGCGACATCCCTGATCAACAGCATTAAATCATCCATCGACGCATCTGAGCGTGCTGCTATTACGAGCCAGATGCAACATTACGAGGCCAAACAAGAAGAGGCACGCCGTATCCACGATGACGAAGTGGCTTTACAAAAAATGGCAATCAACGCATCCCGAGATATCGCAATAGCAAACAACGAAGCAAACAAACCTTCGCTAATGAAAAGTATCAATAACTGGTTCATCTCTAAATTCAATTAATATGGAACATTGTCCCGTATGTAAAGAGCCGATGCCGGCTTTATCGAAAGTCTGCCCGGTTTGCGGTTACGTAGCGACCCAAACAGATAATACAGGCAACCTGCTGGAACAACTGGTCGAAAAAATGGAAAGTTGTCTGCATAAGCTCAAACAACAGGATAAACCGACTGTATTCACCGGTATAAAAAAATATATGTTTATCTTTTATATCATCCTTACCATTCAGCTATTCGTACTGGCGGCTGTGAGTATGAGTATAATGGCTTGGTCCGCTGTTTCATTATTCTTGTTTTTATCTATCTTTTCCATTATAAAAAAGTTCAGAAATAAGAAAAATGAAGCCTCCAGTCAATTCAACTTGATAACAGCCGATTACGAAACATACCGCCGGCAAGCCAATACCCATTTCGGTAAAAACAAAGAGGTGAAGGAGTTATCACTGACGTTGGACCAGGAAATGGATACTATTAAAAAAGAATGGCGGAAACAGGCTTTCCAATATAATACGCTTGGTGTCATCAGTATCATCTGTATCCTGATCGTAACCGGATCTGTCATTTTCTCCCTATCAAAATTTATAGCAACCGCCGACCTGCCTCCTGAAGAAAGTTCGATCATCACTTATCTGGAACAGGAAGAATATGACAAAGCGATCGCCATCTACCCGGATGTAGAAAAGAACAGTATAGACGAGGGAGAAAATATCAGAACACAGGTTATCCATCACTTATCCCAAAAACAACAATGGGAAAAGGCTTATTCTTTCTTTTTGCTGCATTGTATGGGAAAGAGGGGCGATTATAGCTGTGCCCGAATCATCATCGAAGATCAACTAAAAAACAACAGAAAAGAGGGAGCCATCGATTTTTTGGAGACATGCAGTTCTCTACATTATCCTTCCGACTTCAATAAACTGAAAAAATTAATCTATAAATAATCGATATGGGACTATTCCGAAATAACAAAGAAGGTGGTATCATGGATACTATCCGTTGCGATGAGAAAGAATTCCTGATTTGGAAATGGAGCCCGACAGGAGAAAAAAGCAAAAAAGAAAATGCCATACGTTATGGTAGCAGTTTGCAGGTAAAAGATGGTGAAGTAGCAGTCTTCGTATACAAGCAAAACAACGGGACTATGCAGGATTTTATAGAAGGTCCTTTTCAGGAAACAATAAAAACCGCCAACTTTCCGATACTGACCAGCATCGTCGGACTCGCTTTCGGCGGAAGTTCCCCCTTCCAGGCAGAGATATATTTCATAAATCTGGCTGGAAATATACAAATACCCTTTTATATCCCCGATTTTATGGTGTACGATCACCGTTTCCAGAATTTCGGTACTCCTATTCAAGTAAAAGGCAGGCTTATCTTCAATATCGCCGATTACAGACAGTTCGTCAAACTCAACAGGATGGCAGCATTCAATCTGGATGATTTCCACGACCAGGTCAAAACAGCAATCAACCGATATGTAAAAAGTGCCATAGCCAAAGCACCCAAAGAATACGGTATTCCGGTCCTACAAATTGAACAGAAGTTGGATGAAGTCAATACGCTTATCGAAGAGAAGCTGAAACCCCTGTTTTATGACGATTTCGGGATCAACCTGAAAAGGGCGGACATAGGTTCCATCCAGGTAAATCGTGAAAACGACGAATATAAACGTTTGCAGCAGGTTGCCGGTAAACAGGAAGAAAAAATGATCGATACGCAAACAAATATCAACCTCGACAATATGGAAGAGACACTCCGTATCAACCGGGAAGAACATCAACGGGCACAAAAACTACAGACGGAAAGCAATTATATCCGGACACACGCTTTAAATCAGCAAACAGACGTACTGAAAACAGCCGCAGCCAGCCTGGGAGAGATGGGGAATATGGGAACCGGAGACAGTTCAGGTATGAATCCGGCAAACATGATGGCCGGTATGATGATGGGAGGTGCCGTCGGCGGACAGATGGCTAATATGATGAATATGATGGGACAAGGAATGAACCAGGACATGTATCAAAACATGCAAACTCCCCCTCCTCCACCTGTCGTACAATATATGGTTATTGTAAACGGACAACAATGCGGGCCTTTCAATCCCGAAGAATTGATCGGATTATACAACTCAGGCCGGATAACAACCAAGACATATGCCTGGAAACAAGGTATGAGCAACTGGGAGTCACTCGAAAACATAAACGAACTGAACAACCTGCTTCAACTCAACGGGAACACACCTCCCCCTCCACCACCGGGAGTCCTTTAACTAAAAGTATAAACATAAAACGAATAAACGATGAATCATAATTTAGATACCATAGACAAACTAGTTGAATTTGGTATGGGATTGTCACTTTCACAACAAATGATGAACACATTGAAACAAACACCCTCTCCAGCTTATACGCCACCGAAGCAACAACCGGAGTATATATATCACGTCATTATCGAAAACCGTCAGGTCGGTCCTGTGACAAGCGGGGAGCTCTCCGAGTTGATCAAGAATAAAAAAGTGACACAAGATTCCCTGATGTGGCATCCCGGGTTACCCGCTTGGTCATCGGCACAGGAGATCAAAGAGGTGAATGAACTTTTAGTCTTAAATTCAACTTTATAAGTTTGCATTCGTATGAAAATAGACTTGGTAAAATCCATTATAGCATTGGTGATAAGCGCTTTAATATCCTATGGTTTCTATGAACTATGTGAGGATGAGACACAAAGGATCGTCCTTCTTTGCAGCACGTTCATATTCTTATCGATCACAAGTTGTTTCACCATCGGTTGCTCATTGAGAACCAATGGAGCTATTATGCTAACGACCTTTTCAGGAATATTCTTCCTAATAGGTATCATAATCCATGCTTTCCAGGCACTCTTTACTTTCAATCGAACAGCGTTCCTAATCATAGACGGATTACTTTTGCTTGTTTATATATTGACTGCACAAAGTATCTATAAATCAAAACAATAAAGTAAGTATCATACTATCATAACCGAGAAATAACACTCTGATTATAAACACATTAATGCCATGATAGTTGTTTATTTTAACTATCATGGCATCTATCATACTATCATACACAACTTACACAAATATTTAATAATCAATCACATACCACTTTTACATAATAACAAGTCCCTCGCGTCATCCGTTTATTAAGTACATTGTTTCGCTTCAAAAGTTTACCAAAGTTGAGTATCATCTTCTTCGTAATAACAAAACCGGGTTGTTTCTCTGCAATTATATCCAATATCTCCGATGCCAGCAAAGGTTCTATCCCTTCCGTATCCTCTGAAATACAGAAATAACGCAGGAACAATTGCTCTTCCGCCGGAATTTGCTGGAAACGCCAGTTGTTCTCAACGATTGCCGTCTCCTCCTCATGCGTAAACCAATACCGTTCGCCACGGCGCAACATCTCTTTTGCTTCGGCATACAGCTGCTCGTAATCGACCGGCTGGAGATAGTCGATCAGACCTTCCACCTCCACGCAGATAAAACGACGGCTTCCGGTCGGATCGGTCAGCAGATCGAAATTATTGCTGGTAGCGATAAAGGTTGCATAACGTCGCAGGCTGCGCGTCGTACTCTGATAAGGTAAGCGGGCATTGACCACGGCCTTTTGCAAAACATGCTTCAGAAAACTTTGATGCGAAGCCTTTACCGAATCGAACTCGTCGATATTGATCAAGGCATAACGATGCAAAGCCAGTTCTGCCTCCTTCTTATTACCGAAATCGATGCTGTCGGTATAAAAAGGACGAAGCGACGGAGGCAACAAGTTCAGGCAATAGGTCGATTTTCCGCATCCCTGGTCACCAACCAGCAACGGCGTCGTACTGTTTCCGTGTTCTTTATCCAGCTGCATCCAATGAGCTACCATGCTCAGAAACCAACGATAAAAGCAATCACTCCATAACGGGTTATTGTTAGGAACCCGCGCAGCCATCTCACGAATATGCGATTTGCCATCCCATACCGGAAGATTCGCAAGAAAAGCATCGATAGGATGAAACAAGGGTATCTGATCTGAATATACATACCGGTCGATATCTTTATCCCACACATTCAGCCCCTCTTTCTGAGCCTCCAGGCAAATACTGTTACGCACTTTCTGGGTGTAAGGCCTGTACGCGAACTGTATGACCGAACGGTCGAGATACTCCACCTCCCCACTCATCTCGTTCATCCGAAAGAAATAACGTCTTGCCATAAATTCATCCAGTTGCATCACCATCGAAAGACATTCCGGCAAAGGTAATTTACCTCCGATCGCTTTCTTCAGCAGATAAACTCCCCGGAATACCTGCCGCACCAGTAATTCATGCGACTTCAAAGCCTCATACCGTAAGGTCCACCCTACCGCCTCTTCCTCGGGAATCCCCAGACGGCAACTATTTTGTGCCATCTCAGTAAACAATGCATGCAGATCGTCACTCTCCTTTCCGGCAAATTTACGGACTGCTTCCAAAAGCACGATACTGAACAGGGTTGCAATCTGCGTATTACGTTTCACGCCCGGCAACAGACGTTCGATCGGATCGAGCGGAACCTCCTGCACGATACGGAGTTCGCTTTCCTCCGGCATCCGTATCGGTTGTTCCATTCGGATCGATATCGCCGCCGGATTATAATACAGCCCGGTATCATAGCTGACATGTGTCCCCCGCTCCGGCGACGGCTCTTTCAATGTGATCATGCTGCTCAACTGAGGCTGAAAATGCCTGACCGCCAACTGATAGGCCGCCGCATGAAAGAGAACGGCTTTCTCCCGGCTACGCGGCAACTTGCCATCGGGCAGCGTAAAAGGAACGACAATCTTCACGGACTTGCCGCTCAATCCAATGAAAGCCAGCAAGGTCTGAGGCATGGCTGCCGCCTCCTCACGTATCGATGCGGCTTCCTCCGGACCGGACAAACCGTTCACTTCCAAAAGGACATACCCGGTATAGTTTTTCATCTGTACCTTCCCGTCTTTCCGCTGAAATGTTGCTCCCCACACGATCACAGGCAATTTCCGTATCCACTCGTTCGTACGCCCCGGAAATGAAAAGCGTAAACTGGTGCGGACATTAGCCACCTGTACCCCCATTTTATCTGAGCGTAACATCTCCATCACAGGTTCCAGGCTACGTATCTGCAACATAAGCTGGTCTTTCTTATAACGATATTGGCTTACTTTCATTCGAACGGGTATCTTTCAAATTTAAAAAACTGCATTTCCTTACGTAATCGTGCCCCCATCCTGAAACAGACGCGTTTCGCTTTTACCCGATGCGGCGTACAATCCTTCGCTTTCTCATACCCTTCACTCCCTGCCGAGAGATACAGGTCACCCATATCCTTCAGTTCGACGGAATAGCCTTCTTTCAAACGTTCAAGAATAATATCACTCATCTCGCAGACTGTGGCAAGCACATCTCCGCGCGTCAATGAGCAGCGAGCAGCGATCTCTTCCGCCAACTCCTCGGTAGTGACCCGCCCCGTCGTAACGGGAACTCCATAAAACAGTTTCTTTTCTATCGGACCTGTCTTATCCGATTTTGTGCGAACTACATAGAAATGTGCCATAGGTCGGTACTTTATTTTAATAATAATACTAGAAAACTTCACCAAAACGGGCATTTTACCCCATTTTACACCCGGATCTGAACGATGCTCACACCCGGGTCTCAGGGGTATTCAGACCCGGGTGCCAACACCTTTTCCTCCTTACAAATATAATAAAAACATAGCACATAAGCAATGTTTTTCAATAGTTTATTTCATTTTAGACAATATATTTCCGACCTGTCTATTTATAGATTTCAGTATTACAACGCACTTATCATGAATGATGGTTGATGATAGTTGAATGATAGTTTAAAACGGCAACCATCATAATATAAAATACTAATAAACAATATGTTAAACAAAATAATGATAGTATGATAGTTATTTTCAAAAATTACTTTAGATAAGATGATAGGAATATGATAATGGAATCTTCCCGATCATTGCTTTATTTACTGGAATAAATTAACTTTGTATTCATTATTAAAAAGTTGCCATTATGAATCAAGTAAAAGGTATACCATACGGAATATCCGATTTCAACCGGATGAGGAACGATAATTTTTATTTCGTGGATAAGACGGAGTATTTGCCGCTTATTGAAAAGATGCCCAGCTATCTTTTCCTCATTCGTCCGAGGCGTTTCGGGAAAAGCCTGTTCTTAAGTATGATGCGTACCTACTATGACATTTTGCAACAGAAGAATTTCGACAAATATTTCGGAGATCTATGGATCGGAAAACATCCGACCGACCAGCGTAACCGCTATCAGGTCCTTTATTTCGACTTCTCGAAGGCAGGATGTTCATTGCCGGGAAGCGATATGATGTCAAGTTTTAATGAGTATTGCAGTATTATCATTAACCAGTTTGCACACGAATATGCCCCTTTCTATGATGCCGACTTCAAGACAACGGTAGAAAGCCTGGAAAGCGCAAAGGCTAAACTTTCCTACATAGAAATAAAAGCAAAAGAGAAAAATCATCCGTTGTACCTTATTATTGATGAATACGATAACTTCACGAATGTCATACTAAGCGAACACGGGCAAAAAATGTTCCGTGACCTTACACATGCCAGTGGTTTCTACCGCGAATATTTTAAACAATTCAAGGGAATGTTCGATCGTATCTTCATGATGGGTGTCAGTCCCGTTACACTGGACGATCTTTCCAGCGGATATAATATCGACTGGAATATTTCAACAGACGAGACATTCAACTCCATGATGGGATTTAACGAAACGGAAGTTCGCGAAATGTTCCACTATTATCATCAGAATAATGTGTTAACTGGCGACATTGAAACAATGATAACAGAGATGAAGCCATGGTATAACAACTATTGTTTTGCACCTAAAAGCTTGAATGAGGACAGGGTGTTCAATTGTGATATGACGCTTTATTATCTGAATTTTCAAATACAGAGACATCGTGCGCCGGATGAGATGGTAGACAAAAATATTCGTACGGATTACAGCAAATTGAAAATGCTTGCTCGCATCGATCATGATAGTGCACACGAAGGGAATCGTATGAGTACAATCGAAGAGATTGCCGCAAAAGGCGAAATCATTGTTGATTTGCATACCTCGTTTCCAGCAGAGAAAATAGCAGAGCACGACAATTTCAGAAGCCTACTCTATTATTACGGATTACTCACTATATGCGGTACACGCGGTGACCGCCTGAAGATGTGTATTCCTAATAATTGCGTTCGAGAACAATATTTAGGTTTCCTTCGCGATTACTACCAGCAAACATTCCCTGTCAATTTATCTTACCTACAAGATTTGATTGACAACCTTGCTTTCGACGGTCTTTGGAAACCATTCTTTGAAGCTGTTGCACGTGCTTATCATGAAAATTCGTCCGTACGTGATGCAATGGAAGGGGAAAGGAATTTACAGGGTTTTCTGAAAGCGTACCTGGCATTGTCTTCCTATTATCTGGTAGAGCCTGAACTGGAAATGAATTACGGATATTGCGACTTTTTCCTTTTGCCAAACAAACAGCGTTATCCCGATATAAAACACAGCTACATCCTCGAACTAAAATATGCAACCCGTAATGCAACCGACAAGGAGCTTGAAGCACAGGCAGAAGAAGGACGTAGTCAATTATACCAATATAGTGAAGACAAAAAAGTACAAGAATTGACGGAAGGGACAACCCTCCACCGGCTGCTATTGCAGTTCCGGGGGTGGGATATGGTAAAGTGCGAAGAGGTATAACCTACCCCAGCACTTTATTCTTAGCGATCGTAGCCTGGAACTCTTTCAAGTAGAATGGCTCGAAGTAAGCTACATCTTCAAACTGACCGGCTGCAAATGCTTTTTCTGCCAGGGGAATCATATTAACCGCCAACGGATGAATATCATCCAGGAAGATGGCATTCGGGGAAGCGATCGCTTCACGGCATTTGGCAGCACCATTGCCGAAGAAACAAACTTTGCCTTTCTCCAGATAAGAAGCATAGGTATCGGCATCTACTATATCAGCCGAAGTTCCGCGAACTTCTTTCAAATCTGTATCGTAAATAGCTGCATATACTTCCATCCGACGGGCATCCAGCATCGCACAATACAAAGTATCTTTGTCGGCAGGTTGCTGTTTCAAAGCAGCAACAGCCAGTATTTCCAGTGTATGAATGCTGATCAACGGGATACCGTATCCGAAACATAATCCTTTGGCAACCGATACGCCGATACGCAATCCGGTATATGAACCGGGACCGCTGCTGACAGCTACAGCCTCCAGCTTCAAACCTTTCGCTTTCACTACCGCAATAGCTTCTTCCGCATAAACGCCCAGCAAGGCTGCATGTGAAGGGCCCTCAAACGAACTTTTCTCAAAAAGCACCTCACCGCCGGCTGACAGAGCAACGGAGCAGACAGAGGTCGATGTTTCAATATTTAAAATGCAAGACATAATAGTTGACAGTTGACAGTTGACAGTTGACAGATATTTTTCAAAACTATTCTATCAGTTATCAACCGAATTAATTGGCCGCAAAAGTACAAAATCGTCTCTGTAACAAAGCGAAAAAAACAAACTTTTTCTCTATCGCGACGAATAATTGTCAACTGTCAACTGTCAACTGTCAACTGAATACCCTATCTTTGCACAAATTTTTAGAACAATGATACAATCAATGACTGGATTCGGTAAGGTTACAGCCGAACTTCCTTCAAAAAAGGTAACCGTAGAAATAAAAGCGCTCAACAGCAAGCAACTGGATTTATCAACCCGCATTCCGTCTATCTACAAAGATAAAGAAATGCAAATCCGTAGCCAGCTGCTTCAGTCGCTCGAACGGGGTAAGGTCGATTTCAGCATTTACATTGAATATATAGGAAAAGATACTCCTACTCAGATTAACCTCACAGCTTTTGAAAGTTATTACAGCCAGATCAAAGACATCGCAGACAAACTGAATATCGCACTTCCTACAGACTGGTTCCAGACATTACTGAAAATGCCGGATGTTATCAAGTCGGAAATCGTAGAGGTAGACGAAAGCGAATGGGAAGTTGTTTTCACAGCAGTAAAAGAGGCCATCAAGCATCTTTGTGATTTCCGTATCCAGGAAGGCGCCATGTTGCAGAAGCTGTTTGAAGAAAAGATCGGTAACATCGCCCGCTTACTTGCAGAAGTGGAAGAATACGAAGGCGAACGTATCGAAAAGATCAAAGCACGTATCATGGATAACCTTGAGAAGGTGGCAAACCAGGATTACGATAAGAATCGTTTTGAACAGGAAATGATCTATTACATAGAGAAACTGGATGTAAACGAAGAAAAGAACCGTCTCGACAACCACCTGAAATATTTCATCAGCACAATGAAAGATGGACATGGACAGGGTAAAAAGCTTGGTTTCATCGCCCAGGAAATGGGACGCGAGATCAACACCCTCGGTTCGAAAAGCAATCATGCAGAAATGCAAAAGATCGTCGTTCAGATGAAAGACGAACTGGAACAGATCAAAGAACAGGTATTAAACGTTTTATAATATGGCTGGTAAACTAATTATATTCTCCGCCCCGTCAGGCTCAGGTAAATCAACCATTATCAACTATCTGCTGAAGCAGAACCTGAACCTGCATTTCTCTATCTCGGCGACAAGCCGTGCTCCTCGCGGAACAGAAAAGGACGGCGTGGAATACTATTTCCTGACTCCCGACGAATTTCGGGCACGCATCGCTGCCGATGAATTCCTGGAATATGAGGAAGTCTACACCGATAAATATTACGGGACACTGAAAAGCGAAGTGGAACGTATCCTGAACGAAGGTAATAACGTGATATTCGACGTCGATGTAGTAGGCGGTTGTAATATCAAGAAGTTCTATGGCGATCGTGCTTTGTCGGTTTTCATTCAGCCTCCCAGTATCGATCACCTGCGTGAACGCCTGGTAGGTCGTGGAACAGATACACCGGAAGTAATCGACAGCCGTATCGCCAAAGCGGAGTTTGAGCTGGGATTCATCCCCCACTTCGATGTTTGCATTGTAAACGATGATCTGGAAACGGCACAGAAAGAAGCCTTTGAAGTAATTAAAAACTTTCTTTCAAAAGAATGAATACAAACGGACAACTGCCCCGCAAATGGGGATACATCTTTGCTTTAACCGGCATTGCCGCATTAGGGACTTGTATTGCCGGTATTCTCTATAAGGAATATATTATTGCATTTGCAACCGGATTGGTATTCGGTGTACAGGCATTCAATTTCATCAAGTGGAAAAGACAGCGATAAAAGATCATACAAGAATAAAAACCGGAATCTTTTCCGGTTCGTTCAACCCGGTTCACATCGGCCATCTGGCTTTGGCTAATTGGCTGTGTGAATTTGCCGGATTGGATGAAGTATGGTTCGTCATCACTCCCCATAATCCACTGAAAGACCGTAGCAACCTGATGGACGACCAGCTTCGGTATGAATTAGTTGAAGCTTCCATTGCAGGGTATCCCAAATTCAAGGCAAGCGATTTCGAATTTACGCTCCCACAGCCTACTTATACGATCGATACACTCCGCGCACTTGAAAAAACATATCCCGACCGTCAGTTCCATTTTATCATGGGAGCCGACAACTGGGCTTCCATCAGACGCTGGAAAGAATCGGACCAGCTGATCACCCATTACCCAATCCTTATTTATCCGCGTAAAGGATACGAGATACATATCCCGTCAGACATTCCTTCTATCCGCAAAGCGGATGCTCCTTTAATGGAAATTTCTTCCACCTTTATCCGCGAATCATTGAAAGCCGGAAAGGATGTGCGTTTCTTCCTACCGGAAGCGATACGCAATCATAAGTGCTTTTCTGATATATAATTAAGTAAACAACGACTCATTTAGCCGATAAATGAGAATAATTTTGTAATTTTGCGCCGTATTATACAAAATAATAGCGTAATGAATCTATTAGAACTGAGTGAACAGGAAATCATAAGACGCAATAGCATGGAGCAATTGCGCCAAATGGGGATAGAACCTTATCCCGCTGCCGAGTACGTAACAAACGCATTTTCCAATGAAATAAAGGCATCCTTTAAAGACGATGCCGAACCTCGTCCTGTAAGTATTGCCGGACGTATCATGAGCCGCCGTATCATGGGTAAGGCTTCTTTCATGGAGCTGCAGGATTCTGAAGGCAGAATACAGGTGTATATCTCCCGTGATGATATTTGTCCGGACGAAAACAAAGATTTATATAACGTCGTTTTCAAAAAGTTGCTCGATATCGGAGACATCGTCGGAATCAAAGGTTTTGTATTCCGCACACAGATGGGTGAAATCTCCGTACATGCACAAGAGATAACGGTATTATCCAAATCACTCAGACCGCTGCCGGTTGTTAAATACAAAGACGGTGTTGCCTATGACGGATTCAACGATCCCGAACTGCGCTATCGCCAGCGTTATGTCGACCTGATCGTAAACGATGGCGTAAAGGATATTTTCATGAAACGTGCAAAAGTGATCAAAACAATGCGCGCTGTGCTCGACGATGCCGGATATACGGAAGTAGAAACTCCGATCCTTCAGTCTATCGCCGGTGGTGCAAGTGCACGTCCGTTTATCACGCATCATAACTCATTAGATATTGACCTCTATCTGCGTATCGCTACCGAACTGTATCTGAAAAGACTGATCGTCGGTGGTTTCGAAGGGGTTTACGAAATCGGCAAGAACTTCCGTAACGAAGGTATGGACCGGACACACAACCCGGAATTTACTTGCGTGGAACTGTATGTGCAGTATAAGGATTACAACTGGATGATGAGCTTCACGGAGCAACTGCTGGAAAAGATCTGTATGGCTGTCAACGGCACATGCGAAACCGTAGTCGACGGCAAGACCATCAGCTTCAAGGCTCCTTTCCGCCGTCTGCCTATTCTGGAAGCCATCAAGGAAAAGACCGGTTACGACCTGGAAGGCAAGAGCGAAGATGAAATCCGTTCAATTTGTAAAGAATTGAAGATGGAGATCGACGATACGATGGGTAAAGGTAAACTGATCGATGAAATCTTCGGAGAATTCTGCGAAGGTACATTTATCCAGCCGACATTCATTATCGACTATCCGGTTGAAATGAGCCCATTGACTAAAATGCACCGCAGCAAACCGGGACTGACAGAACGTTTCGAATTGATGGTGAACGGTAAAGAGTTGGCAAACGCTTATAGCGAGCTGAACGATCCGATCGACCAGGAAGAACGTTTCAAAGATCAGTTGAAGTTGAGCGAAAAGGGGGACGACGAAGCGATGTTCATCGACCAGGACTTCCTGCGTGCACTGCAATTCGGTATGCCTCCGACATCCGGTATTGGTATCGGTATCGACCGTTTGGTGATGTTGATGACAGGCCAGACGACGATCCAGGAAGTTTTATTCTTCCCGCAGATGCGTCCTGAAAAAACAGTAAAGAAAGATACTGCTGATAAATATGTTGCATTAGGAATCGACGAAGCCTGGGTTCCGGCATTACAGAAAGCCGGATACATAACTGTTGACACGCTGAAGGAGTTAAATCCTAACAAGTTACGTCAGGAGCTTTGCGAAATGAACAAGAAGTATAAGCTGGAACTGCAAAATCCTGCGGCTGAAGAAGTTGAAGCCTGGATTGCTAATGCGGCCAAATAAAAGGGAATGCCATGAAATTACCCGGTAAAATAGCAATAATGGGAGGTGGTAGCTGGGCTACCGCCTTAGCCAAAATTGTTCTTTCTACACAGGATAGTATTAACTGGTACATGCGCCGGCAGGACCAGGTTGACGACTTTTTAAAAACCGGACATAACCCAAGTTATTTGTCGGCCGTAAAGTTCGATACAGACAAAATTAAATTCTACACAGATATAAACGAGGTTATCAAAGATTCAGATACGCTGATCTTTGCTACCCCTTCTCCTTTCCTGAAGCAGCATTTGATGAAAGTCACCACTCCGCTGAATGACAAATTCATCATTTCTGCCATCAAGGGAATCGTCCCGGACGAGAATATGCTGATTGCCGATTATTTCACGGAATACTACAATGTTCCGACGGATCATATCGCAGTCATCGGAGGTCCGTGCCATGCGGAAGAGATAGCGCTCGAACGTCTCTCCTATATCACGCTGGCCTGTTCCAATATCGATAACGCACGGGCTGTCGCACATGTATTTCAGAATCCATATTTAAACAACTATTGCTGCAAAGATGTTAGAGGTATAGAATATGCTTCCGTACTGAAAAATGTATATGCCATCGTTGCAGGTATTTGTCACGGGATGAAGTATGGCGACAACTTCCTGGCTGTGTTTATCTGCAATGCGATTGAAGAAATGCGTAACTTCCTGAATTCCGTACATAGCCTGGAGCGGGATGTTACTGATTCCGTTTATTTGGGAGACCTGCTGGTAACTGCCTATTCCCGTTTCAGCCGTAACCGTACATTCGGGACGATGATCGGAAAAGGATATTCGGTGAAAATCGCCCAACTGGAAATGGAAATGATCGCCGAAGGGTATTACGGGACCAAGTGTATTCACGAAATAAACGAGAAATATAAGGTAAACATGCCGATCCTGGATGCCTTATACGACATTTTATATGAAAGAAAATCGCCGACTACCATCATACGGCAGTTGACAGAAACATTTAAGTAGATATGAAAAACATCAGTCTTAACATCGACAAAGCACTGGGCGCTGTTACGAAAGAACAAGTATACGCACAGGAAGCTAAGGCAAACGAATGTATTGCCACTTTACATAACGGAAACGGAGCTGGTAACGACTTCTTAGGTTGGTTACATCTCCCCTCTTCTATTACAGATGCTGAATTGACAGACATCGAGAACACGGCTAACGTGCTTCGTTCCAAATGTGACGTTGTCGTAGCTATCGGTATCGGCGGAAGTTACCTGGGAACAAAGGCCGTTGTTGAAGCATTGAACAATAGCTTCGACTGGTTACAGTCTGACCGCAAAAATCCGGTTGTCCTGTATGCCGGACAGAATATCGGTGAAGATTACCTGTATGAGCTGTGCGAAGTTCTAAAAGGAAAACAGTTCGGTCTGATCAACATCTCTAAATCAGGAACGACAACCGAGCCTGCCCTTGCATTCCGTATGTTGAAGAAACAACTGGAAGACGCTGTTGGTAAAGAAGAAGCAAAACATCGTATCGTTGCTATTACTGATGCTAAAAGAGGTGCCCTACGTACATTAGCTGACCAGGAAGGTTATAAGACTTTCGTTATCCCTGATAATGTAGGCGGACGTTTCTCCGTACTGACCCCGGTTGGCTTGCTGCCTATCGCTGTAGCTGGTATCAGCATCCGCGAACTGGTTGCCGGTGCTGTTTCTATGGAAAAAGTAACAGGTACGGATGTTCCTTTTGCAGAAAACCTGTCGGCTATCTATGCTGCTACTCGTAACGAATTGTATAAGAGCGGTAAAAAGATCGAAATCCTAGCCAACTTCCATCCGAAATTGCATTACATCGGTGAATGGTGGAAACAGTTATACGGTGAAAGTGAAGGTAAAGACGGTAAAGGTATTTTCCCGGCTTCTGTCGACTTGACAACCGACCTGCACTCTATGGGTCAATGGATACAGGAAGGTGAACGCATTATCTTCGAAACCGTCATTTCAATTGAAGAACCGGATCATAAAGTAATCGTTCCGACTGACGAAGCAAATCTGGACGGATTGAACTTCCTTGCAGGCAAACGCGTGGATGAAGTAAATAAGATGGCAGAACTGGGAACTCAGCTGGCACATGTTGATGGTGGCGTTCCTAACATCAAGATCACGATGCCGGCAGTAAATGCTTATTACATCGGTCAGCTGTTCTACTTTTTTGAAAAAGCTTGCGGTATCAGCGGTTATATGCTGGGCGTCAATCCGTTCGACCAACCGGGTGTTGAAGCTTACAAGAAGAACATGTTCGCGCTGTTGAACAAGCCCGGATATGAAAAGGAAAGTGAAGCTATCCGCGCTAAACTATAACAAATCAGTTGACAACGGACAGATGACAGTGGACAGTTTTTCTCGGCTTTCAGCCGAGTAGGTTATCAAAAAGGATGCCTATCTGTCAACTGTCACTTGTCAACTGTCAACTGACTTACATTCTATACCGTATACCGGCCATAGCCGTTCCCATATGCCCGAAACCGACTTCTATAAAGCCGGCGATCTGTCTTCCCAACTCTATTCCTATCGGAGAAACCTGATACATAAAGAATGCTTTTACTTTGGTTTCTTCATCCGGACGGTTCTCTTCATTAACAAAAGTGGCCTTGGCTGTAGCAATAGCTACACCTGCATTCAAACGTGAATATAACGTGACAAAGTCGTAGTTATACCAATTATATTTAAAAGAAGGACAGATGGAATGGAAAGAGCTGACAAAGTCACCTACGATCTTTTGATCTGCCAGAATACGCTTATCGCTGTTTGTATAAGAATAAACCAGCCCGATCCCCCAGTCTTCATCCGGATAAAAGATATAGCTGATATTCAGTGCCCCGAATTTTCCTTTATCATCATACAGATTGACCGATTCAGTCGAAGGATCAAAATAGTTCTCATAATGATGCAACAAGTCAGCTACCGGCAGACCGCCATAACTCAAAGAAACTTCATGCTGCAGGTCTGTCCAGTTCTGTGCTTTACTCTGGAAACAGAAAGCGAACAGCATCATCGATAACAATAGTAAACACTTCTTCATACTCATCAGTTTTTAATCGTTATTACCGCACCCTGTTTTTACGGGTTGTTCACATCAAAGATAGGAAATAAGAATAAGAAATTTCGTAACTTTGCAAAGATATATATAAGAATATGAACAGAATGATACAAGAAGCTATCAACCGTTATCTGCTAAGGACTAAGCAGAATTACCTCTCTCCCAAAGCTGTACTTTTCGATATGGATGGTGTCTTATACGACTCCATGCGTTTCCATGCCCGCGCCTGGAACGAAACAGCAATGAATCATCATCTTCAGGCAGTAGAAGAAGACTTTTATATGTACGAAGGACGTACTGGCGACAGCACGATCAATGAACTATTCCAACGTACTTTCCAACGCAACGCAACCGAGAAAGAAAAGAAAGAAATATACGAAGAGAAAGCAGCGTTTTTCAACCGGTACAATGACGGAAAAGCAATGAGCGGAGCAGCAGATGTTTTGGCAGCTGCCAAAGCCGCCGGTTTACAGACACTAGTCGTTACCGGCTCGGGACAACATAGCCTCATCAATAAGCTGGAACATACGTATCCCGGTTATTTTACCCGCGAGAAGATGGTTACGGCCTTTGATGTGAAATATGGCAAACCTCATCCCGAACCTTATCTGATGGGACTGGAAAAAGCCGGAGTAAAGGCGAATGAAGCCTTTGTCGTGGAGAATGCACCGATGGGTGTGGAAGCGGGCGTTTCTGCCGGTATCTTTACAATTGCAGTAAATACGGGACCGCTGCCCGATAAAGTGCTGCTGGATGCAGGAGCCGACCTGTTATATCCGGATATGACGAGCCTGGCAAACGACTGGGATAATATAATGAAATACATATCTGTAGGGGCAGGATCTGCCTGCCCTTGATGCAATAAAATTCAAACATTATGGAAGGGCGGGCAAACCCCGCCCCTACGATGTTATTTCACATAATCTGCCGCATTCAGATAGTCAAAACTTTGCTGACAGCTTTCAACCGGATTATTATTTGTATATTCTTCTACTTCAACGTACCAGTCTTTTACATTATTGGCATACATCTGATCGAAGATAGGCTTGAAATCAATCTTACCGCTGGCACCGATTTCCATATCATCTTTAATATGAATGGTCTTGAACTGGCTCGGACGGGATTTCAGATAAGCAACAGGATCCGCACCACCTTCTTTCACCCAGTAAACGTCCATCTGGAAGAATACATGATTGGGACTTACGTTATCCAACAGGAAATCGTAAATCAACTTATCTTCTATCTTACGGAATTCAAATGCATGGTTGTGATAACCGAATGCAATACTGGCGGCAGCCGTCTTATAACCTACCGTATTGAAATAATCACAATACATCTTCAGGTCATCCAACGTAGTTTGGTCGTTCACCGGCATCCAGGGCTGAACCATATATTTAACGCCTAATTCATTATGAGCGTCGATCGCCTGATCCCACCAGCTCATTACTTCTGCTTCTTTTTCTTTTGTGAACTCCTGTCCCAGGTGAGCACTGGTACATTTCATACCGAGGTCATTACACATTTTCTTAAATTCGGCAGGAGCCATTCCATAGATCTTACCGTTATTGTAACCGGCTGTTTCCAGATTTGTATATCCCATTTTGGAAGCAGTCTCCAATACAGTCTGAATACCCTCATCTTTTACAAGGTCTCTTAAAGAATACAACTGTAAACCGATATGTTTCTTCGATTTTTCGGCACAAGAAGATAATAACTGAGGTGCAACTAAACCTCCTGCAAGCAACATTGAAGCTTGCTTCAAAAAGTTACGTCTGTTCTGCATAGTACTAAAAATTAAGTTTGATTGAGAATTTGTACAAAAGTAAGACTATATTTGATGGATTCTAACATTATTTCGTTAAAATCCATCAAAAACACTACTTTTGACTACCATGCAGCATTCGTTGCATCTTCATATACCGATATTGTTTTATGATCAGTTTCCGGCTACGCAGAATCTGATATCTGTAAATCATGCATGCGGTAATAAAATAAACGCCTGCCTGTATCCACAGCGTACGATATTCGTGAGCGACTTCATTCAAAGTGGCTCCTGCCGTATTAATACGGATAAATCCTTGTATACCCGGAGTTGAAGGGAAAAGATAGCCTACTGCCTTCCAGAACGGAGGAATCGCTTCCTTGGGCCAGGAAACACCCGAGATAAACAACAGGATCACCGAGGTAAAAACAAAAACAAGCATCGGCGACTCACGGCTGGTCATAAACCCGGATAACGTCATCGACAAAAAGATGGAGGCGAACAGATAAGGCAAGACAAACAGCATGACCGTCCACGGCTCACCCACCTGCGGCAATGAGAATAACTTCGGCACCACCCCTAAAGCCCAAATACAAACGACTACGTATAGCAACAGATAAGTAAGCGATTTTCCGAATACGATACGCAACGTCCCGTTAAAATGACGGCTGACCGGCACCAGGCTGTGAAAACGGTTTTTCTCGCGTGCAGTTCCTCCCAACATACCGATCCCCAGGATCAATGTTTGCTGGATAACCAAAATCAGGATAGCCGGGACAAGAAAACTGGCAAAGCCATTTTGCGAATTGAACAGGGCTACCGATTCATACGGAATAGGATTAATCGTAATCTTCTCCTGCTCTATCGTCGACGACGGGTTATTCTGTGCCCGGAGTTCCTTGCCTATTTCAAACGAAACTTCGGTTGTTGCCAACAGGAAAGCCTTATAAAACAGCAACGCACTCATGTCGCAATAAAGCGAAACAGTCGCTTGCTTTCCTTTATGTATGTCTTTACTGAACTCACCGGGAAAATACAATATCCCGTATGCTTTTTTCTCATCCAGCATCCGTTTTGCCTCCTCCATATCCGCACATACAGCGACCACCTTCACGTCGGCTGTCGCATCTACCTTACGGATATATTCTCGGCTCAGATATGAATCCGACTGGTCCACAACGACCATTTTGGCATTGTGCACCACTTCGTTGTTATAGATAAAAGCATACAAAAGCGGATAGACGAACGGGACCAGGAAGAAAAAGATCATGACTCCCGAATCTTTGAAGACATTCTTCAACTCGTCTTTCCAGATAAAAAAGGTATCCTGAATGCCTTCTTTGATTATATATCGTAAACGATGTTCTCTTTTCATTACTTTCTGTTTTACGGAATATACTTAAAGTACAGCAATGCATTCTTGAGATGTTTCCCGATCAGGAACGGCAAGATCAGAAAGCCCGTCAACCACAGATACTCCGTCCATGAATAAAACAAGTCTCTCCCATTCAATGCCTGATCCACATAGATCAGGAAATAATGACGCAGGGGGAATAGGGTACTTAATGCCTGCAAGGTCGGATCCATTCCCAAAACCGGGAAAGAAAAACCGACAATAGAAAAGGCAATCATCCCGAACAAACTGGCAAAACTCAGACCCAGACGTAAAGTAGGTAATGCTCCGATCATAAATACGCCTACCGCCTGCGAAGCAATAACCAGCAGGAACAAAGCTGCGATCATCGGCATCCATCCGCTATTCAACGGAAAGGCATTGAAGCCGTATAAGGCAGAACTACACAACAGCGCTATTACCGTGAAGATAACTGTCTGCGGCAAAAGTTTCCCCAACAGACTTATTGTAAACGAGTTGCCTCCGGTCTGCAGCCACTGGCGGGCAGTCGAGTATTTCAGTTCCGTTCCGATACTGAAAACTGTCACCAGAAAGATCATCAACTGAAGCATCCCCGGCAAAATCGTATTATTCAGATAAACGGAATAGTTCAGCCAGGGATTACCGAGTGCATGCGTATCAACTACTACCGGCTGAAGCTGTCCCATGATCTGGTCAGTCGTATATCCTTTTGCCAGTCCGGTCTGCAAACCGACTGAAGCACCCGCCAGAACAGACATGGTCTTCATATCCCTGAAAAGCAAGGACGCTGCGATCAGATATGTCCCGTTCGTATAAAAGGACAAGGTAGGCTGTTTGCCCGTAGTTGCTTCCACGGCAAAATCTTTCGGTATATAGAAAATACCATACACATTTCCTTTTTGCATTTCCCGGCGTGCATCGTCGAACGTGGCAGTCTTATAGACCACTTCAGTCTGCTCAAAAGCATCCAGCTGCCGGATCAGGTTGCGGGAAGTAGCAGAGCCATCCATGTCGACCACGGCGATCGGCAAATTGGTCGGCAGCCCCTCCTGCATCAGTGACAGGAAGAAGACGACACAAAGAACCGGAGCGATCAGCATACAGAAGAAATAGATCGGCTTCGATGTCAGCCGCTGCATCTCCCGCTTCGCCACATTCCAGATACTATGTAAACTCTGCTTCAATGTCATAATATTTCGTTTCCTTTTTTCTTCATTACAACAGACATTCCGGGACGCAGGTCAGCTATTTTCTCCTGCGGACGGGCACGTACCTCGAAAGTCTTGGAATCGAACTGTCCGGTTGTCTTCGTCGCTTTCCAGGCGGCATACGATCCCATGTCTTTCAGATAATATACCTTCAGTTTCACAGGCTTATTGTCGAGTGCAGGTATGAAAGCATTCAGTTCCGATCCGATCTTGATGTCTTTCAACAGATCTTCACGCACGCTGAATGATATCCACATATCGTTCAGGTCGGTAATATTCATGATCGGTGCACCGGTCCCGACCAACTCTCCCACCTGCGGGAAACGTTCGGATACTTCTCCGTCGATCGGTGAAACCAAAGCCGACTCTTTCAGATAAGATTCCACTTCCGCTACCGCGCCTCCGGCCTGCTGAACCAGGGCTGCCGCTGCCGCTTTGTCTTCCGAACGGGCACCGTCCATCGCCATATCGTACTGTGACTTAGCTGCTTTCTCCGTAGCTACCATCGCTTTATAATTCGCTTCGGCTTCATCCCTTTTCTGAGCGGACATGACTCCTTTCTCGTAAAGGTTCTGAACACGGGTATACGATTTCTTCGCTATTTCAAGCCCCGCCTGTGCTTTCTGCCACATTTCGTAAGCACCGGCTATTTCCTGCGCACGGGCACCTTTGATCGCTTTCGCACTCTGTGCTTCAGCAGCTTTCTGAGCGGCTTCCGCCTGCTGCAGTTTCGCCAGCACTTCCGGCGTATTCAGATAGACCAGTGTGTCGCCGGCTTTCACTTTATCTCCTTCATCAAAACGATACGATTCGATTCGTCCGGGAACTTTTCCGGAAATACGAACCTGGTTGGCTTCTGCCTGCCCCATAATAATATCATCGGGAGGAGTAAGCAAAAAGAAACCGGTCAATGCGACTAATCCGATCACGACCAATACCGTGATAAATGCCAACATCATGTTGCTGATCGAAAACTTTTTATTCTCGTTCATCTTTGTATATTTTTATTGTTATTACTTCTGTTTGTCTACCGAGAGTTTACCCATAGCCTTCGACAGGTAGACTTCTGTTAATTTCACCTCTATCTGGGCATCGATCAGGCTGGAGCGAGCCGAAACCCAGGCAGTCTGCGCCTCCATCAGGTTCAGTGCCGGAATAACACCTTCTTCAAAACCCAGATTAGCATGACGAAGGTTTTCTTCCGCATTCTCCATATTACGGGAAGAAGCGGTCAGTTTCTTATTGGCTTCATTCACTTTATAAACAGACTGGTTCACCTGCAATTCAACTTTTTCACGCGCTTCCATCAGTTGCAACATCTGGATACGTGTCTCGGCACGGGCGGCATTCCGTTTATAACTACCTTCCCACCAACCGGATAAAGGCACCTTTACCATTACGCCCACATTGAACATTCCGGCAAATTCATTCTTAAAGCCATTGAATGCATTCGGATTCGTTACCAGATAGTTTGCCGACAGGGCGACATTCGGTAACATATCCGCTAAAACAATACGTTCTTTTTTCTGATAGATCTTTGTTGCCAGTTCCAGGCTTTTCAGTTCATCGCGGTTTGTAAAAGCTTCATTGACATTCGCAACGGCATCATTCGCATGTACAGGGAAATTCTCTATGTTTTCATCTGCCAGTGCCAGAGGTTCATCGAGGGGCAATCCGCAAATCTGCGCCAGCAACATACGCGATAAAGCCAGACCATTGTCCACCTTCGTCTGTGCCATTTCCGCTTCATTCAGCTTCACTTTCACCGAGAGTCCATCTGCCTGCGTAGCAACGCCTTCTGCAATCATGGCCGTCACATCGCTGTCCATTTTACGGAGCAATCCGACATAGGCATCCGCCAGCTTCTTTTTATTGACCAAAGAGATCACCTGCCAGTATGTTTCATCGGTTTTATAAATGACTTCCTGCAGTTGAAGGTCGTTCATCGACTCAGCCAGCTCGCGGGCATATTTGGTGATTTGATTATAGGAAACTATCTTTCCTCCCATGAAGACAGGCTGAACCAGCGAAACACCTCCTACCCAGATATTCTGTACATCCAGATGCTGCATTTCATCCACTCCTCCCATCAGTTGACCGAAAACAGGAAGCTGCGCAATAGGTCCCAGGGCAGAACCCAGTTTGGCACTCAAAGCGTCCATGTCCAGCAGATTGATATCTTTCTGATTCCACATATAGCCTCCCATCGCGGAAAGTTGCGGGAAATATTTAGTAAAAGCTGCCTTTTTTTCTTCATTAGCCGCCTTCACTTTTTCGCCGGACATTTGCAATTCTTTATTATTCTGAATAGCTAAGTTTCGACATTCTTCCAATGTCAGCGTCTGTTGGGAATTGGCATAACCAGACCAGACCAACAATCCTACTAATACGATAATCCGTTTCATCTTTTTATTGTTTTTTCATCCGGAGACTTTATTTTAACCACTAAAACAATTTATCACCCTTATTCATAATAAAAAACAACCAGCTATCTCCTATTGTTTATAGTCGATAATCCTATATTCTTCGTACACAAACAAAAGTACGATTTTCCGATGCAAAAGTACTGGTTTACTTTAAATATAAAATTGAATTAATTCAATTAAAGATGCGCTTTTTCAGCTTGCAATACCACGCATTGCTGATTCCCATATATTGGGCAATATATTTGTCGGGAACACGCTGCATGATCCACATGTAGTGATTGTAAAGATATTTGATAAATTCTTCGGCGGTACAGGACTGGCGGATAGCAAACATGGAATACAGCTTCGATATAATGGTCAGCATCGCATTCTGGTAATACGACGCAAATAACGGATAGCGTAGGGAAAGATCCTCGATATGAGCACGTGATAGCCGGAGCAGTTCTCCGGATTCCAACGCCTTGATCTCGAACTCGGAAGGTGCCTGGGTAAAATATCCGATAGCGGACAGGAAAGGATATAAGTAATCGGAAGAAAAACCGGTTACGCATTCATCCCCTTTTTCGCTTACATATAAATTAATGAATAGTCCTTTATTTATAAAATAGGCATCCTGGCATATTTCGCCGGTGCGGAGCAGATAGTCACCTTTGTCGACAGCGACCACTTTGGTGATGTTGTTAAGCTCACTCACAAAAACTTCGTCACGGGCCAAAGATTCCGGAAGATCCGCTAAAAGCTTTGTCAAATGAGCATCTGTCCCCATCGTTAATCTTCCAACGTGAAGTTTCTCTTTCCGATCAGGTTGCCGTCAATAAAAATATCCACCCGATAGGTTCCCGGAGAAAGGAATTCCTCGATATCCCAATACATCGTAACCGGATATTCTTCCCCGTCATATTCGATCAGTTTCTTCATCGAGTAGTTGATGTCTTTTCCTTCAAAGGCGAAAACATCCGCACGGCTTTTCACCAGCACATCGTCGTCCGGCTTCATGATACGTACATAAACGGTCTTTTCTCCGACAGGAGCGGTAATATTTTTAGCTATGCGGAAGTCCAGTACGAAACGTTCCATCCGTTTGATCTTCTTCGCCAGCTTTCCACGCGAATTGACCGGAGTAACCGTGATACCCGTCGCATCCAGACGGCTTGCCAGGGTAACGCGTTCAGACAGTTTTTCTTTTTCTTTCTTTAAGGTGGCAGCCTGCGAAGTGGCACGCTGGTATTTCTGAACGGCTTCTTTTTTCTCTACCTGCAATTGTTCATTCGCTCTGTTCAGAGAGTCGATTTGGACCACATAGTTACGCATGATCTTACGAAGCGTTTCCAGTTCTTTCTTCAAACGGGCTATTTCTTTGGTATTCGTCGCTTTCACAGTACGAAGTTCTTCCATCAATCGCTGAACTTTCGCCTGTTCCGTAGACAACAGACTCATCAAGGAATCATTACCCACCTTAAACTGATACCCTTCATATTGCATAGACAGCTCATTAAACTCGTCTTCAAGCGTTTGCTTATCCAAATCATACGCCTCAACCAAATCATTCATCTGCTGTTTCTGCTGATAAATATAGTAAGCGGCACCGGCAATAATCAGTATCAAAACGACTACTGCCATGATTAATAATGAGAGCTTATTTATTTCCTTTGTTTCTTTCTTTTCTGTATCCATACGGTTCTTCTAAAAATGAACGTACAAAGGTAATGTTTAATCAGATGTATTAAAACATATCCAGTCTGTTTATACATTTTTTAAGAACTAAACCATCCTTTCAACATATACCGACATCTTTTTAGTTTCTTTCGGGAGAAAATATAGTTTCTTTCGGATGAAACTTTTGTGAAATCATAAAAAATATATTGAAATCCCCCCATCGGTACCTTTATATATAGGATGAGCTTTACAGATTTTCTAAATAAAATTACTACCTTTGCCGCACTCAATTAAATAATAACTGCATGCACGAGAAACTTATTATTCTTGATTTCGGCTCGCAAACAACGCAATTGATTGGCCGCAGGGTCAGAGAATTAAACATGTATTGCGAGATCATTCCCTACAACAAATTTCCCCATGATGCAACAGATGTGAAAGGTGTGATCCTTTCAGGAAGTCCTTACTCCGTTTACGACGAAAATGCTTTCAAGGCCGACTTGAGTGAAATTCGTGGCAAGTATCCGGTTTTAGGAATCTGTTACGGGGCTCAGTTTCTGGCTTATACATCCGGAGGCAATGTAGAACCGGCCAACTCACGCGAGTATGGACGTGCGAATCTATCGTATATCAACAATGATGATCCTCTGCTGAAAGGCATCGATACAGGTTCACAGATATGGATGTCACATGGAGATACAATCACCGTATTGCCTGACAACTTTAAGGTTATCGCCAGCACGGACGACGTGAAGGCTGCCGCTTATCATGTGGAAGGCGAACAGACCTGGGGCGTACAATTCCATCCGGAAGTGTTCCACTCTACAGACGGAACCAAATTACTGGATAATTTCCTGAATATCTGCGGATGCGCCAAAGACTGGACACCGGCTTCTTTCATCGAATCGACAGTAGCCGAACTGAAAGAACAGCTGGGCGACGACAAAGTGATCCTCGCCTTATCGGGCGGTGTGGACTCTTCCGTTACAGCGGTATTGCTGAACAAGGCAATCGGCAAAAACCTGACTTGTATCTTCGTCGATCACGGCTTGTTACGCAAGAATGAGTTCGAAAACGTAATGAAAGATTACGAACACCTGGGATTGAATGTTATCGGGGTGAATGCCAAAGATAAATTCTATAAAGCATTGGCCGGAGTGACCGAGCCGGAGCAGAAACGTAAGATTATCGGTAAAGGCTTTATCGATGTATTCGACGAAGAAGCTCATAAGCTGAAAGATATCAAATGGTTGGGACAAGGTACGATCTATCCGGACGTAATCGAGTCTTTATCCATTACAGGGACTGTGATCAAGAGCCATCATAATGTGGGCGGTCTGCCTGACACGATGAAACTGAAGTTGGTAGAACCGCTTCGCCTGCTTTTCAAAGACGAAGTTCGCCGTGTCGGTATCGAGATGGGTATGCAGCCGCACCTGATCAAACGTCATCCGTTCCCCGGTCCTGGTCTGGGTATCCGTATCTTAGGTGATATTACTCCTGAAAAAGTACGTATCCTGCAGGATGCCGACGATATTTATATGTCACTGATGCGCGAATGGGGACTTTACGACAAAATCTGGCAAGCCGGAGTAATCCTGCTTCCGATCCAGTCGGTCGGAGTAATGGGCGACGAACGCACCTATGAAAATACGGTCGCTTTACGTGCCGTAACATCTACCGATGCCATGACAGCCGACTGGGCACAATTGCCTTACGAATTTCTGGCAAAAGTATCCAACGAAATTATCAATAAGGTAAAAGGTGTGAACCGCGTTGTGTACGACATCAGTTCCAAACCGCCTGCAACAATTGAGTGGGAATAAAACAAGCAGAAGGATAATCTAATTAACATACTAATTTTAATAGGAATACGATGAAACAAGATATGATCGTTATTTTAGACCTGGGAAGTCATGAAAATACGGTATTGGCAAGAGCTATCCGTGCATTGGGAGTTTACAGTGAAATTTATCCTCACGACATCACTGTCGGAGAATTGAAAGCTCTCCCGAACGTAAAAGGTATCATCATCAACGGTGGTCCTAACCATGTAATCGACGGTGTTGCCATCGATGTGGATCCGGCTATTTATTCCATGGGAATTCCCGTTATGGCTGCCGGTCACGACAAAGCATTATGCGAAGTTAAACTGGGTGAATTTACCGACGATATAGAAGCTATCAAGAAAGCTGTCAAACCGTTTGTTTTCGATACTTGCAAAGCGGAAGCCAACTGGAACATGACAAACTTTGTCAATGACCAGATTGAACTGGTAAGACGCCAGGTTGGCGATAAGAAAGTATTATTGGCCTTATCGGGCGGAGTCGACAGCTCGGTTGTTGCCGCACTGCTTCTGAAAGCGATCGGCGACAAGCTGGTTTGCGTACATGTAAACCATGGTTTGATGCGTAAAGGTGAATCGGAAGATGTCGTTGAAGTATTCAAAAACAAGTTGAATGCCAACTTGATATACAAAGATGTTACCGACCGTTTTCTCGATAAACTGGCAGGCGTTGCCGATCCGGAAGAAAAACGTAAGATCATCGGTGGAGAATTTATCCGCGTATTCGAAGAGGAAGCACGTAAACTGGACGGTATAGATTACCTGGCTCAGGGAACTATTTATCCGGATATCGTGGAAAGTGGAACGAAGACTGCGAAGATGGTAAAGTCTCACCACAACGTAGGCGGTCTGCCTGAAGATTTACAGTTCGAATTGGTTGAACCGCTGCGTCAGCTGTTCAAGGACGAAGTTCGTGCTTGCGGTCTGGAATTGGGCTTGCCGTACGAAATGGTTTACCGCCAGCCGTTCCCCGGTCCAGGTCTAGGTGTACGTTGTCTGGGTGCTATTACGCGCGACAGACTAGAAGCCGTTCGTGAATCGGATGCTATCCTGCGTGAAGAGTTCCAGAAGGCTGGTTTGGATAAGAAGGTATGGCAGTATTTCACAGTAGTGCCCGATTTCAAATCAGTTGGTGTACGTGATAATGCCCGTTCTTTCGACTGGCCTGTTATCATCCGTGCCGTCAATACGGTTGATGCCATGACAGCCACTATCGAACCGGTAGACTGGCCTATCTTGATGAAGATCACAGATCGTATCTTGAAAGAGGTAAAGAACGTAAACCGCGTTTGCTACGATATGTCTCCGAAACCCAATGCAACCATCGAGTGGGAATAAGATTTGATAGATAAGGATATTAAAAAGCCTGTGTTTGTATTGACACAGGCTTTTTTTAATGGGTAGGCCGTGATTTGATATATCTGTAGCAGCTACCAAATACAGTTGCGGCAGCCACTCCAAGTGACTACCGCAATCAGAAAGATACCGTTTCAGTATCCTTCAACCGTATTTATTGAAAACACAGCTGAAGGCTGAAACGTGTGTATTGAAGTTATATGAGGGAAAATCTTACTCTCTAGTTTCAATGTGCGTGTTGGCCGGTGTAAGGCTCGGAAGTTATGAATAACCGATTAGAAGGTAAAATAACTTCAGGCATAGAAGAGGCAGAACGGGTTTTAACCAAATCTTCCTGTCCTGACAACATAAGATACAAATCAACAATATCTTGCAATGCAAATCCTACATACAAGTAAGTATGTGTATTAGCATTAAGACTGAGATTACTAATATTAATAGTGTAACTTACCAATTTACTAACTTCACTAGTTTCATAATCACCGATACCCAAAAACAAAGTCAAAGGTATATTGGGAAGTCCTCCTGGGCTACTAAGTCTAAAAGGTATAAAAGGCTCATTGTCACAAGTAGCCGTCAAACCATATATATCGTATTTTCCGTTTTCGTAACTAATTGGCTTATCTATCCAAGAAGGATAATCTAAGTTACACAAATATAAGTTTCCTCTATCCTTAGTCGACAAACCACCTTTCCAGTCGTAAACAATCGGAAAGCGTTGGAGTATTTTTTTCCGAACACAAATATTTCTCACATCAAATGTTTCAAAAGACTTAATAACTTCGTCGCTATACCCTTGCGATTTTACATATTCTCGCAAAGCCACATTTGTAGCATCTACTGCGCTTTCTAAATCTTTATTCTCATTGTATATACTCTCTACTTTATCTTCTCCATATTCCTTTATCAGCATCAATCTGACAGAGACACAAACAGTCAAACGCTTCATGGATAAATCCAATTGCATTTTCTCCCAATTCGGAACTTCCACTATCTCAAACTTAGAGACATGGCTAGCATCATAATCATTACTAAGTATATAATACAATCCCAGTTCTTTCCCAGGTTCTTTCCATTGAAAAAAATAACCCTCTGAACTGAATAGTTTATCACCAAATTCCTCACGAGCACCTGGGTATTCATTCTCATAAAGATTATTTTCAACTTTCGGGAATTGTATCTTATCAACCTCTTTTCTAGAAGCAAAAAAGAATAAGTCGCAATTATCCGGATAAATATAACCTGTTTGTTTTTCAGCAATTCTAACGGCTATTTCCTCACTACTATCTTCGTCTTTTTTAAGATGAACCAAATTATTATTCACATCTATCCTATAGACAAAGTGAGCAGTCCGGTTGTTGCTACTACCTTCTTCATTGATAACGATTGATTCCGATGTTTTCTCCTTATCTACGTCATACTGATGCATATAAATACCTAATCCCTCGGGATAGGCAGCTTTTGGAAGAGAGTTGGGGTCTAAATCGCCAATCGTTCTAGTGTTAACAGTTGTTCCCTGTTCAACACCTGTCGAGAAACTAATCGATTTCCATTCTTTGTTATCTATTTGAGGTTCTTGTCCTAATTCTTCTCCGGATGAACAGGCTGCCATGAAAGCAACTGCCATGAAACCGAAAATAATTTGCTTCATTTTATTCATTTGATTCATTTGTTATTCAAGAGTTTTATAATTCATAAACTTAGCAAATTCAATCAACAGGGAAAATTTTCCCCCATGTTCTATCTCCTCGATTTCCATTAAGAGTCTCGTGGACAGATGTCCCTTGCTTCACATTAGGCCCAGGAGTAGACGATCCCGCAATACACTCATTAAACTCTACCTGTACAACTTCAACGACAGGTTTTTCATACTTCTCTTTCATTTATTTTCAGTTGAAATTTAATATTAATAAATAGCTTTCTTCGCATATATTATTGCATCCGCTTTACGATTTTTAGATTGGCAGTTACAGCTTCAGCCATTTCGGCTCCTGTCCATCGTTCGTCGAGCATCAAGAAGATCGCTTTAGCCAGCTTCCTTTGTGAGGAAGGGGTGACTTTTGCGAGGTAACGTTCTGCCTTGTCGGCCTGTTGGTTTTGCCGGACGATGTTGTTGACATTTTTCGGACCACGCCGGTTTCTGCGCAACCTTCGCTTCCAGCATTTTTTTCATAAACTAGTATATCGCTCGTTTAAACTTATTTAGGAAATAAGTTTAAACAACTAGCGCTAGTTGTCCGCAAAGGTAGAAATATTAAAAACAAACAAAATAAAGACGCCCTTTTTTTATTTATTTGCAAAATACAAAGATGACTAATGCGATTTCTTCATCCCTGATTTTTAGACCTTTTAGTCGAAGAAAGCCCATTAATTAAGGTGTCCCAAAAACAAGAACGCATTCAGGCAACCTATTCTGTAGTTTCATAACTATTATATGACAGCAGCAATCCTCCTATACTTTTTTTAACATACTCAACAGATGTGTTCAAAGAAAAATATGCAATTATGCTATCCGGATGAGTACTAGAAACTATTTAATCTCCTTCACCACCCGACAAGGATTGCCTACCGCCAATACATTCGATGGAATATCTTTCGTCACCACGCTTCCGGCACCGACAACAGTATTATCGCCAATCATCACTCCGGGCAGGATGGAGACGCCGGCACCAATCCATACATTATGACCGATCGTCACAGGGAGGGCATATTCAAGTCCACGGTTGCGCTGTTCCACATCCAGAGGATGGCCGGCTGTGTAGATACCGACATTCGGAGCGATAAAGGCATTATCACCGATACTGACTTTGGCTCCGTCCAGGATAACCAGGTTCACATTGGCATAAAAGTTCTCCCCTACTTCGATGTTATAACCATAGTCGCAGGCAAAAGGCGGTTCGATGATCAGGCTATTACCAGTCTTCCCCAGGAGCTGTTTTAACAGCTGCATCCTTTCTCCCTGCTGTGAGGGACGCAGACGATTGTAATCATAAAGCAACTCTTTTGCTCTTTCACGATCTGCCAATATCTCTGTGTCATAATTGGCATCATACAATAAGCCTAGACGGCATTTTTCCTTTTCTGTCATCGTTCTATTTTTAGTGGTCACTATTGATTCAGGACATGTATCGTATGGCAAGCCACCAACGCGGCAGTTTCCGTCCGCAGGCGGCTTTCCCCCAATGAAATCGGTTCAAATCCCTGCTGCAAAGCCAACTCAATCTCTTCAGGACTGAAATCACCTTCCGGCCCAATCAAAACCAAAGCATTCTCTCCCGGATGATAAAGATGTTTCAGCAATTTCTTTTCAGTTTCTTCACAATGGGCTATAAATTTACGACCTTCAAATGGTTGTTTTACAAAGCTCTTAAAATCAATCATACCAGTCAATTCCGGTAAGGTCGCTTTTTGTGACTGCTTCATCGCACTGACCAATATTTTCTCCAAACGGGCTGGTTTAATTTCGCGTCGCTCCGAAAAACGGCAGTTCAGACAAGTGATTGCATTAATCCCGATCTCAGTAGCCTTCTCCATAAACCATTCCATCCGATCCATATTTTTGGTAGGTGCAACAGCAATATGAAGCTGGAAATTCCATAATGCAGGTTGTTCCCAGCTTTCCAGGATAGAAACCTCGCAATGTTTATGATGGGCACGGCTGATAGCCGCTTTATAAAAAAAACCTTTTCCGTCTGTCAACAAAATCTCGTCTCCTTCAGTCAGACGAAGCACACGGATACAATGACCCGCCTCCTCTTCCGGCAATTCCGGATTCACCGCAATGTCAGGTGTATAAAATATCTGCATCTCAAATTATCAATTTGTCAATTATCAATTACCCAAGTATCATACCAATAATCGTCGCGGAAAGGACTGAAACCAAGGCACCGGCAATCATCGCCGGAAAACCGAAACGAGTGATCATCTCCTTCTTTTCCGGAGCCAGCACGCCCATTCCTCCCAACAAAATCCCGATAGACGAAATATTGGCAAAGCCACATAATATATAAGTAGACATCAATATCGATTTCTGGTACATGAACATACCGGCATCTTTCCACTCCTGTAACTGGAAATAAGCGACAAATTCATTCAGGATCGTCTTTTGTCCCAGTAAAGAGCCTACCAGCATGATATCCGGCGACGGAATACCGATCAGCCACATGAACGGAGCCAAAATTACTCCCAGAATAAACTGGAACGTCAATCCGTGTGCTTTTCCGTCAGTCACTGAAACGATCCATTCATTCAATCCGGTATAACGGCCCAATAAACCTTCCAGCAAATAATTGGCCAATGCAACCAAAGCAATAAAGACCAGCAACATTGCCGCAATATTCACCATCAGACGTATGCCGGTAGATGTTCCGGAAGCTAACGCATCCAATGCAGTCGGATGTGAACTACCTTTTTCCAGGCTGACAGCCTGATCGACTGCCACTTCTGTCTGCGGACAAAGCATCTTTGCCAGGACAATCGATCCGGGAGCAGCCATCAGGGACGCAGAGATCAGATGCTTGGCAAACAATACCCGGGCAACCGGATCGCCCCCCGAAAGCATCCCGATATACGTAGCCATAACCGTTCCGGCAATCGTACCCATTCCCGAAACCATGACCAAAAATATTTCAGACCGGTTCATCGCCGGCAAATAATTCTTTATAAGTACGGGAGATTCCGTCATCCCCATGAATATATTGCCGGAAGTAACCAAGCCTTCCGCCCCTGAGATATTCATAAATTTTCGCAGTACCCAGGAGAAAGCCCCCACCACGCGCTGAATAATTCCCCAATGATAAAAGAGCGACACCAACGCAGAAAAGAATATAACAACAGGTAATGAGTGAATCAGAAAGATAAAACCGTTACTTTTAGAAGCATACGGTCCCAATAAAAAACCTACGCCAGCTTGAGTGAAATCCATTAGTTTGATAAAAGCCTTTCCCGTCCATTCCAATGCGGTTCCCACAAAAGGAATATAAAGAACAGCCAGTGCAAACAGAATCTGCATGATCAAACCGCCTCCGATCAGCTTCCAGTCGATCCGTTTCCGATCCTGACTCAAGGCGTAAGCCACAGCCAGTACCGTCACAATCCCCAGTATTCCACGTAACAGGGATTCAAGGCTGATCCCACTCTGTTGATCTATCATTTGGCACTGCCCTCCTCTTCTTCACGCCGGCGGATCTCATCTTTATACATCTTGGCGTATTCGTAATTCTCATCGGCGATTGCTTCTTCCAACCGCTCGCTCAATTCATCCTCGTCCAAAAGAGAAAGCCATTTCTTTAATTCAACTTCATCTTTTATATCTTCCGGTTCTTTATCCAGTAAAGCATATTCATCATCGTCTTTATCATCCAGCAACGTGGCTTCTTCCAGCACTACGCCACATTCGGTCACGATCTGTTCTGTCGTATAGATATCACATTTCACACGAAGGGCGATTGCAATCGCATCCGACGTACGCGAATCAAGGCGCACCTGGGTGATACCATCATCAAACAGCAGCTCCGAATAAAAAACCCCGTCTTCAAATTTATAAATAAAAACCTCCCGCAACTGAATGGCAAAAGCCTGTGCAAAAGTTACAAACAAATCGTGAGTAAGAGGTCTAGGAGGCGTAATATGTTCCAATGCAATAGCTATGGATTGTGCCTCTGAAGTTCCTACTATAATTGGTATACGACGGGCTCCGTTTTCCTCTGCCAGTATCAAAGCGTAAGCTCCGGACTGAATCTGACTATTCGTTAGCCCCTGAACCCGTAATTTTATTTTTGCATCCACACCATATAAGTTTTATAGTCACTATACAAAAGTAATATTATTTCGGAATTAAAAGTGGGAAAGTCTGAAAATGATTAGTCAGGTGTATAAAAAAGAAAAGGTTGTCTCCCGACAACCAATCTTCATTGCTAACCTTAAATCTAATACCATGAAAAACACAGTGCAAATATAAGCACTTTTATGTTATCCAACATAATTTTCCGGCATAAATAGAGTTATTTTAGCAATATTTCAGTAAAGATTCCGCCCGTTTAAGAGACGGTAACATAATATACGTACTACTTTGTATAATTGTCTGCTTTTTCTTTCATTCGTTGAACCCGTTTCTCCGTTTCCGGATGGCTGGAAAAGAGCTGGCGGAACTTGGATGACTTAGGTGCATCTGCACTCAATTCCAATAATTTAGCCAACGAATCATGCATGCTGTGAGGGTCATATCCATTAGCTACACTAAACTCAAAGCCATAATCATCCGCTTCATTCTCCTGCTTCTGCGAATACTGTGCACCAGCCAAAGCCGTAGCCAGATCACCCAGCTGAGAATCAGACAACTTAGCAACAACATCGCTGGTTGCCCCTGCCGCATTCTTGGCTGCCGAAGTCAGATAAGCATTCTTCATGGCATCCTTTGAATCGGAATGGAGAACGTGACCGATCTCATGGCCGATAACAGCCATTACCTCATTGTCGTCCATGATCTTCATTAATCCGCCACAAACACGCACACTTCCGTCTCCACAGGCAAAAGCATTGACGTCTATTACATTATATACTTTGAAATTCAAATCCAACCCTTCGACTTTTATATCTTTGGTCAAACGCTCCAGACGTGCTCCCATTTCCGTATCAGGACCTGCCACTTCATTATGCGTATCCATCCACTCAATATATTCACGGCTCATATTGGCTATATCGGCATCACTCAGTGTGATCGCTTTTGCCACATCGGTTGCAGCACTGACAACTTTCTTGGTATTGATAGTTTTTCCTCCGATTTTGAACTGGGCAGACGCAGTCAGACTAACCCCTGCCAGAAAGGCTAATGATAATAACGTTGTTCTCATACTTTATTTGTTTATTTACATACTAGTTTGTTTGCATTTGTAAAAATTCCATCAACTGGTTAAATGTGACATCTTTCAAAATGACTTTTTTGTCTTTATCCAGGAGATAAAGTGTAGGTATTGCTTTCAAATCATATATTTCATCATTTTTAAGGCTCACTGTATTGTCATAAGAATTGATCCATTCTGCCGGAACATCCGGAATATGGTTGCGCCATGCTTCCAAGTCTTCGTCCGGATAGACAGCCAGGACTTTTAGTTTTTTGTTTTTCTGCAAATCAGAGATCAGCGGTGAAGACTGTAACTGCTCCGTAATCTCTTTACAAGCATGACAATCCGGATTATAAAAGAATAATAACAGATAATCAGCCTTTACATTATATAATGTACCTGTTTTTCCACTCGCCAGCGTATAAGTAAAATCGGTAGCCGGCTCCCCTACTCTGTTTTTCAATGCCAACTCCAGTAAATGTGCCGGACGTATCTTGTTGACCTCATCCAAAACCGGAGCTGCCAGAACTGATTCCAAAACAGGGATATACAAAGCCTCATTTCGCATCGGAGAGTTTGGATCGTATAAATACTTCTCATATAAACCAGCCATATAAGCAAAGAAAGTGCTATCGGCAGTAACTTTATGCATCATCCCTTTGATAGAAGAGGAAGCCACCTCCGGAGACACATACTTCATCAGGTCGATGTAGTTGGTAAACGCCTGTTCCGTTATATCCGGCAGATGAATATAAGCCGTATCGGTAAAATCGAATTTATCCCAGTAATGTTGCACCAGATATTTGGCACGTTCCCCCGGATCGGTGATCATACTCGGGACAGTAACCATTTCAAAGCTTTTCGGTGTTGTATCCTTTTCTTCTGTTTTTGCAGTTTGCTGACCATGACACGAACTAAAAATCAACGTAAATACCAACAGAGAAAGTATTCTGACTATCATATCTTTATGTTTTTATACTGCAAATATAACAGTTACTGTAGTTTCAAAGCCAACTTTAGCCAATTATTTCACTTATTAAAAAATTGTCGATAGCCATAAGCGACCTTGCTTACAACTATCGACAATTAAATTATCAATTACACAATTCCATCCGAGTTCTTTATTTGATACGCCCCGAACCATCCAGGAAGTTCAGATAAGCCTTTTGACCGGCCGATACGCTTACAGCTTCCTGATCACCTCCGTTCTTCCGGTATTCAATCTTATTGTTCATGATTATAAATTCAGTCCGCCACCAGTCTGTCGACGGTAGTTTAACACAAAGCCGTAAATTCCCGCTCGCAACAAAAGCCGGTGAAACAAACTCACCTTCACCGGAAGGTACCGTAAATTTACGGGCTTCATCGAAAGTATCCCAACCACCGGAAACATCCCCTGTTACATAGATATCCGGAGAAAGAAATTCCAACGTATAATTCAGATTCTTACCTTCCAATGCAGTAGTAACCACCAGGATATACCAACCTGCATTCTTTACGCCGATATTCATTCCGCCACTGCCGTCATCCACACCGGAAACACCGGCAAAGGAGGCAGATTCAGCAGGAACAAGTCCTTCACTATAAGCTACCTGATTACCATCCCATGTAGGCTGTGCATTAAACTTCATAACATTATTACCGCCAAAATACTGAACCGACCAGAATTTACCCGGCGTATCCGTTACCGGAATCATTTCGACCCATTTACCCCAACTACTGCCGGAAGCAAAGTCACCTACTAAAAACATCTGACCAGGTAAAGACACCGGAGGTTCTACATTATATCCCAAAACTTTCGGCAACTCAATACTATTGGACGATATCTGCCCCATTCCGTTATTGGATAAAGCAGCACGCAGACGGACATATACCGGCATCGGTGTTTCCGGCAGTTCAGCGTTATCATGAGAAGCTTTCCACAGATCCAGCAAAGCCATTGCAAATTCAACGGCATCGACATTCAATTCCGGGCGCTGATAAGTACTGGACAGGGTGGCATAATTAGCAGTCGTACCGGCTACCTCATCCGCATCTTTGAATGTACTTTCCAAAGAAAGCTGTACTTTATAAGTTGTTCCGGCTGCATAGCCATAATCGGGCTGCGTGCATGTCAGATCGATAGATGAAATATTTTGCAGATCATATACGTTAGATGCTTGTTCCGGTGTATTCAGATTGAATTCGGTCGGTTCCTGGAACACCGGATTATCGTCTCTGTCGTCGCTGCATCCGGTCCACAAAAGCGAACCGGCCAGAAGCAGCATGAATATATTCAGTTTCTTCATTTTCTTTCAGATTAATCGTTATTATTTCAAAGATTCGTAACCGGTGTTCTGCTTCAGGTTCGGATTAGCCGTCAGATCACGGTCGCTGATAGGATACACATTGAAACGGCTGTCGAGATTGGCTACCCCTTCCAACGTACCGCCTTTATATGCCCAGGCATAATCCTTGGTGAATTTACCGAAACGAACCAGGTCCGAACGACGCTGTCCTTCCCAATATAACTCACGGGCACGTTCATCGAGGATGAAATCGAGGGACAGATCGGATAAGGTTATATTTCCACTCTGGTCGCCATAAGCACGTTCGCGCAGTCTGTTCACATACTCAACGGCCTGTTCTTTTCTCGTTCCGGCAGCATTACGGGCTGCACATTCGGCATAGATCAGATAAATATCGGCCAGACGGAACAAGGGGAAATCAGTGTTCGGATCGGGAGTCGGCGTTACAGCCGCACCGTCCCAACCCAGGTTGGTGAATTTATAGCAGAGATAGCCAGAGTTCCAGTCCTGCATCTTCGATTCGGGCGTGCGTGTTCCGGCACCGTCGTAGAAAGCATACCGTTTGTCCTTCTTGATACGGCTGCCATGACTGTCAGTTCCTGCATCCGGGCTTTCATCAAAGAATTCGATCATTTGCTGAGTCGGTTTCAGACAAGTCCAGGATGAAGACATACCAAACCACGTCTGGTCGAGATCACCACCGAAAGCACCTGCAGTCAGGACGATCGTGCTACCGAAGCTTTTTGCGTTGACATTGTCGAATGGTATGGCATAGATGATCTCATTTTTATGAATGCCTGTCAGATGGTTCTCACCACAGAACAGGTTTGCATAATTATCTTCCAAACCGAAACCGGCATCGATCACCTTTTTGGCATAAGCAGCCGCTTTATCATACATCGGCGTACCGGTATACACTTCGGCATTCAGATACATTTTAGCCAATAAAGTATTGATCACCGGTTTAGTAATACGACCATATGTAGCCATGGAAGGTGTCTCATCGAGATCGCCATTCTCCGACAGGTCGACCAGCTCGTTCACGATCTTTTCAAACAAGGCTTCCGCTCCTATCTGTGAAGGTTTCCATGATTTATCGTCCGTAGGGCTGTCGTCCCAGACAACGCCCGGATTACGATAAAGATCGATCAGATAATAATAATTCATTGCACGCAGGCCACGTACCTGATCCCGGTATTTCTGAATATCCTCGATGTCGCTCTCGGAGTGATACACATCCAGGAACTCCTTACAATAACGGACATTCAACATTGCACGCTGATAGAAAGTATAAGCATACGGCAACGTATAATCCCAGTCGATCTCGCAAAGTTCCACAATACCTTCGTCAGTCCAGTTCCAGATGGCCTCATCGGTAGGGAAAAGCTGCATGGAAAGTAGTCCGCGGAGGAAAACCAGTGACCCCTGGTCACCTCCCTGCAGGTCCGGTTCCACATTCGGGTCGGAAGAGTTTCCCGACAAGCCGAAACCGGAATAGATCTTGGCAAGGAATGCCTGGCAATCAGCTTCATTATGAATGGAAGCACTGGATTTATCCAGTATCGGCTCCTGATCCAGGTCACCCAGGCAAGAGGTTGCCCAGACACAACTACAGGAAGCGATGAATAACGATATATATTTTTTCAGTTTCATGATCTATACAATTTAGAAATTAATGTTAACTCCGAATAAAACAGTGATCGGACGCGGATACACATTGTTATCCATACCGTCATTTACTTCCGGGTCCAGTCCGTCATATTTAGTGATGACGATGGGGTTCTGAACCGTGGCGTAGAAACGGGCATTACAGCCGGTTGCCAAGAACTTACTGACATTATATCCTAATGTGATATTGTCAATTTTCAGATACGAAGCATTTTGGATATAGTAATCCGACAGGCGCTGGCGTGTCTGGAAACCGGTCTCCAATGCCGATACAGGTTTATTGCTCAATGCATTGTTTCCGAACAGTTCATTTACACCGAGAGCCGCATTGGCTGCCGTCGCATTGAAGTTATAATTTCCCAGGCTGATACGTCCGTTGAAACCCAGATCCCAGTTCTTGTAACTGAACTTGGAATTGAAGCCCATCATTACGTCGGCTACCGGATTCTTATAACGATACAGGTCGTTGTCGTTCACAACTCCGTCGCCATTACGGTCTACATATTCCCCTTCTATCGGATTGCCATCCTTGTCGTACACCTGCTGGAATACATAGAAGGAACCGGGAGCATATCCCACACTGTGGATTTTCAGGCGCAGACCACCATCACCACCGGTCGATTCAAAACGTTTACCCGGTGAATCCGAATTATCATTGTAAGTCAGTTCAGTGATCTTTGTCTTATTATAAGCGATATTGAATCCCAGGTCCCAGTTGAAATCTTTTCCGACCACCGGACGGGTATTGATAGAAAACTCAACTCCCTTATTCTCCAATGAACCGATATTCGATACGACATACTCGGCAAAGTCGGTACCTGCCGGCACATTCACTTCGGCATTGATCAGATCTTTAGTCTTGCGGATATATCCATCTACAGAACCGCTGATCCGGTTGTTCAGAAAACTATAATCGACACCCACATTATACGTAGTCGTTGTTTCCCATTTCAGATTCGGGTTAGCTGCCGTCGGGGCTATCACATTCACCCAGGTCACATTCCCGGCTGCGTCATAGACCGGATACATGGCACCACCTTTACCGTCGCGATAGAAAGAGAGATACGGATAATCTCCCTGGTTGATATCCTGTTGTCCGGTAACACCCCAACCCAAACGTAACTTCAGTTCATCCAGACTGTTGAAATCTTTCAGGAAAGATTCTTCGTTCAGTTTCCATCCCAGTGCCAGTGAAGGGAAAAGTCCCCAGCGTCTGTTCTTGGCGAAACGAGAAGATGCATCGTCACGTAAGGTAAAAGTCAACAGGTATTTGTTCATCAACGAGTAATTCATACGACCGTAAAAAGAGGCAAGCACATATTTCGTATCGGTTTCCTTAAACTCATTGCTTACCGTGGCATTCTGACCGAATGTCTCCGGACGGCGTGACAGATAATAAGTCACTTTATCCGTTTTCGTACGATAACTCTGGTAAGAGTATCCAGCCATTACATCGAAATGGCTGGATATGGATTCAAAGTCCTTTGAATATTGGCCATACAGATCGAATATCTTATTGTTGTGCGAGTTGTTATAGATATTACGGCTTCCGGTTGCATCATTGTCCGGCTGATAAGAACCGGGCGCGTTCGGGTCCACATATTTCTTACCTTCCACAGAAGTATAATCGATACCCATATTCATGTTGATACGAAGTTCGGGCAGGAAATGGAACTTATAATCGAACTGAGCATTTCCGATAAACGATTTGGCAGTCGAACGGTCGTCCACCATTTCCAGCATGGAAACCGGATTCACACCGGCAGAAGTGGAACGCGTTCCGTCAGGCGTATAATCGCCCGTCCAAGTAAAGAAACCACCATATTTACTATTGTTATACACCGGCTTGGTCGGATCGAAAGCTACAGCGCTACCCAAAGCACCCGTATCGGCAAAACGGTTCTTGATATAAACGCCTTTCGCATTTAGGTTTACATTCAGATGGTCGTTAAACAGGGAGGGAGTCAAAGACAGACTTCCGGTGTACCGCTGGAAGTTAGATGTTTTCAAAATACCGTTCTGGTCGGTATAACCAAACGATACACGATACGGCATAAACTCTTTGACTGAACCATACGCACTGAGGTTGTGATCGGTAGAAACAGCCGTGCGCAACACTTCGTCCTGCCAGTCCGTACTTACACCCGGATGCAGGTTCAGTGCAGTCAACATACCTTCCGTCACATTCGGTGAAGTAGTGATATAGTCACGATATTCGTCTGCACTCATAACCTCTATCTTGTTACGTTTTGTACTGATCGATACATTTCCGGAATAATTGATCTTCACGCTACCGCTTTTCCCTTTCTTGGTCGTAATGATAATAACACCATTGGAAGCACGCGAACCGTAAATAGCAGCCGCCGAAGCATCTTTCAATACGGTGAACGATTCGATATCCACCGGATTGACCGTACTCAGCGGATTACTCAGACCGTCGGGAGCACTGTTGTTCATAATCACCCCATCGATAACCACCAACGGGTCGTTTTTGGCAGACAAGGAGGAGCCGCCACGAATACGGATCGACGAAGAGGAACCCGGCTGTCCGGTTGAAGAAGCCACCGATACACCTGCCACCTTACCCATCAACATATCCTGCGGACTGACCTGTACGCCCCGGTTCTTCTCGTCCGGCTTGATTGCCGTCACCGCCCCGGTCGCGTCATTCTTTTTTACCGTACCATAACCGATAACGACTACGTTTTCCAGCATTTGGGAATCTTCCGCCAAAATAATATTCATATTGGCTGTGGCAGGCAGTTCCTGCATTTTATATCCGATAAATGAAACTGAGATAACATCTCCTTTGGAAGCAGACAACACAAACTGACCGTCTACATCCGTGACAGTACCGTTTGTTGTCCCTTTTATAATGACATTTGCCCCGATAACCGGTTCTCCTGTAGGATCTTTCACAACTCCATTCACCGTCATTTGCTGTGCAAACACAGAGATGGACATACACAAGCCTGCGATGAGTATCAACAAAGCTTTAAACCTTAAACGTTTCATGTGCTTAAATTTAAGTTCTTTACAAGTTTACTTAATAACCTTAACAATCCTTATACCTTATAGATTTTTTAACCCTTTTATATCTTTTTGGTCTTTCACCTCGAAGATACTAATAGCATAGCCACCACCGCTGGCAGCCTTCAAATTCAATTTGCTCTTGTTTGTCAACAGTCCTTTCTTAATAGTATAGGCCTGCGGATTATTTTTCCAGTCGGCATCTTTTGCATCGGCATATACTGTTGCGATGTATTTCTTACCCGGTTCGAGGAAGTCGAAAGAGAGACGTGAGTCATGTCCGTTCTCGTCTGCCGTACAACCGACAAACCAGTCACCTGTACCTTTTGCCTTACGTGCAATCGTAATATAATCGCCCGGTTCGGCTTCCAAATAAAGGGATTTTTCCCAATCGAGGGCAACATCCTTGATGAACTGGAAAGCGTCGGCATATTGTTCGTAATGTTCGGGAATATCGGCAGCCATTTGAAGCGGGCTGTACATCGTTACGTAAAGAGCCAATTGGCGTGCCAGCGTGGAACGTACCTGTGAGGTGTTCGACGGATTCATCGCACTGCAATGCGTTTCGAAAATGCCCGGCGTGTAATCCATCGGTCCTCCGATCAGACGGGTAAACGGGAGGATCGTGGTATGGTCGACGTTATTACCTCCGAACGATTCATACTCGGTCCCGCGAGCCGATTCGTTTCCGATCAGGTTCGGATACGTGCGGCACAAACCTGTCGGACGAGTAGCTTCATGGGCGTTTACCATAATCTTATAATCGGCTGCTTTCTTTACGGCATACAGATAATGGTTACACATCCACTGGCCGTAATGATGTTCGCCGCGAGGGATGATATCACCGACATAACCGCTTTTCACACTGTTGTATCCGTTATCTACCATAAACTGATACGCTTTGTCCATATGACGTTCATAGTTACGTACGGAAGCCGAAGTTTCATGGTGCATCATCATCTTGATGCCTTTACTTGCCGCATAACGATGGATTTCCTGTACATCGAAATCAGGATAAGGAGTTACGAAGTCGAATACATAATCTTTGCTCTTTCCGAACCAGTCTTCCCAACCTTCATTCCATCCTTCCACCAGGACAGCATCGAAACCATTGGCAGCCGCAAAGTCGATATAACGTTTCACATTAGCTGTATTGGCTGAATGACGACCGTTCGGTTTCACCTCTGTGTAATCCGTTTCGCCCAACTTAACACTGCTTAATTCATCCGTATAAGCCCATGTTCCTTTATTGGTGATCATATCCCACCAGATACCGATATATTTAACCGGTTTGATCCAAGAAACATCTTCCAGTTTACAAGGTTCGTTCAAGTTCAGAGTGATACGTGAAGCCAGAATATCACGCGCATCGTCACTTACGATAACCGTTCTCCACGGAGACTGACAAGGAGTTTGTAAATATCCTTTATCCCCTTTGGCATCCGGAGTAAGCCAGGATTCGAAGACCATATTCTTATCATCCAGATTAAGGTGCATACAAGAATAGTCTACTAAGGCTGCCTCATGCAGGTTGATATACAAACCATCCTCCGATTTCATCATCAACGGTGTCTGAACGCCAGTCTGGGAGAAAGGTGTTTGTGAAGAGTTAGGCGTAACGGCTTCCTTCATCAACCCGCGGATTTCGCTCAGGCGGGAAGTAACCGTACTGTATTCTTGTGTGTCATAATCGCCCGGGAGCCAAAACGCTTTATGGTCGCCTGCCATGGCAAACTGTGACTTTTCCTCTTTGATCACGAAATAATTCAGCTCTTTCTGCTGCGGAAATTCATAACGAAACCCTAACCCATCGTTGAACAGGCGGAAACGGATAATGATAGAACGGTCGTTTGCCGGTTGATCCAATGTAACGGCCAGCTCGTTATACTGATTACGAATTTCTTTTTCTTCTCCCCATACCGGTTGCCAGGTTTCATCGAAAGCAGCCGTACGGGTATCCGTTATTTTAAATCCGTCATACAGGTTCGTCTTTTTATCCAACGCTGCAACATCTTTGCGTTGTTTGAACTCGAAGTCGACAGCGGCATCCGCATCTTCCTTCTTCAACTCCAGCCCTAGTTTACTGGGTTTGATCACTTCTTTCTGTTTATAACTCAGGTCATAAACCGGTGCGCCCTTTTCATCCAGCTTGAAAGTCATTTTCAGATTTCCATCCGGTGAAAGTAATTGTTGGGCGTATGACACCGCACAGCAGCCGAACAATGCGGCCAAAAACAAAATACTACGTTTCATGGTGTTATATGATTTATATTAACATTAAAATTCAAGGATCACAACATCTCTTGCAGAAAGAGAGAGGGAGGAATCCAACCGGATATTCTTACCGCTCAGCAACTCATTAGCCGAAGAAGCAGGGAGAATTTCCCGGTAGGGAGCAAGGTCAAGCATTTTCTTTTCATCCGTACCGTTCAGGAAAACGACAATGGAACGGTTACCCAATCGTCTTTCGTAGACATAAACGCCGTTGCGCGGAATGAAATGTTTATAGGAACCTTTGGCGACCACTTCATTTCCGGCACGCCACCGAAGGAGTTTCTGCATATAGGCAAATGCTTCCGTCTGCAACGAATCACGTCCTGCCGGAGTGAATGCATTTACTTTATCTCCTTTCCAGCCTCCGGGAAAGTCGTTACGCAAAGCACCGTCGCCGTTTGCCTTATCGCCGGCCATCATTATTTCCGTTCCGTAATAGATCTGTGGGATTCCACGGACAGTCAACAGGAAAGCCAGTGCCTGTTTGTAACGGTTCAGGCCGGAAGACGGTTTTGTTTTATAGAAGCGTGAGGTATCGTGGTTATCCAGGAATACCAAAAGATTCATCGGATTGGCATACACAATATCCTGTGACAGATAATCATAAATCTTCGCCAATCCTCTGTCCCACTCGTTCGTTTCCTCATCGAAAACATACGACATCAGACCGTTCAACGGAAAGTCCATCACAGTAGGTAAATAAGAATTGCGAGGATAAGCCACCTTACTATCTTTCTGCCAGAAAGAAACACCTACATTGCTACCGAGCCAGGTTTCGCCGACAATATTGAAATCAGGATATTCCGCTTTGACAGCCCGACACCAGCGTGCCATCATCTCAAAGTCTGCATACGGATGTGTGTCCTGACGGATACCGTCTATCCCGGCATATTCGATCCACCAAATACTATTCTGTATCAGGTAGGTAGCGACATGACGATTGCGTTGGTTCAAGTCGGGCATGGATTCAGTGAACCAGCCGTCCACACTTTTCGTCTTGTCGTAATCCGAACGGTGTATATCCATTTGCGGCATAGTCTGATAAGAGGTCTGCGTATAATTATCCTGGAAGTTGAACCAGTTATCGGACGGTTTATCTTTAAAGAAAAAATGCTCGCTGCCGCAATGGTTGAAGATCATATCCATCACAATCTTCAAACCCTTATTATGGGCAGCATCTACCATCCGGCAGAAGTCCTGATTGCTACCCAAACGCGGGTCGACGGCATAATAATCGGTGATTGCATAGCCATGGTAAGAACCTTCCCGCATATTGTTTTCAAGAATGGGATTCAACCAAATAGCTGTCACGCCCAGATCGGTAAAGTAATCCAGGTGATTTTCTATTCCTTGAATATCACCTCCATGGCGGGCAAAAGGATCGGAACGGTCTACCTTATTCTCCAACATTCCCGCAACACGGTCGTTATCGGGATTACCATTCGCGAAGCGGTCGGGCATGATCAGATATAATACGTCGGAAGCATCAAAACCTTTTGCACCGGCAGGACTGTCTTTGCGGTCTTTGATCTGATAAGGAATAACGGCCTGCTCACCATTCTTCTTCAGTATGATATTGAATTGTTGCGGAGCCGTCTCCGTCAAATCCAGATAAACTAATAAGTAATTGGGATTTTCTAACCTGACAATTTCTTTGATACGGATATCCGATGCCGACAGAGAGACATTATCTGTGGAGATATCGTTACCGTATAATAAAATCTGTAATTCGGTATTCTGCATGCCGGACCACCAGAAGGCCGGTTCTGTTTTCTGAACATTCAAAGCCGATATTCCGGGTAGATTGAAGGTCAGACATAATACAATCGTAATAATAATTTGTTTCATGGATGATTTGTTTGTTAACGGAAGCAAATGTAGAGGGTTAGTCAACCGAAAACTTTCACTAGAAAAAAAATCAAAACTCTTAAAAGTATCTTTCTACTGATTAACAGATATATAGCTTCAAGCAAACAGGGCAAAAATCAAAACGGATTAGAAAGAATTATAGTACTATATAGGGAGTATATTCATTATTTATAGAGGTAATATCGCCCCCGATCAGCCCAAGAGCCCAAATCTCGTTTTAAACGAACGAAAACTCGCTTTAAACGAGGCTACAGTCCGTTTTAAACGAAAAAAATCTCGTTTTAAACGAAATGCCGGTTCGTTTAAAACGAGTTTTTAGGGAATTCGGGATGGTGAGCTATAAAAGAAGTCATGCCTATAATTATTACAGATCAGAATAGACAACCCGAAGATATTTCTTACATTTGTAAAAGAATGAATACAGAACATTGTAAATGAAAAACACTCCTATGACTAAAACGATATCAGCCATTCTCCTGTTTCTGTTTTGCTTCCAGTTGTCTTATGCTTCTGAAAAAGACAAGACGAATCTAGCCCTGTTAAAAGAACTGGATCGCACGATTGCGCAGAAACCGGTCTTCCAGCAGCAACGGGAACAGGAAGCCGATAGCATTAAAAGTCTGTTGAAGGCAACCTCTTCACTGGAAAGTAAATATGAGCTTTACGGAACTTTGTTCGGTATCTATCTGCATTTTCAGGCAGACTCGGCCCTGCGTTGTCTGGAAAGAAGGGAGACTTTGATCAATTCACTTCGTAACCCGTCCTATAAAAACGATCTGCGGATAGCCCGAGCAGAGGTTCTCGGTATTATGGGTCTTTATAACGAAGTACCCGAACAACTGGAACAAATACAAAGAGAAGATTTAAGCGAAAGGTCATTACTTTATTATTACTATACCTGCCGCACCTTTTATGGCTGGATAGCCGACTACACCCGTACAAACGACCGTCATAAATATATCGCCCAGACAAACGCTTACCGCGACTCGATCCTGGCGGTTACCCCGGACGGTACCGACCATAATATCGTTCTGGCAGACCAGCTGATCGTAAACGGTAATCCCGACGAAGCCATCCGCCTGATGAACAAAGAACTCGAAAAGGCCAAAGGAACAGAATCTGCTATATACATATTATATAACCTATCCCAGGCATACGCTCAAAAAGGAGATACGGAAAAACAAATCTATTACCTGGCACAAACAGCGATCGGTGACCTAAAAGCAGCCAAACGTGAATACATATCCCTGCAAAAACTAGCACTACTGATGTTTGAAAAAGGAGATATCGAACGGGCATACAAATACCTGAGCTGTTCGATGGAAGATGCAGTTGCCTGTAACGCCCGTCTCCGCTCAGTGGAAGTGACCGAGTTTTTCCCGATCGTGGATAAAGTATATAAACTGAAAATACAGAAAGAGAAACAGATCACCCGTACCCTGCTTATCAGCATCAGCCTGATGGCATTCCTTTTATTGATCACGATTTTCTACCTCTACCGACAGATGAAAAAGCTGTCGCTTATGCGTAAGAAAGTCAGTGCAGCCAACGAACAGCTACAGGAGATCAACAAAGAATTGAGCCAGGCTAGCAAAATAAAAGAGGAATACATCGCACTCTACCTGAACCAATGCGTCATCTATCTGGACAAACTGGATACGTATCGCCGTTCGCTCGCCAAACTGGCAATGGCCTCCAAACTGGATGATTTGTTCAAGACGATCAAGTCCGAACAGTTCATACGCGATGAGCGGAAAAATTTCTATAATGAGTTCGACAAGTCATTTCTTCGGCTCTTCCCCCGCTTTACCGAATCTTTCAACGGCTTGATGACGGAAGAGGGAAAACTATATCCTAAATCCGGCGAAATCCTGTCGACCGAACTGCGCATCTTCGCCCTCATCCGGCTCGGAATAAACGACAGCAGTAATATCGCCCATTTCCTGGGATATTCGCTGGCTACGGTTTACTCCTACCGAAGCAAGGTAAGAAGCAAGGCTTACGACAAAGAGCGGTTCGAGGAACAGATAGCTACTCTATAGGAACTATTTCGGTTTTATAAATCCAACCGGGTTGTATGGCCTATCCGATAATCTCTTTTGTAACTGTAATTCAGCCAATGTTTTATTAATTAGTTCCAATTGTAGGCGAGTATCATCATTAATATCATTATAGTCAGCGAATACTTCTTCAATATATTCTTTCAACTCCTTTAATTCCTGTTGAAGCATTGTTGTTTTACTGATAGGGGATGTTATCAACATCTGCCGAATTACAACGAAAGCACGCATAATATTAATGTTTACTTGTATTGCGGTTTTTGAATTAAGAACACTACTAAGCATAGCTACTCCTAATTCAGAAAAAGCATAAGGCTTTCGTCTCATACCCATTTTTATTGAATTGGAAGTCACAAATTGTGACCTCCAATCTTCTAATTCCTTATCTGTAAGTTGGAACATAAAATCAGATGGAAAGCGATCTATATTACGCTTAACAGCTTGGTTTAACACCTTTGTTGGCACATCATACATTTCAGCTAAATCCCGATCTATCATCACCTTTTGGCCTCGTATCTCGTAGATCTTACTTTGAATTACCTGTAATTCATTCATAGTTAAATATATTATATGATTAAACTTTCGCTGTAAAGATAAGGATTATTCCTGTTTCTTACATATCAAAGAGCTTCCTTTCTTTTTTACGCGCATTAACTATTACTTTCAAAGGGATATTATCTACAGTTACTCCATTTCAAATAAAATCACTACATTTGCCTTCCGTTATTATAAGGAAGGAAATAAATAAATGATCGATCAACCTACCATAGACCGGATACTTGACACTGCAAACATTGTGGATGTTGTTTCAGAATTCGTTACCTTGCGTAAGCGAGGGATCAACTATGTAGGATTATGTCCGTTTCATACTGACAAAACACCCTCTTTCTACGTCTCTCCGGCCAAAAATATCTGTAAATGCTTCGCCTGTGGCGAAGGCGGCACGGCTGTTCACTTCATCATGAAGCATGAACAGCTGAACTATTTCGATGCCTTACGTTATCTTGCCAAGAAATACAACATCGAGATACAGGAACGGGAACTGACCGATAAGGAAAAGCAAAGACGCAGTGACCGGGAAAGTATGTTGATCGTCAACAGTTGGGCACAACAGTATTTCAGCACCCAGCTGTACGAACACGTAGAAGGGAAAACCGTCGGATTGCGTTATTTTGCCGAACGTGGATTCCGGGAAGACACCATCCGTAAATTTCAGTTAGGTTACAGTCTCGACCAGCGGGATGCTTTATATAAGGCAGCAACCAAGAACGGTTATAAAAAAGAATTTCTTGAAAAAACAGGGTTAGTCATTGCTTACGATAACGGAGGGGTGAACGACCGTTTCCGTGGTCGTGTGATCTTCCCCGTACATACGTTGAGCGGTAAAGTGGTGGCTTTCGGTGGCCGCGTGCTCAAAAAGGACGAGAAAACAGCCAAGTACGTCAACTCGCCCGAAAGCGAGATTTACCATAAAAGTAATGAGCTTTACGGTATCTATTTCGCCAAACAGTCGATGGTGAAAGAAGACCGCTGCTTCCTGGTAGAAGGTTACACCGATGTGATCTCCATGCACCAGGCGGGTATAGAGAATGTGGTCGCCTCGTCCGGTACGGCTCTTACACAGGGACAGATACGGCTTATACACCGTTTCACCAATAATATTACCGTACTATATGACGGTGATGCCGCCGGTATCAAAGCCGCCCTGCGCGGTATCGACCTGTTGCTGGAAGACGGAATGAACGTCAAGGTAGTTCTGCTGCCGGACGGTGAAGACCCCGACTCGTTCGCCCGCAAACACAATGCCAGCCAGTTCGCCGAATTTATCAAGCAGAGCGAAACGGACTTTATCCGTTTCAAAACCCGTTTATTACTGGATGATGCAGGCAACGACCCGATCAAACGTTCGTCGCTGATCACGGATATTATCCGCACGGTAGCCATTATCCCCGACAATATAGCCCGTTCCATCTATATCCGCGAATGCAGTGCGATGATGGAGATAGACGAACAGGTGTTGCTGAACGAGGTAAACAAAATCCGTTTAAATAAGGAAGAAAGGCAAAACAACCAGACACAGTCCACACCTCCGGTTTCCAATACAATGAGTATGATACCGGAATATCCGGATATTCCCGGTTACCAGCCGATCGTAGAGGATAGCTTTTTGCCACCATCGGACGAAGCAATGCCATCATTACCGGACGATATGCCCCCTCCTCCTCCGCCCATGGAAGAATATCCGGCGGGAGAGACAGGTCCTATGGATGTGCCCCCCCCCGATTTTCCGCCAGTACAACCGCCGGAAGTGGTTCGCGCCGCCCAGCCGAAACGTTCGCCTTATGAAATATACGAACTTACGTTGCTGAAATATATCGTGCGTTATGGCGAGAAAGTTTTGTTCGACTATGTGGATGAAGAAACAAACGAACATATCGTTATGCGTGTTGCCGAATATATCCGTTACGACCTGGAACGTGACGATCTGACTTTCTATACCCCGATCTTCAAAAATATGCTCGACGAAGCTGCCGAGAGATGCAAGAACGAGGAATTTATTGCCAACCGTTACTTTCTGGCCCATCCGGACCCGAACGTCAGCCGTTTGGCTGCGAACCTGATCAGCGAAAAATATCAGTTGAGCAAATATCACAGCAAGTATCGTGAACTGGAACAGGAAGAGGACAAACTGGATCAGCTGGTTATTCGTGAAATATATGCCATGAAGGATGCCTATATCATACGCCAGATTAAAGAGACCCAGTTAGGCATCAAGGAAGCACATCTGAAAGGGAATGAAGATCAGGTGTTCGAGTTGATGAGAAAGCTGACTCACCTGAACGAGATAAAGAATGTATTGAGTAAAGAATTGGGAGAACGTATCGTATTAAAAATGTAACAACAATTTATAGCCTATGAACTTTTTGGAAACGGAAGATGTGGTAAAACAGTATGCCGATCATCTTGCCCTGAACAAAGTCAGCATCCAGGTGCCCGAAGGAAAGATATTCGGACTACTCGGACCTAACGGCGCCGGAAAAACCACGCTGATCCGTATTATTAACCGTATCACTGCTCCCGACAGTGGGATCGTTCGTTTCAACGGACGTGAATCGCAGCCGGAGGACATATACCAGATCGGATACCTGCCGGAAGAACGGGGATTATATAAAAAGATGAAAGTCGGCGAACAGGCCATTTATCTCGCCCAACTGAAAGGCTTATCCTACCAGGAGGCCCGTAAACGCCTGACACAATGGTTCGAAAAGTTCGACATCATGCCCTGGTGGAACAAGAAGCTGGAAGAGTTGTCGAAAGGGATGCAACAGAAAGTTCAATTCATCATTACCGTTATTCACGAACCGGCACTGCTTATATTCGACGAACCGTTCAGCGGTTTCGACCCGGTGAATGCGGAACGGCTGAAGCAGGAAATACTGGAACTGAAGGAGAAAGGACATACGATCATATTCTCCACCCATAATATGGCATCAGTGGAAGAAATATGCGATAATATAGCCCTGATAAATCGTTCACAGGTCGTTCTTTCCGGAAATGTAACGGAAGTAAGGAACCGTTTCCGGAACAATACATTTACTTTACGCATCACATCGGATAGCTCCCTGCAAAACGATCAGACGGATATCTTTACTATACTTTCCGAAAAGGAACAAAGCGGGATACGTGAATTTCAGATCCATAAGGCAGAAGGTATCAGCAACTCTGCTCTACTGTCCACTTTATCGAAACAGGCAGAAATTCTCTCGTTTACCGAAGAGTTACCATCCATGAACGACATATTTATTAACACCGTATCAGGTACAAACACGACACAGGCATGAATAAAATAGGACTTATAATCAAAAGAGAGTATCTGCGCCGGGTAAGTAAAAAGTCGTTTATCCTGCTTACGCTATTAACTCCGTTTTTGTTTGCAGCACTGGTGTTCGTTCCGTTATGGTTGTCAACTATTAAAGGAGACGAGGTTCGTAATATCGCCATTATCGATACGACAGGAAAATATGCCCAATTGTTTGAAAACAATGAAAGCTTCCACTTCGTCCATAGCGACAAGACGCTAGACGACTATCGCCGGAACAGTGACAAGGAAATATTCGCCTTCCTCAGTATTACAGACGATCTGTTGAGCAACCCAAAGGCGGCAACTCTCTATTCGGAAAAGCAGGTACCCGTCGAACTGAGCCGGCTGGTTAACCAGACATTAAGCAAACAACTCGAAAGTGAGAAGCTTGCTTCCTTCAACATCCCCAATCTGAAAGAGATCATCCGGGAAAGTAAGATCAATTTTAATGTACAAACCATCAAATGGAGCGAAGACGGACAGGAAAGTACGTCTTCGGCCACCGTAGCATCCGTGATCGGAATGGTATTCACGTTCATTATTTATATGTTCATTATGATGTATGGTGCGATGGTCATGCAAGGGGTGATGGAGGAAAAGACCAACCGCATCATCGAGGTGATGATTTCTTCTGTGCGGCCGTTCGATCTGATGATGGGGAAAATTATCGGTATCGGTTTTGTCGGATTGACACAGGTATTCCTGTGGGGGATTATCACGACCGTACTGGTTAGCGTAGGAGGATTCATGTTCTCGGGAGGGGCTGATATGAGTGCCTTACAAGCCGGCCCCCAAATGGGAATGGTGGATACGAATGCATTGGCTTCTTCTTCCGGTAATGAGATTATGGGAATTATTAATTCTATCAATATCGCAGAGATAGGTATTTCCTTTATTATCTATTTTATTGGCGGTTATATGTTATATGCATCCATATTCGCGGCTATCGGTTCGGCTGTAGACAGCCAGGAAGATACGCAACAGTTTATGGCGCCTGTTACAATCTTTATGATCTTTGCGTTGTACGCCGGTATTTATAGCATGGAGAATCCGGACGGCCCGCTGGCTTTCTGGTGTTCGATGATACCGTTCACATCACCGATTGTCATGATGGTACGTATCCCGTTTGAAATACCTTTGTGGGAGAAGTTATTATCTGTTTCTTTACTATATGCTTCGGCTATCGGCATTGTCTGGTTATCAGCCAAGATATACCGGGTCGGTATCCTGATGTATGGAAAGAAACCGAGTATAAAGGAAATGGTAAAATGGATCAAGTATAAATAATATGACTTCAACAATATCGCTTATACTAAGTCGCCACGGAGAGACGGAAGAGAATAAACTGCGCATCATGCAGGGACAAATGCCCGGCCATCTCTCCGAATTGGGAAAACAACAGGCGGAACAACTTGCCGACCTGTTGGAAGGAGAAGAGATCGACGTGATTGTCAGCAGCGACCTGGCCCGGAGTTACGATACAGCCCTGGCTGTTGCCCGTCGTAAAGGGCTGGAACCTGTCCAGACTCCCCTGCTCCGTGAAATGGACTGGGGTATCTATACCGGAAAGGTTGCCAACGAAATGGATTTCAAGAACCTGCCTGAAAGTGTAGAAAGCCTGGAGGCTTTACATAAGAGAGCCGGAGAGTTTCTGGAATTCCTGCAAACCGAATTTCCGGGCAAACGTATTCTAGCTATCGGGCATGGGGGATTTAACCGTGCCATCATCGTACGGATAGAAAAAAGGCAGCAAGAGGATATCCTAAAGCTGCCGATTATGAAAAACACAGCTTGCCTGCGCTTTTCGATATAAAACGGATTTTGTCTATACCTGTGGTTGTACGACACTGAACGTGCCGGATGCTTTGCTTACGAGTTTATCATCGCAATAAATCTCGCATTCACTGAAATGTACGTGTCGTCCTGGTTTGATCACTGTTCCTTTGGCAATCAACTCTTTCCCCCAGGCTGCCCGCAGGAAGGAGACTTTCAATTCTGCCGTCAATACATCTTTATCCAACGGAGTCATTGTATAGGCGGCAAATCCGGCGATCGTATCGGCCAGGGCAGCCAATACACCTCCATGAATAACACCGCTATACTGGCGTTGTTCATCGTGCAAAGGCATACGTGCCTCAACGATCCCATCTTCGACAGTAGTGAATTGTACCCCCAAATGGTTTACATAGGGATTGGTTTTCACTCTGTCGAGTAATCTTTCTTTTACTTCTGTATTCATTATTTTTTACTCAATTAGTTGGTTTCTTTCTAACGGATCGTGATCCGGCAATCGTCCAGGCTCTCGATAATAGCCAGGCTCTCGACATGGATACCCGATTCACGCAACGCTTTTCCACCATCCTGAAAGGCTTTCTCAATGATAAAACCCATGCCGGAGATAGTAGCACCTGCCTGTTTTGCCAGGTCCAGCATTCCCATAGCTGCATTACCGAAAGCCAGGAAGTCGTCGATAAAAAGGATATGGTCATCTGCCGTCAGGAAATTATTACTGATACAAACAGAATAATCACGATCTTTGGTAAAAGAATGGACTACCGTGCTCAGCATATTCTCCATTGTCTTCGGTTGCTTTTTCTTTACAAATACCACTGGCAGTTGCAGGATATAACCGACCATGATGGCCGGAGCAATACCGCTTGCTTCGATCGTTACGATCTTATTGATATGTTCTCCTTTAAATCGATTGATAAATTCTTCAGCAACCTTATACAGAAGCATCGGGTCCATCTGGTGATTTATAAAACTGTCCACCTTCAAGATACCTCCCGGATAGCATCTGCCGTCTTGCAAAATACGCTGTTTAAGTAATTCCATTTGTTTTTATTGTGTTTTATCTTCTTTTACACGGATCAGCACATTGGCAATAATCGCCGTTAAACCGCCCGTAGTAATACCGGATGAGAATATGCCTTTGATAGCCTCCGGAGCCGTTTTCAAAATGTCAGGCATTAATTCCACCCCCAAACCGAGGGAAAGGCTGACTGCTAATACCAGTGTCGCTTTCCGGTTGATCTCCTGCGAAGCGATGATACGGATACCGGCAGCTGCCACCGTTCCGAACATCAGTAATGTAGCCCCTCCGAGAACCGGATCGGGCATCAAAGAGAACACCACACCCACAACTGGAAACAATCCCAGTAAAACCAGCATGCCGGCAATATAATAACCGACATAACGGCTGGCAACGCCTGTCAACTGGATGATCCCGTTATTTTGTGCAAAGATAGAATTTGGAAATGAATTAAAGACACCGGAAACAAAAGAATTTACACCGTCTGCCAGCACACCGCCGGAGACACGCTTCAAATAGCTCTTTCCTTCAATCGATTTACCGGAAATCATGGAGTTGGCAGTTATATCGCCTGTCGCTTCAATAGCCGTGATCAGATAAACCAGCCCGATAGCGATGAATGAAGAAATATTGAAATCGAGCCCGTATTTAAACGGAACCGGTATATTGAATCCCATCAGGTTCTGGGAGGAAGCCGCACTCATATCGACCATTCCCAAGGCAAAAGACAGTCCGTAACCAATACACAGTCCGAGAACGATCGAACTCATACGCAGGTATTTATTCTTGCAACGGTTGAAGAACAGCACACTCAGCAATACAGTTGCAGCTACGCCGATATTTTCCAAGCTACCGAATGTCCCGTTATCCATCGCAGCAAAACCGCCCCCGCAAGAAACCACGCCGACCTTGATCAGGCTCAACCCGATCAACAGTACGACGATCCCTGAAACCAGCGGAGTAATGATCGAACGCATATATTTGAATGTCCGGCTAATAATCATTTCGATCGGAGCAGCAGCCATACAAACACCGAAAATCAGCGGCAAGCCACCCGTCAGTCCGGCAGAAATGATCGGACCGATGAATGAAAAGCTCGTTCCCTGTATACAGAGTAGCCCGGCTCCCACCGGACCGATCCGTTTACATTGTACAAATGTGGATATACCGGAAGCAAAAAGAGCCATCGACACCAGGAAACCAGTCGTTTCAAGATCGAGTTTCAAAGCTCCCGCAATGATCAGCGGCGGAGTAATGATCGCGACAAAGATAGCCAACAAGTGCTGCAAGGCGGCAAACAGGGCTTCTTTCAAAGGCGGACGGTCGTCGATACCGTAAATCAGATCTGTTTCTTTAACCGAGATAATAGTCTCCTCTAACTCTTCTGTGTTGATATCCATATTTGTTATTTGATGATAAATATTTAATTACAATTTCAATTCCTGAAGGGTTTCGCCTTTCGTATTCAATACCTTCAAAGTCATGTCCTTTCCTTTTTTCTGAAGCACCATGACCGTCGCACCGTCCATACGGTAACCGCCTCCTACGATAACCGGAAAGTTATTTCCGTTGGCATCGCCTTTCGGATAATAAGCGTTACGGTGAGTATGCGCGTTGATACATACATTGAACGGGGCCTTTGCCAACAGTCCGCTCCACAGTTCCAGACAAGGGTTATAACGGTCTACATCTTTACCATAGATAGGCACATGGTGAATCAACACACGTTTTGCCGCCTGTTTGAACGGCTTGCATGCCAGCTCTTCTTTCAGAAACCCGACCTGTGCTTCGCGCAAGGCGGAGAAATCATTCAGACCGTAATACACCCAATGGTCATCCGGCTTATCTTCCCCGCAATCCAGCATAACGATACGCGTATCGCCCCAATTGAAAGCTCCGTATGTCTTATCGCCTACATAATCGAACAGTTTTCGCAAATCGATCGAATAGGCATTCCTGATCTCATGGTTACCACGCAGGTAAAAGACAGGAACATCCGTCGCACCCACAGTTTCGTTCAGTTCGGAAAGGAAATGAGTGGCTTCATCATGGTTGGCAGGATCGTCGATACAGTCACCGTTAAAGATAACGAAGTCATAATCTACGTCTTTCACCTGTTTGTACAAAGCCTGCAATGTTTCAGAATGCTTGTGAAGGTCATTAAAGATAATAGCAGTAAAATCAGTATCAGAAGCTGCCGGCAATGTGAATGTGTGGAAATCGGAAACAGCCGTTTCTCCGAATACTTTCTTATAAGCCTGATACAGCATGATTTCCTGTGAACAAATACGATAATAATAAGTCTTGCCCGGTTCCAGGTCATTCAGTCTGATCTTATTCTGCAGGTCGTTACAGATTACCTGACCGTCTACGATGGTACGTGCTTTCTTTAACTGGTTCTTATCCGTTCCGTATTCCACCCAACTGTAAGTAGGAACAGTAGTCTGCCACATAACCGTAATTCCGTTTCCTACGGGATTCTGTAAATAAGGCTCCGTGCGGAAAATCTTGTCAGCCGGTTGCATAAAAACAATATCTGTTACGATCGGACGATGATCGGAAGCTGCCGGTTCATTTACCACCCATGAAGAAAGACGTGTAAATGCTGTAGTATCTTTTGCATAGGCAGCAATATAATCGATTGTTTCAGTCGGTTCGTCTGCAGGGAAAGTAGGTTGTTTGGTATTTGTGAGGATCACAAAGTCTTTCTGTATACCTTTAATGACTTCCGAATCGGGATGTGCATTAAAATCGCCGGCGATAAAGAGAGGTTTATTGGCTTTTGCCGCTTCCCTGCGGATAATATCCAACGAAGCCAGACGATCTTCTCCTGTCAGCGAAAGATGGGTACAACAATAGATATATTTTTCGAACTCAACGATCAGCAAGGCACGTTCTTCTTCTCTTCCCGGAAGCGCCAAGTACCGGTAACCGAGCGGTTTTTCCTTTGCCAACATACCGATACCATATTTTCCTCCGTCATAATCGATCGCAGGAGCATATATCGGAAACATCAGTGTCTTATCAGCCAACACACGCAACACATCGATCTGACCGCTTCTGCCTGTCACACTGTCCACTTCCTGTACGGCAACAACATTCGGACGTACTTTATTAATTACGTCAGCCGTACGTTGAAAGTTAGAGACATCGTCCATTCCTCTCCCATTACGAATATTATAACTCATTATACGCAAGGTATTATCTTCCCTCGCCCCCTTCCCCTGTGAATAAAGATTACATAACGGCAATAACATAAAAAGTACCGCCATCAACCCACTCCCGTGTTTCATATGTTTATTGTTTAGTGATTAACAGATGACAAAAGTAGCAAAAAGCAAGGACATTCGGTTAAAAAAAATTTCTCCCGAGAGAAAATAGTATTCCATTCGAGAGAAATTTTAATTACATACGGATGTTCCGATAATATGACGATTAATCAATAGACATTACGTCTTTCAAATCCTGCTCAAATTGAGCTATATCTTCTCCTGTCGTATCCCAGGAAGTAACCAGGCGTGCTTCATTGTTTTCTTCATTCCACATATAGAAGAAATAACGTTCCTGCAGTTTCTTCAAAGGTTCGGAAGGGATAGTAAAGAATATCTGATTCGTTTCTACCTTCTGTGTAAATTGTATCTGAGGATATTGCTTCAATGCTTCTGCCAATCTCGCAGCACTGATATTGGCTTTCATGGCATTTTCAAGCCACAGGTTATTTTCCAGATAAGGGATGAACTGGGCTGAAAGATAACGCAGTTTGGAAGCCAGTTGAGCCGACTGTTTCCGGTAATATTGCAGGTTCTCCGTGATTTCCGGACGGAAAGAGATAACAGCTTCCCCCATCATCATACCGTTTTTGGTACCGCCAAAACTAAGAATGTCGACACCGGCATCTACTGTCACCTGCTTCATGGAACAATTCAGATACGCACAGGCATTCGCCAGACGCGCACCGTCCATGTGTAAATACATATTATGAGCATGTAACAAGTCTGCAATCGCTTTTACTTCCTCAATCGTATAAACTGTTCCCAACTCCGAAACCTGTGATATATAGACCGCTTTCGGTTGTGAATGATGGCAAACGCCGAAATTGTGTAAGCGCGGCTTAATCAGTTCGGGGGTAAGTTTGCCGTCAATAGTCGGAATAGTGACGATTGCACATCCGGTCATACGTGCCGGGGCACCACATTCATCGACATTAATATGTGCCGTTTCTGCACACAAAATACTATTGAAAGGACGTGTTACCGCCTGCAATGCCACCGAATTGGCTCCGGTTCCGTTAAAAACAAAGAACGGAGAAGCCTCTCCACCGAATATACTCTTGATTTTTGCCACTGCAGCAGCTGTCCAGGGATCGTCGCCATATCCGATTGCGTGATCCTCATTTGCTTTTATCACAGCCTCCATTACCAACGGATGGACGCCTGAATTGTTATCGCTTGCAAAACTTCTCATTATGTTTTAGTATTTTGCGGCAAAAGTACGGATTAATTCATTAATATGTCATTTTTATCATCTATATATTAAAAAAGAAGAGGCTTCCAATCGGAAGCCTCTTCTTTTTATTAACTTGTTTATTAGAATATTAACCACTATCCTAAACGAAAATCCTTCAAAACCTTTTGTAACTCCTGGCGTGCAAAGAAGATACGGCTCTTTACAGTTCCCAGTGGTACATTCAGTTTATCCGCGATCTCATTATATTTATAGCCACTTAAAAACATGGAGAAAGGAACTTTCAATTCTTCATTCAATCCATTAATGGCTTTTGTGATCTCCTGAATCTGATATGCTCCGTCCGGAGAATCAAATCCCGAATCATTTACGACGTCCAGATTATACAAATCAACACCTTGATCAACAACGGTCTGCGTACGAACTATCTTATGGTAATTGTTAATGAAGATATTACGCATTACGGTCAAGACCCAACCTTTAAAATTAATATTGTCAACAAACTTTTCCTGATTGTCCAAAACCTTCAGCGTTGTGTCCTGCATCAAATCTTGGGCGTCATCCCGATTTGCGGTGAGCATCAGTGCAAAATTCATCATGTTTTCTTGCATGCTCAATAATTTTTTCTGAAATTGCAACGCATTCATATTACTTACTATTTATAAAAGGTTAATACCGGTTAAGTATAGCCCCTCACTATTGAGAGACAATACAAATGTAGAAAATATTATTGATATCGAATGGCGCTTTGAGAAATATTAATATTAAAAATCGTAACTTAATATATTTATAACAAATGCTGCTGAAAATGAACAGCTTTTACAAGTTTGCAACTTGTATAAATATAAAATTTACAAGTTGTATGTTACAATTTTCAACAAAGAACAAAAAGTATAGATATTTAGATAAAATGAAGAAAAATTCAGAGCTCTTGTTTTTATTGCTATTTCTTCTGATAACAACCTTTAAATCAATAGGGGAAGAGCGAAAACTCGTCTATCAGATAGATATAAAAAAAGAGATAAATAACACCACTCGTATCTACCTCCGTAACGGATTGGAAGAAGCCAAATTGTTAGGGGCAGATGCAGTTCTTCTCCATATGAACACTTATGGAGGATTACTCGAAGCAGCGGATTCAATGCGCACAGCGATTTTATACAATCCGATCCCAGTCTATGTTTTTATCGATAACAATGCTGCTTCAGCAGGAGCGCTTATCTCCATTGCGTGTGAAAAAATATTTATGCGAAAAGGGGCCAACATCGGAGCTGCGACCGTCGTCAACCAAACCGGAGCCGCCTTACCCGACAAATATCAGTCTTATATGCGTTCCATGATCCGCTCGACTGCCGAAGCGCATGGAAAAGACGCGATCATACAGGAGAAAGACACGACATTCAGATGGAAAAGGGATCCGTTGATCGCCGAAGCTATGGTAGATGAACGCGTCGTCGTTCCCAACCTGATCGATTCGGGGAAAGTTCTCACTTTCACAGCCGACGAGGCACTGGAATGGAAATATTGCGACGGGATCGCAGAAACGCCGGACGAAGTGATTACCAAGTATTTGGGATACAATGACTACGAACTGAAAACATATAAACCCTCCTGGGAGGACGATCTGAAAGGTTTTCTGATGAATCCAATGCTGCAATCGCTGCTGATCATTATTATAATAGGAGGTATTTACTTCGAGATGCAGACACCAGGGCTCGGTTTTCCATCGGCAGCTGCCGTAGTCGCCGCCATACTTTATTTCGCTCCTTTATACATCGATGGCCTGGCACAGAACTGGGAAATCCTGGTATTTATTCTCGGATTGCTCCTGATCGCGGTTGAGATATTTATTATTCCAGGATTCGGAATAGCCGGTATCAGCGGAATTATCTTCCTGATAGCCGGACTGACACTCAGTCTGCTGAACAATACAGACTTTAACTTCGAAGAGGTTTCCACAAAAGAAATTGGCGAGGCAACCTTGACCGTTCTGATCGGACTGGGGCTAGGCTTCGTACTGATGATCTGGCTATCCAACAAAATAGGCACAAAAGGCATGATGCGGAAAGTGGCACTCCACAAAGACCTGGAAGATGCCCACTCCTCCCCTTCCCTGACTTCCCTAATCGGAAAGGAAGGAACAGCCTTTACCGTTCTTCGTCCTTCGGGCAAAGTGATGATCGACAACGAACTCTATGACGGTGTTTCAGAGTCCGGATTCATCGAAAAAGGGACAAAAGTGGAAGTCGTCCGCTTCGAGAATGCGCAGGTATATGTGGAAAATCCCGACTTATAATGCCAGTTTATCATTCCCGGGCACACGCTCATAGAGAATGCGCTTATCAATAACCACATATTGCAAGGCATCGATAGCCAGCAGGTCGCTTAGAATATTCCTGGCCGTGTAATAATTTACATGGCCTACACGGCAAAATTGTCCGACATTGATAGATGGATGCTGGTCCAGATAGGCAAACAAACGCTCTACCGGCTTACTGATCTTCACCAGTGTTCCGTCTTTCATATGCTTCTTCTCCCAGGCAAGCATCAGAATCTCGTTCGCTAGAATATTCTCATCGGACACACGGATATAAGCTTTGTATTTATTCTCTTTATCCGGTGCCAGATGAGGTTTCTCCGGACTGGGCGCTATATAGATTTCCAATACCGTTTTCCCATTTATCTCCCAACGTGTAGCCTCAAAAGGAACTTCCGGCCGGGTATACATCTTTGAGGCAGCCTCAATCATATAATACTCTTCCTCACTGCGTACACCGGAAATATTCCCGTTGTCTTTTACCCCTATCAGCAACCGACCGCCATCGGTATTGGCAAAAGCAGACAAGGTGCGGGCAATCTTTTTACTGTCGCTTACCTCGAACTTGAAATCGAGTTGTTGATGCTCGCCCTGTTCAATCAATGCTTCTATCGGATGTTTCTTCTTCATTTTGGCTCATTATTTGACCGGCAAAATTAAAATAAATGTCTAACTTTGCCAACCGAAAAAGAGTGAAAGCATGTCACAGATCCCCTCATTAATTTCAGACCTGGCAGTAATACTGATTTCTGCAGGGCTTGTTACTTTGCTTTTCAAGAAATTAAAGCAACCGGTCGTACTGGGCTATATTGTTGCCGGAATTCTGGCAGGACCGGCGATAAAAGAGATTCCCACTGTATCTGACGTAGAAAGTATCCGTATTTGGGCGGATATAGGTGTCGTGTTCCTGCTTTTTGCACTTGGACTGGACTTCAGTTTCAAAAAACTGATGAAAGTCGGCGGAACGGCAGTGATCGGAGCGGTCACAGTCGTTATCGGGATGATGACATTCGGATATATCACCGGACTATCGCTCGGTTGGGGACATATGAATAGTCTTTTTCTAGGCGGAATGCTCTCGATGTCGTCCACCACGATTATATTCAAGGCTTTTGACGATATGGGACTGCGCAACCAGCGGTTTGCCGGGGTCGTATTCGGTATTTTGGTCGTAGAAGATTTGTTTGCCGTCTTACTGATGGTGCTACTTTCCACACTTGCGGTAAGTAAGCATGTCGAAGGCATGGAGTTACTGGACAGTGTGGTAAAGCTGGGCGTCTTCCTACTTTTCTGCTTTGTTGTCGGCATTTATCTTATCCCTTCTTTCCTGAAGAAAGCACGGACATTCCTCAACGACGAAACCTTGCTGATCGTCAGTCTCGGTTTATGCCTGGGAATGGTCATGATCGCAACCAAGGCCGGTTTTTCTTCAGCACTAGGTGCATTCGTTATGGGATCGATCCTTGCCGAAACGATCGATGCCGAACATATCGAACACATCGTAAAACCGGTAAAGGACCTGTTCGGTGCCATCTTCTTCGTTTCCGTCGGTATGCTGATCGATCCGGTACTGCTTTGGGAATATAAGATACCGATCCTGATCCTGACGCTTGTCGTTATGGTCGGACAAATTCTTTTTGCCAGCTTCGGTGTCCTCTTATCAGGACAGACCGTCAAAGTCGCCATCCAATCGGGCTTTTCCCTGGCACAGATCGGCGAGTTCGCCTTTATCATAGCCTCTTTAGGACTAACGCTCAAAGTGACGGACAATTTCCTCTACCCGATCGTTGTAGCCGTTTCCGTCATAACGACCTTTTTCACACCTTATATGATACGTATGGCGGAACCAGCCTGTAAGGTTGCCGAACGACTTATCCCCGCCAGTTGGATGAGTTTTCTTGAACGTTATTCCTCCGGATCCAACACAATCCGGCAAAAAAGTGCGTGGGATAAATTATTGAAAGCATTGGTACGTATTGTCGGTACTTATACAGCCGTTACCCTGGTACTGATCTTTATATGGCTACAGTTTATTGCTCCGTTCATCATCAAACAACTTCCCGGCATACAGGGACAAAGCATATCTCTGGTTCTGATCCTTCTTCTTATCTCACCGATGCTACGCGCTATCATGATGAAGAAAAATCATTCGGCTGAATACGAGCAATTATGGCATGACAGCAAATATAACCGTGGTCCGCTTGTTTCCCTGATCGTACTGCGTATTATATTATGTATAGGACTCGTCATGCTGCCGATCGCACGATTATTGAATACAGCCGTCGGAATTGGCCTTGCCATCGCTGCAACAGTCATAGCACTGGTTATCTTCTCGAAACGGCTGAAAAAGCAATCGATCCTGATGGAGCGCCATTTCTTTACGAACCTGACTGCCCGTGAAATGGAAAGCGAGCGGAACGCACCTATCAACCAGCGTTTTGCCAGCCACTTACTGGAGCGAGACCTTCACCTGGCCGATTTCGAAGTGAAACAAAATTCCCCCAGTATGGGCAAAACTTTGAAAGAGCTCAACTTCCGGCAGAAATGTAACGTAAATATCGTCACAATCATCCGTGGGAGCAAACGCATCAATATACCGGGAGGAAACGAACGGCTCTATCCGTTCGACAAACTGGTCGTAGTCGGTGCAGACGACGACCTGACTCATTTCCGGCAATACATAGAAGAGCGCTATAAAGAATCGATGAACAACCTGCAGGAAAAGAAAGAGGTCAACATGGAACAGTTCTTTATCAGCGAAGGCTCCGGGCTGATCGGCCGGACGATCCTGGAATCGGGTATACGCGATAATTCCGGATGCCTTGTCATCGGAATCGAACGGGACTCTCACTCGATCAAGAATCCGCCTCCCACCACCGTTTTCGAACAGGGAGATATTGTATGGATTGTCGGCGAGCATGAGAAAGTGCTGCGCCTCAGCGAAGGTAAAATAGTAAGATAATCAATTAACGAATAAAACAACCGGATATGAAATTTATAGGAATAATACCGGCAAGATATGCCTCTACCCGTTTTCCGGGAAAACCGTTGGCCGACATGGCAGGAAAACCGATGATCCAACGTGTATACGAACAGGTGAAAGATGTACTGGATGCCGTATGTGTCGCCACAGACGATAGCCGGATTGAAGCTGCCGTAAAAGCTTTTGGCGGGAATGTCGTTATGACTTCCGACCAGCATCGAAGCGGAACGGACCGTGTTTATGAAGCTTATACCAAAGTAGGAGAAGGTTACAACGTAGTGGTCAACATTCAGGGCGATGAACCTTTTATCCATCCGGAACAGATTGAAACATTGAAAGCGTGCTTTACGGATGCCGGAACGCAGATTGCCACACTGGTTAAACCTTTCCGCCCGGATGATGATTTCGAAACGACACTCTTCAATGCGAACTCCCCGAAAGTCGTCCTCAACAAGAACAGTGAAGCAATGTATTTCAGCCGCTCCATCATCCCCTATATGCGTGGTAAGAACTATCAGGAATGGTTACCCAACCATACGTATTATAAACATATCGGTTTATACGCTTACCGGACCGATACGCTGAAGGAAATCACCAACCTGCCCCAATCATCATTGGAACTGGCCGAGAGCCTGGAACAGCTCAGATGGCTCGAAAACGGTTACAAGATAAAAGTCGGCATAACCCAACAGGAGACGATCGGTATCGACACGCCGGAAGACATGGAGAAAGCACTCGCTTTTCTCAACGAGCAACATGGCTCACTATAGTAACCGCCAGCAATAACAGTAAAAGTCCGGAAGTAACAGAGACAGACCATGTACTGACTTTCATATACCGGACTTTTTCAAACTGCATTGCCACCAGCAGACTGGCTAACATGATAGCCGGAAAAAAAGCCGGCAGCCATGCATGCGGATACTGATAGGCTTCTTCTTCTGAAAGCGAATATAAACTTTTCAGAAATTCAGGCAACAAAGTCCCTGTAATCAACAACAAAGCCCAATACATCCACCGTTTTTCCTCTATCTCCGCCTCATACAGCAACACCAGAATAATAAATATAAATAACCGGCTACCAACCAAGGAATAAACGACAAACAACAAAACGAATCCCATTATACCTGAAAGCCATTTCTTCTTTATCAACGTATAGCCACAGAATATATAGAGTGTTATTATCAGAGACAAGATAGAATTCAGATGATAGTAAGGACTCGCGTAAGTACCCCACTCCAATATCACCGGAAACAAAGCAAATAAAGGGGCCATTTCACCCACATGAAACTTCTTCAAGATGAAACAAGAAGCCCACCATTCGGACAACAGCACCAAAGTAATCAGAATAGCACCGCCCCCGACAGGAACCAATACGGAGGTAAGTATTTTTGCTAAGGAGCAGGCAAGCCATGCCGGCTTTCCCCAATATCCGGACAGCACCTCAGGCACCCCCGCCATACTTACCATCTGTTCCTTCGCGAACAAATGGTCAGAAACCAAAAACTGGAAAAAGAGAACGCATACCACTGCAAAGAGCCCAGCTACACTTCCTTGCAAAAGTCTTTCTTTCTTATTCATCAGTGAATCATTTTAGACTAATAACTCCAAACCATCCAATCGGAACTTGCCATCCGATAAATAAGTCGTCAACATAACGACAATCCACAATAGGTTGACTTATATTACAATGATGCAAATATATAAATATTTTAATACAACAAACCCCATGTTTATTCATATTCAAGCGATTGATCAGAATATACAACTTATTTAGATAATAGGTCATAAAAAAAGGCATGCCCGCGTCTTTCAGACCGGCATGCCCTTCTTTTTTATCATGTACAGGGAATGTTATCTTCTCTTTTTCTGTTCCTGCTGTTTTTTCAACTGCTCCTGCTGCATACGCTGTGCTTCTTCCAAACGTTTCATGAAACCGGATTTCTTCTGCGGTTTCTTTTTGTTTGCTTCCAGCTTGGCGAGCAACTTATCTTCATTGATCGTATAGCGGAATACTAATGTCTGAACGATCGTGATCAATGTAGAAATGAAGTAGTAATAAGTCAAACCTGACGCATACTGGTTAAAGAACACCAGGAACATCAGCGGCATCATATACATCATGGCCTTCATCCCCGGCATCTGCTGTTGTCCGGTATTGGTCATTTCCATATTATACTTGGTATAAATAACGTTGGTGATCGTCATCAGCAAACAGAATAAACTGATGTGGTTACCGAAGTACGGAGTAATAATAGGAATGTATTTATTCCAGCTGAAAATCGCATCATAAGTCGACAAGTCATGTGCCCAAAGGAAACTCTGATGACGCAACTCGATAGCCGACGGGAAGAACATGAACAGGGCAATCAATACCGGCATCTGCAACAACATCGGTATACAGCCTGCCATCGGACTCGCCCCGGCACGGCTATACAGCTCCATCGTAGCCCGCTGACGCTCCACCGCCTTATCCTGTCCCGGATATTTAGCATTCAACTCTTCCACCTGCGGACGAAGTACGCGCATCTTCGCTGATGACATATAAGACTTATACGTCAATGGGAATAAAATCAGTTTCACTATCACTGTCATCAGGAAGATGATCAGACCATAACTCTTGATATATTTACCCAGGAAGTCAAACAGCGGAATAACGAAATACTGGTTCACCCAACGGAAAACACTTGCTCCCAGCGGAACCAGGCGTTCCAGATCCAGCTGCTGGTCGGAAGCGATACCCTTGTCATATGATTTCAGCAAGGGATAACTGTTCGGTCCGAAGAAATAACGGAAAGTTGTCACCTCATTTCCTCTCAGGTCGAAAGGAACTGCCGTTGTTGTCTTAAACTCTTTCACAATACCATCAGCTTCAACCATCTTAGAATCGAATGTTGCACTTTCAAAACCTTCGTCGGCAATCATTATCGTCGAAAAGAATTTATCCTTATAAGCAATCCATTTCAGACGGCCTGACACTTTCTTATCTTCACTTTTACTTTCGCTCAGCTGTTCTACACCGTCGGCCAGGAATTTATAATACAAGGCAGTATATCTGTTTTCATATTTAATACCCTGCTCCTGCTGGCGGATTTTTTGTTTCCAAACCATATCCAAAGCCGTTGTACTTGGAGCCAGAACACCGTTCAGACCTGTACCTTTTATATCAAACTGAACCATATAATTGTCCGGCTTAATTGTATAGATAAAGTCCAGCGAACCTCCTTCGCCTGCATTTACACGCATGATCAACTGGTTCGGATCCTGTGTTTTTACCGGAGTAAAAAACAGTTCGGCAGTATTCAATACACGGTTTGTTGCGGTTACCAGTGTGAAATCGAGAGAAGCCTCTTTTCCTTCAAACAGGATAACAGGCTTATTATCATACGTGGTATAATCTTTCAAACGGGCATATGAAATACGTCCTCCTTTATTACTGATGTGCAATTCAATCAGGTCATTCTCCAAAACAGTTACATCGTCTGTACCTGTCATAGCTGCGGCGAATACCCCGAAATTGCTTTCCAGCCGGGCTGCTCGCGCAGAATCCGGCAGACTGTCAAAAGAATTATCGGCAGTGCTTTTGCTGTCTTCAAGCTGCATCTCAGCCTGTTTAGCCAGTTCGATCCTGGCGATCGAGTCCTGATAACGGCGCTGAGCTTCCAACTGCTCAGGCGTCGGCCTGTTAAACCAGCTGAACGCAAATAAAACAATACCGATAAGCAGAAAACCAATTAATGTGTTTTTATCCATCTATAACATTGTTATTTATTATCAATAGCGGCTTTCACAAAGCTCACGAAAAGTGGGTTCGGATTAACTACCGTACTGTTGTATTCCGGATGGAACTGAACACCTACGAACCATTTCAGTGCCGGAATCTCAACCACTTCCACCAAACCTGTTTCCGGGTTTTCACCAGTACATTTCATACCGGCTGCTTCAAACTGTTCGCGATACTGGTTGTTAAATTCGAAACGGTGACGATGACGTTCCTGGATATGTTCTTTCCCGTAAGCTTCATACGCTTTCGAGCCTTTTGTCAGAACACAGTCATAAGCTCCCAAGCGCATAGAACCACCCATATTGGTCACATTTTTCTGTTCTTCCATCAAGTCGATCACCTTGTATGGTGTATTCGGTTCCATTTCTGTCGAGTTAGCTTCGGTCAGACCCAAAACATCGCGGGCATATTCGATTACCATACACTGCATACCCAAACAGATACCCAGGCAAGGAACATCGTTTTCACGGGCATATTTCAAAGCGGCAAACTTACCTTCAATACCCCGCTGCCCGAATCCCGGAGCGATCAGGATACCATCCATATCTTTCAATTGTTCGGCAGCATTGGCTTCAGTCAGTTTTTCAGAATGGAACAGATGCAGATCCAGTTTACGATCGTTATAGATAGCAGCCTGCAGCAATGATTCGTCAATCGATTTATAAGCATCCTGCAATTCGACATATTTACCGACCAAACCGATCTTAACAGTTTCAGTGGCATCTGTCTTTTTCTTCAGGAACTCTTTCCAGGGTTTCATTTCCGGAGTAGGTCCTACTTCCAGTCCCATCTTCTTCAGGATGGTAACATCCATATTCTGACGCTGCAACACCAGCGGAACTTCATAAATAGTCGGAACATCGACAGACTGTACAACAGCATCCGCATCCACATTACAGAACAAGGCAACCTTGCGGGTAATATCGTTGCTCAGCAGATGTTCAGTTCTCAAAACCAATACATCCGGCTGGATACCCAGTTCCTGTAATTGCTTAACAGAATGCTGTGTCGGTTTTGTTTTAAATTCTTTGGCAGCCGCAATGTAAGGTACATAAGTAAGATGCACGCACATACAATTCTTACCCAGTTCCCACTTCAACTGACGTACACTTTCAATGAACGGCAACGATTCGATATCGCCTACGGTACCACCGATCTCCGTGATCACAAAGTCAAATTTGTACTTTGATCCCAACAGCTTCACATTCCGTTTGATTTCGTCTGTGATATGAGGAACCACCTGGACTGTCTTACCCAGGTAATCGCCTTTACGTTCTTTATTTATTACACTCTGATAAATACGGCCTGTCGTAATATTGTTAGACCGTGTGGTAGGAACATTCAGGAAACGTTCATAATGTCCCAGGTCCAGGTCCGCTTCATGTCCGTCTACGGTTACATAACATTCACCGTGCTCATAAGGGTTCAATGTACCCGGATCGATATTAATGTAGGGATCAAACTTTTGGATAGTAACCTTGTAGCCTCTCGCCTGAAGGAGTTTACCCAATGATGCAGCAATAATTCCCTTACCTAAAGAAGAGACTACGCCGCCCGTAACGAAGATGTACTTTGTATCTGCCACGATAGTAATATTTTAATTGTCTTTTAATTGCTCACTTGCATTTCGAAACCGCAAAGTTAGTCATTTTCATTCAGACAGCAAGGGACTCGGATATTTTTTCAAGGAGACATCCGAAATCACAGTGCTATACCTTTTCCGTTTCCCTGCCCAGGGAATTACAGTTTCCTGCGGAGGGAATTACAGTTTCCCGGGCAGGAAACTGGAGTTTCCAGAGAAGGGAATTACGAGGAAACTGTAATAAACTATGAATCAATACGAAGAGCTTTTTTTGTTAACACCTGAGTTTTTCGCCTTTTTTCAAGGCTCCACCAATAAGTTTTCACAGCCCGGACCGTTAAGTTTGTTATATCATGTAAAAGATTAGCACATCTCATACTTTTTATCTAATTTCGCATCGTAGATACTAAAGATTGCAAATAAAAAAGTATTATGGTTATCAAAAGATACTTCATTCTGTTTTTTATACTTTCATCATTGGCAAGCTTGGCTAAAGCGCAGGAAGGGACTCTCATTACCGGGACCAATCTCACACAGACCGAGCAAGGTAATGCGACAGATACTATCCCTGTGATTGAAATAGAAGATCCGGACCTGGATAATATCATTAGCCTGCGGGCACAATTCGAGAAACAGAACCGGTCGTATTCCGCACCGGTTACCCCCAATGAAAATCTGCTCCGTTTTCTAAAAAAAGACGAAGTCGAACTGTCTGATGAAGCAATGTACTGGGCACGTTTAGTTCGTGATGCCTCCACTATATTTGACAACAACGTAACTTTCCGGGATACGATTATAGTGAACCCGTTGTTTCTGCCAATCATATTCAAAGGAAAACTTCTGCCGGACAATCTTTCGTACTATGACAAAGATGCCTGGAAAAATAAAATCGATATACCTCTGCCCTTTACCCCGGATACTTTATTTAAGGAACAGGAGTTAAGACGTGAGATTGAAAATAAAGTATATAAATATATAGAGGCAAACTATCCGAACTACATCCGTTATTCCATGAGGGATTTGCCACAGGATAAAGTGATCGCCAAAGTGATCACAAAACCGACTTACCAGCCGGATATGATCAAAGTGGAAAGTGATGCTGATTTCAGTGATGTGGATGCTCCGGTAAAATTCATTCCGGAAAGACGGTATTGGACGTCACACTTTGAAAGTTCACTTCAGTTTGCACAGAATTATATCTCTCCGAACTGGCATAAAGGTGGTGTTAGTACGCTGAACCTGACAAACCGCGAACTGTTCACCTACAACTATAATAAGGACAAGGTCATGTTCACCAATTCACTGGAATTGAAGAATAACTTATATACAGCACCGAAAGATACCTTGCGTAACTATAAAGTCGGTGATGACGTGTTCCGTATTTACAGTAACTTCGGTTACAAGGCATTCAACAAATGGTACTATACACTGGATATGGAATTCAAGACACAGTTATTCAGTAGTTACGCAGAAAACCAGAATGTCAAACTGGCTGGTCTGCTTTCACCATTCAGCATCAACTTCGGTCTCGGTATGAAATATGACCTGAACAAGACGTTTGCATCTTCTAAACACAAAAAACTGGTATTATCTGCCAATATCGCACCGTTATCTTATACTTATATCCGAACGATAGATAAAGACATCGACCTGGCACGCCATTTCCAGAAAAAAGATACCGAAGAAAATTATCCGTACAAACAGAGCCTGTTCGGTTCGACTGTTAATGCGACCATGACATTCGACATCAGCCGGAATATCAGCTGGTATTCCCGTCTGAATTACAATACCAATTATCATCGTATCCAGGGTGAGTTCGAAAACCGGTTGAATATGGCTATCAGCAGATTCTTCTCAACCATCATCTCACTGAACCTGAGATATGACGACGGTATTGCCAAGAATGAAGACTTCGACAGTTATCTGCAGATCAACGAACTCTTGAGTTTTGGTTTTAATTACAAATGGTAAGTAAAGCTCAATTATTTCTGTAATAAACTTTGTTAATCGTGACATATTATCTAAATAATCCTTACTTTTGCCCTGGTTTTGCAATGTCGAGATTACAAACATGAGCGAAAGTATCAATCACAACGGTAGAATCGAAAAGATCGAAGGCGATACGATCTTTGTCAGGATCATTCAACAATCGGCCTGTTCCGGTTGCCACGCAAAGGGTATGTGCAGCGCATCCGATCAGAAAGAGAAGATCATTGAAGTGAATGATCCCAACTCCGGCAGATTCCACATAAACGAAGAAGTTACGCTATGCGGTCAGAGTTCGCTCGGACTACAGGCTGTGTTACTGGCCTTTGTTCTTCCGTTGATCATTGTAGTCGCGGCCATTGTAGCAGGAAATTATTTGCAATGGGACGAAACAACCAGCGGGTTAACCGGTCTATTACTATTAGTTCCCTACTACTGCATACTATACTTTTTACGCGAAAAACTAAAAAGAAAATTCATATTTACCCTGAAAAAACTTAATTGATCAAATATCATGATTTTAATTGCCGTTATTTCATTAGGAGCCATTGGAGCCATCGGTGCAGTATTCCTCTACGCCGCCTCCAAGAAGTTTGAAGTATACGAAGATCCCCGCATCGCAGAGGTTCAGGAAGCATTGCCCGGAGCCAATTGCGGAGGTTGCGGATACCCCGGATGCGGTGGTTTTGCAGCAGCCTGTGTAAAAGCCGATTCACTGGAAGGACTGCTTTGTCCTGTAGGCGGAGCCGAAACGATGGGTAAAGTTGCTTCAATCCTCGGTATGGAAGCTGCCAGCGCAGAGCCGATGGTAGCAGTAGTGCGTTGCAACGGAACTTGCCAGGCCCGTCCGCGTACAAACCGTTACGATGGTGTACAGAGTTGTGCCATCGCTTCCTCTTTATATGGAGGAGAAACGAACTGTACATTCGGTTGTCTCGGTTATGGCGATTGCGTAAACGCCTGTACTTTCGATGCCATCCACATCAATCCGGAAACAGGACTGCCCGAGGTAGACGATGACAAATGTACATCATGCGGTGCCTGCGTAAAAGCCTGTCCGAAAAACATTATCGAACTACGTAAGAAGGGACCGAAATCACGTCGTATCTTCGTTAGCTGTGTGAATAAAGACAAGGGAGCAGCAGCCCGCAAGGCTTGTTCCAATGCTTGTATCGGTTGCGGTAAATGTGTGAAGGAATGTCCGTTCGAAGCCATCACGCTTGAAAACAATGTGGCTTATATCGACTACCGCAAATGCCGCTTGTGTCGCAAATGTGTAGCCGTATGTCCGACCGGAGCGATTCATGAACTGAATTTCCCGCCCCGTAAAGAAGCTGCCCCTGCCGTGGACGCCGACAAAGTAAAGCCTGTTGCCCCGAAAGCAACACCGGCTCCGAAAACTGCCGAAACAACACCGAAAGCAGAAGCTACAACAAAAGCTGAACCGACTGCAAAAGCAGCCACAGCGCCTGAAACAAAAACAACAGAAGAAACAATTCAAAAATAAAAATCTAATAGTATGCTAAGGACATTTCGAATCGGAGGTATACATCCACCCGAAAATAAATTGTCTGCCGGGAAGAAAATCACCGGACTGGCTATACCCAAGCAGGTCATTATACCGCTAAGCCAGCATATCGGTGCTCCTGCCCAGGCTGTGGTCAAGAAGGGCGATCCGGTTAAAGTCGGTACACTTCTCGCCAAAGCCGGAGGTTTTGTATCGGCGAATATCCATTCGTCGGTATCCGGTAAAGTAAACAAGATAGATAACGCCCTCGACGCAAGCGGATACAAACGTCCCGCTATCTATATTGATGTGGAAGGCGACGAATGGGAAGAATCCATCGATCGCAGCGAGACACTCGTAAAAGAATGCCCGCTTCCTTCCAAGGAAATCGTAGACAAGATCGCGGCTGCCGGTATCGTAGGTCTGGGCGGCGCAACTTTCCCTACCCAGGTAAAACTGATGCCTCCTCCCGGAAGCAAAGCGGAGATCATTATTATCAATGCCGTCGAATGTGAGCCGTATCTGACTTCCGACCATTCGCTTATGATGGAAAAGACAGAACAGATTCTGGTCGGCGTTACTCTGTTGATGAAAGCCGTCAACGTAACAAAAGCAGTGATCGGTATTGAAAACAACAAACCGGATGCCATCGCACTTATGCAGAAACTGGCTGCCGGATATAAAGGAATCGACATCATGCCTCTGAAAGTACAATATCCTCAAGGAGGTGAAAAACAGCTGATCGACGCTGTGATTCGTCGCCAGGTAAAGAGCGGTGCACTGCCAATCTCTGCCGGAGCCGTTGTACAGAATGTAGGTACGGCTTATGCAGTATATGAAGCGGTGATGAAAAACAAACCGTTGTTCGAACGTGTCGTTACCGTAACGGGTAAAGCAGTTGCCAATCCGTCTAACTTCCTGGTTCGCATGGGTACGCCGATCAGTGCATTGATTGAAGCTGCAGGCGGTATTCCTGAAGATACCGGTAAAATAATCGGCGGAGGTCCGATGATGGGTAAAGCCCTGATCAGTCCGGAAGTGCCGGTTACCAAAGGTAGCTCCGGCGTATTGCTGATGACAAAAAAAGAATCTGAACGTAAACCGATGCGCGATTGTATCCGTTGTGCCAAATGTGTCAATGTTTGTCCGATGGGCCTCAACCCGACCCTGCTGATGAATGCTACAGAGTTTACAGAATGGGATCTGGCAGAAAAGAATCATATCACCGACTGCATCGAATGCGGTTCTTGTAGTTATACCTGCCCGGCCAACCGTCCGTTGCTGGATTATATCCGTTCAGGTAAAGGAAAAGTAATGGGAATCATGCGGGCACGAAAGTCATAAAAACAGAGCAATATGGAAAATAATTTAATAGTATCTCCGTCGCCCCATATCCACGGTGGTGACAGCATAAGCAAGAATATGTATGGTGTACTGATTGCCCTTGTTCCGGCTTTCCTGGTATCCCTCTACTTTTTCGGACTGGGTGCATTGATCGTTACTGCAACATCGGTCGTAGCCTGCGTCCTCTTTGAATATCTGATCCAAAAGTTCCTGATGAAAAAGGAACCGACTATATGCGATGGTTCAGCCATCCTGACCGGTGTCCTGCTGGCATTCAACCTGCCGTCGAACCTGCCTGTATGGATCATCCTGATCGGCGCGCTGGCAGCTATCGGTATCGGGAAAATGTCGTTCGGCGGACTGGGTAACAACATTTTCAACCCTGCACTTGTCGGACGTGTATTCCTGTTGATCTCTTTCCCGGCACAGATGACAACCTGGCCGGAAGTAGGACAACTGACAGCTTACACTGACGCAACAACGGGTGCTACCGTTCTTTCCCTGATGAACGAAGGGGCACTCGACAAATTACCGACATTGGTCGATATGTTATGCGGTAAGATGGGTGGTAGCCTCGGTGAAGTAAGTGCGTTGGCATTGCTTCTGGGACTATGCTATATGTTATGGAAAAAGATCATTACCTGGCAGATTCCTGTTTCCATCCTGGTTACGGTATTTGTATTTACTGGTATTATGCATCTGGTCAATCCGGTTCAATACGCAAGCCCGTTCGTTCACCTGCTGTCAGGAGGTTTGATGTTGGGAGCTATCTTTATGGCAACCGATTATGTGACTTCCCCGATGAGCAAGAACGGAATGTTGGTGTACGGTGTCGGTATCGGTATCCTGACCACAGTGATCCGTTTATTCGGTTCTTATCCGGAAGGTATGTCGTTTGCTATTCTTATTATGAATGCATTTACCCCGCTGATCAACAGTTATATAAAACCTAAACATTTTGGAGGGAAATAAGCATGGCAAAACTAAAATCAACATTACCCAATATGCTTTTGTCGCTTACCATCATTTGTGTGGCGGCCGGAGCGATATTAGCTGGAGTGAACATGTACACCACCGGTCCGATTGCCGCCTCCAAAGCGGCTGCGCTGGAAGCAGCGATCAAAGCTGTTACCCCTGAGTTTGACAATAAACCATCGGAAGATGCCTATATGGCCGTTACAGCCGAAGGCGACTCACTAAAGATCTACCCGGCTACCAAAGGCGGTGAATTCGTAGGTGCTGCCGTTGAAAGTAACACCAAGAAAGGATTCAGCGGCGAAATTAAAGTAATCGTCGGATTTGATAAAACTGGAAAACTGTTAAACTATTCAGTATTGCAACATGCGGAAACTCCGGGTCTCGGTGCCAAGATGCAGGAATGGTTTAGTGCAGATAAGAACAAACAAAGTGTGCTGGGACGCGACTTGACAAGCGGACCGCTAAAAGTAACTAAAGACGGTGGAGACGTGGACGCTATCACAGCTGCAACCATCACCAGCCGCGCATTCCTGGATGCAGTGAACCGCGCTTACAGCGCATTCTCTGGTACTGACGGAGTAACCGGTGCAACCGCTAACACTAAAGAGGGAGGAAACGACAATGAGTAATCTGAAAATATTGATGAACGGTATCATCAAAGAGAACCCGACATTTGTTTTACTGCTGGGTATGTGTCCAACTCTTGGTACAACCTCTTCAGCACTGAACGGTATGAGTATGGGACTTGCAACCATGTTTGTATTGATCTGTTCCAACATGGCGATCTCCGCAATGAAGAATCTTATTCCGGATATGGTACGTATCCCCGGATATATCGTTATTATCGCGACATTCGTTACGGTAGTACAAATGTGTATGGAAGCTTTCGTTCCCGCATTGTATGCCAGCCTGGGACTATTCATTCCGTTGATTGTAGTAAACTGTATCGTATTAGGACGTGCAGAAGCTTTCGCCGCTAAAAATGGTGTCGTTTCTTCCGCATTCGACGGACTGGGCATCGGACTCGGTTTCACCCTGGCCCTTACACTGCTAGGTGCCATACGTGAATTATTGGGTACAGGAAAATTATTCGGCCTGACTCTTATGCCTGAACAATTCGGTTCGCTGATCTTCGTACTGGCTCCGGGTGCTTTCATCGCACTGGGTTACCTGATTGCTATTGTAAACAAATTGCGTAAAGCCTGATATTAAAAAACGAAAGATATGGAATATATACTAATATTTATCGCAGCCGTATTTGTCAACAATGTCGTGTTGGCACAGTTCCTGGGTATATGCCCGTTCCTCGGTGTATCGAAGAAAGTGGAAACTGCGGCAGGTATGGGGGCAGCCGTTACATTCGTGCTTACCATCGCAACCATTGTCACTTTCCTGGTACAGAAATATGTCCTGGATAAATTCGGATTAGGTTTTATGCAGACAATCAGTTTTATCCTGATCATTGCCGCATTGGTTCAAATGGTCGAGATCATCCTGAAAAAAGTGTCTCCGGCTCTTTACCAGGCACTTGGGGTATTCCTTCCATTGATTACCACCAACTGCTGTATCCTGGGTGTCGCCATCCTCGTAATACAAAAAGAGTATAATTTATTGGAATCTGTTGTATATGCAATATCAACAGCTATTGGATTTGCGCTAGCTTTAGTTATCTTTGCAGGGATTAGAGAACAGTTGGCTTTGACACGTGTTCCCGAAGGTATGAAAGGTACCCCTATTGCGCTGATAACTGCCGGTTTACTGGCTATGGCGTTTATGGGATTCTCCGGAATCGTATAATTTAATCTAAATAGAGACTAGCATGAAAAAGAAAATCTTAGTAGCAGGTGGAACCGGATACATTGGCTCTCACACTACAGTTGAGTTGCAGAATGCAGGTTATGATGTAGTAATCATCGACGACCTGTCGAACTCCAATATCGAGGTATTGGATGGTATCGAAAAGATCACAGGTATCCGTCCTGAATTTATCAAGCTGGATTTAAAAGATAAAGAAGGAACTCGTGAAGCATTGAAGGCCCATCCGGGCATCAACGGTATCATCCTGTTCGCTGCCAGCAAGGCTGTCGGTGAATCGGTTCAACAACCCCTGAAGTATTATCGTAACAATGTCGTTACGCTGGTCAACCTGTTGGAACTGATGCCTGAATTCAATATCGAAGGTATTGTGTTCTCTTCTTCCTGTACCGTTTACGGACAGCCGGATCCTGAAAACTTGCCTGTAACAGAAGATGCACCGATCAAACCGGCAACTTCTCCTTACGGTAATACCAAACAGATCAACGAAGAGATCATCCGCGATACAATCCACGCAAATGCTCCGTTCAAGAGCATCATCCTGCGTTATTTCAACCCGATCGGAGCTCACCCGAGTGCAGAAATCGGTGAGTTGCCTAACGGTGTTCCCCAGAATCTGATCCCGTATCTGACACAGACTGCTATCGGTATCCGTAAGGAACTGAGCGTATTCGGTGACGATTACGATACACCTGACGGTTCTTGTATCCGCGATTATATCAATGTAGTCGACCTGGCGAAAGCTCATGTGATTGCTATGGACCGTATGTTGGGCGGTAAGACAGATGCAAATGTTGAATATTTCAACCTGGGAACCGGAAACGGTGTAACCGTACTGGAACTGATCAACACATTCGAAAAAGCTACCGGCGTAAAAGTTCCTCACAAGATAGTAGGCCGTCGCGAAGGTGATATCGAAAAGGTTTGGGCTAATCCGGAACGTGCTAACAAAGTATTGGGTTGGACAGCAAAAGAAACATTGGCTGATACATTGGCTTCTGCCTGGAAATGGCAGGAAAGACTGCGCGAACGCGGTATCCAATAAAAAGTCATTCATTAAATAAGTATGCCGGAAGAATCTTTACAAAATTCTTCCGGTTTTTTTTCAACAAAAAAAGCACTGAATCCTATTGAATTATAACGACTTTTCTGTTTTTGTATATTATTTTATTTACTTTTGTGTAATATTCTTTAGTCACTGATAATTAGTTCGTGACATAAAACCGACTACAAAGACATGACAAGCGAATACAAAGAAAAATTACAAGCAAACGGAGTTAACCTGAGCAGTGCATTAAACCGATTCATGGATAATGAACAGTTATATGAAAGGATACTTTCTAAATTTCCGATGGATGAAAATTTCCTCCAAATGGAGAAATGTCTTGTAGAGAATAATATCAACCAGGCATTCTGCCATGCCCATACGTTAAAAGGATTAGCCGGAACACTTGATCTGACCACCCTACTAAACATTTTGACCCCGATGACAGAACAACTCAGAACCGGGAATACGGAAGGTATGCAGGAATTATTCAACCAATTAAAGACAGAATACAATCAAATCTGTCAATTGATTGCTGAACATAAAGCCTGATATAAAAGCGGATAAATATAGTTATATGGAAAAGAAACTTAAATCAAATGAATCGTTAGCCAACTACCAGTATCTTATGGATATCGTTTGGACTATTTATCCCCAAAACGAAAGTGTCGAAGTCTTTAAGGACAGCATAAACCCGGAACTGGATAATACGAAACACGACTACAAAAACCTCTGCGATACCCGCAAAAAAGATGTCTATCCACCGGATTATAGTCTATGGGACGAAGTAATCTCGTTCGATACATTTCATAGCATGATAGCGGAAGGATGCATGCACAAGAAATTCGATATACGTTTCTTCAATACACATTTCGGTTTTGAATGGCATGAAGCCTTCATCGACATAATCGTCAATGAGGATGGCATACCTGACAAGATCATTTTATCCAGTCGCAACGTCAACAATTTTAGAAAATCTCAAATCATAGAAAAAGCCGTACAATCAGAATACGACTATGTGATTTATATAGAAGCTTCAAAAAACAGCTATGTTATGTACGCCTCCGGTTCGGAAAGCGATAGTCCCCCTCCAATCGCCAGCAGCGATTATGAGGCAGTGGTCACCGAATACAACCGGCAATATATGTCACCGGAATTATGTGAAGAAATGACGAAGAATATGATGATTGCCCATGTCGGTCCGATACTGGAACAACACGGGGAATATATTCTATACAACACCATGATAGAAAATGGTGTGAACCGGGATAAGAAAATACGATTCAGTTATTTCGACAAAGAAAAGAACATCTGGTTACTGACCCGAACCGATATAACGGAAATCAGGGAAGAAAGAAGACAGAAACAACTACTGCAGGAAGCCCTGCAAAGTGCGACAGTTGCCAACCGTGCCAAATCCGATTTCCTGTCACGAATGAGCCATGACGTTCGTACCCCTTTAAATGCTATTGTAGGCATGACAGCAATAGCCAGTCTGCATATAGATGATCAGATACGTATAGCCGATTGCCTGAAGAAGATAACTATTTCTTCCAAGCTCCTGCTGAACCTCATCAACGAAGTACTGGATATGTCAAAACTGGAAAGCGGACATATCATGCTAACGGAAGAGGCATTTAAGCTCGAAGAACTTCTGGAAAGTTTATTTGCGATGGTACAATCATCCGTCGAAATGAAAAAGCAGGATTTACACATACGCGTTATCCAAGTAAAACACGAATATCTGATCGGAGACGTACAACGCATACAGCAGGCATTAATGAATATACTGACTAATGCAGTGAAATATACACCTGAAAAAGGGCGGATAGACGTAACCATCAGAGAAAAAGCCTCTGTTTATAACGGTTATGGCCTGTTTGAAATAACAGTTGCAGATAATGGAATCGGTATGAAGCCCGAGTTTTTATCCAAGGTGTTCGAACCATTCGAACGCTCGGACGATGCTGCTATCCGGAATATCCAGGGTACCGGCCTCGGCATGGCCATCAGTCGTCATATTGCCCAAATGATGAACGGCGACATCCTGGTGGAAAGCGAACACGGCAAAGGTTCCAGATTCTCTATGACATTCCATGTCAAATTGGGAGATATGGATGAATATGATAAGGATATACTGGCAAATTTACCGGTATTGGTTGTAGATGACGATGATATCTCCTGCGAAATAGCCTGTGAAAACTTACAGGGACTAGGAATGAAACCGGAATGGGTTCTTTCCGGACAGGAAGCTGTACAAAAGATATTTGACGGGAACAAATATTTTGCTATTATCATAGACCTGATGATGCCCAACATGAACGGTATCGAGACAACACACAAAATACGGGAATATGCGGGTCCGGATATCCCTATCATAATCATTTCGGCTTACGACTATTCAGGTTATGAAAGTGAAGCCCTGAAAGCCGGAGCCAATGGTTTCATCAGTAAACCTATCATGAAATCCAAACTATTCCACCTGATGAAAAGATTTGCTACTGACAAGAAGGAAGACAAATTGAATAGTGTCGCCCCAAAAGCCCTCACCACCTTCGTCGGTAAACGCATATTGGTAGTGGAAGACAATGACCTAAACCGGGAAATCGCCTACGAACTGCTACGGGAAACCGGCGCAGAAGTTGAAACAGCCTGCAACGGAAAAGAAGCGGTAGACTGCGTATCCAACTCTACAGAAGGATACTACGATCTAATCATAATGGATATCCAAATGCCGGTAATGAACGGACTCGAAGCAACGAGGGCGATCCGTCTGCTTGACCGGGAAGATATAAAAATATTACCGATCGTAGCCATGTCCGCCAATGCTTTTGCTGAAGATGTACAGTTAAGCCTGAAAGCAGGCGTGAACGAACATATCGCAAAGCCGATAGAGATCACTACCCTCTACAAGATTATCACAAAATGGTTTAACTGATAGATACCCAATATCAGTTAAACCATATAAATTATTCAGACAGGAATTTGTTTATTACTTCCCGCCAATCTTCGCCATTCTTCGGCTGATAAGTAACGAAACCCAGTTGGCGAGCGATCTCGATATTACTCTTTCCGTCATCCACAAAAAGTGTTTCTGCCGGATTCAGACCGCTGTCGCGGATCATATATTCGAAAATCTTCGCATCCGGTTTAGTGACACCCACCTCATAAGAAGTGTACATCTTGTCGAAATAGACACCGATCGGGCGACCGGCAGGAGTAAACTCGCTGGTTCTTGCCCAACCTTCCTGGATAATCGGATTGGTATTACTCAAAAGATACACATTGTATTTTTCGCGGAGATTCAGCAGATAGTCCAGTTTATATTGGGGAGTATCGACGATGAATCCAAGCCAGGCATGTCTGATAGCTTCGTATGAAAGATCTTTTCCGGTATATTCACACAGTTTCCGGCAAAACCCGTCGGCAGTGATCGTTCCGTTTTCCACTTCCAAAAAGAATCCTTTCTGTTCATAGGGATCGAGCAATTGCCTGGCATCCTCCACCCCGATCTCTTCAAAGCGGCGCACTGCACACTCATGGTCCAGTTCTATCAAGACACCTCCCAAATCAAATACAATGTTTCTAATCTTTGTCATAACGTTCTTCTTTTATATGATGTTCTCTTAATATCCCAACGTAAAACGTTCCTGATGGTGCTTTTCCTGTTCCAACTCGTCGATCATAGCGACAGCAAAATCTTCTACGGAAATATTACTGTCGCCTTTTTCATCTACCACCAATTCGTCTTTTCCCAAACGGAATTTCCCTGTACGCTGACCGGGAAACATATTGGCAGCCGGACTCAGGAAGACCCAGTCGAACGACTTTTCCGGCAGCAACAAATCAGTATAAACTTTCGCCAGGCTCCGGATACCAGGAAGCAGTTTCTCCGGCACATCAGGTTCATTCATTAACAAACGCCCCGGAGCCACCAGCAGACTACCTGCTCCACCGACCATTAAATAACGATGCACACCGGCATTGCGTACAGCACAAATAATAGAACCGTACCCCTCCAATGTTTCATCGTATATCTTCGGATTCTCCCATCCCGGATTGAATGCACTGATCACAGCATCCGACTTAGCCAGTTCACGCGACAGAAAATCAGTATCGGTCACATTCCCTCCTACCACTTTCAGATTCGGATGAATCAATGTCAATTTGGATGGATTTCTAACAATGGCTTTTACCTGATGCCCTCTTCCTAACGCCTCTTTCAAAATAGCAGAACCGACGTAACCGGTTGCGCCTATAATAACAATTTTCTTCATGACTATATGTATGATTGATTACTTGTTTATAGAACAACACCGGGTAGGTATCTTGTTTAGGAAAAGCCCTTTCTATTTCTGAAACACTTTAGTCGATTTGATCATGACATCACGTACGGGACGGTCGTTTTTATCAGTTCTTACCAACGACATTTTCTCCACGACATCAAAACCGTCGACCACTTCACCAAAAATAGTAACCGAACTGTCCAAATGGGGAACACCCCCTACAGTCTTATATACTTCGCGGTGTTCTGCAGGAATAACATACGGACCGAGTTCAGCCAGGGTATCTTCCACCATGATCAGGGCACGGTTCGTCAACTCAGTCTCCATCGAATCGACAGCCAATACCGGATCGTCTTTCTTTAACTGATCGAGATATTTATAATACAGCCAGTTACGACGTATCTGATTAATCCGGGCTTCTTTCTCATCCAGTTCGGCATCAGTAAGAACTTTACCCTGTACAAAACAGAACTGAGTACCGGCAGATGCACGTTCGGGGTTTACATCATCGCTTTCCTTTGCATCGATCAAGGCACCGCGTTTATTGAAATGGTTCGGGAGTATCTCGGCAGGAACGGTATAACCTCCGTCGCCATCGCCATATAATATACCGGGTTCGTGGGCTTTACTTGTAGGATCGCCGCCCTGCACAACAAAGTCTTTGATAATGCGATGGAACAACATTCCTTCATATTCGCCGGACTGGCACAGTTTGATAAAGTTATCCCGATGCAGCGGCGTATCATCATACAACATAACGGTTACATCTCCCATCGTTGTCTTTACTGTCACATAGACGGGTTTAGAGGGATCGAGCGGTTTATCTGCACAGGATGCTAAGGTAAATAAGATGAGTAAAAAGGTACATAGTTGTTGTTTCATTTTCGATTAGAATTTAATAAATAACGACAAAACAAAGATAGTTATTTATGTAGCAGGAAACATAACTATCTATAGGGTTTTAATTATCAGAATCTTGATTCTTTATAAGAAAAAGGATTTAGTCTTAGTAGAACTACGTTAATTATTGCTGGCAAATATATGAATAATTTATTACAGCCAAGTCTTTATATTCAATAAATTATAAAAAAGATTAGGGGACGCAGATTTCGCAGACAAGCACAGAGCAACGCAGATTTAAATTAATTTTCTGCGTCTTCTGCGTTATCTGCGTTCCCTAATTCATCCGTAGTTCTACTAAGACTACAACAAAAGAAGCAATGACTATTAAAAGGTTTATTATCAAATTGCAGAGATTGAAAGCGTTTCCAATCCTATCCTCCTCAAGAGAGAAAACAAGGATTGAATTCTACTCCATTTCTACCGATATCGAATCATTATTCATTTATTAATCAACATATTAATCGTATGCAAAACACATTGAAAGGTTGGTTGGCCGACAATACCGTGACTACCGACGACAAAACAGACAAAATTCTTTTACTGGAATCAGCCGGAAACATCGGCCTCGAACAAATCTATAAGGAGATGAAAGAGGAAGATACCGGGCTCAAAATGGAAACTATCGTACACGTCGTTACACTCTTCCTGCGCATTGTGATGCGCTTCGTCCTGAACGGTTACAGCGTAAACACCGGACTGTTCCGCGCCGTAGTACAATTCGTCGGAACAGTTAAAAAAGGGGTATGGAACCCGGAGGAAAACTCCATCTATGTATCGTTCAACCAGGAAAAACAGCTACGTGAATCGATTGCAAAAACAAAGGTGGAAATACTCGGCACCAAAGCAAATGTAATGTATATCCTTGAAGTAGAAGACCGCAAGACCGGCCTGAAAGACGGCACAGCCACTCCGGGACGTAATTTCTTCGTACGCGGATCGCATCTGAAAGTAGTCGGCTCCGATCCCGCCGTCGGCGTTACCCTGACCGACAGCGCAGGAAACGTGACGAAGCTGGTCGACGACGAAGTAAGTATCAACAAACCTTCCGAACTCACTTTGTTGTTGCCGGTCGACCTAAAAGACGATACATATACCTTGACGGTCTGCACGCAATACAGCCAAAGCGCACAGTTATTAAAAGAGCCCCGTAGCGTGAGCACCACAATCGTGGTAGGAAATCCCGGTGGCGGTGAAGACGACCGCCCCGTCATCGAGTAGGCAAGTCCTCTTTGCCTTATCACGCAAAGCCCCTTTGCGCGGTAAGGCAAAGACCTTTTGCGTGGGCAGGCAACAGAGTAAATGAAAATAATTGTCCGAGAGGTCTAGTGAAATTATGATATCATCACGCTTTAAAATAAAGCTTTGAGGCAGGAATATGAGAAATATTAATCTAAAAATATAAAACTTATGAAAGGACATTTATTACAAAAATGGACAACAATATGTCGGTTCGCTATCTTTTTCCTATTTGTATCATCACTGGCAAAAGGAGAAATTGGTTCAACTTATTATATTCATGATTATTATCATGAAAGTGATGAAAAAAAGATAGCAACGGTAGAGGTAACTCAAACCACAGAAGTTCCTCTTCAAACATATCTTACTTTTACCATACGGCGAGGATTTCAAATTAAACAATTATACCTAAATAACACACTTTTGGGTACAATAGAATCAGGAATGAAAAACGGTGATTATATCACTTATAAAAAAGTAATAGATTCTTCAAATTATAATTCTTATACCAATAATGGCACAGAAGTAAATTTCAAAGCAGAATACACCTTCTCTGACATTGAAAATCTCGATGATCTAAAAAGTATATTCAATTATTATGTTCCCAACTCCACTATACAATCGCCTAATGATATAAATACACTAGAAGTAAATCAAATTGTAACAGGACCAGGTTCAGGTAGTTCCGTAAATCCCTGGAAACTCAATTTAACACCCTCAAGTGGACCTTTTATAATCCATCAGATGAATGCTAATAGTCGTATATCTAATTTTGATATAAGTTTGAATGGGGGTAACCTTACTTTTAAGGTAGAAGAACGTACCGGCTATTTTTTACCAAATATAGAATTGAATTCAGGCTCATTGACATTAGTAGGAGAAAATGCAACTCTTTCATCACTAATAATGAAAAACGGTTCCCTTTCTCTGAAAGACGGAGCAACAATCAATAATCTAACCGCCAATAGAGGGAATATAACAATTACTAATAATAAGAGGAAAGACTATTCTTTTAAAGAATTGTACATTGAAGGGGATGTCACAATCATCGGAGATTGTATTATTAAAAATGAATCCTCATACAGAAAAGGTGATTTTTTAGCAGAAAAAACCACCATCAAAGGAGGTATTGTGACAATGAAGCAACTCAGATTGAGTCCTAACTACCCTTTAATTGTAAAAGAAGGTAACGTTACATTCGAACAAGTGGTATGTGCACAAAACTTCAACATGCATTCTTCTGATTTCACTAAAATTACAGCAGCCATACAACAGAAAGGTGGAAATATTCTGTTAAAAGACTGTTACCTGAACAACATAGTAAACGAAGAATACAATGCAGATTATTTCATTGAAGTAAATGCCGGATCGTTAATTATAGACGGAGGACTTTATATGAAAAGCGGTGAGTTAGGCTTACTTCGTATAATAGGAGATGCGGCTCATGTAGAAATTAAAGATGGAAAATTCTACACAAACAATAATAATGGTAATAATAATTACTCCGTTATTTATCAGGAAAAAGGGAGAGTAGATATTTCAGGTGGTTTATATTACACACCGGTCTGTATTGAAGGAGGAACATTAAATATATCAAAAGCTCATTTTCCTGTAGTGAATACAACCTGGAATAATATTGATGCAAATCTACATATCTTAGGTAGTCAAGCAAAAGTATCTCTAAGCGGTGGATATTACAGCTATCAAACTGTATATATAGCCCCTAGCCTTTCTATTACTCCCGAAAGTCTATTAGTCGATGGCTGTGGTTTTTACACCTGGAACCAAGATATCCAACCGGATGTAGAAATAATCGATCCTAAAATGACAAATTCCAATAATGGTGTTTCTTTCCTAACTTTTGGACAGGTAAAACGCAAGGATGCGACTCCTTCCTCCAATGATTTCCTGGAAGCAGCAAAGACTGCCGATGTCGGAGTAACAGGTACAGATGTAAAAGCTATAAAAATTGATGAAGCCTCGACCTCTTTCTCAACGTATGACCTGGAGATAAATACGGACCAAGGATTGGCATGGTTAGCCACAAAAGTTCACCATGAAGAATATGGTATAAGCAATGGGAAAGAATACAAAAGAATAAATACGATACGTCTTACTGCCGATCTCGATATGTCCGCTTACAACTGGATTCCATTTCAGTTCAGCTGTAGAAAATTTGACGGACAAGGGCATCGTGTCAGTGGATTGAAAGTAAACCAAAGTGAAGCAGCTTTTATGTCTTATAATTCGGATACTTTGGCAAACCTGGTAGTTAGCGGTCAGTTTAATAGTATTTCTACTCTCTACACCAATACAGCACAATATGCAGCCGGGCTAGTAAGATATAACACAGGTACCATTATTAATTGCGGTGTGCAACAAAGTACGGTATCTTGTACAACTACTGATAACCTGGATGCTTGGATCGGAGGTTTGGTTGCCATAAACCATGGCTCCATCCAAAATTGCTATATGACAGGAAATGTAACTTGCAATTCTACACCTATAAACAATATATTGTCTCCAGATAATAGGTATAAAAACCATATCATCGGAGGAATTGTCGGGGAAAATTGGAATAGTGTTTTAAATAGCTATCATACAGACGGAATAGTTAATATATCTCCAAGTACAACAGCAAACCTGAATGTAACAAAAGATGACATTGCTGTAAAAAAAACAGATGCGTCCCAAATAGATTGTACGACAACTCCTTCTTTAGAAAATCTAAACCAAAATGTGGAGACACATAATACAGCAGTAGAAACCGGAGGAATAAGCTGGAGCAATTGGGTTATCACCGAAGGTATTAATAATAAATTCCCAGTTCATGAATATAAAGAGGATACGGATAATCCTTCTTATATCAAAGCTAAATTCACTTTATTAGTTCAAGGTAATGGTGAATTCAAAGGTAGATATTATGTATCTAAAGAATCGGCAGAATCGGAATCAGCAACGGAAGAACGAACCTTTGTGGCAGATACTACAATTACCGTAATTAATGGAAAATCTTTTAATCTGACAGCTACTCCCGGCAAAGGAGCCAGTCTGAATAAAATTGTTCAGATAAGAAATACTAACGAAATTGCATTGGATAATATTAAAGAAGGTGAACCCTTTACCTACAATGTAGTAGCAACAGACACATTAAAAGCCTATTTTCGTACTGATACTTTGTATGTAGAAAATGATACAACAGTGATAGGAAATACTGAAGAAATTACAGAAGTTAAGCAAATCAGTATATCCGATGCAGGCACAGAAGATAAGCCAGCAGTCATTGAATTAGGTAATGTAACAGTAAAGTCAGACGAAGATCCAAATAAGGAGGCAACTACGACTATCAACAAAGATTCTCATGTCATTCTCCAACTCTCTGGCAATAACAGTTTAGGCAAACTGATTAACAAAGGAAATACTATATTGAAATTTGCAGAGAATCAGGCTAAAACTCCTAATCTATCAGTGACAGATGTGGTGAATAAAGGTGTCCTTATTGATGAAACCGGCTTAATTAAAATGGTACAGGACGAAAACGGTGATCTGCAATTGAGTGTTAACGAAGAAACTGACAAAGAAGTTAAAGAAGGCTCTTCAACAGCATTGACTGCTGAAGCACAAGTCAGTGATATTTATAATGTCATATTCTTATGGCAAAGATGGAACGGAACAAGTTGGGCTGATATACAAACGACCACCGAAACATCGCAGCAATCTTTAGTCCGTACTAAGTCGGAACTTCGCACCTCTTCCACTATCAAACTGACAAATACTTTACCGGTTACATTGAATACGGCTAATACGTATCAGTATCGCTGTTTAATAACTAACAGTAAGGCTGATGTTAGTACTACTTTAACGGTAAAAGCGGAAGTGAGAGTAACTTCAACAAGCGGAAATCCTGATCCTGAACCAACTCCCATTTTTTATAAAGTCACTTTACCCTCTGTAGCAGGCGTAAAAACAGTTCCATCTGCAGGTACTTATTCTATTGAAGCTGGAGACTTTTTTACATTTAATCTAACATTGGAAGAGGCATATAATGAATCCCAACCCATTATAACAGTCGGAAACCAGGAGATCATTCCTACTAAAAATGGAAATTATAAAATACAGACTGTAACAGAAGATGTCTCTATTGTGATCACAGGTATTGCATTGAATATCCCGACAAGTAATATCGTGACAAAAGAGGAAATCATAAAAGTCTGGGGTAATAAGAATACATTACATATTCTTACCCCCCAGCGGACAAAAGTCTTTATTTATACATTTGGAGGACAACTCTATAAAACGCAAACTGTATCGGGAGAATATAGTTTCTCAGGGATACCTTCCGGAAATTATTTGATTTATATCGATAACAAAATATTCAAAATAGCATTGTAAAGTAATAAAATTACTACTTCTCTTCTGAATATACCAACATCTGGCACCGCTTACAATCGAACTGCAGGCGGAGTCGGGTGTCTTTATATAACAGATAGTACGGCTCCCTATACGGAGATTTCTGTTTTTGATAAGTCGGACACCATCCCATACTATATCGCAGGCAATGTTTGGTAAACATTAATGGAACATCCTTTTCTGGCTTCAATTCGAATGCATCGGCAACACTATCTACTCCATGTGCCTTGTAAAAAGCAGTTGCCCGGCTGTTCGACACATTTCCCAGATAAGTTAATTGTTTTTCAGGGAATGGAATTTCTTTTGCCGGCTCCACCTTACGTGCCAGTTCCCGCTGGTAGCGGATAGCACGGTCAACCTGCAACTTCTCCACTGCTTTACGACGCATATCCGCCAGCAAAGAGGAAGGGACAAACCAGTTCTCACTCATCTGTACGATAACCTCCGAGGCTTCAAACGGTGTATTACCCAATTTAGACAGCTGGGTACGGATATTGTCTGCTTGGTCACGGCGAGCTAATTCTTTAGTAAATGGTTCAGTAAGCATTACCCGTACACCTGTTTCATCTTCCATCACTAAGGTAAAGCCGAAAGAGTTATCCAAAAACTCTATCTTTACGGAAAGCTTACGCTCAGCAGACGGTTTTGCCAACTGCTTTTCAAATACCTGATCGAAATTACGATAAAGAGGTGTCTTCGGCTTTATCGCCGGCATATCCAACGGAAAAACACGATTGGCCTCTACCCTGTTCACACGGAAACCCTCCAGCTCATCCCGACCATTAAAAAAGACCAGACCATCGCCATTATTCAACTGCTTCAGACCAGCCACTGTAAACGAGTTTCCTTTCAGTTCTTTTACTGTTCCAACCGGTTCCCCCAGCGACTTAGGCGTATTGAATGCTGTAATATCTTTGCTTCGTTCACGCAGGAAAAACGGAGTGAATCCCCTGTTAAAACTCTTCTCCGCCACCGGCTCAAAGGTATACTTACTCGTTCCTGCCGATGCACGACAATATTCCGGACGACGCGCCAAAATCACATCCAGCTTCTTCCGGTAATAAGCTGTTATATTCTTTACATAGGTGACATCTTTCAACCGCCCTTCTATCTTCAACGACGAAACACCCGCATCGAGCAATGCTTCCAGCTGATCGGAACGGTTCATATCTTTAAGAGACAATAAATGCTTATCATGCACGATCTCCGTTCCATTCGCATCCACCATTGAGTAGGGTAAGCGGCAATATTGAGCACATTCTCCCCTATTGGCACTTCGCCCGCTAAGTGCAGCGCTCAAATAACACTGACCGCTATAACTGACACATAAAGCACCATGCACGAACACTTCTAATGGAACAGTCGTCTGTTCGGATATCTGACGAATCTCGTTCAGTGACAATTCACGTGCCAGAACGACCTGTGTAAATCCGACAGCCTCCAGGAACTTGACCTTCTCCGGCGTGCGGTTATCCGTCTGGGTACTGGCATGCAAAGGAATAGGCGGCAGGTTCAGGCGGGTAATCCCCATATCCTGCACGATCAGTGCATCGACTCCTGCCTGATAAAGTTGCCGGATCAACTGCTCCGCTTCGGGCAATTCGTCTTCACGAAGCAGGGTGTTTAATGCCACATAGATACGGGCATTATATAGATGCGCATAATCACAAAGGGCACGAATATCGTCCAGCGAATTTCCGGCAGCAGCACGCGCACCGAATTTGGGTGCACCAATATAAACGGCATCAGCACCATGATTAATAGCTTCAATGCCACAGGTCAAATCCTTTGCCGGAGCCAGGAGTTCGATACGACGAGGTTTTATTGACATATATTGTTATTGGTTGTTATTTGATTGGTGCGACCGTAGGGGGCGGTTCGCGAACCGCCCCCTACAGGCTGCCCAAATTCTTGATATCTTCGATATTGAATGGTGTTTCCTGATAAACATAATAATTCAGCCAGTTTGTAAAGAGCAGGTTGGCATGGCCGCGCCAACGGACAACCGGACCCTGGGCAGGATCGTTATTACGATAATAGTTATGAGGGACCGAGATAGGAAGCCCCTTATTCAAATCGCGGATATATTCATCACTCAATGTATAAGGCGAATATTCCGAATGACCGGTAATATAAAACTCACGTCCTCCGCGTGACATCGCCATATAAACACCTGATTCTTCGCTTTCGGAAAGCAACGTCAGCTCCGGTACCTTCCGGATATCTTCGCGGCGAATCTCCGTATGACGGCTGTGAGGCACATAAAACTCGTCATCGAATCCTCGGAATATCTGTAAAGAAGGCTCCCGTAGCGTATGACGGAACACGCCGAACATTTTTGCCGGCAAATCATACTTAGGCACACCATAGAAATGATACAATCCTGCCTGTGCCGCCCAACAGATATACAATGTAGAGGTAACATGCGTACGTGCCCAATCGAAAATCGTCGTCACTTCTTCCCAGTAACTCACATCTTCAAACGGCATCTGCTCTACCGGTGCACCGGTGATAATCATTCCGTCATAATAATCTTTCTCTATATCGTCGAAGTCTTTATAAAACTCCTGCATATGTTCGATCGGCGTATTCTTCGGAGTATGCCCTTTTATTTTCATAAAGTCAAGCTCCACCTGTAAAGGCGTATTACTCAACAGACGGATCAGATCGGTCTCCGTTGTTATTTTTAATGGCATCAGGTTCAGCACCACTACGCGTAGCGGACGAATATCCTGTTCCGATGCCCGAAGGGAATCCATCACAAAGATGTGCTCCTTTTTAAGGAGTTCAATAGCGGGTAAATTCTTTTGTAAATTTAATGGCATAGTAATTCCTCTCTTTATTGTTTTTAGGAATACAAAGATAGGAATAAGTTAGCAGTTAACGTTTTTCCCGATAAAAAAAGTACCTATAGACAATCCGCAGAAGGTCGTCTATAGGTACATATTATTTACTCGCGGTATTTTCTTTCAAAAGGATTCTATTTCTCCGGGGATAAAGTATATCCGCCCCCTAATGCCTTATACAGATAAACGACAGCCAGTAATTCATTCTGTACGGCATTATTCAAACTGATCTGCGCATCCAGATATCCACGCTGGGCATCCAATACATCGATATAATTAGTCACTCCATTGATATATTGCAGTTCTGCCAGCTTCAGGTATTTAGCAGAGGCAGATTCCAGTCTTTCCTGTGAGAAACGGATTTCTTTCGCTTTACGGATCGTGATAATGGCATCGTTCACTTCTTTAAAGGCTCCGATTACGCTTTTTTGATAATTATACACTTCCTGCTCGTAACGGGCTTTCGATGCTTTCAGCTTCGCCTTATTCTTTCCCATCGCAAAAAGAGGTTGAAGCAGGTCGCCTGCCAAGAACCACGCCGGGCTCTTCAACAGATCGCCCAATTCTTCACTTTCAATACCGAAGTTACCTGTCAGGCTGATCTTCGGGAACAAGTCGGTATAAGCTACTCCTACTTTGGCATTGGCTTCACGAAGTTTCAATTCAGCCTGCCGCATATCCGGACGACGTTCCAGCAAAGCAGAAGGCAGTCCCACCGGCAATGCATCGGGTAAACGTTGTTCGCCCAGCGGCAATCCCCGCGGAATATAGCCGGGATATTCTCCCAAAAGCAGGGATATATCATTTTCCTTTATCCTGACCTGACGCTCCAACGACGGGACAAGTGTTTCCGTACGGGCCAATTCTACCAATGCCTGGTTGTAAGATGTTTCAGAGGTCAAACCGCCTTCAAAACGAAGTTTAGCTAAACGCACACCTTCACGGCGAGCTTCCAACGTTTGCCGGACAATATTCAACTGCCGGTCGAGAGCACACAATTCATAATAAGCAGCGGCCACTTCTGCCACTAAAGTCAGTTGGAGGCTACGCTGCGCCTCTACCGATTGCAGGTAGGCGGCTACTCCGGCTTCATTCGCCCAACGCAGGTTTCCCCATAAGTCGAGTTCCCATGAGAGCGTCAGTTTGGCTCCGTATTCAGGATCGGGTTTCGGATTATCACCACCGTAGTTCAAACGTTCCTTCTGTCCGTAAATACGTGCCCCGATTTCAGGGAACTGTTCAGCAAAAGTGATACGTTTGGCTGCCATCATTTCCTTGATCTTGGCAGCCGCTATCTTCATATCCTTGTTATTTTCCAGAGCGGTCGTTATCAACCGTTGCAAAGTCGTATCGGCATACAAACTTTCCCAGGGTATATTCTCTACGGAAAGCGTATCCGATTCTCCTTCAAACTGAGCCGGAAGATTCAAGTCCGGGCGGGCATACTTCTCTCCTAACTTACAGGAAGAAAGCGATACCAAAGCAACTGTGACAACTGCAATAAAGAGGAAGAATTTCTTCTTTCGGAGAATTTTCTCTTTCGGAATGATCCGGCTAACCCGTTCCAATTTCAATACCTTCTTCACTTTATAGATAAAGACAAAGAAGAACGGAACCAGCACAATACCTACCGTAATAACCACCAACATGCCAAAGAACACCCCGGTTCCCAAACTGTGACGGGAGGCTGAACCCGGTCCGCTAGCCAATACCATTGGAAGCATACCCAGCACAAAAGCCAGAGAGGTCATCAAAATAGGACGGAAACGCATCTGAGCAGCATGAATGGCTGCTTTTACCACATCTACGCCTGCATCGACCTGTACCTTGGCAAACTCTACGATCAGAATGGCATTCTTTGCAGCCAAACCGATCAAGGTTACAAGTCCGATCTGGAAATAAATATCGTTATGCAATCCAGTAGCCCAAATTCCCAAATAAGCACCTAAAGCAGCAACCGGCAACGACAACAGTACAGCGATCGGAACAATCCAACTCTCATACTGAGCTGCCAGGAAAAGGAATACAAACAGGAATACAAGTGCCAGCACCATACCGGTCTGTCCTCCAGCTTTCTTTTCCTGATAAGACAATCCGCTCCATTCCACACCGATGTTATCCGGCAGATGTTCCCGGGCGATCTGTTGCATAGCTGCCATCGCCTCTCCTGAACTGTATCCTGGTGCAGCCACGGCACTGATCGCAGCCGTAGAGAACATATTGAACTTCTTGATCGTACCAGGTCCGGTTGTATAGCTTGTCGTACCTAACGCAGTCAAAGGAACCATCGAACCATTCTGTGCTCTTACAAAGAATAATCCCAGACTTTCCGGAGTCGCACGGTAAGGTGCTTCTGCCTGAATATAGACCTTATATATACGATTAAACATATTGAAGTCATTCACATATACCGATCCCAGATAAGCTTTCATTGTCGAAAAGATATCGGTCAGCGGAATACCCAGGAATTTAGCTCGGTCGCGATCCACATCAAAATATAATTGGGGGATCTGCGGTTGCAGAGCAGAAGACACACCGGTCAGTTCCGGTGCCTTCGATGCATACAGCATAAAAGTATCGGTTGCACTTACCAGATTTTCCCAACTGGCTTCTCCACGAGCTTCCAGCTGCATTTCCAAGCCTCCGCTTTCTCCCAGTCCGGGAATAACAGGCGGACGGTTCAGATAAGCTAATATCTCCGGATAATATTCAAATTCCTTACGGGCTACTTCCATTACATCTTCAACCCCCATACCGGAAGACTTACGTTCTTCCCAGGGTTTCAGGATAACGGTAAGGGTAGAACGGCTTTGTGACGTTCCCACACGCGTACTGCTACCTGTTACGTTTTGCACATAAGCCACAGCCGGTTGTTTCTCCAAAAACTCGATAGCACGGTCGGTCACCTTACGGGTACGCTCAAGGGTCGCTCCTTCGGGCATTACCAATTCCACTGTAAAAAAGCCCTGGTCTTCCTCAGGGATAAAACTGGTCGGAATGAAACGGTTCAGTACAAATATGAAAACAAGTACCATACCGAAACCAGCCAATATCCGTTTGGGATTCCCGATAGCCTTTGACAACAAATGGATATATTTATTATTTCCTTTATGTAACCAGATATTGATTTTACGGAACATGAAGTTCTTCTTTCCGGTTGTCGGACGCAAGATCAAGGCACACATTGCAGGGCTCAATGTCAAAGCTACTACCGTTGAAAGTAATACTGAAACGACAATCGTTATAGAGAACTGACGATATAACGCACCGGTAATCCCGCTCAGGAAACTTACAGGAACAAATACGGCAGCCAATACCATCGAAGTTGCAATCAATGCACCACTCAATTCACGCATTGCCTTATGGGTAGCTTCGCGGGGTGTCAGTTTTTCCTCGTGCATTATGCGCTCCACATTCTCCACAACTACAATGGCATCATCCACCACGATACCGATGGCTAGGATCAATCCCAACAAGGTGAGCATATTCAAAGAGAATCCCATGATCAACATGAATCCGAAAGTACCAATCAAAGAAATAGGTACAGCAATAGTCGGAATCAAAGCGGCACGCCAGTTCTGCAATGACAGGAATACCACCAATACAACCAGGAACAAGGCTTCAAACAATGTCTTATAAACTTCATGGATAGATTGTGAAATATATTCCGTCATATCAAACGGGAATTTATATTCCAGCCCTTCCGGAAAGTTCTGGCTGATCTCTTTCATCGCTTCCTTCACATTGGTAGCAACTTCCAGCGCATTAGCTCCCGGCAACATATAAATACCGAGGATAGCAGCATTCTCCCCATTTATTCCACTTTCAGTAGAATAGGAAGAGGCTTCCAATGAGATACGGGCAACATCACGCAAACGGACGATAGAACCGTCCTGGTTAGCACGAACAACTATATCTTCAAATTCCTTTACAGTCGAAAGACGGCCACGAGCAGTAATTGGTATAGTAACATCCACATCGATAACAGGTTGTTTTCCCAACTCACCGGCTGCAGATTCGCTGTTCTGCTCTTTCAGGGCATTTTGGATATCTTTCACCGTCAATCCCATATTAGCAAGACGGTCAGGATAGACCCATATCTGCATACCATAATAACGGCTACCGATGTTCGATACACGTCCTACCCCCGGAATACGGCGAAGGACATCGAGCACATTGATCGTTGCAAAGTTACTCAGGTAAATTTCATCAAAGCGCGGATCATCCGAGCTCAAACTTAATGTCATCAACTGGCTGGCGGATTGTTTCTCTACCGTGATACCGTTCTGTACGACATCAGACGGAAGACGCGACTCTGCCAGCTTCACACGATTCTGAATTTCTACAGCAGCCAAATCAGGATCTGCCGAAACATCGAAAGTGACCGTAATGGTCAAACCTCCTGAATTGCTACTACTACTCTGCATATAGATCATCCCCGGAGTTCCGTTCAACTCCTGTTCGATCGGTGTAGCTACAGCCTGCGACACCGTCAACGCACTGGCACCCGGATAAGAGGCACTAATCTTCACAACTGGCGGCGTGATCTGCGGATACTGATCCACCGGCAACAACATCAATCCGATAATCCCGACAATAACAATTAATAAAGAAAGTACAGTCGAGAATACGGGACGGTCTATAAAGAATCCCGGCTTCATTCTCCTGCCTCCTCTCTATATGCTGCGACAGCTTTATCGTCACCAGCCTGAACCGGACGAACCAACATACCGGGAACTAACTTATGATAACCTTCTACTACCACAGATTCATTCTCACCAAGACCACGCTCGATAACAATATTGTTTCCTATTTCCGGTCCTGTCTGTACAAAACGTTTCTCTGCAACATTATCACGACGGATAATATAAATGAAGACACCGCCTTGTTCAATAGATATAGCCTTTCGCGGAACAACAATAGATCGTTCACGTACATCTAATAATAATTTCACGCGGGTAAACTGTCCGGGAAGTAGTTTCTGATTCGGATTCGCTAATTCTGCACGCACACCGAAAGTTCCAGTTTGTGGATCTACGATCGGATCAGCAAAATCAACAATTCCTTTTACCGGATATTCTGAATTATCGGCAAGGGTTACAGTTACGGTCGGTTGCCAGGATCGGGTTGTGTCCTGTTCACCAAACTTGATATTGCGACGTTCAGCGCGCAGATAATCCAGTGCCGTCATTTTAAAATCCACCAATACCGTATCGCTTTTTACAACAGCGGCCAGTTTTGAATTAACTCCGGGACCAACCAAAGCTCCAACATCGACAAAACGTTCACTGATATATCCGGCAATCGGGGAAGTGACAGTTGTATAGCCAAGTTCCAGCTGTGCCTGATCGAGGTCTGCTTTACTCATAGCTATATTAGCCTCCGAATCATCCAGGGAAGCCAATGCGTTATCAAGATCCAACTGGCTCGCTGCATGTTGTTCATACAAGGGTTGTAAACGTTCCACATCTCTTTTGGCTTTTGCCGCCTGCGCTTCATTCTTCTTCAACTGTGCTCTTGCTTTTTCTACACGGGCTTTATAAAGAGCTGAATTGATAATAAACAGAGGTTCGTTCTGTTTCACCTGTTTACCTTCTACAAACAGCATCTTTTCGAGGTAACCTTCTACACGGGCATGTATCTCTACATAACTCGCAGCACGGATACGTCCTACGTATTCACCAAATATTTGCACATCTTCTTTCTGAGGCTTGTCTACAATGACAAGGGGACGCAACGGTTCTTCTTTTTTACGACAACCTGTTGCCAGCATTAAAAGGGCGACTAATACGATACTTCCTTTTACTAATCTTTCTCCTACCATTACTAATATCTATAAATGACACTTAAATATTCTATTGTTCTATCTCTCTATTGTAAGAATGAAATAATCGTACCATTGTTCAATACAATCTGTTAAAAAACGCTATACTCTTAAATATTAACCATATAAAACTATTATCAGATAGAGCGAGTTTTCTACTAAAATCTACTTTCGTGGAATTATTCCACAAACGAATGTTACTTAGTCCACAAAATTAATATAAATCAAAAACAAATAATGTATTTATGGATAGTCATAAAACAAAAAAAGAGTCCACTCTTTCGAATGAACTCCTTCTGTCTTTCAGCTTTCGCCTGAATAAAACGGCGGCTATCTACTCTCCC
>ENA-OWPN01000168-OWPN01000168.1-human-gut-metagenome-genome-assembly--contig:-NODE-168-length-116445-cov-5.654060_pt1 | contig 116445 bp, 90 predicted proteins | sample MGYA00248266_ERZ651850 | MGnify/ENA primary metagenome ERZ651850 (study PRJEB26924, sample SAMEA4378296) | human gut metagenome | biome: human gut; feature: human-associated habitat; material: faeces... | reverse complement strand
GACGATGTTCACGCGGCGGAGATCAAGGAGTATCTGGACTTGCTGGACTTGACGCGGGAGATCGACGTGCTGCACCTGCCGGATGTCAGCACGAAATCCAGCCGCACGGTGATTGCACAGCCGGGACTCCGCTATGCGCAGGCGGACGCGCTGATCCGCAGTCTGCTGCTGGATGAGACGTTCAGCGCGCTGTCTCTGGCAGAGCGAACCGCCGTGCAGGAACGCATCCTGACCGAGATCAAAGGGCGGATGCTGGAGGATATCGTCCTGCTGGAAACCAAGCTGGCAAACCCTAAAAAGCAGGTGTTTGTTCTGCAATTTCCTGTGGGCGAATTTGACATGGTGGTGTTTGACCCGGAGGCAGGCTCCTGCCGGATTTTCGAGATCAAGCACAGCGAAGAAGCCGTTCCGCAGCAGTATCGCCATCTGATCGACGAGCAAAAATGCGCCCAGACCGAGCACCGCTACGGCCCAATCACCGGAAAGTTCGTCCTCTACCGCGGGGAAAGCCAAGTGATAGACGGCATTTCGTATCAGAACGTGGAAGAATATCTGAGAAACCTTGCATAACAAAACCGCCGTCCCGATTTTCCGTTCGGGGCGGCAGTTTTATGATGCAGCTTGTCATATGACAAGCTGTTACGCAGAATAAACTTGACGTATGCCAAGTAGTGAAGCGCAAAAATCGTGCGGCGCGACTGCACGAATGCAGTTGATGATGAAAACAATAATGTTCTAAATAGCACGCATCGCTCATTCCATCAATCATTTTCTCGATGCACATGAGCGATGCGCTCTGAACTGGCACGGTCAGCGCGCGAAAACCTCTGCCTATCCGCAGAAATTTTCAGATTCTTCCCTTGGGTACCTTTTCAAATGGATTCCAATCCGTTATAATATATCTACCAACCTAACGAATAGCGCGAGGTGCTGCCATGAAAACGAAAGATACGCCGAAGCAATACGTCATCTACTCCCGCAAATCCAAATTCACCGGCAAGGGCGAGAGTATCGAAAATCAGATCGAGCTGTGCCGCCAGTACATCGCCATGCACTTTGGCGAGGATGCGGCGGAAAACGTGCTGGTCTACGAGGACGAGGGCTTTTCCGGCGGCAATCTGGAGCGCCCGCAGTTCAAGAAAATGATGAAGGACTCCCAGAAGATCGCCTTTGCCGCCATCGTGGTCTACCGCCTCGACCGGATCAGCCGCAACATCGGTGACTTCGCAAAGCTCATCGAGGACCTGGGCGACCGGCACATTGACTTCATCTCCATCCGCGAGCAGTTCGACACGTCCTCGCCCATGGGCCGCGCCATGATGTACATTGCGTCCGTGTTCTCCCAGCTGGAGCGGGAGACCATCGCCGAGCGCATCCGGGATAATATGCATGAGCTGTCCAAGACCGGGCGCTGGCTGGGCGGTACCACGCCCACCGGCTACGCTTCAGAGAGTGAATCCAAGATAACGGTGGACGGCAAGGAGCGCAAGGCCTACAAGCTGAAGCCCATTCCGGAGGAAATCCAGCTGGTCAAAACAATTTTCTCCGTATTCATGGAGACCGGCTCTCTCAGCAAGACCGACCTGTACCTGTTGGAGCACCGCTGTGTCACGAAGCGCGGAAAGCAGTTCACGCGCTTTGCCATCCGGGGCATTCTGACCAATCCAGTCTATATGATCGCCGACGACACGGCGTATCAGTATCTGAAAGAGAACAATGTTGACCTGTTTGCCGAGCGCGCAGAATTCGACGGCGAGCACGGTATCATGGCGTACAACCGCACGCTCCAGCGCTCTGGCAAGGCAAACCAGATCCGTCCGATGGAGGAATGGATCGTGGCGGTGGGTAAGCATCCCGGCATCATCGCGGGCAGCGACTGGGTGCGGGTGCAGGCCATGCTGGATGTCAACAAATCCAAGAGCTACCGCAGACCCCGCAGCAACGTGGCGCTGCTGTCCGGGCTGCTGCGCTGCGGCGAATGCGGCGACTATATGCGCCCGAAGCTGACCAACCGCCGCACGGCGGACGGTGAGCTGATCTACACCTACATGTGCTCCACCAAGGAGCGCAGCCACGGTACAGTCTGCTCTATGAAAAACTGCAACGGCAACACGCTGGACGCCAAGATCATCGAAGAGATCCGCAAGCTGTCCGCCGACAAGGAGACCCTTACCCGGCTGCTGGCGCAGACCAAAAAGGTCATCAGCGGCAGCAAGGAGGGCTACGACGCAGAGCTGGCGCTGCTCCGGGAAAAACACGCCGAAACGGAGGACCGCATCAAGCGGTTGGTGGAGTCCCTGTCCGTTGCCAGCGAGACCTCCGCGAAGTACGTCATGGAGCAGATCGACGCGCTCCATCAGGAGAGCGAGACGCAGCAGCTGCGCCTTGCTGAGCTGGAAGCCCTGACTGAACAGAGCCGGATGCTGCATCAGGAGTTCGCCTTCCATCAGGAGATGATCGAATCCTTCGCCAGCGCGGTGGATTCTGCCACGCTGGAGGAAAAACGCCGCCTGCTGCGCACCATCGTCAAAAAGGTGGTCTGGGACGGCAAAAATGCCTATGTTTACCTCTTTGCGGAGGATGGAGAGGCGGATTTGCCCCCTGTTGAGCAACCTATGTATCCGTTGGGAGAGGATAGCGAATGAAATCCTCATGTACTTCCGCGGGCAGCGGAAGAGCGCGTCAGACGTTTCGCTCTCGGAATGCATCGAGACCGGGCGGGATGGCAACGCGCTGTCGCTGATGGACGTGATCTGCTCGGAGGAGGATCTGTTCGAGCAGCTGTCCGAAAAAGAGATCTACGGCAGGCTCCACACCGCCGTGAACACCTGCCTGACCCCGCGCGAGCAGCGCATCATTCTGCTGCGCTACGGGCTGGGCAACCGTAAGCCGCTGACGCAGCGGGAGATCGCCGCGCAGTGCGGCATCAGCCGCAGCTACGTCAGCCGCATCGAAAAACGCGCCCTGCAGAAGCTGGAGGACGCGCTGACAAAAGAAACCTGAAGGGAACGATCACAAATGCATCCATGGAAACATTTCTGTACCATTACGCACCACCGCTGGAAGGTGCGCAGTCACTGCTTCCGCGTCGGGTTGTACTGGCGCGGCCTGACGCACGACCTGTCCAAATACTCCCCCACGGAGTTCTGGACCGGCGCAAAATACTATCAGGGCACGCGCAGCCCGAACTCCTATGAGCGCGAGCTCTACGGCTACTCCGCCGCATGGATGCACCACAAGGGCCGCAACCGCCACCACTACGAATACTGGACGGACATCGACCCGAAGACGAAGGTCTACCGCGCCGTGCCGATGCCGCGCAAATTCTTTGTGGAGATGGTCATGGACCGCATCGCCGCCTGTAAAATTTACCACGGCAGCGCCTACACGGACGCCGATGCCCTCAACTATCTCGTCCACGCCGAGGAGGTCCGCGATGGCTCGATGATGCACCCGGACACGCGCCGCGAGCTTCTCTATGTGCTGACCATGCTGCGCGACCGCGGCGAAAAGGAGACGTTCCGCTTCCTGCGCGAGGTCGTGCTGGCCGGGAAGCCGTTTGCCGTTCCTGCCGAAGGATAAAAATGCAGGAATCATTTCCTTTTCTGCCCGCAGGCCGATCCGGTCGGAAGTTGACAATAATGACGGGCAAAACTGCCATCCACAGGAGTTATTCACATTCTGCACAAGGTTGTGCACAGCAGGATCCCTGATTTAGCGGGCTTTCGCGGGGGATTTCGGGCAGTTGTGCACAGGCCTGCAAAAACGCCTCTGCACAGCAGTGCCATGTTCCGGAGTTGACATAACCCCGTTTGTGACAAAAATTTACAGACAGGTAACAGGAAATTAAAATGCAGGATGCCGATCGACATCCTGCATTGATTTTTTGGGTCTTATAAGGCCTCGCCCTCCATGGAGCGCGTGGCATAGGCGTTGAGCGTCTGGTCGGCGATGTTGCCCGCGAGATACTCATAATAGGCCTGCGCGCCGATCATCGCACCGTTGTCGCCGCACAGCGACAGCGGCGGCATGCAAAGGCGCACGCCGCGGGCGGCCGTCTCCCGCTGCAGCGCAGCGCGGATGCGGCTGTTGGCGGCCACGCCGCCCGCCACGGCCAGCGTTTTCCGCCCCGTCTGCTCCAGCGCCAGCATGGCGCGCGGCACGAGCATGCCGCACACAGCCTCCGAGAAGGCAGCGCAAAGGTCTGGGATAACGATCTGCTCGCCCTTCTGCCCGGCGTTATGGATGAGATTCACGGCCGAAGTCTTCAGGCCGGAGAACGACAGGTCTAGCGGATTGCCGCTCAGGTGCGGCCGGGGCATGGGATAGCGCGACGGGTCTCCGCCCTGCGCCGCACGGTCAAGGGCCGCGCCGCCGGGATAGGGCATGCCGAGCAGCCGCGCGACCTTGTCAAAGCACTCCCCTGCTGCGTCGTCGCGCGTGCCGCCCAGAATGCGCAGCTTCGTATAGTCCTCGACGTCGACGAACATGGTGTGCCCGCCGGAGACGACAAGGCACAGAAACGGCGGCTCCAGGTCCGGGTAGGCCAGATAGTTGGCCGCGATATGGCCCTTGATGTGGTGGACCGGAATGAGCGGCACATCGAGCGCCAGAGCAGCCGCCTTGGCAAAATTCACGCCGACGAGCAGCGCGCCGATAAGGCCGGGCGCATAGGTCACGGCGACGGCGTCCAGCTCGCCGCGCGTCAGGCCGGTGTTCTCCAGCGCCTGCTCGGCAAGACCGTAGATGGCCTCAATATGCTTGCGCGAGGCGATCTCCGGCACAACGCCGCCGTATTCGCGGTGCAGCGCGACCTGCGAGGCGATGCAGTCCGTCAGGATGCGTCTTCCGTCCTCCACAATGGCGACGGCGGTCTCGTCGCAGGAGGACTCAATGGCAAGGATCCGCATGATCGAGCTCCTTTCTGAGGATCAGCGCGTCCTCTCGGGGCGCGAGATAGTAATTGGGCCTGCGCCCGATGCAGGCAAAGCCCGCTGCGGTATAGAGCCGCTGGGCCGGGAGATTGGAGACACGGACCTCCAGCATCAGAGAGCCGATGCCGCGCGCAGCCAGCCTTTCCTGCAGCGCCTGCAGAAGCGCCTGTGCCGTACCGCGGCGGCGCAGCTCCGGCACGACGGCCAGATTCATCATATCGGCCTCCGGCGGCACGAGCTGCGCGCCGACATAGCCCGCAAATGCGCCGTCCAGCCGCGCGACGAGCCAGAGGCTGAAGCCGGTTTCCAACTCCTCCGCAATGGAGTTTTCGCTCCAAGGCGCGGAGAAGCACAGACGCTCCAGCGCGGCGATGTCCGCCACATCGGCGGCGGTCATTTCCTGAATTTCGATCATTTGGCAGCGTACCAGCTTTCTCCCTGCTTGGCCTCGGCCACGAGCGGGACCCGCAGCGCAGCGGCGTGCTCCATCTCATTCGTGACGATCTGCATGACCTGCTGCGCCTCTTCCTGCGGGCACTCGACGATCAGCTCATCGTGCACCTGCAGCAGCAGCCTGGCCTGCAGCCCCTCGAGCGCATGGAACACGCGCACCATGGCCAGCTTGATGATGTCCGCCGCGCTGCCCTGCACGGGCGTGTTGAGCGCGATGCGCTCCGCACCGGAGCGGACGTTGAAATTCGAGCTTTTGATCTCCGGAATGGCGCGGCGGCGGCCAAAGATCGTCTCCACATAGCCCTTCTCGCGCGCCGTCTCCTTGATATCGTACATATAGGCGCGCACGCCGCTGTATTTTTCGAGATAGCTGTCGATATAGGCCTTGGCCTCCGCACGGGACACGCCGATGTCCTGCGCCAGCGAGAACTCCGAGATGCCGTAGACGATGCCGAAGTTCACGGCCTTGGCATGGCGGCGCATGAGCGGCGTGACGGATTCCAGCGGCACGCCGAACACCTGCGAGGCCGTCACGGCATGGAAGTCCTCACCGGAGCGGAACGCCTCCTGCATGCGCGTATCGTCCGCGATATGCGCCAGCACGCGCAGCTCGATCTGGCTGTAGTCCGCGTCGACCAGAACCCAGCCGGGGCGCGGGACGAACATGCGGCGAATTTCGCTGCCGAGCTCCGTGCGCACGGGGATGTTCTGCAGGTTCGGGTCCGTGGAGGACAGGCGGCCCGTCGCCGTGACCGTGTTCTGGAACGTCGTGCGGATGCGCCCATCCGGCTCAATGACCTTCTGCAGGCCATCGGCATAGGTTGACTTCAGCTTTGTGAGCATGCGGTAGTCCATGATGGCCTGCACGGCAGGATGCCGGTCGCGGAGCTTTTCCAGTACCTCGGCATTCGTGGAATAGCCGCTCTTCGTCTTTTTGACGGGCGGCAGGCCGAGCGTTTCAAACAGGAACACGCCGAGCTGGCGCGTGGAATTGAGGTTAAACGTCTCTCCGGCATAGCCGAAGATCAGGCTCTCGCAGGCATCGATGCGCTCGGAGAGCATCTCGCCGAAGTCATGCAGGGCCTGCGCGTCGACGAGGATGCCGTCGTGCTCCATCTGCGCCAGCACCGGGCACAGCGGCAGCTCGATGTTCTCGAACAGCGGCTGCATGCCCTGCTCGCGCAGGCGCTTGCCGAGCTCCTCCGTCAGGCCGTCGATGCAGGCCGTCCGGATGGCAAGGACGCTTTCCGGCTGGAGCGCGGTCTCGTCCGCAGGCGGGATGTGCAGATAGTCCTGCGCGAGCTGCGGCAGGGCGTATGCCCCGCGCGTCGCATCGAGCAGATAGGCCGCCACAGCCGTGTCGAACACGATCCCCGCAGGCTCCACGCCGAGAGCCAGCAGCGCACGCAGCAGCGGCTTGCTGTCGTGCACGGTCTTCGGCACGTCCGCCGCAAACAGGCGCTGCAGCAGCGGCACGAAGTCCGTTCCGAGCGTTTCGCGGCGCAGCACATAGGCCGTCTGGTCCGGGCCGTCCATGTGCGGCGCGGCCACGAGCATCGAGAGATCGTCCGCGGCAGCAATGCTGAGCGTCACGCCTGATAACAGCTGCTGCGCCTGCTCCGGGGTCTGCACGTCCAGAAGCGTACAGGAGCCTGTCACGGGCTGCGCCGGTTCCTCCGACTCGTCCTGCTCCAAAGCGGCGCTGCGCAGGCCGTAGCGGTCGATGAGGCGCTGGAATTCCAGCGTGGTGAACAGGTCATACAGCGCCCGGCGCTTCGGCGGCCGGATGAGATTGTTCTCCGGCGTGAAGTCGATGGGCGCATCGCAGCGGATCGTCGCCAGCTCATAGGAAAGATAGGCCGACTCGCGGCCGTTTTCGAGCTTATCAAACAGCTTTCCCTTCATGTTTTCCCGGGAAAGATTGGCATAGACGCCGTCGAGCGTACCGAAGCGCTTCAGCAGGTCGTTTGCCGTCTTTGGCCCGACGCCTGCCACGCCCGGGATATTGTCCGAGCTGTCGCCCATGAGAGCCTTCAGGTCGATGAGGCGCTTCGGCTCCAGCCCGTATTCCGCGCGGAAGACGTCCGGCGTATAGCGCTCCGTCCGCGTCTGCCCGCCCTGCGTGCGCACCAGGCGCACGGAGACGTGCTCGTCGACGAGCTGCAGGCTGTCGCGGTCTCCCGTCAGGATAACGCAGTCCCACCCGGCCTCCTCGCACAGACGGCCGACCGTGCCGAGCACATCGTCCGCCTCCCAGCCCTCGCAGGCATAGACCGGGATGCTCATCGCGGCGAGCACCTGCTTCATGACCGGCATCTGCATGGCAAGCTCCTCCGGCATGGGATGGCGCGTGGCCTTATAGCCGTCATAGCGCAGATGGCGGAACGTCGGCGCATGCAGGTCGAACGCCACGCACAGCGCGTCCGGTTTTTCCTCGCTGCGCTCCTTTTCCAGAATATTCAGAAAGCCGTAGATCGCATTGGTATAAAGTCCGTCCCGGGTCGTCAGCGGCCGCACGCCGTAAAACGCGCGGTTGATGACGCTGTTCCCGTCCAGGATCATCAGCTTCATATGGTATCTCCTTCGATCAGATGCGCTTCCACTTTGCGCCCTGCGGCGTATCGATGACCTCGATGCCGCGTGCCTTCAGCTCGTCGCGGATGCGGTCGGCCTCCGGCCAGTTCTTCGCGCGCTTTGCTTCGGTACGGGCGGCGACGAGCGCGTCGATCTCCGGGTCGTGCTCCTCCTCCGGCCGGGCGCTGCGTGCCTTCTCTGCCGCGGAGAGCAGGTTCAGGCCGAGCACCTCGTCAAAGCTGGCAAGGGCTGCGAGCTTCGTGGCATCGTTCGTCTTTGCCTTCAGCACATCATAGACGGCCGTCACGGCAAGCGACGTGTTGAGGTCGGCGTTCAGCGCACCGAGGAAGCGCTCCTTCAGCGCCTCGAAGGCCTCCGCGTCGACCGCGCCGTCCTCCGGGCGCAGGGCCGCGATGCGGGCGATGAGCTTTTCGTAGGTCTGTGCCGCGTTGTCGAGGTTCTCCCAAGAGAACACGAGGTTGCGGCGATAATGGCTCTGCAGGCAGAACAGGCGGTAGACAATGGGATCGTAGCCCTTCTCCTCCAGCAGGGACACCGTGAGGAACTCGCCCTTCGACTTGGACATCTTGCCGGACTCCGTGTTCAGGTGATGGACATGGAACCAGTAATTGCACCACTTGTGGCCGAGGTAGGCCTCGGACTGGGCGATCTCGTTCGTGTGATGCGGGAAGGCATTGTCGATGCCGCCGCAGTGGATATCCAGATATTCACCGAGGTGCTTGATGCTGATGCACGAGCACTCGATGTGCCAGCCGGGATAGCCGACGCCCCACGGGGAATCCCACTTGAGGGCCTGATCCTCGAACTTGGACTTCGTGAACCAGAGAACGAAGTCATTCTGATTGCGCTTGTTGGAATCCTCCTCGACGCCCTCACGCACGCCGACAGCAAGGTCCTCCTCCTTATGGTCGTTGAAGACATAGTATTTTTCCAGCTTGGACGTGTCAAAATAGACATTGCCGCCCGCAAGATAGGCATAGCCCTTGTCCAGCAGGGTCTGCACCATGTGGATGTATTCCGGGATGCAGTTCGTGGCAGGCTCCACAACATCCGGCCGCTTGATGTTCAGCTTGGCACAGTCAGCGAAGAACGCATCAGTATAGAACTTTGCGATCTCCATGACGGTCTTATGCTCGCGGCGCGCACCCTTGAGCATCTTGTCCTCGCCGGTATCGGCATCCGAGGCCAGATGGCCGACGTCCGTGATGTTCATCACGCGCTTGACGGGATAGCCCATGTAGCGCAGGCTCTTTTCGAGCACGTCCTCCATAATATAGCTGCGCAGGTTGCCGATGTGGGCGAAGTGATAGACCGTCGGGCCGCAGGTATACATTTTGACGAGCTTCGGGTCGATGGGGGTGAAGAGCTCCTTCTTATGGCTCAGGGAATTATAGAGATACATCTTGATCCTCCTTCAATTTTTCCTCTAATTTTTCGATACGCGCATACAGGGCGTCCAGCTCCAGCCGGACAGGGTCTGGCGTGTGGATATGGTCGAGCTTTTCGCCGTTGCGCCGAACGACACGGCCGGGCACGCCGACGACGGTGGAATCCGGCGGCACCTCGTGCAGTACGACGGAGTTCGCCGCAATGCGGGCATTGTCGCCGACCTTGAACGGACCAAGGACCTTTGCGCCGCTGCCGACCATGACGTTGTTGCCGAGCGTCGGGTGGCGCTTGCCGTTCGTCATGCCCGTGCCGCCGAGCGTAACGTTCTGATAGAGCAGGCAGTCATCGCCAATCTCCGTTGTCGCGCCGATGACGATGCCGGTGCCGTGGTCAATGACGAGCCGCCTGCCGATCTTGGCGGCCGGGTGGATCTCAATGCCCGTCCGCCGCCGCGCAAACTGTGAGACCCAGCGGCCGAGAAAGCGCAGCCGGTGTTCATAGAGCCAGTGCGCCACGCGGTAATACATCGTGGCGTGCAGGCCGTTATATAACCAGAAGACCTCCCAGCCGCTGCGCGCTGCGGGATCATTGCGGCGGTATGCCTCTATGGTTTCTTTTAACCGCATTCTTTCGCCTCCAAACAAAAAACTGCCAGCCTCGGATTGCTCCAGAGGCGGGCAGTGCTCGCGGTTCCACTCTGATTTCTTGCTCCGGCCTTGACGCGGCCAACGGGGTCTCCCCGGCGCTCACGGGCGCACGCTTCGCACGGAGTCCGCCGCGCCCGCTCTCAGCCAATGACGGACGCTCTCTGCGGCAGACGGCCCGGCTACTCTTCCCGGTCACAACGCCTATATTATTGGTATTATATTACCATCAAGGGTCCGCGGTGTCAAGGTTTTTCCGCAAATTACACCGCCCGCGGACATTCGTCCGTGTATATTCATAGCGATATACAAAATTTTTCACAGGGCCCGGAATGGGCTTGCTTTTCTTTCGTAAATTTACTATAATGCAGTCGAGCGCAAATCCAGAATCTCCGTCATTTTTACCAATCGCAGTCTTTCCGAGTTCGGAACATCCCCGCGGAAACTATGTGAGCAGGAGGAACCTTCATGTTTCAGAATGTACAGCAGATCCAGGATTTTATCCGCCAGAACGGCATCGCATTTCTCGATTTCAAGATGATCGACCTTCGCGGCAGGTGGAAGCACCTGTCCATCCCCGCAGCCCGCTTCAACGAGGACATCATGACGCACGGCATCGGCTTCGACGGCTCGAACTACGGCTATGCCCAGGTTGAGCGCAGTGACATGGTCTTCCTGCCGGACATCACAACGGCGGTCGTCGACCCGTTCGTCAAGGCGCCGACGCTCACGATGATCGGCGATGTCATGGTCATCGACCATCCGGCAAACCGCCCGTTCGACCAGTATCCGCGCAATGTCGCCAAGAGCGCCATCGCCCACATGCAGGCTCTCGGCGTCGCGGACGAGATGATCATCGGGCCGGAATACGAGTTCCATGTGTTTGACGGCATGACGCGCACCCTGCGCCCGGATGCCGTCGGCTACCGCCTGCAGTGCAGCGAGTCCGTCTGGTCCGCCGGGGAATTCCCGAACAACGGCTTTCACACCGGCCCGCACGATGGCTACCACGCCGATCTGCCCGGCGACCGCACGTTTGACCTGCGCAACCAGATCTGTCTGGAGCTTGCCAAGTGGGGCGTGGACGTCAAGTATCACCACCACGAGGTCGGCGGCTCCGGCCAGCTGGAGATCGAGGTCGAGTTGGGCGAGATGACCCGTCTGGCAGACGCCACGATGGCCGCGAAATACGTCATCCGCAATACGGCCGCCGCGAACGGCATGACGGCCACACTGATGCCGAAGCCCATCTACGGCGAGGCCGGCAACGGCATGCACGTACACATGCTCCTGCGCAAGAACGGTCAGCCCGTGTTCTACGATCCGAACGGCTATGGCCAGCTCAGCCGCACGGCCATGCACTTCATCGGCGGCCTGCTGACGCACGCCCGCAGCCTCTGCGCCATCACGAACCCCAGCACGAATTCCTACAAGCGCCTCATCCCCGGCTTCGAGGCCCCTGTCACCATCGGCTATGCCATGGCGAACCGCAGCGCCGTCGTGCGCATCCCGGCCTATGTTAAATCGCCGGACAAGAAGCGCTTCGAGCTCCGCAACCCGGACGCGATGTGCAACCCGTACTTTGCCTACGCTGCCATTCTGATGGCAGGCCTCGACGGTATTGAGCACGAGATCGATCCGGCAGGACGTGGCTGGGGGCCGTTTGACTTCAATCTCTTCGACCTCCCGGCAGACGAGCGCAAGCGCCTCGGCCACCTGCCCGCCAGCCTCGACGAAGCGCTCGACGCGCTGGAAGCGGATCACGACTATCTCACGCGCGGCGGCGTGTTCCCGATGCCGCTGCTCGAGACGCTCGTCAAAACGCTCCGCGCCGACGCGCAGGAGATCAGCCGCATCCCGCACCCAGCGGAGTTCGACCGCTATTTCGATCTCTGACCGAACCGTATTGGCCCCGTATTCCTTCCGGAGTACGGGGCTCCGCGTGTAGAAGCCCAGAAGTATGACGCGGGAGGGGCTAAGCGGTGTTCCGGTCGAGACGATCCGCAATTTGATTTTCGGAGGAAGCAAAATGAACAAAGAAACAATCCGGCAGGCGGGGCCTGCTGCCAACATCGGGCGCAGACTCTTTGCCCTCCATTCGGCTGCATGCATTCTGCGGGGTCTCATCAGATGAGGGGCGCTAGGATCGCCGGGCTGCTGATTCGCCAGGCCCGTCTCCGGCGGGACTGGAGTCAGGACGGCCTGTGCCTGGGCATCTGCACTCCCTCCTACCTATCCAAGATCGAGCAGGGCAAGGCAGAGCCCTCTCCGGAGGTGACGGAGCTTCTGCTTCGTCGTCTGGGCCTTGTCTGGATACCGGAGCCGGAGGATCTGAAGCCCTGCTGGAACGCCCTGCTTTCCGGCAGTCCCGGCTTTTTCCTTTGCTATGAGCAGCTGGTACTGCCCCAGCAGGAGAGACTTGCCTGCAGTCCGCTGGCGGCGGACATCCTGTTGCTGGCTGCCTTTTACACAGATACCATGCAGCCCCTGTCGGAGGAATGGGAGCCGTTTCTCTCCACCCGGCAGTTGGCTCTGCAGCGTGCTCTGCAGGGGCGGTGGGACGAGGCCGCGCGGCTGGATCCGCAGCCGCTGCTGTCCTCGCTCCACGGGAAAGCCCTCTACACAAAGGGGGAGTATACAACCGCCATCGAGGTGCTGCGAGACGCCTACCGCTCGGCGGCAGACGCAGGTTATCCCCATATGATGCTTTCCTGCCGTATTCTTACAGGAAACTGCTACTCAGATCTGGGCCGCATGGAGGAAATGATGACCCATTTTTCTGTAGCGGAGCATCTGGCAGAGGCTCTTGGCGACACGGACAGTCTGGCCTCCCTCCGCTACAATACCGCTGCCACGCAGCTGCAGCTCGGCCAGCCGGAAAAAGCCCTGTCCTACTTTTCCAGCCTCCCGCATCCCAGCTTTCTGGACCTGCACAAGCTCGCCATCTGCCATGAACAGTTAGGGCACCGGGAGCAGGCATTGGCAGCCGTCCAACAGGCGGAGCCTCTGGCCGCCGGCGAGACAGAGCGGCAGATGCTGGCGCTGGTACGCTATCGGCTGGAGCATGCGGATTACCTTCACGACAGCGCCTACGGCGCTCAGCTGCTGGATTGCTTCCGGCAGCTGCAGGAGACATACCCCATGGGCTTCACCCGGTTCCACCTGCAGTGGGTGCTGGCATGGTACAAGGCGAACCGCCAGTACCGCCAAGCTTGCCGCCTGCTTGAGGATTTTCCTGTAATATAGTGTTTTTGCCAATCTAAGCGTGTCATTCTGGGAATAATTTTCCCATGATGACATGCTTTCTTTTTGTAAGGAGCTGTGCGATAATTATAACCACGAGGTGAACACTATGAAACAAACACTCTGGACGCGGGAATTTACCCGCATTACTGCCGCCACAGCACTGGGCGCAGCAGGCGGCATCATCAGTCAGTTTGCCCTATCGTTTCTGGTCTTTGACGAAACCGGCAGCACGCTGGCAGCGGCGCTGGTGGTCGCCATCCAGCTGATCCCGATGGTGCTGCTGCCGCTGGTCGTCGCTCCCATGATGGATCGTCTGCCGCGTAAGCCTTTTCTGGTGTGGGGCGACCTGCTCAACGGCGTGTGCTACGCCGGAGCAGGACTGTTTCTGTTGCACAGTTCCTTTTCCTATATTGCTTATCTGGCCTTTTCCCTGCTTGTGTCGTGCCTTGGGGCCTTCGACGAGCTGGCCTACAACAGCTTTTATCCCCTGCTGTTGCCGAAGGGGCAGGAAGAGCGGGCCTACACCGTCTCAGCCATGCTCTATCCCATTTTGAAGGTTCTGATGATGCCGCTGGCGGCGGTGCTGTACGATAAGCTGGGCGTGGGACGGCTGCTGCTGATACAGGCCGCGCTTTCGGTGCTGGCGGCCTTCCTGGAAAGTCGCATTCGCGTGCAGGAAAGCCGCCGGGATCAGGAGCCGCTGCTGTCACTGAAAACATGGTGGCGGGATGTCCGGGAAGCAGCCGCCTATCTGCGGCAGGAGCACGGCCTGCACGGGCTCTATGCGTACATGTCCGTTACCAACGGCATGGCCTCGGGCTATTCTCCCTTGCTCATCGCCTTTTTCCGCACGGCGCCGGGCTTCACTACCGCCATGTATTCCTTTTTCTCCGTTGCGGAATTTGCCGGGCGCACCATCGGCGGAGCCATCCGCTACCGCTACTCTCTCCCGGAGAAAAAACGCTTTGGCTTTCTGTTCGGTGTGTATCAGACCTATGAGCTGATGGACACCTGCCTGCTGTGGCTGCCATATCCCCTGATGCTGGTGAATCGGGCGATCTGCGGCTTTCTGGGCATTCAAAGCGCCACCATCCGTCAGGCGGCAGTCCAGCGCTATATCCCCGACCGGCTGCGTGCCCGGCTCAATGCCTATGAGTCCATGCTCTGCACAGCGGCGGGAGCGGCGCTCTCTCTGGCCATCGGCGCACTGGGAGAGGTGCTGGATTACCGCCTCTGCATGACCGTCTGCGGTCTGATCACCATGGCGGTGTGCTGGCTGACGGTATTTCTGCGGCGGCGTCAGGTGCGCCAGGTGCTGGCGGACCGTCCCGGTGTGGACCAGATCCGGTAGATACCGGTCCGGTTTTGTTTCCAAACATAGGTCAAAGCGGCTATGGCCACTTTTTCACGAGGCAAAGCCGGCACAACTTTTTTCGATCTTTTTGCATCGAATATCCCCCGGGGGAGCTTCCGGAACCGAATTTCGTATGCTAAAATGCATCACGAGAACGGGCGAAAGGGCCCGAAATGACAGGAGGACCCCCCAATGAAACGAATTCTTGCACTGCTGCTGGTGCTGAGCGCCGTTCTGGCGCTGGCCGCATGCAGCAAAAGCCCGGCAGTGACCGAAGACGAAGGCACGACGCTCGTCTACGGCAGCGGCGACTACACCCGCATCAACCCCGCCATGGATGAGCACGGCGAGATCAACGTGCTGCTCTTCAGCGGTCTGACCGCCCACAACGGCAGCAACGAGGTCGTTGCCGGTCTGGCTGAATCGTGGGAATACGATGAGAGCGCCTGCACCTACACCTTCCACCTGCGCGACGGCGTGAAGTGGCATGACGGCGAGCCGTTCACGGCCGAGGACGTAAAGTTCACGATCGAAGCCATCATGGACCCCGAAAACGGCTCGGAGAACGCGCCGAACTTCGAAGACGTGGAGGAGATCACCGTTCCCGACGACAAGACCGTCGTCTTCCGCCTGTCCGCACCGAACGTGGCCTTTCTTGACTATATGACCATGGCCATTCTGCCGCAGCACCTGCTGCAGGGCAAGGACATGCAGGAGTCGGACTTCTTCCGCCATCCGGTCGGCACCGGCCCGTATAAGCTGGAGAGCTGGGACGCCGGGCAGTCCATCGTGTTGGTCAAAAACGAGGATTATTACCTCGGTGCGCCGAAGATCGACCGCATCATCTTCAAGATCGTCACGGATGACAATGCGCAGGCTCTGCAGCTGAAGTCCGGCGAGATCGATCTGGCCCTGCTCGATCCGAAAAACGCAAAAGACTTTACGGACAAGGAGGGCTATACCTGCTATGACATGACGACGGCAGACTACCGCGGCATTCTCTTCAACTTCTGGAACGACTACTGGACGGAGAACCGTGACCTCATTCCCGCCATCTGCTACGGCATAGACCGGCAGGCCATCATCGACTCCGTTCTGCTCGGGCAGGGCATGGCCGCCTACGGTCCCCTGCAGCGCAACATTTATAACGACTCCAATGTAGAGCACTACGACTATGACCCGGAAAAGGCAAAGACCATTCTGGAGGACGCAGGCTGCACGATGAGTGAAAACGGCTTCTACGAACGAAACGGCAAGGAGATCGGCTTTGTCATCAGCGTCATGGCCGGTGAGCAGGACCGCATCGACATTGCACAGGCTGCCGCACAGCAGCTGCGCGATATCGGCATCAACTGCACGGTCGACATTCCCGCACAGATGGACTGGGGCGGGCAGATGGCCTGCCTCATCGGCTGGGGCAGCCCGTTCGACGCCGACGACCACACCTATAAGGTCTTCGGCACGGACAAGGGCGCAAACTACTCCGGCTACTCCAATGCCGCCGTGGACAGCTACCTGAAGCTGGCCCGCGAGACCTCCGACCCGGAGCAGCGCCGCCAGTATTACGCCAAGTTCCAGGAGGCTCTGGCCGCCGATCCCGCCTATGCCTTCATCTGCTACATCGACGCGAACTATGTCGCCGTCGACGGTCTGCAGGGCATCGCGGCGGATACCGTACTCGGCCACCACGGCGTCGGCATTTTCTGGAATGTTCAGGAATGGACGATCGAGAAATAACAACGGAAAAAAGCATCGGGAGGCTCGCAGAACCGGGCCTCCCGCATGTACGTTTTAACAGGTGATCCTATGGCAGAGCTACTGGAAGTAAAAAATCTGTCCGTCAGCTTTTTCACCCCGGCGGGAGAGGTCCAGGCCGTGCGCGACGTCAGCTTTTCGCTGCGCGCGGGTGAGGTCCTCGCCATCGTGGGCGAATCCGGCTGCGGCAAAAGCGTGCTGTGCAAGAGCATCCTGCACCTGCTGCCGCCGAGCGCGCGGCGCAAGAGCGGCACGATCGCGGTAAATGGCCGTGATATCACGCAGCTGCGGGAACGCGAGCTGCAGAAGCTTCGCGGCTCATTGTTTTCCATGGTATTTCAGGACCCGATGACTGCGCTGAACCCCAGCATGACCGTCGGCGCGCAGCTGGCGGCCGCTGTCCATGTTCATGCGCCCCGCCTGCGTGGCGCGGCTCTGGTGCAGCGCGTGCTCGAGCTGATGCGCCTTGTCGGCATCGACCGGCCGGAGGAGCGGCGTGGCCTGTATCCGCACCACTTTTCCGGCGGCATGCGCCAGCGCGTCGTGCTGGCCATTGCGCTGGCGGGCGACCCGTCGATCCTGTTTGCCGACGAGCCGACGACCGCGCTGGATGTGACCATTCAGGCCCAAATTCTCGATCTGCTGCGCGAAATTCAGCAGAAGCTCGGCACGGCAACGGTTTTCGTCACGCACGACCTCGGCGCTGTGGCGCGCGTGGCGGATCGTGTGGCCGTCATGTACGCAGGGAAGATCGTGGAGCTCGGCACGGCGGAGGATATCTTCTACGATCCGCGCCACCCCTACACCTGGGGCCTGCTGCAGTCGCTCCCGGCGCTGTCCCGCGGGAAGCCGCGGCTGCATACCATTCCCGGCATGCCGCCCACGCTGATCGACCCGCCGAAGGGCGATGCCTTCGCCTGCCGCAACGAATATGCCCTGGCCATCGACTATGAGGAGGAGCCGCCGATGTTCCGCATTTCCGACACCCATTTTGCCGCGACGTGGCTGCTCGACCCCCGGGCCCCGCACATCACGCCGCCGATCGGAGGCGAGCGCCATGGCTGAGCCGCTTCTCGAGGTGCGCGGTCTGACGCACGCCTTCCCGCTCGGGCGAAGGGCCGTGCTCCGCGCTGTGGATCACGTCTCGTTCACGCTCCGGCGCGGCGAGGTTCTCGGCCTGGTCGGCGAATCCGGCTCCGGCAAATCGACCATCGCGCGCTGCGTGATGAATCTGCTGCGGCCGCAGAGCGGGCAGATCCTGTATCGCGGCATCGACATCTGCGACCGCCGCGTCTTCCGCGCGAACCGCCGCATGCTGCAGGCGGAGCGGCAGATCATCTTTCAGGACTCCGGCTCGAGCCTGAACGGGCGCATGCGCGTATGCGACATCATTGCAGAGCCGATGCGCATCCAGCACGTCCGCCCGCCGCGCGGCAGCTACCGCGCCGAGGCGGAATTCCAGATGCGCTATGTTGGTCTGGACGCGGGCTATCTGGACAAATACCCCGGTGAGCTTTCCGGCGGGCAGCGCCAGCGCGTCGCCATTGCGCGCGCCCTGTCCATGGAGCCGGAGCTACTCGTTGCGGATGAGCCGGTCGCCTCGCTGGATGTCTCCATTCAGGCGCAGATTATCAATCTGTTTCGCCATCTGCAGGAGGAGCACGGGTTCTCCTTCCTGTTTATTGCCCACGATCTGGCTGTCGTGGAATTCCTCTGTGACCGCGTCGGCGTGCTGTATCAGGGAAGGCTCGTGGAGCTGGCCCCGACGGCTGCCCTGTTCGCCGCGCCGCAGCACCCCTATACGCGCGCGCTGCTCTCGTCCATCCCCATCCCGGACCCGCGCCTCGAGCGCGCCCGCAGGCCGCTCGTCTTTGAGGGGCCGCTGCCGGACGGCGGCACATGGACGGAGGTCGCGCCGGAGCATTACGTTCTGCTGGAAGGAGGGGGCGCCGTATGAAGGTCCGCCGGTTTTTCCTGCGGCTGCTGCCGCGCCTCGGCATTTTCGTGCTGAGCGTGCTGCTGCTCTCCGTTCTGACGTTCTATATCTCCCGCCTCGCTCCCGGCGACCCGCTTGTCTCCTACTACGGCGACCGCGTGGAAAAAATGTCCCCCGCCGAGCGCGAATGGGCTGAGGACAAGCTCGGCCTGAATGATCCCCTGCCCACGCAGTACGCCCGCTGGTTCAGCCGCGCGCTGCACGGCGATTTCGGCATCTCCTATAAATATAAGATAGATGTTCTGGAGCTGATCGGTGACCGCATTGGCAACACCCTGCTGCTCGGCGGGCTCGGCTTCGTGCTGCTGTTCGTGCTGGCTCTGCTGCTCGGCGCGCTGTGCGCATGGAAGGAGGACCGGCCGCTCGACCGCATCCTCTGCAAGCTTGGCACGGTGACGAGCTGCATCCCGGAATTCTGGCTGTCACTGATGCTGATCCTGCTGTTTTCCGTCACGCTGCGCTGGCTGCCGAGCTCCGGGGCCTACAGCGTCGGCCACGCGGACGATATCGGCGACCGGATCGTGCACCTGATCCTGCCGATGTCCGTCGTCGTACTGAGCCACCTGTGGTACTATGCCTACCTCGTGCGCAACCGGCTGGTGGAGGAGCTGCGCGCGGACTATGTGCTGCTGGCGCGCAGCGAGGGTATGGGCCGGGCGCACATCGTGCTGCGGCAGTGCCTGCGCAATGTGCTTCCGTCCTATCTCAGCCTCATGGCCATCTCCGTGCCGCATGTGATGGGCGGGACCTATATCGTGGAGGCCGTGTTCTCCTATCCCGGTCTCGGCACGCTGTCCTATGAGAGCGCGCGCTACAAGGACTACAACCTGCTGATGGTGCTGTGCCTGCTCTCCGGCGCGGTCGTCATCGCATGCAGTCTGCTGGCGCAGGCCATGAACGCGCGGCTCGACCCGCGCCTTCGCCCGGCGGAACGGGAGGTGACCTCAAAATGACAGACGACCGCTTTCGTCTGGTCGGCGTCCGGCCGCAGTCGCCCGCAGCACCGGTACGCCGCGCGCCGTGGTACCGCGGCAAGCCGATTTTTTCGGCCGCCGTTCTGGCGCTCATCGTGCTCGGCTGCCTGTTCTGCGAGGTGCTCCTGACGCACGATCCGACCTATCTCGACCTTGCGCACTGCAATGAAGCGCCGTCGCGGGAATTTCTCTTCGGGACGGACCCGATGGGCCGCGATATTTTCTCCATGATCTGGTACGGCGGGCGCATTTCGCTGACCATCGGCGTTCTGTCCACGCTGCTGTCCACAGCCATCGCCATTCTGTTCGGCACGGTCAGCGGCTGCGCGCCGGACTGGCTGGACCGTCTCCTGATGCGGCTGACGGAAATTCTGCTGAGCGTGCCGAACCTGCTGCTCGTCGTGCTGCTGCAGGCCATTCTGGGCACGGCAAATGTGCTCACGCTCTCGCTCGTCATCGGGCTGACGAGCTGGGCCAGCATCGCCAAGGTCGTTCGCACGGAGGTGCGCAGGCTGCGCAGCAGCGAATATGTGCTGGCCTCGCGCTGCATGGGCGGCGGCTTCTTCCACGTCCTGCGGCAGCACCTTGCGCCGAATTTCTTCTCGTCCATCTCGTTCATGGTCGTTATGAACATCCGCAGCGCCATCACGGCGGAATCGACGCTGAGCTTCCTCGGCATCGGCCTGCCGATCGAGGTCGTCTCGTGGGGCAGCATGCTTTCCCTGTCCGAAAAGGCTCTGCTCACGGACGCATGGTGGATCATCGTCATCCCCGGTGTGTTCCTTGTGGCAACGCTGCTGTGCATCACGGAGCTGGCCAACGCCATGCGCCGCTCGACCCGCGAACGCACGCTATAAAACAGAATTGGGACCATCGGCTGCCGCCGGTGGTCCCAATCGTTTTATTTCTGTTCCGGGAAGAGCCGCACAATGGCCTGCGCCGCCGCTGCCTGCTCGGCGCGCTTTTTGCTCGTGCCGGAGCCGGTACCGACCTCCCTGCCGTTGAGCAGGACGCGGACGTTGAACTCCTTGCAGTGGTCCGGGCCAGTCTCCGAGATGAGCTCATAGCTCAGCTGCTGCGATTTTTTGCGCTGCACGAGCTCCTGCAGCTCCGTCTTATAATCGTGGGTCTTTTCCGCCTCGGCGAGCTGCGGCAGGATGAGCCGCGTCACGATGTCGCTGGCCACGGCAAAGCCTCCGTCCAGATAGCTGGCAGCCACAACGGCCTCCATAACATCGCAGAGGATGCTCGGGCGGCGGCGGCCGCCGCTTTGATCCTCGCCGTTTCCGAGCAGCAGATGCTCGCCGAGCGAGAGCCGCTCCGCCACGGCGGCAAGGCTCTTTTCGCAGACGAGCTCCGCGCGGATGCGCGTCAGATCGCCTTCGAGCTTTTTGGGGAAAGTCCGGTACAGATACTCCGCCGTCACGAAGCCGACAATGGAATCCCCAAGGAATTCCAGCCGCTCATAGCTGCGCAGCGGGTCCTGATAGATCTCGTTTGCACAGGAGGTGTGTGTCAGCGCCATGCGCAGAAGCTCCGGATCGCGGAACTTGTAGCCCAATGCCTTTTCCAGCTTATTCAGCATGTTCTTCCCCCCTGGGCAGGATCATCTGCCCGATATTGGCACGAATTTCCTCGCAGAAGCCGCTCTCGACCGCGCGGATGGCCTGCCGGATCGCGCCGCGGACAGCGGCGTCGTCGGACGAGCCGTGCGCCTTGATGACCGGGCGGCTGATGCCGATGACGATGGACCCGCCCGTTTCGCGGTAGTCCATGGTCTTGCGGATGCCGTTGATGCCCTTTTTACACAGCAGCGCGCCGAGCATCGTCAGCGGATTGCGGTAGAACATCTGCTTCATCATGTCGGACATGAACATGGCCGTGCCCTCCATGGTCTTGAGCAGGACGTTGCCGGAGAAGCCGTCCGCCACGATAACATCCGCCGCGCCGAACGGCACATCGCGCGCCTCGACATTGCCGACGAAGTGGATAGTCCCCTGCTCCGCGGCGCGCTTCAGAAGCTGATGGGCCTCGCGGTGGAGCGGGTCGCCCTTCGTATCTTCCGCGCCGTTGTTCAGAAGGCCCACACGCGGCGACTCAATGCCGAGCGCCTTCTGCGCGTAGAACGAGCCCATGCAGCCGAACTGGAGCAGGAATTCCGGCGTGCACTCGGCGTTCGCGCCCGCATCGATGAGAATGGCATGCCCCTCCTTTGTCGGAAGGACCGGCGAGAACGCCGCGCGGCGGATACCGCGGATGCGCTTGACGAGCAGCGTGGCCGCCGTGAGCAGCGCGCCGGTATTGCCGGCCGAGATGAACGCATCACCGCCGCCCTGCGCCAGCATTCTTGCGCCCAGCACGAGCGAAGAGTTCGGATGCTGCTTCACGACCGCGGCGGGATCGCAGTGCATGTCCACCACATCCTCGGCATTGGCAAGCTCCACGCCGTCCGGGAGCGTATCCCAGCCCTGAGCCTTCATGCTGGCAAGGATATCCGCGCCGCGGCCGACCAGGACGATCTGCACGCCGAACTCCTTTGCCGCCTCCAGTGCACCGCGCACCACGGCATCCGGGGCGTTATCGCCTCCCATTGCATCCAGAATGATTTTCATGCCTGTTCCCTCATTTCTCCATGGCCTCCAGGTGCGCAAGCGACCGGTTGGCAATGGCCAGATTCTTGTTTGCTTTTCCACGCACCCGCTGCTCGAGCGGGGCGATGATGCCGAAATTCACATTCATCGGCTGAAACGATGCCACGGTGCTGTCGCTGACATAGTGCGCCAGCGCGCCGATGGCCGTCATGGTGCCGAAGTCCGGGACGGGCCTTCCCTCCAGCCGCGCCGCCATGCTGACGGCGGCAAGATAGCCGGAGGCGCACGATTCGACATAGCCCTCCACGCCCGTCATCTGCCCGGCAAAGGCGACCATGGGGTCGCGCCGGTCTGCGTAGCACGCGTCGAGCAGCTTCGGTGAATTCAGAAACGTGTTGCGGTGCATCACGCCGTAGCGGACGAATTCCGCATCGTGCAGCGCCGGGATCATGGAGAACACGCGCTTCTGCTCCGGAAAACGCAGGTGCGTCTGGAACCCGACGAGATTGTAGATGTTTCCGGCCGCATTGTCGCGCCGGAGCTGCACAACGGCATAGGGCTCGCGGCCCGTTGCCGGGTCCCGCAGGCCGACGGGCTTCAGAGGGCCGTAGCGCAGCGTGTCCTCGCCGCGGCGAGCCATGACCTCGACCGGCATGCAGCCCTCAAAGACGTTTTTGTCCTCAAAGCCGTGCACCTCCGCTTCCTCGGCGGCGGCCAGCTCCCGGACGAAGGCCTGATATTCCTCGCGCGTCATGGCGCAGTTGATGTAATCCGCGCTCCCGCGGTCATAGCGGGAGGCGTACCACGCCTTCGTCATATCGATGGACTCCAGCGTGACGAGCGGCGCAGCCGCGTCAAAGAAATGCAGATAATCCGTCTGGCCGAAATAGCGGCCGATGGCCTCGCTCATGGCGTCGGACGTCAGGGGGCCCGTCGCGATGATGACCGGCCCCGCCGGGACCTCGGTCACCTCCTCGGAGATGACCGTGATATTCGGGTGGCTGCGGATGCGCTCCGTCACCATACCGGAAAAGCCGTAGCGGTCGACGGCAAGGCAGCCGCCCGCCTCGACGCGCGTGGCATCGGCGCACTGCAGGATGAGACTCCCGAGCCGCCGCAGCTCCTCCTTGAGCAGGCCGACGGCATTTTCCAGCCGGTCGCCGCGCAGGGAGTTGGAGCAGACAAGCTCCGCAAAATCCGCGCAGTGGTGCGCAGGGGTCATTTTTACCGGCTTCATCTCGGACAGGCGGACGGCAAAGCCGCGCTCGGCAAGCTGCCATGCGGCCTCACTGCCCGCAAGTCCCGCGCCGATCACGCGTACTTCGGTCATGCTTCGCTCTCCGTTTTTGTCTTTTTGCGTGCGGCAGGCTTTTTCTCCGCCGCTTTTTTCGTGGTCTTCGCAGTTTTTGCGGCCTTGGCGGCCTTGGCCGTCTTCCCGGTCTTCGTCGTTTTGGCCGTTTTGGCGGGCTTTTTTTCGGCCTCCTCCGCAGCCGGGGCGATCTCCTCGGCATTCTCGACGGTGTCCGTCGTGGCCTTCGGCATGCGGCGCTTATAGCCGCGCTTGTCCTCCGGCAGGAAGTCCGGGCACTTTTCGTTGATGCAGAACGGCTTCATCTGGCCGCGGCCGGACTTTTTGAACATCGTCTGCCCGCAGCTCGGGCAATCCTGCGCCGTGGGCACGTCCCACGTCATAAAGCCGCACTCCGCGCCGCGCTCGCAGGCGTAGTAGACATAGCCCTTTTTTGACTTGCGCTTGAGCATCCCACTGCCGCAGCGCGGGCAGCGGCCCGGCATACGCTCAACGAGCGGCTTGGTATTCTTGCACTCCGGGAAGCCGGGGCAAGCCAAAAACCTGCCAAAGCGGCCGCTCTTGATGACCATTTTGCGCCCGCACAGCTCACAGACCTCATCGGTCTCTTCATCCGGCACCTTGATGCGCACACCGTCGAGAGCTTTCTCGGCATCCTCCATCTCGCGGTGGAAATCCTGATAGAAATCGCGCAGGACGGTCTTCCAGCCGACCTTTCCGGCCTCGACCTCATCGAGCTGGTGCTCCATATTCGCCGTGAACTCGACATCGATGATGTCGCGGAAGCGCTCGATCATCAGCTCGGTCACGACACGGCCGAGCGGCGTCGGCCAGAGGCGCTTGTCCTTCTTGATGACGTACTCGCGGTCCTGGATTGTTGCCACGATCGACGCATAGGTCGACGGGCGGCCCACGCCGCGCTCCTCCATCGCCTTGACAAGCGTCGCCTCGGTGTAGCGCGCGGGCGGCTGGGTGAAATGCTGGGCCTTTTCCTGCTTTTCGGCAGTCAGGCGTTCGGAGCCGTCGAGATCGGGCAGCGAGGAGGAGCGCTCCTCGGCCTCGTCGTCGCGGCCCTCTTCATACACGGCGGTAAAGCCGGAGAATTTCAGGATCTGGTCGCTGGCGCGGAAGGCATGGCCCGCACAGCGTGCGTCGATCTGCACGGCGTCATAGCGCGCGTCGGACATCTGGCAGGCGACAAAGCGGCTCCAGATCAGCTTGTACAGCCGGTACTGCTCACGCGTCAGGTCTGCCTGAATGCTCTCGGGGTCGAGCCGGACATTGCTGGGGCGAATGGCCTCATGCGCGTCCTGCGCGCCCTCTTTCTTGCGGAAATGGCGGGGCTGGCCGGGATAGTAGGCCGGGCCGTAGCGGTCCGTGATGAAGTCGCGGGCAGCAGCCAGCGCCTCCTCGGACAGGCGCAGGGAGTCGGTACGCATATAGGTGATGAGACCGACGGTGCCCTCGCCGCTGATGTCGACGCCCTCATAGAGCTGCTGCGCAACGGCCATCGTGCGGCGCGGCGTCATATTGAGCTTGCGGGAGGCCTCCTGCTGCAGCGTGGAGGTGATGAACGGCGGCGTCGGCGAGCGGCGCTTTTCCGTGCGCTTGATGCCCGCAATGGTGAATTCCTGCCCGGCGATGTCGCGCAGGACCTCGTCGGCCTCGGCCTCGCTGTGCAGCTCGCGCTTCTTTTCCTCGCCGTAATAGTGCGCCGTGAAGCTGCCCGGCTTGTTCAGGCAGCGCAGCAGCACGTCGATCGTCCAGTATTCCTTCGGCACGAAGGCCTCGATCTCCTGCTCGCGCTCCACGACAAGACGCGTGGCAACAGACTGCACGCGCCCGGCGGACAGGCCGCGGCGGATCTTCTTCCACAGCAGCGGGCTGAGCTGGTAGCCGACGATGCGGTCAAGGATTCGGCGGGCCTGCTGGGCGTCCACCAGATTATAATCGATGCTGCGCGGCTCCTGAATGCTGCGCGTTACGACGTTTTTCGTGATCTCGTTGAACGTCACGCGCTCCGTCTTGTCGTCCGGCAGCTCAAGCAGCTCCTTCAGATGCCACGAGATCGCCTCTCCCTCGCGGTCCGGGTCGGTCGCGAGGTAGATGTGCTTTGCAGCCTTGGATGCGCTGCGCAGCTCAGAGATGATCGCGGCCTTGCTGGCCAGCGGCTGATAGTCCGGTTCAAAATCGTGCTCCAGATCGACGCCCATCTTGCTCTTGGGCAGGTCGCGCAGGTGGCCCATGCAGGCCTCGACGCGATAATCCGGGCCGAGATATTTTCCAATGGTCTTTGCTTTAGACGGTGACTCGACGATCACCAGATTCGATCCCTTTGTCATGAAGGGAACCTCCATATATCCATTATCCTCCGGCGCGCTGATAGCGGTTGCCGGGAAGCTTTTTGGCCAGCCCCTTGATCTGGAGCATGGTCATGGCCGCAAGCAGGCGCTGCGGCGGAAGGCCCGTATGCTCCGTGAGAAGATCCGCAAGGATCGGCTCCGGCGTCAGGGCGGCATAGACCGCCGCTTCGTCGCCGGACAGGGCGGGCGGTGCTTTCTTTCTGTCACTATAAGGCCTTGCAGGCGGATTGTCAATGTCTTTTTTGTCGAGGGCTGGGGACTTTTCCGGTGAAGGCGCTGCCGGGCGGGCCGGTTTTGCCGGTCTCTCCGGCAGGGGCTGCGCAGGGACGGCCGCTGCGTAATGCGACCCAAAGCGCTGCTCCATCACCTCGCGGCGGCGACCGTCCGCCAGCTTGCCCGGAAACAGGTGTGTGTATTCCTGCAGCAGCTCCCAGCCGTTTTCGGGCATGAGCGCACCCTCGCGCAGCAGGCGATTCGTCCCCTCGCACGAGGCGACGCCGAGATTGCCGGGAATGGCAAATACGTCCCTGCCCTGCTCCAGCGCCAGCCGCGCCGTGATGAGCGCACCGCTCTGCGCCGAGGCCTCGACCACGAGAACGCCAACGGAAAGGCCGCTCAGAATACGGTTGCGCACCGGGAAATTGCCGCGCATCGGGCTCGTCCCCGGCGGGTATTCGCTCAGGAGGCAGCCTCTCGACGCGATCTGCGCAAACAGCTGGCCGTTTTCCGGCGGATAGGCGATGTCGAGCCCGCAGGCCAGCACACAGACGACCGGCTCCGGCAGGTCCATCGCGCTCTGCAGCGCCATGGTATCGATGCCGCGTGCACCGCCGGACATCACAAGCCCGCCGCTTGCGGCGATCAGGCGGGAGAACTGCTTTGCGTGCAGCAGGCCGTAGGCGCTGCACCGGCGTGAGCCGACAACGGCGATCGCAGCCTCGTGGTCGAAGTCCGGCAGGCGGCCCTGATAATACAAAAGAGCGGGCGGGTCTGCAATGTTGCGCAGCCGCTCGGGATAGGCAGGCTCCGCATAGGTCAGAAGGCGGATGTCAAAACGGTCACACTGCGCCAGAATACGCTCCGCGCCGTCCAGCGTTTTGTCGAGCAGCGGCTCGAGCCAGCTCCGCCGCAGGCCTTCCTCCGCCTGCAGCGTGGCCCGATCCATGGCATAAATGCGCTCTGCCGTGCCGAACCGGCGCAGCAGCTCCGCGCGGCCCCGGACCCCGATGCCGCTTCGCGTTGCCAGCCAAACCCAGTGCTTCTGCATCTGCGCGCCCTCCTTCCGTGTTCTCCCGCGCTACGGCCGCATCTGCCACAGCACGATCGCCGCCGCGACGGCCGCATTGAGCGACTCGCAGCGCGGCTGCATGGGAATGATGATCTGCCGGTCCGAGGCGGCGAGCAGCTCCGGGCAAATGCCCTGTCCCTCGCTGCCGATGACGACAAGATGGCGCATCAGATCGACCTCGCGCAGATCGCACGCCGTGTCGGACAGCGCCGTCGCCGCAATGGGGATCCCGGCGGCATGACAGGCTCTGAGCACGTCCTCCATCGGTGCGCTCTGCGGCGGACGGCGGAACACCGCGCCCATGGAGGCGCGCACCGTCTTTTCGGAAAACGGATCGGCGCAGCCGTTCGTCAGCAGGACCGGCAGATCGAAGGCGTCGGCCGTGCGCAGGATCGTGCCGAGGTTTCCGGGGTCCTGGATGCGGTCGAGCAGGAGCATGCCGGGCTGCACCCGGAGCGCGCCCTCCTGCGGCAGGCGCAGGGAGAATAAAACGCCCTGCGGCGTGCGCATACTCGAAACGCTCTGCATCAACGACGCAGGGACCTCGACCAGACGTGCCGACGATGGGAGTGCCGGGCAGCGCTCCGGCTCGCTCGTCAGAACGGCCGTCACCTCGGGATACCACTTGAGTGCCTCCTCCAGAAGCTTCCAGCCGTCCGCCACGAATTCGCCGCAGCTCTCGCGATAGGCGCGCGAGGTCTGCAGCTTCCGCATGTGCTGCACGAGCGGATTGTGACTGCTTGTGATACGCTCCATTCGGGAGACCCTCCTCTGGTTTGATATCTATATTAAATAGTATAGCACATCACTTTTTGGAAATCAATGCATGTTTTCCCGCCGCATCGTGCGGCCAGTTGCACCAAAATGCGACATATGCTATAATGCCTGCAGACACGATATTTCCGGAGGTGAGCGGATGGCGCGCATCAGGCATGATCTTAACACGATCTATATTTCCGGGCGGCTGCAGGAGAGCCTGCGGCCGGTCTCCCGCTGTGCGCTAACGGCGATCGTTGCACCCATGGGCTACGGCAAGACGACGGCCGTCAACTGGTTTCTCGCCAGAGAGGCGCCGCCACACTGTATCCGTATCAGCGTCTATTCCGCCCACCTTGCCATTCTCTGGCGAAGCGCGCAGGAGGCCTTTGCCCACGCCGGGTTCCCGTTCCTGCGTGACTACGACTGCCCTGTCGATGCCGCGGGCGCAGGGCTGCTGGCGGACGGCCTGTGCCGCGGGCTGGCCGGACCGGAGCCGTGCTATCTCTTCCTCGACGATTTTCATCTGCTGGCCGATGCGCGCGTCGCAGATTTCCTGTGCACGCTTGCAAACCGCCTGCCGGAAAACGTCCACCTCATCGTTGCCGGGCGCGACCGCTTTCTGCCTGCCGACGCGCAGCTGCGTCTGGGCATCCGCCTGCACCGGATCGGCGCGGAGCAGCTCCGGCTAGGCCGCGAGGAGCTGGCCGTCTATGCCCGCCGCTGCGGCGCCGCGCTGTCCGAGTCGCAGCTGACCGCGCTTCTGACCTCCACGGAGGGCTGGTTCTCCGCCGTCTACCTCAATCTGCGCTCGCTGGCCGAGCGCGGAACGCTGGTCGGCGGAAATTCGGATATCTACGCCATGTTCACGGCTGCCATGCTTGACCCGCTGCCGCAGCGCACACGGGAATTTCTGGCCGTGCTCGGTCTTGCCGATGAATTCACGGCGGAAATGGCGCGCTTTGTCACCGAAGAGCCGGAAACGGAGCAGCTGCTGGGCGCGCTGACTGCGCAGAACGCCTTTGCCAGCCTTCTTCCGGACGGCGTGACCTATCGCTTCCACCACATGATGAAGGCCTGCGCCGCGCAGGTCTTCCGCACGCTCCCGGAGCCCCGGCAGCGGGCCTGCAGGGCGCGCTATGGGCGCTGGTACGCCGCGCACGGGCAGATGCTCCACTCCATGGATTCCTTCCGGCGCTGCGGCGACTATACTTCCCTGCTGGACGCTGTGACGCAGGACGCCGGCATTCTGCTTTCCACGCTGGGCCCTGCTCTGGTGCTTTCTGCGCTGGAGGAATGCCCGAAAGACGCGCTGCTGGCGCATCCGCTTGCCATTCTGGTGCTGATGCGCTGCATGTTCAACTGGAGCCGTATCCCGAAGATGCTGGAGCTGCGCGAGCTGCTGCAGAGCGCGCTGGACACGCATCCGGAGCTGCCGCCGAACGAGCGCGGAAATCTGCTTGGCGAATGCGACCTCATCCTGAGCTTCCTATCCTACAACGATATTTCGGCCATGAGCCGCCTGCACCGCAGCGCCAGCAGCAAAATGACCCGTCCGGCCATCACCATCCGCCGGAGCGGCGGCTGGACGTTCGGCTCGCCCTCCGTGCTGATGATGTTCCACCGGACGCCCGGCGCGCTGGAGGCAGAGCTGTCCGAGATGGACGAGTGCATGCCGCATTATTACCGCGTCACGAACGGCCACGGCCGCGGGGCGGAGCAGATCATGCGTGCGGAGGCGCTGCTTCTGCAGTGCCGCTTTGCCGACGCCCATATTGCGCTGGAGCGCGCCCGGAGCACCGGGCCTCTGCAGGAGAGCATGGCCCTGTGCTGCGACCTTCTGGCGCTGCGGCTGTCGCTTTTCCGGAACGTTTCCCTGCCGTACACGCGCGAGCAGCGTAACGCCGGGCTGGTGCGGCAGCACAACGCCGCATGGCTCCCGATCTTTTACGCCATCTGCGCCTATTATGATGCGCTGCGCGGAGATACGGAGCGCATTCCGGAGCTGTTCCGCCTGCACCTGCTCGACACCGTCCACATTCTGACCCCCGGACGGCCGATGTATGACATGATCGAAAATCAGGTCTGGCTGGCGCAGGGAGAGTATGCCCGGCTCATCGGCCGGAGCGAGGCGCTTCTGGCCGCCTGCGCGCGATTCCCCTATGCCCTTGTCGCCCTCCATGTGCGCATCCAGACGGCTGCCGCCTATGCGCAGCTCGGCAAACGCGCCGAGGCCGAGGCGCTGCTGGAGCAGGCTCTGACCGATGCCGCGCCGGACGGACTGATTCTGCCGTTTGCGGAGAATTACCGCTATCTTGCGCCGCTGCTGGAAAATCGCCCGGACACGCAGGCGATCGCGGAACTGGGCAGGCTGTCTGAGGCGCGCCGCACCCGGCCTGCGGCCCTCGCCGGGCTTACCCCGCGGGAGCTGGAGCTTGCCGACCTGCTTGCGCAGCGCCTGACGAACCGCGAGATCGCCGGGCGGCTCGGCCTCTCCGAGGGCAGCGTCAAGCAGTATCTGAACCAGCTCTATGCCAAGCTCCACATCGACGGCGACACCCGCCGGAAACGGCAGGAGCTTGCAGTCCTGTTAAAGCAGCCTGGTTAACCTTTGGTTAATAGACTTTCTGAACATTCCGCCGTACAATGTCTCTGTACGGTGGAATTTTTTACCCGGCAGAAAACGGAAAGGAAGGATCGAATCATGAAAAGAGCATTTTCCCTGCTTCTGGCCCTTGCACTCCTCTTGACCCTCGCCGCCTGCGGCAGAGAGGAGGCCCCGACGGAGGAGCTGCCGGGCGAGGACTGGCGCACCACGGGCATGGTAAACGACCGGGGCACGATCGTGCAGGACGGCGTGGAAACGCCGGTCTGCGTCTGCATCGGCAGCGAATGGGCGACATTTTATTACGACGAGGCGGAACAGATCTGCTTTGACAGCGTCACCTATCCCGTTGAAATCCCGAACGCCGCGTCCGATTACTGGAGCATCTCCTTTGACGATGTGACCGGCGACGGCAGCAGCGACATCCGGCTGGAATTCCGGCAGGAGGACGGCACCGAAACGGTGCTCGTCTGGTACTGGGAGGGCGAGGACTGCTTCCAGTTCCAGCCGGACGCCTCCTACGGTCCCTACGCCTCAGACTCCACGCAATACCTCGCAGCTTATGTTGGCCTCTGGGAATACGTCGGTCAGAATTTCTGGATCCGCATCCACGAGGACGGCACATGGGACATTCTGAATTCCGAGGAGACCGTGCTGGAATCCGGCATTGCCACTGCCGGCGCGGCGGGCGTGGAGCTGGGCTATGAGGATTCCGACGACAGGCTCGTGCTGGAGTATTCCCCGTCCGGCGAACTGCTCGATCCCGCAAACGGCGGCGTTCTGCGGCAGGTCAGCGCGATCGTGCTGCGCTCCGCCTTTGAAAACGGCGATCTGATGATCAACTGCGACGTGGGCGGCGGCCCATATGAGCTGGAGGACGGCGTCTGCTTCTACGCAGAGGGCGGCGACGGCTACCAGACCGCGCCCTGCCTGTGGCAGGTGACGAAGCAGGACGACAATGTCCACGACGGCATGCGCGAGATCGCCTTTGACGCCGTGTGCTACATCCCGGCCGAGTCGATCCCCTACTTCGAGCAGGATTTTCAGACGGTCCTGAGCAGCGAGCTCTATGACTACTACACGGGCATGTGGCTGACCGCCTCCTCCGCCTATGACGACACAGAGCGTGGCGAGAATCACTACCTGCACACCGTCAGCTGGAACGGCACGGACTACGAGATCGAATTCTTCTATTCCACGCAGTGGGAGGACACCGCGGACGGTGGGCGGCTCTTTACGAAGAGCTACATCGTCTATGTGCCCGAGGACTACGACGGCCTGATCTTCGCCGCCGAGCCGCAGCCCGCCACCTATGACGAGACCGACGCCCGGCTGGATCTCGACAGGATCTGTCCCGAGGCAAGCATCCTTGCGATCGACCTCATCGACCCGGAGCACTTCCTGTTCTTCGACCTCTGTGCCTGAGCACAGGCCAAACCGGCAGCCGGATGCGTTTCCGGCTGCCGGTTTGGTCTATAACAGAAACAGGATTCAGGCCAGATAGCTCTCTCTTGCCTTCACGCCGAAATGGGCCTCCAACTGGTGCATCTGCTCGTCGGTGATGGTATTGACCAGCGGCAGGTGGGCGATCTTTATGTAAATTTCCGCTGCCTTTTCGGCGGTCTCGATGAGGCCGAACGTCTCGTCGAGGTCTTTTCCCGCGCCGTAGATGCCATGCTGCGCCCAGACAACAAGCCGGGCGGTGCGCATCTTCTCAGCGGTGGCCTCACCGATCTCGTTCGTGCCGCAGAGCATCCACGGCAGCACATTCACGCCGTCCGGGAACACCACAATGCACTCCGTGCACATCTGCCAGAGCGTGCGGGTGAACTGCTTTTCATCGAGCATGTGGACATAGGTCATGGCAAGCAGGTTTGCCGGATGGCAGTGCATGACCACGCGGTTCTGCAGGTCGATTTTCAACCGTGCGGCATGGCTCATCATGTGTGCCGGAAATTCGGACGTGAATTTCCCGCCGTCCGCAAAGCCCCACAGAAGCTGCGCCGTCTCGCCGCCGTCCGTCAGACGCACGAGGCCGAGATTGATCTCCGGCGCATACTGGACATTCTTGAAATACTTGCCCGTGCCGGTGACGAGGAAGTACTTGCCGTCCAGCTCTGGACAGGAAAAGCCCGTGGGAATCTCCCGCAGAACCGCGCCGTCCACATAATCGTTGACCTGCGATTCCTCCAGCAGCAGGCTCACATTTCCGCCGTTGCGCTCGTCCCAGCCGTGGTCGTACATATTCGTCACGGTGCGGATCATCTCCACCATCCACGGGGCTGTCAGAATATTTTTCATGCTCTCGCCTCCAGAATGTTCTTTTCATACGCCCACACCAGCGGCAGCCACGCGCCGTCCTCCGGCACGCCGCAGCGGCGGCAGTATTCCGCCCAGATCTCTCCGAAGGGCATGGTCTTCAGTTCCTCCTGCCGAACGAGCAGATCGGTAAAATTACCCGCGTTCTGTTCAGCCGTCATATCCGGCGTCAGCAGGGCGTTCAGCAGGGCCTTCTGCACATTGCGGAAGCCCGTGACCCACGCGGCGATGCGGTTGACAGAGGCATCGAAGTAATCCAGCGCCAGATACACCCGGCCGTCCAAGCCGCCGCAGCGGACGATCTCCTTGCAGAGCTCCTTCGTTTCGTCATCGAACAGCACCACATGATCGCTGTCCCAGCGCACCGGGCGGGTGATGTGCAGGGCGATCTCCGGGAAGAAGGTCAGCAGTGCCGGGATTTTGTCGCTGACCACCTCGGTGGGGTGATAGTGGCCGTTGTCCATCAGGGGGATGCACTTATCCCTGTTTATGGCGGCGTAGCTCAGGGCGAACTCTGCACTGCCCACGGTGTAGCTCTCCACGCCGATGCCGAACACCTTGCTCTCCACGCAGGGCTTGACCTTGGTAAAATCAAAGGGTTCGGAGAGAATTTCGTCGATGGACTGCTTGTAGCGCAGTCGGGGGCCCAGCCGGTCAGTGGGAATGTCCTTGAAGCCGTCGCCCGTCCAGATGTTCATGGTACAGACCTGCCCCAACTCCTCCGCCAGATACTGCGAGATGCGCACGCAGGCCCTGCCGTGCTCGATCCAGAAGCGGCGGGTTTCCTCGTTGGGGGAACTGAGCGTCAGCGGATCACACTTAGGGTGGGAGAAGAAGGTGGGGTTAAAGTCCGCGCCGAGGCCGTGCTTTTTGCAGAAGTCCACCCACGGTGCAAAATGCTTCGGCTCCAACTTATCGCGGTCGACCCACTCGCCCTCGGCAAAAATAGCATAGCTGGCGTGGAGATTCAGCTTCTTCGTGCCGGGGCACAGCTTCAGCACTTCCGCGATGTCCGCCATCAGCTCCTGCGGGGTCCTCGCGCGGCCGGGATAGCTGCCGGTGGTCTGGATACCGCCGGTAAGGGGCTTGGTGGGGTCGGTGTCGAAACCGCGCACATCATCCCCCTGCCAGCAGTGCAGGGACAGCGGCACAGTTTTCAGCTTTGTAAGCGCCGCTTCGGTATCCACACCGAGGGCGGCGTATTTTTCTTTTGCTTCCGTATAGCTCATAGGTCTGCCTCCATTTGTATTTTCAGATTGCCGAGAGCCGTGGCCTCGATGGGCAGAGCGATGACCTGCTTGCCCGTGGCCTTGGCGGTGAGATGGTTCAAAAAGTCGTTTTTCGCGCCGCCGCCCACGATGTACAGCTTGTCGTATTGCTTTCCAGTGTTTCGCTCCAGCTCTGCAAGGGCTTTCGCATAGCTCTCTGCAAGGCTGCGATAGGCGCAGCGGAAATAGTCGCCGATGCTGATGAGCTTTCCGCCGGTCGCCGTGTCAAAGGCGGCCTTCATACTCTTGGGAGCCAGAAATTCCGGGGCGTTGGCGTCGATGAGGGCATCGCAGCGGCTCTCCTTCGCGGCGTTCACGATCTCCGCAAAGCCCAGCCCGCTGCAAAGCTCCTTTTGCAGCTCGTTGACCAGCCACATGCCCATGATGTTCTTCTGATAGCGGTTATAGCCCACGCCGCCCTCGTTGGAGTAATTGGCGGCACGGCTGGCAGTATTTGTAATGGGCTTCGGCGTTTTGACGCCCAAGAGCGACCATGTACCGGAGGAAATGTAGGGCTGGCTCCCGTCCATAGGGATACCCTCCACCGCTGAGGCTGTGTCGTGGGTGGCGCAGAGGACGCACTTTATCCCCTCATACTCGCCCAGCACCGTCCCCGGCTTTTGGAGTTTGGGGAAGATGGGCGGCAGGCCGAGCGCTGAAATAATCTCCGGGTCAAATTTGCCCGTTTCTGCGTTTACCATGCCGGTGGTAGTGGCGTTGGTGTACTCCCTGGACTTCACACCGCAGAGCTTCCAGAGGAGATACTCCGGGATCATCAGAAAATCCGTCACGCCCTCCAGCCGCCCCGCCAGCTGATCGGCATAGAGCTGGTAGATGCTGTTGAAGGGCTGGAACTGGCAGCCGGTTTTGGCGTACAGCTCCGCAAACGGCAGAATTTCGTGAACCTTGGGAATGGCCGCCTCCGTGCGGCTGTCGCGGTAGGCATAGACGGGACGGACTTCTTCCTCGCCGCGCAGCAGCACATAGTCCACGGCCCAGGTATCGACAGACAGGCTGACGATCTCCGGGAACTCGGCCTTCGCCGCCGCGATGCCCGCCTTCACATGGGAAAGCAGCACATCCACGTCCCAGACGAGATGGCCGTTCTGCTCCTGTACGCCGTTGGGGAAGCGGTAGACCTCTTTTGTTTTGATCTCACCGGCCTCCCGCCAGCCCACAATGTGCCGTCCGGAGGACGCGCCGATGTCGATAGCAAGATAATATCGTTTCATTTCCATTCATACCGATGCTGTCCGGCTCCGACGGTCCGGCCCGTTCCGTCCGGCAGGAGGATCTCCGCCGTTGTGTTCGCAGGGATGCCCACGGTCAGCCGATAGCCGTTCTCCGTCCGCTCCCAGCTTGTCGTAACGTTTCCACAAATGCTCCAATAACTAGCCCGTGCGAAGGTGATGTCCCCGCCGGGCTTCGGTGCAATTGTAACATGGTTTTCTCCGGTGATCCGGATGCCGCACATCGTGTTCATCAGCCACTCGCAGACCGCGCCTTTGGAATAGTGGTTCAGCGAGGCGATCCATTTGTCCTTCTGGTTGCCCTCCCAGGCCTCCCAGATCGTCGTTGCGCCGGACTTCGGCATAAAGAGCCAGCCGGGCATTTCCTCGTTTTCCAGCAGACGGTAGGCATAGCTGATATCCAGCCCCGCCAGAACGTCCAGGATCATCGGCGTGGAGAGGAAGCCGGTCCCAAGACGCCAGCCATAGTGGTCCAGCGCGGCAATGAGGCGCTTTCTGGCAAAGGCCTCCTGCTCCGGCGTCAGCAGCCCCATATACAAGGGCCGGACGAGCTTGGCCTGCCGGTCGGTATCCAGCGAGTAGCCGTCCTTCGTAACGAGTTCCTGATAGGCGCGTTTCGCGCCCTCGCTGTATTCCCGGATGCGCGCCAGCTGCGGCGTTTCCGGCTTGCCGAGGATCGAGGCGATCTCCAGCACACGCTTGAGCGTAAAATATGTATAGGCCGTGGATTCCTCCGGGTGCGGAATGAAAAAGTCGATCCCGTGGAAGGCCATGACGTCATTCGGCTCGGCCCACTCGCCGTAGGACTTGCCACAGTTAACAGCATACTTTCGATTTTTGTGAGAAAGATGCATGGGCTTGGCGAAGATCCCGCCCCATTTCCCCGCGCGGCGGATCATAAAGTCCGCATAGCGCAGCATGTTGTCGTAATACGCACGCAGCAGGCGGTCGTCGCCGTATTTCTGATAGAAATAGTACGGGATATAGACACCTGCGCACGCCCAGCCGACGGAGCCGTTCATTTTGTTGATGCTTGGCGACTCGTTTGCAAACGGCGCGATCTGCGGCAGGCGGCCGCTGCGCCACTGGCGGTCAAAAATGTCGCGCACATGCTTGCGGGCAAAGGCCGCATAGTCCGTGAGATAGGACGCCGTGTTGAAGAAGACCTGACTGTCGCCCGTCCAGCCCATGCGCTCACGCGTCGGGCAGTCCGTCGGCACGTCGGTGGAGTTGCTCTTCAGGGACCACAGAGTGTTGTGGTAAAATTGGCTGATCAGGCGATTGGAGCACTCGAATTTTGAAGTTTCCTCAAAGGCGCTGTACACAGCAACAGCCGTAAAGTCCTCTGTCCGGAATTCGACGTCCGTGTCGACCTGCGCATACTGGAAGCCGCCGTAATAGAATTTCGGCGTGTATTCGTTCACGCCCTCCCTGCAGGTGTAATCCAGCTCCTGCAGCGGTGAGGGTCTTCCTTTGGTAATGCACTGGATGTTCCGGAGCGTCAGTTCGCCGCTGTCATCGAGCGTTTCGCCCATCGTGATGTGGACTCGCTGGCCCTTGTGTGCCGTCACACGGAAGGACACATAGCCCGAAAGATTCTGCGCATATTTAAGGACAGTCTTGCCGGACGGCGTTGTGATCCGTTCGACCGGGGCAAAGCGCTCGCGCTCGAGGACCGGTACGTTGTCGGATGCCGTCAGAGGCGCATGCTCCTCCACGACGCGGACACTGCCGGAATAGGAGGGCTCGCGATTTGCATCCACGATCTCGCCGTCCTTGAGGTCGGCAAAGCGGATGGGGCCGTCATTGCTCCACGCCCAGCTCCCGTCGCTGCAGACGGTCTGCGTCGTTCCGTCCGCCAGCGTCAGCTCCAGCTGCGCCAGCAGCTTTGTCTGCGTGCCGAAGGTGTTCGTCTGCCCTGCGCCGCCGTTGGAGCCGCGGTACCAGCCGTCCGCCAGCTCGACGGTCATGGCGTTTTCGCCGCCCCGCAGCAGGTCCGTCACATCGTAGACCTGATACTGGATGCGCTTGCGGTAGTCCGTGGAGCCGGGCGTCAGCAGCGCGTCCCCGACGCGCCGGCCGTTGAGCCGCGCCTCATACAGGCCGCAGGCTGTAAGATACAGCCGGGCCTTTTGAACCTGTCCCGCAGAAAACACCTTGCGGAAGCAATCCACCGGGTAGCGCTGCTTTTTACGGACGGGATAGTCCCCCGCGATCCACAGGGCGCTCCAGTCCGAAGCATTCAGAAGCCCCATTTCGAAAAAGGCCTCGCTCGACCACGCGCCGGGATCGTCGTTCTCATCCCAGAGCCGCACGCGCCAGCTGACGCGCTGCCGGGAAGCAAGCGCGTTTGGATAATCCGCGTGCATGGAGCCGGAGGGCACCTTCCCGCTGTCCCATACCGTACGGCCGTCCGTCGCTGCAAGGATCTGGAATGCGCTCTGCGTGATCCCGTCCTCACAAGTCCAGAACAGCCGCGGATGCGGAATATCAATGCCCAAAGGGTCCTGCAGATATTCCGTTTTTAATCGTACTGCTTTCATGATTCACTCTCCTGTTTTCAGCGAGCAGAAATCGCCGCCGGTCTTGCCGGTATCCTTGTGCTCTGAAACAGAGTATCGGCCCGCCGCGGCAAACGCTGCGCAAGCCGCGCCTTTGTTCATCACTTTAATTCATTATAGAGAGCCGTCCGGAATTTGTCAATTGCTTTTGACAGCATTTTCCGCCGCCCAATTTTCAGAAGAACGGCCGGAAATTCCCTGACAGACTTCCGGCATATTCGATCTTTTTCGGGCAATGCTATGACTGCGGTACCCAAAATCACATTTCAAGGAGATGTACGCAATGAAAAATACGAACCAGATCAATATCCCGGAAGCTCGCGAGGCCATGGACAAGTTCAAGATGGAAGCCGCCAACGAAGTCGGCGTCAACCTGAAGCAGGGCTACAACGGTCACCTGACCTCCCGTGAGGCCGGCTCCGTCGGCGGCCAGATGGTCAAGAAAATGATCGAGGCCTACGAGCGCAGCATGAAGTAAGACTCCGGACCGCGGCAGATCCCTGCCGCGGTCCAAATCTCATAATGCGCCGTCTCCGATATTCTGTGCCGTACATTGCAGGGAAAAAACTGCCAAAAGATAGTGATCCCGCCCCACGCGGGGCGGGACCTTTTTCGCGGACATCAGCACGATGCGGTCGCCATTTCAATCCACCCGCCCCTTGCGGGGCGGGACAGCGATCTTGCACAAAAAAACTGTGCAAAACATCGCATATTGCACAAAAAGTGCATTTACCCTGGCCGTATTGAGTGGTTTTCTGGCTTTGATGCGGCCATTTTTTCTGCCAAACGTGCACAAATTTCGGTGCGAACCTTCCGAAGAATCGCTGCTCGCTCCCCGTTCGCACGCTTATACCATCAGGACCCCCTCCGGCTGATAGCCGGCATTGATGCCGAAGTGTTCCACCTTGGCTTCATAGCGATTGCCCAGATAATAAAACCGCAGGCTGTCCTTCTCCTTGTCCATCAGGGAACAGAGCTTATGCTGAAGCTGCCTGCACTGCGCAGCATCCAATATGCACTCGAACACGGAATTCTGGACGCGCTGCCCATAGTTCACGCATTGCTTTGCAATCAGGCGGAGCCGCCTCCTTCCTGCCGCATCCTGTGTGTTCACATCATAAGAGATCAGAACCAGCATAGGCTCACTTCCAGAGAAACGGCGGATAGGCATCCAGATCGCGGCGCAGATACCGCGCCAGCAGCAGGGCCTGCATATAGGGGACCAGTCCCCAAGGGAGCTTTTCTCCCAGATAAGGATGCGTTATCGTCTCCTGTTTGCGCTCCTGCCAGCTTTTCAGGAATTTTCGGCGGCCCATATCCGTCATAAGCACTGCGCCGTTCTCTGCCGTTTCAAAATCCTCCGCCCGCATGACCTGATTGTTGATGAGCGTCAGCACGAACCGGTCCGCCATGCACGGCCGCAGCTCCTCCATAAGGTCCAGCGCAAGCGATGTTCTGCCGGGACGATCCCGGTGCAGAAAGCCGACATAGGCATCCAGACCGACGCTCTCCAGCGCGGAAGCGCAGCTTCCGGCCAGCAGACTGTAGGAAAAGGAGAGCATTGCATTGACATTGTCCAGCGGCGGCCGCCGGTTTCGGCCGCGATAATAGAACGTCTCCTTGCTGCGCAGGATCATATCGTCGAATACCTCAAAGTAAACCGACGCAGCCGCGCCCTCCAGACCACGCAGAGAATCGAGTGAACCCGCCTCCATGACCTGCGGCAGGATATCGCGGATCGCTGCAGAGGCATTTTCGAACCGCTCCGCATCGATGCGCAGCTTATGGTCGCGCTTGGTCCGCTCAATGCTCCACCGGCCGTTATACAGCTTACCCCAGATCATGAGCTTTGCGATCTGGCAGCTGGCGGCCGGATCATCCGCTATCCGGTACTGCTCTCTGCGCAGCAGCACGTTCCCGGTTTCCACGCCCGCCGTCCGCGCCAGGAATCTGCCGCTCGGCGTGCAGAAGCTCAGGCCGATATTGCGCCTGGTACAGGCCCCCATCAGAGCGGGCGAAGCCCCGGCATAGGAGAAGCTGACGATCTCTTCCAGATTGTGCAGAGGAAACCGCCCTGCCTCCTCCTTTTCCCGGCGGACAACGATATTTTCGCCGTCGAGTGTCAGATAGGCATCCTCCGAGGTGACAAACAGAGTGTTGAGCAGTCGTCTCATGGTATTTCCTCCATATGTCTCTGCAGGTAGCTTTTCACGGAACCGCAGCGCGACATTCTCGGCAGGCACAGGTCTTTCAGGGAACAGGCATTGCAGGACTTCGTCGGCTTCACCTTCGGCGTATGGCCGCGCCGGTAGAGGCTGTGCATTTCCTTCATGGTATCCACCACCTCCCGGCGCAGCTCCGGCGTGAACTCTACCTCGATCCGGTGCCGCATTTCGCCGAAATACAGCGCGCCCTTTTGGATATCGCAGCAAAGCATTTCTTCCAGACACATCGCCTGCCCGCAGAGCTGCAGCTCATTGGCCAGGTCTTCCCGCGGCGAGCCGTGCTTGTACTCGACCGGATAGGGCAGGAAGCGGCCCTCCTCACCCGGAAGCGGGATCCCGTCAGCCGACTTTCGGAACTCCACGACATCGCATGCCCCGGAGGCGCCCAGCGTCTGAGACGAGATCGCCAGATCGCGCGTCACGATCACGCCGGCGCGCTTTTCCCGCAGGCCGGAGTCGTGCGCCCGTTCGTGCATAAGCTCCCCGTCCACGGTCCTGACATTCTCCGCCCACAGATTTTCGATATGGATCAACGCCCACTGTCTGCGGCAGAACCGGAAATGCTGGATCCCGGAAAGCTGGAGATACTCGTCCTCGTTATACGCCATCTATGATCTCCGGAACAAGGCCGGGCAGCTCATCGAGTGTGATCTCATAGTCGTCCACACATGTCGGGATCCCTTCCGGATTCTTGGGCGTGACATGGACGCTTCGATGCACCTTTGCGGACGAATACTGTCCCTCCTTGCAGTTATGTTCCCACCAGAAGAGCTTTACGACCTCCATGGAGCCCTCCGGCCGCGCGGCGGAGGCATCGTTCGCGAAGAGCGTGCGGAGGCATTCCTTCACAACAGCTGCATCCTCCTGCGAGAAGCCGGTCTTTTCCGCCAACTGCACGTTGATCGCGCCCTTGATCTCATAGAATCCAAATCTGACAAAATGCTTCGTACCCATGGTATCCGACGAGCGCTTCTCGCCCGTTTCGCCGTTGACGCTCTTGGTGATCTGCATCTCTTCGATCTCGACCGGAGAGATGCTGACTGCCTGATGAATCGAAACAGGTCCGCGGACGCCGACGGAGACACCGCTCTTGTCATTGCTCTTGAATGCGAAAACCTGTCCGAAGCTCCGTACATCCATCCACTTTTCGCACGCAGTCTGTGCATAGGTCTCTTTCTCCTTGATCCCCTTGGTCGCAGCCGTCGCACGATCACTCAGGCTTTTGAAGCCGTCGTCGCAGCGGTCCTCAGACTGTACGAAAATCGCATTGCCCATGTCCTGCATCCGGTTCCGGAGCTTCCGCTTAATGCACACGTCCGAGATCTCACCCATGCCGTTATAATCCGTCCGGGGACGGTTGCCGTTCAGTGGGTCTCCGTTTCCGTTTGCGTTCGTTACCGAGATCAGTGCCACAAAATCGATCTTATTCTTCAGTGCTGCCATGTTTTATTCCTCCTCTGTATGATTTGTTGTGTCGTTTTTGGTGAAAAAGGCATTTCGCTGCAGCTCATAGCCCATGAGATACAGATCCTCCAGCTGCCGGTTCAGCTCGTTCTCCGGGAATCCACGCAGAATGTTGATAATTTCCCCCACAAGCTGTTTATAGCGTCTGACCTGCCATGCATCGATGCGATCGAGATACGCGCGCTCCAGCTGACGGTTGACCCGCTCAAACACGGTGAACGGCCGTCTTCGGAACTCACTCATAAATTTGATGGCATTTGTCTGCCTGTTTTCGTTTGTCTTTGTGTAGTAGTCCATCTCCGCACGTTCCATCACAGCCAGCAGCCTGCCATATTGGAAGCTGCGGTTATTTGTGTCCAGTTCCCAAGCCATTTCATTACCTCCCTGTTTTGTGTCATACCGGTATTTTTGGAGAGCGGCACAGGCCGCGTGCACGATTTTTCTCCAGTTTGCTTCATCAAAGGCCTGCGGAGAGGACGCCCGTTGCGTCAGTGCTTTCAGAATATCCCGCGGGAAAATGCCGCCGTTCATTTTGCAGTTCAGCAGTCGCTGCAGGTGCTGACGCTGGATGCGATCGTCTGTTTCCAAAAAGTTATTTCGCTGGGTACCAAAAGCGCAATCCACGATCTGGAGCAAATTGGGAGCCTGTATTCCGTAATTCCCTGCTAACCAGCAGCAATGCGCATCCCAATCGTGTATCCGCTCCAGAAAGGTCCTGAGCGTGATCTCGTTGTAATAGGTTACCGCAAGGCGGCCGGTCGTCGCAGCATCAAAGCTTACCAGAACGGCGCAGTCCGTGTCCTGCAGCTGGTGATCCTTTCGGAAGCTCAGCAGCGTACTTTTTAACTGTTCTTGATAATCGCTCGGCTTCCGGAGCGGCGCAGCATCTGCGTCCCGCATCCGCCGCATCGGTCTTGGGAGCGTTTTTCCGGCAGGGTTCCAGCAGAGGAATATCCGTTTTCCGGAAAACTCCCGAACCCCCTGTTCGGACGCCAGCCAGCGCAGCGCATTGTGCGCTTTCTGCGAAGCGATATAGCCGACCGTAGCTGCCTGGCCATCATCCAAAAAGCGTCCCCGATAGGTAAAGCCGCTTGAATCATTGGCCGAGATCAGCTTTGCATTCCCATTCACCGGGATGATGCCCTTGGGATGCTGCAAAGCTATGGGTTCTGTTTTTCCTTCCAGCATACACAAAGCCATATCCCGCGTTGCCAGCTGGCTGCAATAATAGGATTCGAACGCAAAGAAGAGATTCCGGTTCTTCCAGCAGGCAGGTTCCTCTGTGGGAATGCCCAATACGCGCCAGCAGATCATCTGTTTTTCATCATAGCCTCCGCCTTTTTCCAAAGCAAGGACACCGCATTTCGTAAGGTCCTTAAGAATCGAGCCGTTCCTAACATATGTGGAAATCGCGGTGAGAAACGGATGCGCATATGCAGATCTTTCCCATTTTCGCAGTGCAGTAAGATAAAGCTCGTGTGCCTCTTTGTTCGTGTTGGCAACATACTTCAGCTGATCACAGAGAGGATGCGCCGCAAGTCCACTGGTGCGGCCGCTGGATTCCTCCGTCACCGGGATCAGAATTTTGGGTTCCGCCTTATTATTAACCTTTCGCGCAGAAAGGAACTCTCCCTGTGCATTCAATGTGATCTCAATGTTTGCGCTTGTCAGAATGTGGCCGATCGGCGCAAGCGGCTCATGCCCGTCCCGGTACACGCCGATCAGGGCAGTATTGGCATCATACGTCTCGATAGCTCGCTGCAGCAGTCCCATTATGTTCCCTCCTCAAATTCCTGCAGGCCGGAGAAATTGTTCAGTTTCTCCCCGAAGGGCTTGATATTCATTGGACCGATCGTTTTATACTGCGGGCACTGCTCCGGCGGCAGGAACGTGATCACGCCGCGCTTCATCACCGGATTCCAGAAGCGGACGGTCATTTTCCCGCTGGTCTCCTCGGAATAGGCCTCATCGGCATAAGTGATGCCATGGTACATCAGGCCAAAGGCAAGCTCCGGCGTTTCATCATAAGCGCCCGTCCCCTCGCCGAAGACGCACGGCTCCACATAGCCCTGACATTCCCGCGTTCCCAAGAAGATGTCCCGGCGTCCTCCTTTGCGGATCATCTTCTTTGCGATCTCATGGTGCTTGTTCTCATTGCGGTCCGCCGCCAGCTCCGGCCGGTTCTCGTTCCATTCAAAATGGGCGCGGACCTGATAGCAGCAGTCTTTCAGATAAGTATAGTAGCTGAGATCATTTCCTCCCGAATACTTGATCGGGCGGATTCCCTTTGTCTCCATCTGGATAGGATGCATCACGCGCACGGCATCGATGACCCAGATGATCGTCGGCTTCCAATAGACAGACTGCAGGATGCCCTTGAGCGCCTCATAGGTCGGCACCTGATAGCTGCACTTTTCTCCGCCGACACGCAGGATGGGGTCCGAGAACAGGGCATAGTCCCCCGTTACCTGAAACTCCACGATGTTGTCGTACCTTGTGTTTTTCAAGCTGCTTACACCTCCATAAATCCCTGTTTTTTCTGGTCGCGAATGAGTCCGACCGTATCATCATAAAAGCCGTCCGCCAGAACCCAGACACAGCCGCCGCAGGCGGGAAACAGCGCGTTTTCCTGTTCCAGCCGTTTTTTCTGATGGGAATACAGGCTCACCGTGAAGCCGTTTGCCTCTTTCAGCAGCGCGGCACGATATGCCGGGTCCACTCTGCACCGTTCGGAGCACAGTTCTGTGATGAGCTGCTTTCCCCTGCCATACGGGACGATCACATCCGTCGTGTTCTCGTCAAATACGGAGAATTCCTGCCCTGCGGTTTTCAGTGCCTGCCACAGGACGAAGCCCTCGACATCGGTACAGTCCTCATCGGCATATTTTTCATTGGTCCCCATCAGGTCAAAGAGTGTCGTTCCCAGCTGGTCAACCGGATAGTCCTGCGCTTCCTCCGCCATGTCGCGATACAAAGCTCGATAGTAATAGCGGATCGCGTCAGAGGAAAACAGGTCGCCTGCAAAGCGCTCCGGTTCCGTGCGGAACGCCTCCAGCAATTCAAGCGTTGCGGTCTTGCCCCGTTGGATATCCCGCAGATGCCCCAGCGTTTCATCGGCGCAGTTCACGGCATACACCGGGCGCGGCGCACTCGATGCGCCGCCGCGATTGCACCGTCCGGCCGCCTGCACGATGCTGTCCATACCAGCCGTCAGGCGCAGAACGGCATCGAAGGAGATGTCTACACCCGCCTCGATCACCTGCGTGGCAACGCAAAGGACCCTTTCGCGCTGCGCAAGCGCTTTCTGCAGGGACACCAGCACCACCCGACGGTGCTGCATACACATTCCGGCCGACAGGTGGAAGCTGCGATAGTCCGGCGAGCGCGTCTCTTCCAGCAGGTAGGCCGCCTCGTTTTTCTTGTTGCACACGACAAGCAGGCTTTCGGTCTCCTCCATTTTCTCACGGATCAGCTCCGGGAGCTCCTCCAGACGACGGTCCGGCAAGCCGTGCAGCTCCGTCCGGCGGAAGGCTGCCCAGAGTTCTGCATCCCACGGCACGATCTCCTGCGGCTGTACCGGCAGCGGGTGGGCAGCGTCCTTCAGCTCTGGCTGCGTTGCTGAGCACAGCACGATCGTTGCGCCGCACTGCTCGCTCAGAAACCGGAGCGCAAGGTTAAACAGGGTCAGCATCTTGACGGGCACGGTCTGCACCTCATCAATAACGATCACACTGCTGCAGAGAGCCTGAAAGCGACGGATCGCCGTCGTTCTTCCATCGAACAGTGTGTTCAGCAGTTGGACCAGTGTCGTGATGATGATCGGCGCATTCCAGCTTTGCACCAGAAGCTCCCGCTCGTCCAGCTCGCCCTGCGCAGGCTCTGTCTGCACAACGTTGGAATGATGCTCCAGGATCAGGCTGTCGTCGCCGACATACTGATGGATGACGGCTGCATTCTGTTCCAGGATCGACAGCAGCGGAGAAGTGAAGATCAACCGGCTTTTCCGGAAATACATTGCATGCGCCAGCGCATACCGCAGGGAGCTGAGCGTCTTGCCGCCGCCCGTCGGGACATTCAGCCGATAGATCCCCGGCTTGTTTTCGGCGAACACACGGCACTGATCTGAGATCGCATGCCGGGCTTTTTCCACCGGCGTGCCGCATGGGAATTCCTGCAGCTTTTCTTCCAGATATTCCAATCGATCTTTCCAGATCGGAGCCATATCCTCCGGCCAAACTCGCGGATGTGCATCGATCTGGAAGGCCGCCGTGTCGCAGCGGTCTCCCTCGATCACTGCGGACAGGAGCAGCCTTGCGAGCAGGCCTGTTTCAAAAGCGTACTCGCGATCGTTATCATAGGTCCTGTCCATGCGACCAATGACTTCGTTGATCTCCTCCGAAGCCGCTGCAAAAAGTGTCTCGATCTCCTCAGTCGGTATTTCCTGCCGGAAGGCAGCGACCGCTTCCTCATAGGAGATGTCCTGCTTTTCGGCGCGATATTGCAGGCCGATGCGTCGCATTTGGTCCACGCAGTCGAATAATCCGTGGTGCGCGCCGACTGCAAAGGCAAGCAGCTCTGCACAGGAAATGGTTTGGATGTCCCCGCGATGGTATTGCTCCATCAGGTAACGGCAGCCCTGAAACGTGTGGATCACGCTGCCGCGCTTCGTGCTGTCTCCCTCGTCCAGATACTGCTGGAAAGCCTCTGTGTATTTACCTAAATCGTGGAGCAGCCCTGCCAGATAGCCCGCATGCTCCAGGCCGACCTGCCGCAGGCACTGCGCGGCCCGCTGCGCCGTTCCCACCAAATGCTCCCGCACCGTCTGCGTGACGATCGCTCCGTCCGGCATCTCGCGCTTGTGCGCATAGAATTCCATGCTCCTCACCTGCCTTTCGCTTATCTGCTCTCATCATACATCATCCGCTGTCCAATAAATTGGACTCTGCCCAAAAAATTCAACATTTTTCTCTCTTTTTTCAAATATCCGCGAAGCCCACTATTCTTTCCTTCATTATATCTCATATTTCGGCATAATTCAACAATCATATGACGTTTTTCTGTACATTTGTTCGACAGTTTGACGAGCCCCCACCATTCTCTGCCGCTGTTTCGCGTAATTTTCCCCCGGCGGCACGCGGGGCTTGACGGGAGCGGCTCAAAATGATAAAATACCTTTGTTTCAGAATGCAGATATGCCGCTGTGGTGGAATAGGCAGACACAAGGGACTTAAAATCCCTCGCCCTAAAAAGCGTACCGGTTCGACCCCGGTCAGCGGCACCAAAAAAGGCACGCCGGTCGGATACCGAGGTATCAGCGGCGCGCCTTTTCTATTTGATTGGAGAAATATGAGATGGACATTCGGGAATACAGGGAATACAAGGCCGAGGATGTCCTGCGCCTCTACGCCAGCGTCGGCTGGACGGCCTACACGGACGACCCGGCAGCGCTGGAGCGCGGCTTCCGCCATTCGCTGCTGGTTCTGGCCGCGTGGGAGGACGGCGAGCTGGCCGGGCTGATCCGCGCAGTCGGCGACGGCGCGACGATCGTGTTCATTCAGGATATTCTGGTCGCGCCGGAGCGGCAGCGCCGCGGGATCGGCACAGCCCTGCTGCGCGCTTTGCTCGAGCGATTCAACGGCGTGCGGCAGATCGAGCTGACGACGGACGACACGCCGGAGACGGCCGCATTTTACCGCTCGCTCGGCTTTGCCGACTTTGCCGGCCTCGGCTGCCGGGGCTTCATGCTGGATTAGAATATAAGGCAACACCGCACAATTCAGCAAGAGCATTTAGCGCGAGATTTTTTGTCGAGGCAAGGTTTGAAACGTGCAGATGTACTCTGTGTACCCGCAAGGGGCATGCCGCATCCGTAGGGCGGCAAAGCCGCCAACGGCTGCGCAATACCTCAAACTTTTCGAACCGACGGATCGGCGATAAATATCCGGCAAAGGCCGAAGCTGCAATTGTGCGGTGCTGCCATAAATTGACCCGCTGCAGGGAACCCTGCAGCGGGCTTTTGTTATTTACGCGTTATGGGGACTCAGTTCGCGTAGGCACGCCAGAGGAACGTCACGGCGTGAGCACGCTGGCAGAGCGTATCCGGCTCAAAGTGCGTCTCATCCATGCCCTTGACAATGCCGTTCTCTACGCCCCAGGCAACTGCCTGCGCATAGTAGGCATTGGCCGGGACATCGGCAAACGTCGTGCCGCTTGCCTGCGGCATGCCCTTCGCGCGCCACAGGAACGTCAGCGCATGCGCGCGGCTGCAGGCCGTATCCGGCTCAAAGTGCGTCTCATCCATGCCCTTGACGATGCCGTTCTCGACACCCCAGAGGACTGCGTCATAGTAGTAGGCAGAGGCATCGACATCAACGAACGGATTGGTCGTCGTCTTCGGCTGCGGCATGCCGTTTGCACGCCACAGGAACGTCAGCGCCTGCGCACGGGTGCAGACCGTCTCCGGCTCGAAGTGCGTCTCATCCATGCCCTTGACGACGCCGTTTTCCACGCCCCAGAGAACCGCGTCATAGAAGTAGTCCTTCTCGGCCACGTCGACGAAGGGATTGCGGATGCGCCAGCCCGCGTAGACCGTCGTGTCGGCCTCGAGCGTCAGGCTTGTGATGGGCTGCGTCAGCGCGGCGTCGAGATACCAGCCGGTGAAGTCATAGCCCTCGCGCTCCGTCACATAGGCGCTCAGGTCCAGGGCAGTACCGACGGGCAGCTCCACGCGCTCCACAACGGAACCGCCGTTGGAGACAAAGCTCAGGACGGCATTGTGCACCGTCTCGATGGTGAATTCCACCCTTGTTTCCGCACTGACGGAGTTGCCGCGGACGGCGACGGCGCGCACGACGGCGGACTGCTCCAGCGTGAACGGGCCGGTGTAGAGCGTGCCGTTCAGAGGATCGGAGCCGTCAAGCGTGTAGTAGATCGCAGCGTCGGCAGAGGCCGCCGTGATGGTCACGGTCTGCGCCTCGGCGTAGCTGCCGCCGTCCGGCGTGATGACCGGTGCCTCGGGCGCCTGCGGGTCAAGCTCGAGCACCGGAGCGTTCTTCTGCCGGACCTCGCCGTCCAGGATCCAGCTGTCCACCGTCAGGCTGCCGTCCGCACGCAGCTTGATGCTGTAGCGGGTGACGCCGTCCTGCAGGGCGGAACGCAGCTCGTGGTCCTCGCACTGGTTTTCGTTGAGCAGGTCGCGGAACGTCTCGCTGCGCAGCTCCGCGCCGGTCATGGCGGCCGTGTTGCGCACAACGCCGGTCGAGCCCATGGTCACGTTCGTGCCGATGTCCTTTGCAGGCGTCACGACGCTGTTGCCGCTGCGCTGCTCCTGCTCGCTGTTGAAGTAGCCGTAATTCACGGTGCCGATGGCCGTGTTGCGGCCCGCGATGCCGCCGATGTCGCCCGTGGCGTTCTTCGACGTGAGCTTCATGTCGGAATAGTTGTTGCCCGCAACACCCGCCTGCATACCGGCGATGCCGCCGATGGTCGCAGCGTTCACGCCTGCATCGGCATAGATGCTGCCCATGGCGTAGCTGTTGGCCAGGATCGAGAAGCCGTCCAGACCGACGATGCCGCCTGCCAGCGCACTGCCGCTGACGGAGACCGTCGTCAGGTCGACATGGGCGCTGCAGTTCAGGATCACGCTGTCATAGCTCTGACCCACGATACCGCCGACCGTGCTCCAGTCCTTGGAGGACGCGGAGACCGTGCCGGAGACGGCGCAGTTCGTGATGAGCGCGCCTGCGCCGGTCTCGGACTTATCCATAACACCGGCGACGATGCCCGCATAGATGCGGACGCTGTCCGTGCGCTTGATATTGATCTGTGCATTTTCGATGGCGACGTTGCGGATGATCGCGCCGTCGGCATAGGCGAACAGACCGGCTGCGACATAGTCCGCAGGTGTCTCCTCCGTGCCGATGCGCAGGCCGAGGATCTTGTGGTTCTGTCCGTCGAAAATACCGCTGAAGCAGTGCGCTCCGGCATTGCCTGCCGGGACCCATTTGCGGCCCGCGAGATCGATATCCGCCGTCAGGACGATGTATTCCCCGGCAAAATGCTCTTCCTCATTCACGGCTGCCGCAAAGGCACGCAGCTGATCGGCCGTTGCGATGCGGTACGGGTCGGCCTTCGTGCCGCTGCCGCCGTCGAAGATCGCGGTGGGATCGGCAGGATCATAGGTCGAGGTATCGCCGAGCAGGGCGCGGTTCAGGGCGACCTTCAGCGCGGACTTCAGGGTGCTGTCGTCCGCCGTGTCGCTGTCGGCGCGTTCGACTGTCTGGCTGCTGACCACGGCGGCGAGGATCTCCTCGGCATGGTCGGCGTCGAAGTCCTTCGGGGTGACGATCTCGGCGGAGACGATCTTGCCGTCCTTCACGACGATGCGGACAATGACATGCTCCGCCTCATCGCGGCCGTAGTACACGCCGTCCTGATAGGCATATTCGGGCGTCGGGTCCGGCTTTTCCACGGGAACATAGGTGATGCCCGCCGCGCCGCCGCGCGGGACCGCCTTGCCGTCGACGACCGTCCAGCGCAGGAGCGGGACCGTCAGCTCGGCCGGGTCGACCGGGAATGCGGCAAAGTTCTCATTCAGGGCCGCGGCCAGAGCGGCAGGCTCCAGCGTCATGGCCGTGACGTTGTAGATAAACGCACCGTTAAGCAGATCGCCGTCCTCGTTGTAGCCGGACGGAACGACCGTGCCGAAGGCGACCGGCGGATCGAGGCGCTGATCCTCGATGGTCAGGGCCACATCCTCTGTATAGTAGCTGTCATAGCTCTCGCTGATGGCCGTGGCCATGCCGCCGAGCGCGCCGACAAACTTCGTCCACGTCTTGGACGTCAGCGTGCAGTCGCTGTAGCAGTTCACAAGCGTACCGGCCTGGCAGCCTGCAATGCCGCCGAGGTAGCTCACGCCGCTGTCGTCCACGGTGCGGTCCGTGGCCGCGGTCAGCGTGCCGGTCGCATAGGAGTTTGCGATGATGCCGAAGGCGTTCATGGCCGTGATGCCGCCCGCCTCGGCGTTTGCCGTCTTGCAGTAGGCGTCGAGCGTGACATCCGCGCCGCAGTTGTAGATTTCGCTGCGCTGGCTGTAGCCGATGAGGCCGCCCGCAAAGCTGCTGTTTGCAAAGCTGCCGTTTTCGGTGCGGACCTGCACCGTGCCCGCCGCATAACAGCGGTCGATGAGCGCAAGGTCGCTGCAGCCTGCCAGCAGACCGGCAGACACCGTCTGCTCGCCCGTGACATAGATGCTGCCCTCCACGCGGAGGTCCTCGACGGAAGCACCGTCCATCAGGGCCGCAAACAGGCCGTAGTACGTCTTCGTCGTGTCGGTCACAGGCGCGCTCGCTGTGCCGATGCTCATGCCGGAAATGGTGTGGCCACGGCCGTCAAAGTGGCCGCGGAAGGCCTGCACACCTCTGTCCGTGTGGCCGATGGGGGCCCACTCTGCGCCGGTCAGGTCGAGATCGGCCGCCAGAGCGATGCAGGCTCCATCAAAGTCGCTCTTCGCAAAGAACGCGCGGAAGGCCTGCAGCTGGGCAAGCGTGCGGATGATCCACGGATCCTTCTCCGTGCCGTCACCGCTGTCAAAGAAGTCCGGCGTCGGGATCTCGGTATCCTCATAGACTCTGGCGCTCAGGACCGTCTTGCCGTCCTCATTGCGCTCCCAGGCATACCATGCCGCCGGGCGCAGCGCAGCCAGCTCCTCTGCGGTAAAGCCGACATCCTCGCCGGTCAGCCAGCGGTCGGTGCGGCCGAGGCCCGCAGTCGAGAGGCCCTCGTTCATGGTGTCTGCAAACGTCTTCGCGCCGGTGTCGGCAGCAGAGACATTCTCCAGCCGGACCGTGTCGCCCATGGCGCCCGCGGCAGCCGTTTCGATCTGCGTGCCGTTGGCCGTCACAACGGAGGCCGTCTCATAGCGGCAGCCAACGACCAAGCCGTTCAGCGCGCGGCTTGCGGAAATTTTACCGACCAGCATACCGGCGGCAGGCGCTGCCACATCCATGGCGTTGACCAGCTCGATGTTGCCGGAGGCATAGCAGTTGTGCAGCAGGCCGGTCGCCTGGCCGATCAGGCCGCCTGCAGCGCCGCTGATGGTGCTGGTGAGCGTGTAGCCGTTGTGGGAGATCACATCGCCCAGCGCGGCGCAGTTTGCCAGCATGGCGCCGTTGCTGTTGATGGCAGTGATGCCGCCGACGCAGGTCAGGCCGCTCTTGGAGATGGCGGAGACCGTCACATCGGTCCAGCTGTTCGTGATGACGCCGTTCATGGCCTGCGCGCCGAGGATGCCGCCGGTGTAGGCCCAGTTTTCCGCTGTCAGGGAGATGGCGGAGCCGGTGACGGAGCAGTTGTCGATACGGACGCCCGAGCCAATGCTCAGGGAGCCGCCCGCGATGCCGCCGACGAACGGACGCGTCCACTGGCCCACTGCGGAGCCGTAGATGCTCACGCCGGTCAGGTGCAGATTGCGGACCCGTGCATCGTTTGCCAGAATGTCAAAGAAGCCGAGCGGCGTATCCGAGGCATCGGCCGGAGCGGACTCCGTGCCGATGGTCATGCCGGAGACCGTGTGGCCCTGGCCGTCGAACGTACCGGCGAAGGAATGGATCGGCGTCCAGTCGCCGTTCAGGGGGATATCGGCATCCAGCGCGACATACTGACCGGCATAGGTCTCGCCGTCCGCCGTCGTCGCTGCGAAGGCGCGCAGCTGCGCTTCGGTACGGATGAGGAACGGAGCGGTCTCGGAGCCGTCGCCGCCCGCAAACGTCGGGTCATCCTGCGAGCCGCCGAGGACGACTTTGCCGTCCGCGAGGCCCCAGCTCTGCCAGGCAGCCGGGCGCATGGCCGCAAGGCTCTCGGCAGTATAGGAGGTGAACTTGCCGCTGCTCGTTAGATAGGCATCCGTCTCGGCAAGGCCGCTTTCGGAGATGCCGTCGTTCATGGCCGCGGCAAAGGCCGCATCCGTGACGCTGTCGTGCGCGGTGATCTTGTTGTAGTCGAAATACCACGACGAGGGGATGGAGCCGGTCGCCTTGACCGTCTGCGTCTCGCCGTTGCAGCGCAGGACTGCGCCGTTGGAATAGTGGCCGGAGACGACCACACCGCCGCTCTGCTCGCCGATGAGGCAGCCGAGATAGACGTTCTTGACGCTCTCGGCAGAATCCTGCAGGGAGACATTGCCGGAGGCGTAGCAGTTGTGGGTCAGATAGGCAGAGGAGCCCAGCAGGCCGCCCGCGCGGCACCAGTTGTATTCTGCGCTGACACCCGTGACCGAGACATCGCCCAGCGCGGCTGCGTTGGCGATCATGCTGCTGCCGCCGATGGTGGCGACAAGGCCGCCCGCGCAGGCGGGAGAATTGGCGGAGACTGCGGTGACGGCAATATCCGTCCAGCAGTTCGTCACAACGTTTTCGCGGTCGAGACGACCGGCAAGGCCGCCCGCATAGGCAAACGTGCCGGAGGCAGCGGAGATCGTGCTGCCCGTGACGGAGCAGTTGTCGATGCGCACATTGCTGCCCGCCGTGCCCGCGCCGCCGACGAGGCCGCCGGCATAGATGCGGTCATCCAGCGCCGCGCCGGAGCGCTGCACATAGACGGAGGCGTTCGTCAGGTGCAGGTCATGCACTCTGGCCGTGTTGGCCAGCACATCGAAGAAGCCCGCAGAAACCAGCTTGGAGGGCGCATCGGCCGTGCCGATGGTCATGCCGGAGACGGTGTGATCACCGCCGTCGAACGTGCCGCCGAAGCTGTGGACCGGCGTCCACTCGCCGTTCAGGGCGATGTCGGCCGTCAGGACGAAGCAGACATTCGTCGTCACGAGCTTTCCGGCCTGCGTGGCCTCGGCAAAGGCGCGCAGCTGCGCTTCCGTCGCGATCTGATAGGGATCGCCGACCGAGCCGTCGCCGCCTGCGAAGTAATCCGGCTCTTCCGGCGTGACGGAGCCGCCCGCCGTGGGCAGCAGCGCGCCGTCCGCATTGCGTTCCCATGCGCACCAGCCGTTTTCCGTCATACTCAGCAGGCTGTCGAGCGTGATGTCGCCGGTCAGCAGGGATTCGGACTTGAAGTAGGCCTGGCCCTTTGCCAGCTCCTCCGGCGTCAGGGCCGCGGTGAGCTTGTTCAGAAGCGTCTCGGAGGCGATCTCAGCGGCCGTCAGTCCCTCGCAGTGGTCGTTGTCGCTCTCACTGTAGTTCAGCACGTCGTAGCCGACTGCCAGCGGAGTCGAGACCTCGCCGTCATAATAGGTCTGCTTCTCTTCCTTGTTGAAATAGCAGTTGTAGGCCGCAGACAGAGCCGACGGAGAACCGACGACACCGCCGACCGGCACGTCCGCACCGTCCTCAGAGGACATGGCGTCCATATGGATGCGGCTGGAGGAATAGCTGGCATAGACCGCGCCGGAGCTGTAGCCCACAACGCCGCCCGCGCCGTACATCATGGAGGTGTTGCCGTAGTTTGCCACGGAGCCGAGGGCCGCGCAGTTCACAACGGCGGAGTTGTTGCCGGTATCGCCGACGATGCCGCCGACAAAGCTGTCAGAGCTGCCCTTGGCATAGACGACAACGTTCGTCCAGCTGTTGCAGATGAGGCTCTTGATGCCGATGCTGCCGACGAGGCCGCCGACGTAGGAATAATAGGGAGAAGTCGTATCGCTGTAGATCGTGCCGGTCGCCCAGCAGCTCTCGACGATGCTGTTCTCGCTGATCCCGGCCGCCAGAAGGCCGACGCTCGGGTCCGTCGTGGTCTTGTTGTAGATCGCGGCGTTGATAACGCCGACGTTGCGGATGGCAGCGCCCTTGCCTACCGAGCCGAAGAGGCCTGCCTCCGTATAGGAAGCCTTCTCGCTTTCCGAGCCGATGGTCATGCCGGTGATCGTATGATAGTTGCCGTTGAAGCTGCCGTTGAACGAGTCCGTCGCGCCGATGGGCGTCCACGCAGTCCCGGTCAGGTCCAGATCGGCATCCAGACTGATGTACTGGCCCTCATAGCCCGTGCCGCCGTTGACGGCTGCGGCAAAGGCCTGCAGCTGCGCGGCCGTGCGGATGAGATACGGGTCGCTCTTCGTGCCGCTGCCGGACGCGAAGACCGGAGTCTCCTTCGATTCGGCCTGACGGAACACGTCCTTCGCAGCTTCCTTGATGGCATTGCTGCTCAGGGTCGCGCCGGTCACGGCGTCGAGCTTTTCGACCTGCTCCGGGGTCTGCAGACCGACGAGCCGGTCAAGAAGCACCTTGGCCTTTTCCCAATAGCGGGCAGTTTCCGAATGGGTCACATTGTCCACGCTCGCGATCGCGCCGTTCGTCAGCGTGAGCGTCAGCGCCACAGACCCGTTGCGGCCCGTACCCGTACCGGTGTAGGTGCCGCTCTCGTAGGTCGCCGCGACAGCCGGAGCGACACAGCCGAGCACCAGAAGCACGGACAGCGCCACCGCCAGCAGGCGGCGAGTCACACGATGTTTTGTCATCTCTTGGGTTTCCTCCTTTTTTTATTTGGCAACACCGCATAATTTGGCCTTCGCCGGATATTTTTCGCCGAATGCTCTCGCTGAATTGTGCGGTGCTGCCTTAAAAAACGGACCAAAAAATTGATCCGATTTTTCAGATTTCCTTCGTCAGCTGCCGGTACAGCAGCGTGACGATCTGCGCGCGGGTGCACAGGTCATCCGGGCTGAAGCAGCCGCTGCCCGTGCCGTTCGTAACGTTGTTCTCCGCCGCCCAGGCAACGGCCGCGGCATAGTAGCTGTCCGCCGGGACATCGGCAAAGGCCGTATTGCCGGAGGGCTCCGGTCTCCCGGCAGCACGCCACAGGAACGTGACTGCCTGCGCGCGGGTGCAGGACAGGTCCGGTGAGAACGTCGTCATCGTCGTGCCGTTCACCACGCCGCGGGACAAGCCCCAGACGGCGGCGTCATAGAAATAGGCATCCTCCGGCACATCCCGGAACGGGAGCTGCATCACTTCGCCGCAGCGGACGCAGATGCCGTTCACGACCTCGTGGCCCAGCGGCTCCAGCGGCTGGCGGCGCAGTTCGCCGCAGATCGTGCAGCGGAAGTCGATCCAGCCCGACATGGTGCAAGTCGGCTCGCGACGGCCCGTTTCGACCAGCTGATGATCATGCATCTTCGGCTGCGTCGTATACCACAGGCTGCTCGTCTCGCCGCGGTAGACCGTCAGCGGAGTCTTCGTCTTGGCATAGCAGCGGAAGCAGCCCGCATCCGCATCATACTGCAGCGCACGGCTGAGATAGCGCGCGCTGCGGATCGTCATATGACCGTTCTCCATGGAAATGACCCAGCGGGACAGCGACGTTCCGGTGTCCTCCGCCGTGTTGAGCTGCTCGCTGTTCGAGCGGCAGGCCAGATAGACCGCATCAGAAGTGCCGCCGAGGCGGATGGCATACTGCTCCGTGCCTGCGGCACGCTCGATCTGTACAACGACCGCAGCGGAAACGCCGCGCAGCGCGCCGCCCTCCTCTGCAAGCCCGGCATCGGCAAACGGGACTGCCGCCTCGTTGCTGCCGAGCGCTGCGCCCGTGACCGAGCCGTCGCACAGGAGGGCATGGCCCTCGGCAGAGAGCACATAGGTGCCGCTCCAGTCCTCCGGGGCCTCTGTCAGCTCGTGGAAGGCGGGCGTCGTTCCGGCCGGAGTCGCAAAATAGCGATAGACGGCGTAGAGCGTCTGCTCCGGCTGCGCAACGGCAAACTCACTCCCGGCGCGGAGATAGGACAGGCTCCCGACCGGCTCCGCCTGCTCCTGCAGGGACCAGCCCGCAAAGGAATAGTCCTGCGCATCCGCTGCCGGAGTCCCGGCGGGCAGCGGCAGGGGCTCCGCATCCCCGACATAGCTCTGGATATCCGCCTGCATGACACCGTTCGGCACGACAAAGTGCAGCACAGCTGGCGTCTTGGCAGAGAAGTGGATCGTGATCGTGCAGTCCGCGCGCAGGGACGAGATGCGGAACAGGTCGCCCTCCTGCGTCACAACAGCGGCCCCCTCCAGGGTGACCGTTGCGCCGTCGGCATAGTAGCCGCGGGCCGGGACGGCCGTGACCGTCATGCCCTTCTGGACGACCGTTCCGGCCGTTTCCGGGGCGTCCGTCGTCACGGTCGCGGTGTAGCTCTCCAGCAGGCTCCAGACAGAGCTGACCTCCTGCACGGCGTCGACCTTGCCGTGACCGGGATAGGCGTCCTCCGCCGAGACGACGATGGGGAAGGCTGCATGCTTCCGCACGGCTTCCTCCAGCGATGCGGCGGTCTGGGAGGAATCGCTGCCCAGAATGGCGGGCGAGCAGTCCCAGTTGCCGTAGCGGGCCTTCATGGTGCGGATAGACTCCGCGACCGTGCCGCCCTGCAGCAGCTTGTTGAAAAATTCCTCTTCAAAGCAGTAATCGCCGATAAAGGTAACGGACTGGCTGTAGCCGTAGACCACGCCGGCTCCCGCGTCCATAAGTGGGCCCTCGAGGCCGTCCGTGGCCATGCCGAGGCAGATCGCCATCCAGACAAGGCCGCCGTTTGCGGGCTTTTCCATATGGTTGGCAATGACCGTACCGTCGACCTCATAGTAGCGCATGCCGTTGATGCCGCTTCCGCCGTAGACGGCGTGGCCGTCGGCATAGTCCTCGGTCGTCAGGCCCTCGCCGCTCTGCAGGCAGAGGTAGGACGTCGTCGCTTTGGAGGTGTAGTCCTCATTGTCGCCGGTATAATCTGTGGTGCCGTGGCTGTCAAACAGGATAACGCCGCCGGACTCGACCGCGTCGGCAATGGCGTCAACCGTCGCGGCCTCCGTTTTATAATAGTAGAACGTGCCCTCGGACTTCGCGGCGATGCGTTGGCCCTCTTCGTAATACTGGCGCGTGAATGAGCTGTCCAGACCGTAGTACGGCTGGAAGAGATACACGTCGCGCCCGTGCTGCACGCCGCGCAGGGCGGGAATGCTTTCCAGCGTTTCCGTCTGCGCCGGTTCCTGCGCACGCTTGCTGATGCGCTCGAGCTGCGGGTTATACGAGCAGGTGATGCCCGCATCCGTCTGCCAGGTCACGCAGCTGCCGTTCGCAGAGACCGTGCCCGGCCGGACGCCGTCGGCTGTCTCCAGCCAATTGCAGAGCGCCCCGGTGTCGGCCGCACCCGCCGTGCCGCCGTTCGTGCCGTCCGCCGACGGCAGCGAGGCAAAGATCGCGTCGGCCGCGGCATAATCGGCAGCCGTCAGCTCCCGCGGCTCCGCCTGCTCGCCCGGTGCGGCCGAAGCGGCGGTGCACAGTGAGAACAGCACGGCCACGGATGCCAGCAGAGCCAGAAGCCGTTTCCATCGATTCAACATGCTATTTCCTCCTGTGAATTCTGGTTAGTCTATCCTAACTCAAGGCCGCATCCCATCAACGCATGCTCCGCCCGGAGGGGGTGGCCTCGCTTCCGTTCTGCCGCCGGTTTTGGTTAGTCAGTGCTAACTCATGTTGGAAAGAAATCCGCCCAGTGGCGGTCCGGATATCCGGTTCTCATTTCCCGTATATCCTAGTGTATTTTACCGGAGACATCGGGTATTGTCAAGATGGATTTGTGTAAAATTTTCCTGCGGCGAACACCCGGTTCGCCGCAGGTCAGAATCAGACAATATACTGCAGGACCTCGGTCTCGTCCTCGCCGTTGAGATAAATGCGCGGGATGCGCTTGTTGATGCCGCACATCAGCTCATACGGGATGGTCCCAAGGCGGTTGGCAAGGCTCGTCAGCTCGATGCTGTCGCCGCCATCCTCGCCGAAGACCGTGACGACGTCGCCGACCTTTGCCTCCGGCACGCGCGTGATATCGACCATGCACATGTCCATGCAGATGCGGCCGACCTGCGGCACGCGCCTGCCATGCAGCAGGAACGACACGTTGCTCGAAAGGCTGCGCGGGAAACCGTCTGCATAGCCGATGCCGACGACGGCGATGCGGGCCGGGTCTTCCGTCGTGTAGGTGCGGCCATAGCTGATCGTGATATTCGGCTCAAAATCGCGGATCTGGAAGATCGTGGAGCGCAGGGACATCACGGGCCGCAGATCGATCATGCCGCGCAGGTCCTCCGACGGGAGCACACCGTAGGTCGCGATGCCGGGGCGGACCATATCGAGCGCATACTCGGGATAGAGAATGGTCGCGCCGCTGTTGCAGCAGTGGCGGATCTCCGGCTCGATGCCCACGCCCTTGAGGGCGCTCAGCATCTGCGTGAAGCGCTCGAACTGCGTATGCGTAAAATTCGCGTCGGCTCCGTCGATGGAATCCGCGACCGGGAAATGCATGAAAATTCCCTCGATGAGAAGCTTGGGCATCCGCGCAACTTCCTTCAGCTCCTCGACCGTCTTCGGGTGGTCATAGGCAAAGAAGCCGAGGCGCGACATGCCCGTATCCAGCTTGATGTGGACCTTGAGGCGGCGCTCTGAGCCCTTGAGCTCCTCGTGCAGCGCGCGGGCATACTCGAGGCTGTGGACCTCCTGCCGCAGTCCCATGGCGACCAGATCGCGCGCATAGGCAGGCGGCGTATAGCCCAAAATCAGGATGGGGCGGCGGATGCCGCCGCGGCGGAGCTGCATGGCCTCCTCCAGATTGGAGACGGCAAGGAACTCCGCGCCCAGCTCACACAGATGGCGGCTGATGGGCACGGCACCGTGGCCGTAGGCGTCAGCCTTGACCACGCCGAGGAGGCGGCAGCCGGATGGGATCTTCGCCCGGAGCTGCTGGTAGTTATGATTCAGGTTGTCGAGCGAAATATCCGCCCAGGTTCTCTTTAAATAATCCATGTAAATTTACTTCCGTTATTTCAGACTGAACTCTGATATCGTTAAATTCAGAATACGCTGACCATTATAGCATACTTCCGCATAAATTGGTATGCCATTTTCAAACCAGGTGTCCACCTTGAGCATTTTTTCTTCATAATCCTTCTCATAGGTCGCGCGGAACCGGCCGTCCTCCTCCCCGCCCGCGGCGAGATAGGCGGAGGACCAGCAATATGCCACGACGGCCGGACCGGCCGCCGGAGCGAGCCTTCCGTTTGCCAACAGGCCGAAGTCCATCATCAGGCCATCATAGGTGACGGTTCCGCCGGTCTCGTCCACCGCTGCAGTGATTCCGGCCAGCGTCTCCGGCGCGGCGACGGTGAAATGCGTCGGGCCGTTCACCTCCGTCTCGCAGTCGAGCGCAAACGGGACGACATAATCTCCGTAATCCGCCGTCAGCTCCGCGCGGAAGCTGCATCCCCCGGCCTGCACCAGCGAGGCGCGGAACGCGATGGCGGGCGAAACGCCCTGGCTTCTTCCTCCGCAGCCGCCGAGCAGCAGGCAGAGGCACATCATCAGTACGGCGCAGCCTCGCCGCACGCGCATCCCCTCCTATGGCAATAGATATGGCAGCTCCGCCGCAACGTCCGAGGGCAGCAGGCCGTACTCCCCCATCCGGGCGGCGCAGCGGTCGGCCGCCGTTCCGTGGAGCCACGCAGCCGCAGCCGCTGCATGCACGGGCGGCAGGCCCTGCCCCAGCAGTGAGACGAGAATGCCCGCCAACACATCGCCGCTCCCGCCCGTAGCAAGGCCCGGATTGCCGCAGCGGTTCTCCCAGCGCTCGTCCGCGCCGCAGATGGCAGTCCGGTGTCCCTTGAGCAGCACCGTCGCGCCGGTCTTCTCCGCAAGCGCCGCAGCCGCGCCCATGCGGTCCTCCCCCGGCAGCCTGCCCATCAGGCGGCGGTATTCGCCGTCGTGCGGCGTGAGCACCACGGGACAGGCCGCGCCGCGCAGTACATCTATATGCCCCTCGAGCACGTTTATGCCATCGGCATCCACCACAACGGGGCAGGATGCATTGGCAAGCACAGCCTGCACGGCGGCAAACGTCCCGGCACTTCTGCCCAGACCGCAGCCAATCAGGCAGGCATCGCAGCCGGAAAGCCGCGCCAGAATTTCCGGAACAGCCGTCTCTGCCAGCATGCCACCCTGCGCGGGCAGCGGGAACACCATCGGCTCGAGCAGCTTCCCCGCCACGATAGGATACACCGGCTCTGGCACGCCGACGAAGATCAGCCCCGCGCCGGACCGCGCCGCACCCATGGCCGCCAGCGCCGGAGCGCCCGTATAGCCGACGGCCCCGCACAGCAGCAGAATGCGGCCGAAATCGCCCTTGTGCGTCTCGCGCGCCCGCCGCAGGAGCCAGCCGCAGAGCCGCTCCGCGTCCATGACCGAAATATCCGCCATTTTTCTTTCCCCCATCTGCCGCAATGCAGCTTTTTTCGCTATTATTATAATGTACCGCAAAAAAATAGTCAAATCCCCGGTGGATTTCCCTTGCAACCTTTGAAGAAATATGTTAAAATTTTGGCGATACAGAAGAAAAGCTGTGACCGGGCCGCCGGCTGCAGAATGCGGGCTCAGAGAGGGTGCGTTGCTGTGAGCACTCCCCGCAGGCAGTGCAGGCCTTCCCCCGCGAGCTTCCGGCTGAACGTTCTCTAGTAGGTCTGGACGGGTCGCTCCGTTATCGGTTTGAGTGCGCCGTGTCAGCGGCGAATGGCGGGTGGTACCGCGGAAGTTTTGTCTTTCGTCCCCTTTCGGACGGAGGACTTTTTCTTTTCCCTGCAACATTTCTTTGCAAAAAGGAGAGCCAACATGAAAGAACAACTGGAACAGATCAAGGCGAAAGCACTGGCTGACCTCGCAGCGGCGGCAGATATGTCCGCGCTGGATGCCGTGCGCGTGCGCGTGCTTGGCAAAAAGGGCGAGCTGACTGCCGTTCTGAAGCAGATGGGCAAGCTGTCTGCCGAGGAGCGCCCCGTCATGGGCCAGATGGCAAACGCCGTCCGCGCCAAGCTGGAGGAGGCACTGGAGAAGCGCCGCGCCGCGCTGGATGCCGCTGCGCTCGAGTCAAAGCTCGAGGCCGAGGCCGTGGATGTCACCATTCCCGGCAAACCCGTGGAGATGGGCCACCAGCACCCGATGAACCGCGTGCTGCAGGAGGTCAAGGAGATCTTCATCGGCATGGGCTATCAGATCGTCGACGGCCCGGAGATCGAGGAGGCCGCCTACAACTTCACGAAGCTGAACATCGAAGAGGGCCATCCCTCCCGCGACCGCTCCGACACCTTCTATTTTGACGACGACGATTCCGTCCTGCTGCGCACGCAGACCAGCCCCATGCAGATCCGCGTGATGGAGCAGCAGAAGCCGCCCATCCGCATGCTGGCCCCCGGCCGCGTGTTCCGCAAGGATGAGGCCGACGCCACGCACTCCCCGATGTTCCATCAGATCGAAGGCCTCGTCGTCGACGAGGGCATCACGATGGGCGACCTGAAGGGCGCGCTGGAGACGCTCATCAAGCGCCTGTACGGCGAGGACGCCGTCGTGCGCTTCCGCCCGCATCATTTCCCGTTCACGGAGCCAAGCTGCGAAGTCGACATGCAGTGCTTCAAGTGCCACGGCACGGGCGAGACGGCCGGTCAGGTCTGCTCCACCTGCCATGGCGAGGGTTGGATCGAGCTGCTGGGCGCCGGTATGGTGCACCCGAAGGTGCTCGAGGGCTGCGGCATTGACCCGAAGAAGTACTCCGGCTTTGCCTTCGGCATCGGTCTGGAGCGCATGGCCATGGGCCGTCTGCGCATCAACGACCTGCGCCTGATCTTTGACAACGACGTGCGGTTCCTTTCGCAGTTCTGAGGAGGTAGAGCAATGAAACTGAACAGAAAATGGCTCAACGAAGAATTCGTGGATCTCTCCGGCGTGCCGGATCGGGAGTTTGTCGAGACCATGACCATCGCCGGTCAAAAGGTCGAAACCTATGAGCGGCTCGATGCCGAGCTGCGCAATGTCGTTGTCGGCCGCGTCGTGTCCATCACGCGCCACACGAACTCCGACCACATGTGGGTCTGCCAGATCGACGTCGGCGCGGGCGAGCCCGTGCAGATCGTCACCAGCGCGCAGAACGTGCACGAGGGCGACCTTGTCCCCGTGGCCCAGCACAATTCCTGGCTGCCCGGCGGCGTGCACATCACAAAGGGCAAGCTGCGCGGCGAGGTCTCGAACGGCATGCTCTGCTCCCTGAAGGAGCTCGGCCTGACGCTCAACGACTTCCCCTATGCCATTGAGGACGGCATCTGGATCCTGCAGGAGGACTGCAAGCCCGGCGACGACATCAACACCGTCATCGGCAACGACGACACCGTTGTGGACTTTGAGATCACGAACAACCGCCCGGACTGCTACTCCATCCTCGGTCTGGCCCGCGAGGCCGCTGCCGCTTTCAACAAGCCGATGCGCCATCACGACCCGGTCGTGCGCGGCGGCGCGGCAGGCGAGCTGTCCGAGCTGCTGGAAGTCGAGGTTCCCGCAGAGGACCTGTGCCGCCGCTACACCGCGCGCATGGTGCGCAATGTGAAGATCGCGCCGTCGCCGAAGTGGCTGCGCCAGCGTCTGCGCGCCAACGGCGTCCGCCCGATCAACAACATCGTCGATATCACAAACTATGTCATGCTGGAATACGGCCAGCCGATGCATGCCTTTGACTACCGCTATGTCGGCTCCGGCAAGATCATCGTCCGCCGCAGCGAGCCGGGCGAGGCCCTGACGACGCTCGACGGCAATGTCCGCACCCTGACGCCCGGCATGCTCGTTATCGCCGACGAGACGAAGCCCATCGGTCTTGCCGGCATCATGGGCGGCGAGAACAGCGAGATCATGGGCGACACGGTCGATGTCGTCTTTGAATCCGCAAACTTCAACGGCACGTCCATCCGCCAGACGGCCCTTGCCCTCGGCATGCGCACGGAGGCCTCCGGTAAGTTTGAAAAGAACATCGATCCGCTGCTGACGCTCCCCGCCGTGGACCGCGCCTGCGAGCTCGTCGAGCTGCTGGGCGCCGGTGAGGTCATGGACGGCGTCATCGACGTGCTCAACGACATCCCCGAGCCGCGCACCATCGAGCTGGAGCCGGACCGCATCAATGCCCTGCTCGGCACGGACATCTCCGAGGCCGACATGGTCGAATATCTGCGCCGTCTGGAGATTCCCGTCGAGGGCCGCATGATCCGCGTGCCGTCGTGGCGTCCCGATCTGGTCGGCATGGCGGACATCGCCGAGGAGGTCGGCCGCCTGTTCGGCTACAACAACATCCCCACGACGACGTTCCGCGGCGCTGCCACGGAGGGCGGCTATACGGAGGCCATGAAGCTCGAGAACCGCGCCGGTTCCCTGTGCCGCAGCCTCGGCTACAGCGAGATCCTGACGTATTCCTTCGTCTCTCCGTCCATCTTCGATCAGATCCGCCTGCCGGAGGACTCTTCCCTGCGCAATGCCATGCGCATCCAGAACCCGCTCGGTGAGGATGCCTCCATCATGCGCACCGTCGCACTGCCGTCCATGCTCGCCATTTTGGCGCGCAACAACGCCTATCACAACGATGCCGTCAAGCTCTATGAGCTGGCGAAGGTCTACCTGCCGAAGCCCGGCCAGATCCTGCCGGACGAGCCGAAGCATCTGGTGCTCGGCACCTACGGCGAGCACGAGGACTTCTTCAAGATGAAGGGCGAGATCGAGGCCTTCCTGCGCGGCATGAATGTCCCCGAGGCCCGCTATACCGCCGAGAAGCACGACCCGACGTTCCATCCCGGCCGCTGCGCCCGCGTCAGCGTGGGCGGCGTCGACCTCGGCTGCTTCGGCCAAATCCATCCGCTCGTGGCCCGCAGCTACGGCATTGACGGCGAGATTTTCGCCGCAGAGCTGAACTTCACGGCCCTGCTGTCCCTGCAGCTGCCGGAGAAGACCTATACGCCGCTGCCAAAGTACCCGGCCGTCACCCGCGACATCGCCGTCGTCTGCGACGAGGCCGTAACGGTCGCCGCCCTGTCCGACTGCATCCGCGCCGCAGGCGGCAAGCTGCTGCGCAGCGTGGAGCTGTTCGATATCTACCGCGGCAAGGGCATCGCTTCCGGCTCGAAGAGCGCGGCCTTCCGCCTGACGCTCCGTGCAGACGACCGCACGCTGACGGATGCCGATTCCGACGGCGTCGTGTCCGCCGTTCTGGCCGCTCTGGAAAAAGAGCTGAACGCCAAGCTCCGCTGAGCACCGTTTTGTTTCCAATTTGTTTACGCATTTTTCCTTTACTTTATCCCGAATTTCGGATATGATAGAGGAAAGGAAGAAAGGAGGCGGACGTAATTGGATCATAACACGATCAAATTCAGCGTGCCGGTCGACAACAGTGCGGAGATGAAGCAGATCCTCACGGAGGTCTATCGCTCCCTCACAGAAAAGGGCTATAATCCGATCAATCAGATCGTGGGCTATCTTCTTTCCGAGGATCCGACCTACATCACCAACCACAATAACGCTCGCAGCCTCATCTGCAAGCTCGATCGCGACGAGCTTCTTCAGGAGCTTGTCCGGCACTACCTGTTTGATTAGTTCCCCGCCCGGGGAGGCTTCTGCGGCAAGTAGAGGCCTCCCCTCTTTTTCTGCCCTCCCAAGCAAAAAACATCCGACAGTTCCAGCATCGCATTCCCGGACCATTGTAACGCTTTCCGCCGCAATGATTACAAATCGGCAGAAATTCCGAATTTGCTATTGACAATTCGGTTTCTATGTGTTACAATTCGGTTACATTTTATTTGGAGGTTCCCGAATGTCCGAAAAAAATGAAGTCCTCACCTACAAGGGCCACCCCCTGATGCGGAAGGACAATCTGGTTTATTACGGTTCCATGGCAGACGAATTCATCGTCATGCTGCAGATCCTCGAAACAAAAAAGCTCGACGATCTCGAGCTTGCAACAAAGGTCTCCGTCCAGCTCCAGCGCACGGATCCCGCCGCCAAGGCGCGCGACCGCGTGGTGAAGAAGACGGAAAAGGACGGCTTCTACACGGCTTTGGATGTTGGCTGTGTGTGGCTGGAACGTGCACTGAACGCAAAATAAGCACAATTTCTGTTTGGGAGGTACTTTTACATGAAACGGATGATCAAGGTCCTGTTGATCCTTGCCGCCACGGTCGCCGCTGTTGCAGCGCTTGCGATCACGGCAGGCGCCACGGAGCTGAAAACCGGCATCGGCATTGTCGAAGCGAGCGGCGGCCTTCGCCTTCGCTCTCAGGCTTCTACCAGCTCCGATATTCTCTCGACGGCGCACAACGGAGACAACGTCGTAGTCATCCGTCAGGTCGGAGACTGGTATCTGGTCAACTACAATCTGAAGATCGGCTACATGCACTCCGACTATATCACCTTCAAGGAGCGCGAGAACATCGAGCTGGGCTACGGCTCCGTCGATCCCTATCTCGCCAATATCCGCAGCGGCCCGTCCACTTCCTCCGGTCTTGTCGATCAGGCCGGCAGCGGCGCGAAGGTCTTCATCTTCGGCTTCAACTGCGGCTGGTACAAGGTGAAGTACAACGGCCAGATCGGCTACATCCGCAGCGACCTCGTCACCCTGCTGGAAAAGCCCTACTGCAACAGCGGTTCCTCGAGCAGCGGCTCGAGCTACTCCTCCGCCACCGGCTATGACGATTCCTATTCCTCGGGCAGCAGCTCTTCGAGCAGCACCTCACTTGGCACGCAGATCGCGAATTACGGCATGTCGTTCGTCGGTTATCCTTACGTCTACGGCGGCACTTCTCCCTCCGGCTTTGACTGCTCCGGCTTTGTGCAGTATATCTACCGCCAGTTTGGCTACAGCATCAACCGCACCGCGACCGCTCAGCTCGCAAACGGCTACTACGTCTCCTATGACAGCCTGATTCCCGGTGATCTCGTCTTCTTCGGCAGCGGCTCGTCCGCTTCCCATGTCGGCATGTACATCGGCGGCGGCGAATTCGTCCACGCGGCCAATTCCCGCTCCGGCGTCAAGATCTCGAGCCTCTCGGAAAGCTGGTACGCAGCCCGGTACATCGGCGCCCGCCGCATCGTCGGCTAAAGCGGAACATACTCCCCTGCGCAGGACAAGCTCCTGCGCAGGTTTTTTTACAGTTGATACCACGCATTTCTCATGGTATAATGAAGCAAATATAGTGGGAGGAGTAACCATCATGAGGTACAGAAGATTGGGAAAGACCGGGCTGCAGGTCAGTGAGATTGGCTTCGGTGGGGAATGGCTGGAGCGGCACCCCGAGGCAGAGGGCATTGAGCTGATCCACCACGCCGCCGCACAGGGGATCAACATTCTCGACTGCTGGATGGCAGACCCGACATCCCGGGATATCATCGGCAAAGGCATCCGGGACAACCGCAGCCACTGGTATATCCAGGGCCATATCGGCTCCACCTGGAAAGACGGTCAATATTTCCGAAGCCGAGACATACAATACGTGCGCCCGGCGTTCGAAGACCTTCTGCAGCGCCTGCAGACGGACTACATCGATCTCGGCATGATCCACTATGTGGACTCCGAGCAGGATTGGGCGCAGATCCAGCACTCGGATTATCTGGACTACATCATGGGCCTCAAAAAGGCCGGTGTCATCCGCCATATTGGCATCAGCTCCCATAACCCGAAGGTCGCAAAGCTGGCTGCGGAGTCCGGTTATGTCGAGATGATCCTGTTCAGCATCAACCCCGCCTTCGATATGCTGCCCGCCAGTGAGGATAGCGACACGTTGTTCGCGGAGGAATTCAGCGCAGATCTCAAGGGGATCGATCCCGAGCACGCAGCGCTCTACAGCATCTGCGAGCAGCACGACGTCGGCATCACGGTGATGAAGCCCTTCGCCGGAGGCAGGCTATTCGACGCGAAGCGCTCCCCGTTCGGCGTAAGCCTGACGCCGGTGCAGTGCATCCACTATGCCCTGACCCGTCCTGCCGTCAGCTCGGTCCTATGCGGCTATGACACGAAGGAACAGGTCGATCAGGCCGTTGCCTACGAGAACGCCTCGCGCGAGGAAAAGGACTTCGCTTCGGTCATCGCCAACGCGCCGCTCCACGCCTATCGTGGCCAGTGCACCTACTGCGGGCACTGCAAGCCCTGCCCTGCCGGCCTCGACATCGGCATGATCAACAAATTCTACGATCTCGCCACCATGCAGCCGGAGGTCCCCGCCACCGTGCGCTCGCACTACGAGGCGCTGGAGCACACCGCCTCGGCCTGCATCGGCTGCCGCTCCTGTGAGTCCCGCTGCCCGTTCGGCGTGCCCATTGCGGAGCGGATGGAAAAGGCCGCAGCCCTGTTCGGCTGCTGAAGTTCCTTCTGAAACAGCAAATCACGCAGGCTGTATGTCAGCCTGCGTGATTTTCATTTCGATCTTTTATTTTTCTTCCGGCTTTTTCTCCGAGCAGAGCTCCGCTGCCGCATGCAGCCGCTCAGAGGACTCGCGGAATACGTCCTGCACGCCGTCAAGCGCCTGCTTCAGGCGGTCATAATCCGCGTGGAACCGATCGGACAGGCCTGTAATGTCCTGCCGTCTGGCCTTGAGCTTTTCCTCGGCCTGCTCGAACGCGCTGCGCATCCGGACGGCAGAGGCCGCGGCACGCTCGCGCGCCATGCGCTCTGTCTGCTCTGCACGGCGGTAAGCCGTCAGCTCCATCTCATCATAGCGCGGCTTCTGAACGGCCGCTGTGGGCTGCTCTGCGGGCTCCTGCGCCTGCCGGAGCGCAGCGTTCTGCTCACGCAGCTCGGCAAGCTCGGCGCGAAGCTGCGAAAGCTCCTGCTTCTGCCGCTCCGACTCCTCCTGCCGAGCGGCAAGCTCCTTCTTCTGCTGCTCCAGCTCCTCCTGCTGGCGGGTGCGCTCCTCCGCCAGGCGGCGCAGCTCCAGCTCATGCTCGCTCGTCGTCTTCTGAATGAACTGCACCACATCCATGCGGTTGAAGCCGTGCAGGGAGCTGCGGAAGCTATCCGTCGTCGCTGCCATTGCCATTCCTCCCGATTCTCTCCCGATTCGGGAGTTTTTCTCATTATAGCACGCGGAACGGCGAAAAACAATATATGCCACGGAATTTTGACGGATGTTCTCTCCCCCTGCCCTGCAGTTTTTCGTTTTTTCTTCTTTACTTTGTCCAAACTATCTGCTATAATAATGGACGCAAATGCGCCGGTGGCTCAATGGATAGAGCATCAGATTCCGGTTCTGAGGGTTGGGGGTTCGAGTCCCTTCCGGCGTGCCATCTCCGGATCAGGCGGGCTGACGATTCATTCGTCGGCCCGTTTGTTGTTTATGCCGAAAAAAACGCGGATGATGCGCCTGTACTTTCTTCTTTCTCCTGTTTTCCGCTATAATCATAGCCGCGGTATCCCGCAAATCAGAACGAGGAGAAAGAAAATCATGAGAAAATGTATCCGCACAGCAGCCGCTCTGCTGCTGGCCCTCGCCCTTGCAGCCGGACTTTTCGGCTGCAGCAAACTTGCCCCGATCGTCAGTGGGGGCGACAAACCCCACACCACGGAGCCTGCGGCCACAGGATCGCAAACGGACACCGAAGACACGCAGAACATGGAAAATGCAGAAGACACCGGTGAGCAAGACTGGACCGGCGAAGAGGAGTCCTCCGACCCGGCGCCCGTGGAGACGGACCCGCCTGTGTGGGAGGGGCCGGAAACCGTAGTATATCTCGCGCCCTATGACGCGCTGGCCGTGGAATACGGCGGCTATTTCTATTATGTGGACCGGGACGACAATCTCTGCCGCACGACCACGGACATGACGGACTATACGCTCTTCTGCGAGGCGCAGATCCGGGGCGACGTCCGCATCATTGGCATCACGGACGCCGGGAGGATGTACCTGAGCAGCGGCGGGCAGTCGTGCTATGTCGATCTGGCCGAGGGCCGGGACGGCATGGCGGCCGACTACGGCATGGTCGAGTCGCAGACGTTCACAGGCGCTGCCCTCTCCATCGGCATCCGCGCCCTGCGCGGCGGCTGGATGTACTACACGAAGTCCGGCGAAAACGGTCTGTTCCGCGCAAAGATCGGCGCGGTGCCCGAGGAGGAAAACTGCATCGTCTTCGACAAGGACATCCGTGAAGCGGCCGTGACCGGCGATTACCTGATCTACACCTACAACAGAGGCAGCCGCGCCGACCTGCAGGTCACGCTGGCAGACGATCCCGACAGCCTGCTGCTCACGATCGAGGGCAACGGCACCTATCCGACGACCATGCTCGCCGGAACGGACGACCGGAGCGGGACGCCCCTGCTGCTCGTCTCGCGCTATGAGCTCATCGACCGCGGCGCTGAGTACTCCGTCTACGACCTTTCGACGCTTGAGCTCGCGACGGACAGCATGCTCGACAGCGCCAAATTGCAGCGCCTTGGATATTGCTTCGGCAAAAATGGGGACGAGATCGTCTGCTTCAACAACTGCCTCCGTTTTGATCCCATCGGGACATTCTCCGACGGCAGCTACAAATACTATCCGGATGCCTACTATACGGACGACTATCTCGTCAGCTTCTTCAGCATCACCTATGCCGGAAACGGCTGGTACTTCTTCGCGGACGCGGATCAGGGCGGCGCGACCCATGCCATTGAGGAAGGCGGCACCGAGCTCATCCCGCTCGTCTGACCCATAAAATCAGCCCGGCTGCCAAATGATGGCAGCCGGGAAAATTTAGGGAAGCTCTGATTAAATCAGCAAGAGTGGATGGCGAGAGATTTTCTGTCAAGTCAAGGTTTGAAAAATGCAGGAATACTTTGTGTATTTCTAGTTTTTCAAACCGATGGATTGGCGGAAAATATCCGCCATCCACCGCAGATGATTTATTCAGAGTTTCCTTAGCTCAAATGTGGTGTCAGGAACGCCGCAAGCGTTACGCTTTCCAGATAATTCTGAATGAGATTGTCCAGCTCCGTCCAGATCGGTTTCGTGCGGCAGTCCTGCGTGCGGTCGCAGGAGCACTGACCGTTTTCCATGCACGAGACCGGGGCCAGCGTGCCCTCCGTCAGGTTCAGAATTTCGGCCAAGGTGTATTCCTCCGGTCGGCGATTCAGCCGGTAGCCGCCGCCCTTGCCATGAATAGCATCGACGAGCCCAGCCTTCGACAGGACGGTCATGATATTCTCCAGATATTTTCTGGAGATCTCCTCGCGGTCTGCGATCTCCTTCAGGGGGACATATTCCTCCAGCCCGCTTTCCGCCAGATCGATCATGACGCGCAGCGCATAGCGGCCCTTTGTTGAAATCATCATTGCGTATTTCTCCTCAGAGGATCGTTCCGCCGCCAACGACGGTATCGCCGTCATACAGCACAACGGCCTGCCCGCGTGCAATGGCGCGCTGCGGCTCGTCAAACGAGACGTGCACTGTGCCGTCCGGATTCTGCGTGACGGTCGCAGGCTGCTCCTGCTGGCGGTAGCGGATTTTTGCCTTGACGTGCAGCACAGCGGGCGGCGTATCATAGGCGATCCAGTTGAAGTCCCCCGCGTCCAGCTCCGTGGTGAACAGGGCCTCGTTCGGGCCGAGCACGACGGTGTTGTCCTCCGGGCGCTTCTCACAGACATAATACGGATGCTCGATGCCGAGGCCCAGTCCCTTGCGCTGGCCGATCGTATAGTGGATGATGCCTGCGTGCTCGCCCAGCACATGGCCCTCCCGGTCCACGAATGGGCCGGGCTTCGCCTTTTGGCCGGTGCGCAGCTCAATGACGCGGGCATAGTCGCCGTCCGGTACGAAGCAGATATCCTGACTGTCGCGCTTTCTGGCGTTTACAAGGCCATGCTTCTCGGCAATCTCACGCGCCTCGGTCTTATGCAGCGTGCCGAGCGGGAAGCGCAGATGCGCCAGCTGGTGCTGATTCAGAAAATACAGCACATAGCTCTGGTCCTTGCTGTCGTCCACGGCCTTTTTCAGGAGCCAGCGGCCGTTTTCCTGCTCGATGCGGGCATAGTGCCCCGTGGCGACGGCATCACAGCCAAGCAGCTCCGCGCGCTCGACGAGTTTGGCGAATTTCATGTAGCGGTTGCAGTCGATGCAGGGGTTCGGTGTCGCACCGCGCTCATAGGCATCCACAAAGCGGTCCATCACCTGCTCGCCGAAGCCGTCCGTGAAATTGAACACATAGAACGGCATACCGAGCTGATAGGCCACGCTGCGCGCATCCTCGACATCGTCGAGCGAGCAGCAGCTCTTTTCGCGCGACACCCCGGCGTCCTCATTGTGGAACAGCCGCATCGTCGCGCCGACACACTCGCAGCCTGCCTCAGATAACAGGAGGGCGGCGACGCTGGAATCCACGCCGCCGCTCATCGCGATCAAGATCTTCTCAGGCTTCACAGTGGTCACAATGCGAGCAGTCCGGGAACTTGGACTCGTCATAGGCGATGCCGTGCTTGTCGTAGTAGTCCTTCACCGCTGCCTTGATGGCCTCCTCCGCCAGAACGGAGCAGTGCATCTTGTACGCGGGCAGTCCGTCCAGCGCCTCGGCAACAGCCTTGTTCGTCAGCTCAAGGGCCTGAGACAGGGGCTTGCCCTTGATGAGCTCCGTTGCCATGGAGCTCGAGGCGATGGCGGAGCCGCAGCCGAAGGTTTCGAACTTGACGTCAGAAATCTTGTCGTCATCGATCTTCAGATAGATCTTCATGATATCGCCGCACTTGGCATTGCCGACCTCGCCGATGCCGTCGGCATTCTCGATGATGCCGACATTGCGCGGATGCTGGAAATGGTCCATCACTTTTTCGCTATACAGTGCCATAACTGATTCCTCCTCAGAGAATAAACGATTTCTTGCCCTCGACCAGATCGCGCCAGACCGGGGACATGCCGCGCAGATAGGCGACGATCTCCGGCACGCAGGCCAGAATATGGTCGATCTCCGCTTCCGTGTTGCTCTCGCAGAGCGTCAGACGCAGCGAGCCGTGCGCGACCTCATGCGGGCGGCCGATGGCCAGCAGAACGTGGCTCGGGTCGAGTGAGCCGGACGTGCAGGCGGAGCCGGACGAGGCACAGATGCCCTTGCCGTCGAGCAGCAGGAGCATGGACTCGCCCTCGATGCCCTCAAAGCAGAAGTTCACATTGCCGGGCAGGCGATGCTCGCGGTCGCCGTTGAGCGCACAGTGCGGAATTTTCGACAGGCCGTCGATGAGCTTGTCCCGCAGGGCCGTGACCTTGGCGATGTTCTCGTCCATATGCTCGCAGGCCTCGCGGAAGGCCGCAGCCATGCCGGCGATGCCGCCGACGTTCTCGGTGCCGGCGCGCTTGCCGCGCTCCTGCGCGCCGCCCTCGATGAGGTTCGTCAGGAAAATGCCCTTGCGCGCGTACAGAAGGCCGACGCCCTTCGGGCCGTGGAACTTGTGGGCCGAAAGGGAAAGCATGTCGATGTTCTGCTCGCGGACGTTGATGGGCAGATGACCGGCAGCCTGCACCGCATCGGTGTGGAACAGGACGCCGCGCTCGCGGCAGACGGCGCCGATCTCGGCAATCGGCTGAATCGTGCCGATCTCGTTGTTTGCATACATGACCGTCACGAGGCAGGTATCCTCGCGGATGGCATCAGCGACCTGCTGGGCCGTGACGAGGCCGTTTTCATGAACATCGAGCAGCGTGACCTCAAAGCCCTGCTTTTCCAGCCGCTTCAGGCTGTGCAGGATGGCATGATGCTCAAAGGCGGTGGAGATGATGTGCTTTTTGCCCTTGCGCGCGCCGAGCGTGGCCGCCGTCAGCAGGGCCTGATTGTCCGCCTCGCTGCCGCCGGACGTGAACGTGATCTCACGGGCGTCGCAGCCAAGGTACTTTGCCATCGTCTCACGCGAAGCCTGCAGGGACTCCGCAGCCTTCTGCCCCAGCGTATACAGGCTCGAAGGGTTGCCGTAGCTCTCACGCAGGAAGGGCAGCATGGCATCCACGGCGGCCTGACTCATCCGCGTGGTGGCAGCATTGTCAGCATAAACGTTCATGTGGATTCTCCTTTATGGTGTCTCCGGCCGGGCCGGAGTTGGAATTGTAAGATGCCTCCGGAAGAATTTCCCATCATCCCGGTAGGTTAATAGGATGATATCATATTTTACCCACAAAGTCAATGGGTAGTCCAAAGATTCCCGCGCGTTCGCGAAAAAATCTCAGAAAAGACTTGACTTTTGGCGAAAAATCGAGTATGATATGCAAGCTGATTTCAGTGATCTGATATCGGCGCAAAAGTGGAGAGGTGGCTGAGCTGGCCGAAGGCGCACGACTGGAAATCGTGTAGGCGTTAAAAGCGTCTCGCGGGTTCGAATCCCGCCCTCTCCGCCATAAGTCCACCGTAATTTTGATAGAATTACGGTGGACTTTTTCTGTTGTTTAGGCGCTGGTTACTTGCTAAAATGAAGATATACCTATGCGAGAATTTTCCGAGTACCTGTACACCGTCGAAAAGCGCTTGGAATAAATTACGTTAGGAGGAAAGAAAGCTAATGTACTATCACGCATCATCTGTTAAGGGTATTACACGACTAACGCCGCAGAGTTCGAATCATGGTATTCCTTTGGTTTATTTTTCCACAAAAAGAGAAAACGTATTGGTCTATTTGAGCAATTCCATTGAAAAGTATTGCGTGGAAACCGGCTTTTCTTATGATGGAAAATGCCAAAAATGGGGGCCGTATGGTTTTGGTAAAGATGGGCGGCAACGTTTGGAAGAGTATTATCCCAATGCTCTGATAAGCACATACAAAGGCGTATCCGGGTATATTTATTCTGCCGAGACAATTTCAGATTCCGGTTTTTCGGTTCAAATACCGGATGTCGCTACCAGTAGCATACCGGTCGATATATCCGGTGTGGAGTTTATCCCAGATGCCTATGAAGCAATTTTACAGGCGGAACGAGAAGGCCTGCTTACTATTATCCGATATGAAGAAATGAATGATAAAATGAGAGCATGGATCAAAAAGACTATTTTGGAAGAATACGAGAACGCATCCGATCATCCGGAGTATCGGCATTTCTTAAAAGGATACTTTTCCGAAATTCTTTGTGGTCGATGACTGCGTATATTCTTGCCTGTGCCGTAAGTAAAGAGCAACGATAAAAATCACCACTTTCCCTTAAATTGAAAATGCACCCCCTAAGCGTCCGGGGGTGCATTCTATTAAAGTTAAGGCTATTTACCAGGAAAAAGAGCACTTGCTGATGCAAGTGCTCTTTTTCAGTATAATCCACCCTTGCAGGTGGGTGAAATACCGCTCCGCGGTGTGATATCCGCCTTCGGCGTGTGAGATCGCTGCGGCGGTGGGTGGATTTTATGGAAACTCCGGATCAATCATCTGCAGTTGATACCGGCTCTCTTTTCGTCAATCCATCGGTATGAATGACCTAAAAAGCGCAGTGTATTCCCGTGCTTTTCACACCTCGCCTCGCCAATAGTCTCTCGCCATCCATGCTTGCTGATTGGATCAGAACTTCCATAGTAAATACCGCCGGAGCGGCTGCTTTACAGTGGCTCCAGGCGGTTTTTTACCGTTCAATTCAGGACGCCTGATCGAACTGGCTGTTATAGAGATCGGCATAGAAGCCGCCTGCGGCCAGCAGGCTCTCGTGCGTGCCCTGCTCGATGATATCGCCGTCCTTCATCACGAGGATGAGGTCCGCGTTTTTGATCGTCGAGAGGCGGTGGGCAATGACGAAGCTCGTGCGGTGCTCCGTCAGTGCATCCATGGCCCGCTGCGTCAAAAGCTCGGTGCGAGTATCGACGGAGGACGTTGCCTCATCGAGGATGAGCATCGGGCTGTTCTGCACCATGGCGCGGGCAATGGTGAACAGCTGCTTCTGGCCGGCAGAAATGGCGACGTTTTCGCTGAGAACCGTGTCAAACCCGTGCGGGAGCGTCTCGATGAAGTGATAGATGCCGCAGGCACGGCAGGCGCGCTCCAGCGTCTCGTCCGAAACGCCGGTCCTGTTGTAGACAAGATTCTCGCGGACCGTGCCCTCAAACATCCAGGTATCCTGCAGGACCATGCCGAACAGGCCGTGCACCTCCTCGCGGCTCATATCCTTTGTGGAGATGCCGTCGATGCGGATGTCGCCTCCGTCCAGATCATAGAAGCGCATGAGCAGATTGACCATCGTCGTCTTTCCGGCGCCGGTCGGACCGACGATGGCGACCTTCTGCCCCGGCGCAACATGGGCGGAGAAATCATGGATGATCGTCTTCTCCGGGTGATCGGGGTAGCTGAAGCGGACGTGGTCAAACTCGATCTCACCGCGCACCGGCTGCGGCACGGGCAGATTCTTCGACTCATCCGGCAGCTCCGGCTCCTGCAGGAAATCAAACACGCGGTCGCCCGCCGCGGCGGCGGACTGCAGCTGCGTCATGCCCTGCGCGATCGTCGTCAGCGGCGAGGTGAACAGGCGCACATAGAGGATGAAGGCAGTGATGACGCCGAACTTGATGCTGCCGTTCATCACGAGTGCAGCGCCCAGCACGCACACGGCGACATAGCCGAGGTTGCCGATGACATTCATCAGCGGCTGCATGATGCCGGAAAGGAACTGGCTCTTGCGGTTTGCCTCATAGACGGCGCGGTTCATGCCGCGGAACGTCTCCTTGATCCTGTCATTCGCGCGCGAAATGCGCACGACGTCATGGCCGGAATACATCTCTTCAATATAGCCGTTCAGCGTGCCGAGGCTCTCCTGCCGGTCGACAAAGTATTTCTGCGAGCGCTTCATGATGATGAACATGAACACAAAGCCGATCATTGTCGCCGCGATGGCAGCCAGCGCCATACGCCACTCCGTCACGAACATCATGATGACGCAGCCCGTAAGCTGGGCCACGGCGCTGATCATAGAAGGCAGGCTGTTGGACAGAGCCTGCTGCAGCGTACTGACATCGTTCGTCACGCGGCTGAGGATATCGCCGTGCGCAATGCGGTTGAAGCAGCTCATGGGCACGCGGTTGATCTTGGCGCACAGGTCGCGGCGCATCTGCTTGGAGAGGCCGAGCGTCACGGTCGCCATGATATAGTGCTCGATATAGGTCAGCAGGGCACTGAGCGCATAGATGCCGAGCAGCACGCCCGCCACGCGGCCAATGGCCGCAAGGTCGATCTCCCCCATCAAAGAATCGGAGATCAGATTTGTGATCTTGCTGAGCTGATTCGGTCCGAGAATCGTCAGCACCGCGCCCGCGGCCGCGAGCACCAGCGCAATCAGCATCGGGAGCCTGATCCTCTCGGAATAGGAGAACAGCTCACGCTGCACGCCGCGCAGGCCGCGCTTGCTCTTCTCAGCAGGGCGCATGCCGCGCCCGCCCATCGGTCCCATTGCCATCAGACTCCCTCCTTTTCCAGCTCTGCCGCTGAGAGCTGCGACATGGCGATCTCGCGATAAACACCGCAATTCTTCATCAGCTCGTCGTGCGTGCCGATCCCGGCCACACGGCCCTCGTCCAGCACGACGATGCGGTCGGCATGGCGGATCGTGCCGATGCGCTGCGCCACGATCAGGCAGGTCGTGTCGCTCAGCTCGCGCGCCAGACCGGCGCGGAGGCTGGCATCGGTGCGGTAATCCAGCGCGGAGAACGAATCATCAAAGATGAGGATCTCCGGCTTGCGGGCCAGTGCGCGCGCGATGGAAAGGCGCTGCTTCTGGCCGCCGGAGACGTTTGCGCCCGCCTGTGCGATCGGCGCATCGAGCTTGCCGGGCAGCTTGTCCACAAATTCCGTGGCCTGCGCCAGCGAGAGCGCGCGCTGCACGGACTCGTCGTCCTGCGGGGCGCCGCTTTCGCCGAACAGCACATTGCTGCGCACGTCGCCCGCAAACACAATGGCCCGCTGCGTCACATAACCGATGCGGTCGTAGAGCGCATCGAAGCTGTAGCTGCGGACATCCTGCCCGTCGATGAGCACCTGCCCCTCCGTTGCGTCATAGAAGCGGGCCGCAAGGCTGACAAGCGTCGTTTTGCCGCTGCCGGTCGCGCCGATGAAGGCGATAGTCTCGCCCTTGTTTGCGCGGAAGCTCACATGCTCGAGCACGTCGCCGGACGACGACGGATAGCGGAACGAGACATCGCGGAATTCCACGGTCCCCTGCTCCGGGGCTTCGGTCATCTTTCCCTCATGCAGGGAGATCGGCGCATCGAGCACCTCGTTGATGCGGACGGCAGAGACCTGCGCCATCGGCAGCAGAACGAGGATCATGACGAGCATCATAAGCGACATGATGATATACGTCGCATAGGTGCCGAACACCACGATATCGCCGAATGTCGAAATGCGCCCAGCGAGGTCCGTTGCGGATACGCGGTTCACAATCGCCGCGCCGACCCAGTAGATCGTCAGCGACAGGGCGTTCATGGCTAGGCCGACCGCCGGCATCAGCAGCGCCATGGCGCGCTGGTTGAACAGCTGCGTGCGCATGAGAACATCGTTGGCCTTCTCGAACTTGTCCTCCTGGTATTCCTCGGCATTGTAGGCATGGACCACGCTGATGCCGGTCAGGTTTTCCCGGGAAATGAGGTTGATGTTATCCGTCAGCTTCTGCACGCGCTTGACCCGCGGCAGAATGACGAGGACGACGATAAGCATCAGGGCCAGCAGCGCCACGACAAAGCCCGCCGTGATCACAGACAGTGTCCAGCTCTTGTTGACGATCTTGATGACCGCCCACACGGCCATGACAGGGGCCTTGATCATGGTCTGCATGCCCATGGCAACGAACATCTGGATCTGCGTGATATCATTCGTCGTGCGGTTGATGAGGCTCGGCACGGAGAATTCCAGCATCTCCTTCTGACCGAAGTCCGCAACCTTCTGGAACACGCTTTCGCGGATGTGATAGCTGAAGCCTGCCGCGACCTGTGCATTGAGATAGCCGCAGAGGATGGCCATTACCGCGCTGATGAGCGTGCAGGCCAGCATCTCAAGGCCGGTGTGCAGCACGTCCGAAACGGTACTGCCCGGCGTTTTGATCTGCACGGTCAGATCGCTCATATAATCCGGCAGGCGGAGGTCAAAGTAGATCTGGCCCAGAATAAGTGCAACGCACAGCAGCGCCATGATCCACTGTTTCGCCTTCATTTGTTTGAGTAGTCTAAGCATAACAGGATTTCCTTCCAGAAATTATCTGCCCATACCGCTGAGCGCCAGCACGATGCCGTCCACGCCCAGCAGGATGAGATAGAAGCCGATCGTCAGGCTCATGGAAACGGCCGACAGCACGGGGTGCAGCAGCATGAGCGTTGCCAGCACGATGCCGAGGATATTCAGAATGAGTGAAATTGTATAGCTCGCGCGGCCCGCCGTCAGGCGCACCCAGTTCAAGTGCGTCAGGTTGGAGATGCAGTGCGTCAGGAACCACAACGGGAACAGCAGGGTCATGGCCCACTGCCCGGCAGAGGGATAGACCAGCAGCATGAAGCCGCACATCACGCTCAGAATACCACTGACAAGCGCCGTCATCGGGCCGAAGCCCGTATGGCGCTCCACGCGCGCATAAAACGCAATGTCCATGATTCCCGTGGCCACGGCAAGTACGCCATAGACCATCACAAAGCTCTCGAGCGCCGCCTCCGGCCAGATAAAGGTCGCAATGCCGAGCAGCACGAGCAGGATGCTGACGATGAGCGCCAGCCAGCCAAAGCCGGAACGGTCACGCATGATGCTCTTCCTCCTTCTGCGCCGCGTGAAGGATCCGCATGAATTCTTCACCGGTGATCGTTTCCTTTTCATACAGCACCTGTGCCAGCTGATCCAGCAGCGCGCGGTGCTCCGTCAGCAGGCTGTGCGCCCGCTCATGCTCCGTGCGGACGAGCTCAACGACCTTGCGGTCGATCTCGCGCTGCGTCTGCTCCGAGCAGCTCATGGACGTATCGCCGCCCAGATACTGATTCCGCGTGGTCTGCATGGCGACCATGTCGAATTCATCCGTCATGCCGTACTGCGCGATCATGGCGCGCGCGATGCGCGTGGCCTGCTCGATATCGTTCGAAGCGCCGGTCGTGATCTCACCGAACGCGACCTCCTCGGCCGCGCGGCCGCCGGTCAGCGTGGCCAGCTTGGCCAGAAGCTCGCCGCGGGTCATCAGGTTCTTTTCGCCCTGCTCGACCTGCATGGTGTAGCCCAGCGCACCGGACGTGCGCGGGATGATCGTGATCTTCTGCACGGGCGCGGAGTCCGTCTGCAGGGCAGCCACGAGCGCGTGGCCGATCTCATGATAGGACACGACGCGCTTTTCATGATCCGACAGCACGGCGTTTTTCTTCTGATAACCCGCGATGACGGTCTCGATGCTCTCCTCAAGGTCCGCCTCGGTGACGGTCTTGCGGCCGTCGCGCACGGCGCGCAGCGCGCCCTCGTTGATGATGTTGGCAAGCTCTGCGCCGGAAGCACCCGCCGCCATACGCGCGATGGTGTGGAAGTCCACATCGTCGCCCACACGGATTTTGCGCGCATGCACGCGCAGGATAGCCTCTCTGCCCTTCAGGTCCGGCAGCTCGACCGGCACACGGCGGTCAAAGCGGCCCGGACGCGTCAGCGCCGGATCGAGCGACTCGGGGCGGTTCGTCGCGGCGAGGATCATCACGCCGTTGTTGCCCTCGAAGCCGTCCATCTCGGTCAGCAGCTGGTTCAGGGTCTGCTCCCGCTCGTCGTTGCCGCCGAACTGGCCGTCGCGCTTTTTGCCGATGGCGTCGATCTCGTCGATGAACACGATGCACGGGGCCTTTTCCTTGGCCTGACTGAACAGATCGCGCACCTTTGATGCGCCCATGCCCACGAACATCTCGACGAATTCCGAGCCGGAAATGGAGAAGAACGGCACATTTGCCTCACCCGCGACAGCCTTGGCCAGCATGGTCTTGCCGGTTCCCGGAGGGCCGACGAGCAGGATGCCCTTTGGCATGGAGGCGCCGACATCGGTGTACTTCTTCGGATCGTGCAGATAATCGACGATCTCCGCAAGGCTCTCCTTGGCCTCGTCCTCGCCTGCCACATCGCTGAAGTGGATACCGGCCGTGGACTGCACATAGACCTTGGCGTTGCTCTTACCGAAGGCCATAGCGTTCTTGCCGCCCGCCTGCTCCACGAGCTTTCTGCCCACATAGCGGCCGAGTGCCAGGAACAGCAGCAGCGGCACAATGGACGTCAGGAAAAAGCTCAGCAGCGGCGACATCGTCTTCTGCACATCGCGGCTGAACGTCGCGCCGGAGGCATACAGCCGCTCCGTCAGGCCCGGATCGTCCATGATGCCCGTGCAGTAGACGGTCTTACCGCCCTTTTCCGTGTAATAGATCTCATCGTCGTCGATCTCGACCTTTTCGATCTGCTGGGCCTCGATCTTGCTCATGAACGTGCCGTAGTCGACCTCCTCGATGCTGCGGCGGTTCAGCAGCGGCGTTACGAGCAGATTGAACAGCGCAATGATCAGAAGCACGATGCCGTAGTAATACAGCAGGGGCTTTTTCGGTGATTTGACTTCCTTCATTCTGCAGCACTTCCTTTCCTCTGTTCATCCCGGATGGCCTCGAGCGCCACAAGCAGCGCATGGCGCGCCGCCTGCATGGCAAAGTCCATCGCATATTCCGCAAAGAGGAGCTGCATCTCCTCTCCGCTCTCATCGTCGCGCCGGACCTCGGTCTGCACGCGGCGGACAATTTTCCGGATCTCCTCAAACGCATCGGCGATCTCTCTGACCTGATGCGCGCGGCTGTGGCGCAGGCGCTCTGCCAGCGCATGGGCGCATTGCTCCGTCTCCTCGCGCGTTTGCGCAATGGCGGCATCCAGCTCGGCGCTCTCCATCTGCGCGGCTGACTGCAGCTTTGCATGCACGCCCGCAAGCTGGGCGTCAACCTCCGCCAGCTTTCCCGCCAGCATGTCCTGTTCCATATTCCAGCACTCCTTTCCGTTTGCTCCCGTATTTTACCCCGACGGATCCAAAAACACAATTTACACTTTCGCAGGCCTGTATAGACAAAGAAGCCGAAGTGTAAAGGTTTTTTACACTTCGACTCAGCTGTCAAATCCTTCAATCCTTCAATTTTTCTGGCAGGCGCGTCGCACCGCCCGGCGCAAAGGCGTTCATGCTGGCTGCCATCATCCGGTAGATATCGCGCACGGTCTCGTCGATGTGCGCCGAGTCCTCCTCCGTCCAGCTGCGCATCAGGCCCACCACAGCGTTGAGATGGTAGCGCAGCATCAGGCTCATCTGCTCGCGCGTACAGCCCGGCGGGAAATGCCACCGCCGCAGGATGCGCTCGATGAGCGAGTTGAACGACTGCGTCACGAGCCGCTCCAGCTCTTCCCGATAGCCGGCGTGCATGGCCTTTTCCACAAACAAACGGGAGCTGAGCGACAGCGTGATCAGGTATTTCAGGCTCTCCTCCGGCGTGCTCTGCATGGAGGCCTCCTGCATGTTGCGCTTCAGGTTTCGCTTCATCATCCACAGCAGCAGATCCGGGATATCCTCAAAATGATAGTAGAACGTCTGTCTTGTGATATGGCATTCGTTCACAATATCCGTCACGGTCAGCTTTTTGCCGTCCCGGCGCAGGAGCAGCCGCCCTGCCGCGGCTGCAATGAGCTCTTTGCGGTCATCCGGCATGCTTTTTCCCTCCCGTGCGGCGGCGCTGCTCCAGCGTTTCACGCAGCTCGCGCAGATGCTCGTTCAAGGGGCGCTCCGAGCGCAGTGGGAAGAAGAAGCTTGCCTTCTGCGCGGAGCGGTCGTGCACGCTGCGGACGTGTGCCTTGAGGTTTTCATACTTGACGATAACCTCATTCTCATCCGCGAGCTTCTTGATGCGGTGGATGAGCTTCGTGGAGTAGACGACGTCGATGAGGAACACGCCGTAAAACAGGCCGATGACAAAGGAAAACGCCAGGTTGCGCGAGAGCCAGTCAATGGCGTGCAGGATGCGCGGATGGATCAGGAAGTAATATGCGGCGCCGAGAAGGGCCCACGCCAGCGAGAATTTCGGGCAGATGAGGCCCTGAATGTTGCCCCACTGCTTGCTGTAGTCCCACAGGCGGACATGGAAGCCCTTGAGGGCGATGAGACCGGCGAAATATTCCGTCACGGTCATGCAAACCGCCATGATCAGGAACAGGACCACGCGATTCCAGAACGGGTCGCGGATAATACTGAACTGCTCCAGCGAGGCGATCAGGTAGAGAAAGCACAGGCCGCAGCCGTACAGCGGCAGATACGGCCCGACGCAGAAGCCGGGATTGATCCACTTCCGCTCCGGGTTCGCCGAGGAAAAGAAGCGGCGGAACAGCAGCTCCAGCACCCAGCCCAGCGTTGCACCGATGAAAAACAGGAAGGCAAGCGTCAGAAAAATATTCATGGTTCCTCCATGCGCCACGCGCTCGGTTTCGTCGACATCATTATATTCTGTTTTCGTCCGAAACGCAAGGGGTGATGATTCAGCTTGTCAAAAAGTCCCTCTGGGGCTTTTTTTCCAAGCAGCTTCCAGAATTGCAAAATATAATTTTGCTCTTATTTTGCAATTCTGCCGCTGCGGCGGGTTATGGAACGTGAAAGGACACCCTGACGGTTTCCTTTCACACTTTTCTTCCCTCCGAAACTTTTGGTCTGGCAGATTTTTTGACAGTCTGGATTCCCGTGTAATGTTAACGCAATTTGCAGCCGCTCCGCCGCGCTCCAGATAAGGTGGCTCAGGCCGCAGCATACGAGCGCAGGCAGCAGCAGAAGCCCGGAAAGCACCGCGCCCGTCCAGAAAACAGCGGCAGCGGCCGCAGCGCGCAGTCTGCCCGTTCCCGTATTTCGCATGTTCCCACCTCCGCAGGAGGATATATGCGCGCCTGACGCAGAAAAGAACCGTGCCGCATTGACAAATCTCCGATTCCGGGATATACTAAAGGGCAGAAAGGAGGCGTTCACAATGGATAACGAAAACGTCAAGAAGGAATGGAAGAAAGCCGGTTCCGATCTGGGTCACGCCTTCGCAGGTCTGGGCAAGATGCTCATCCGCACGGCCAAGGTCGGCATGGAAAAGGCCGATGAGTGGGCCAATAGCGACGATTCTCCCAAGGAGGAAAAGAAGCCCGAGGGGCAGGAATAATTCCGCACAAAAATATGCCGGGCGATCCCGCATGGCGAGATCGCCCGGTTTTTCTGTTTATTCCGATTCCGCTTGCGGCTCCTCCGTGAATTCCGCAAACGCGCGGCCGAATTCCTCGGCGGCAAAGGCCCGCATCCGGGCGCAGTAGTCCCCATAGGCCGCAAGCAGCCGCTCGGCCTTTGGAGAAAGCTCCGCGCCGCCGCCGTGCCGCCCGCCCGTCACCGAGACGAGCAACGGAAAGCCCAGCTCACGCTCCGCCTGCTTTACGATGGTCCACGCCTTGGAATAGGCCATGCCCATGGTCATGGCCGCGCCCCGCAGGGAATGCGCCTCGCGCACATGGCGCAGGAGCTCCGCAACACCGGGGCCGAAGCATTTTGTTTCCCGAAAGATCCGGATGCTGATAACCGGCCTTAATTTCTTGTCCATAGCTTCAGTATACCACACCGCACGGGCCGCGTCAAGCGCGGCGGAGTTGACGAATCGGGCAGAATGTGCTATAGTCAGTGGCAAAGAGATCACAAGGAGTCGTGTCCTGTTATGCTATTTTCCGAAGCGCTGGAAATTCGCCCCGGCCTGACAGCCGTCATGGGCAGCGGCGGCAAGACCTCCCTCGTCTGCCATCTGGCGGACGAGCTTTCCGCCGCGCGCGTCATCATCGCGACCTCGACGCATATGCGGCAGGTCCCTGCCCTGCAGGCGCGCGTCTGCGCCGTTGCGCCCGGCACGCCCGCCATCGTGGGAACACCGTGCGGCGACGGCAAATTCGGCCCGCCGGAGCAGAGCTGGGCCGAGCTCTGCGAGCTCGCCGACTATGTGCTCGTGGAGGCCGACGGCTCCCGCGGGCTGCCGCTCAAGGCTCACCTGTCCCACGAGCCGGTCCTGCCGCAGGAGGCCGGGCAGGTCATCGCCGTGCTCGGGCTGACGGGGCTTGGCCGCCCCATTGCAGAGGCTGCGCACCGGCCGGAGCGCTATGCCGGGCTGGCCGGCTGCACGCCGGAGGACATTGCCACGCCGGAGCGCGCCGCCCGCGTGCTCGAGGCCGAGGCGCTCCACACGCGGGTGCTGCTCAATCAGGCCGATGCCGCCGACGGCACGGCCCTGCTGGCCCGTCTGCACTGCCCGGCCGTCCTTGCCAGCCTACGAAAAGGAGAGATCGTATCATGCTCGTTCTGATCCGCGGCGCCGGAGACCTTGCCTCCGGCATTGCGCTGCGTCTGCACCACGCCCATCTATCTGTCGTCATGACGGATCTTCCGCAGCCGACCGCCATCCGGCGGACCGTCTGCTTTTCGCAGGCCATCGTCTACGGCAGCATGACGGTCGAGGACGTCACGGCCCGCTTCTGCGCCGCACCGGAGAACGCCGCCGCCATTCTGGCCGCGGGAGAGCTCCCCGTTCTGGCCGATCCGGAGGCGAAGTGCCGCACGGCCCTGCGCCCGGATGTCGTCGTCGACGCCATTCTGGCCAAGAAGAATCTCGGCACGCGCATCACGGACGCGCCCTGCGTCATCGGCGTCGGTCCCGGCTTCACGGCGGGCGAGGACTGCCATGCCGCCGTGGAGACCATGCGCGGCCACACGCTCGGCCGGGCGCTGTATCACGGCTCTCCCCTGCCGAACACGAACATTCCCGGCCTCATCGGCGGTTTTGCCGGAGAGCGCGTGCTGCGCGCCCCGGCGGACGGCATTTTTGTGCAGAAGCTCGAGATCGGCGCATCTGTCCGCACGGGCGACATAGCTGGTACGGTAAACGGCGTGCCCATGCTCTGCCAGATCGACGGCATGCTGCGCGGCATCCTGCCGGACGGCACCCCCGTCACGCGCGGCATGAAATCCGGCGATGTCGACCCGCGCGGAAAGCGCGAATACTGCGACCTTGTCTCGGACAAGGCGCTTGCCATCGGCGGCGGCGTTCTGGAAGCGATCCTTTCGCTCACCGGAGCACTCCGCGCCTGAGGGAGGCCGTTATGGAAAGCCGCGGAAGACGCGTTCACTCCATTGAAAAGGCCATTCGCCTGCTGGACTGCTTCTGGGAGGCGGACAGCCCCCTCTCGCTGCACGAGCTGGAGCAGCGGACCGGCTGGGCCAAGAGCACGATCCACGGACTGCTTGCCACCATGTTGGACTCCGCCGTCGTGGAGCAGAATCCGACCGACGGGAAATACCGCCTCGGCTATCATCTTTTTGAGCTGGGCAGCGCCGTCCGGCAGGGCTGGAGCGTTCCGGAGCTCTGCCGCCCCCATCTGCGCGCCATGGCCGCGCGCCTCGGCGAGTCGGTCCATCTGGCCCGCCTGTCCGGTGATGAGCTCATCCTCGTCGCCTGCGAAGCCCCGCAGCGTGGCTTCCACATGACCTCGGAGACGGGCACGCGTCTGCCGGTGCACGCCAGCTCGCAGGGCAAGGCCATTCTGTCCGCCATGCCGGTCTACGAGGCCGAGGCCCTGCTGCGCAGGCGGCCGCTGCAGGTCTGCACGCCGCACACCGTGACGGCCCCGGAGCAGCTTCTGGCGCAGCTCCCCGCCATTCGCCGCGGCGGCTATGCCGAGGAGCACGAGGAATACCGGCTGGGCCTGAAATCCGTGGCCGCGCCCATCTACGAGGGTGACGGGCCATGCCGCTATGCCATCGGCGTCATCTGCATTGCCGGAACACCGGCTGCAGAATTCGCCTCCATGCGAGCCGCCGTGATGGAAACGGCGCAGAATCTCTCCGCCCTGCTGGGCCATCGCGCCCCGGGCGGTATATAAGAGGGGGATCCTATGCAGTATGAACCAACAACGCCGCAGCAGGACGGTTTTTCCATGCCCGCGGAGTTCTCTCCGCATCAGGGCTGCATTCTGATCTGGCCGGAGCGCCCCGGCTCGTGGAAAAACGGCGCAGCCGCCGCACGCAAAGCGTTCCGCAGCGTCATCGCCGCCATTGCCGAGAGTGAGACGGTCTATGTCGCCGTGAATCCGCACTCGCGCCCCTCGGCCGAACGGATGCTCGCCGGAATGGCCAACGTCCGCCTGCTGGACCTTGATAGCGACGATGCCTGGGCGCGCGACGTTGCCCCGACATTTGTCCGCCGGGCCGCCGACGGCGCGGTGCGCGGCGTCAACTGGCGCTTCAACGCCTGGGGCGGCGAGGTCGACGGCCTGTACGCCCACTGGGAGAAGGACGATGCCTTTGCGGGCGGCCTGTTGGATACGCTCGGCTTCCGCGGCTATGATGCCGCGCCGTTCGTGATGGAGGGCGGCGCCGTCCACAGCGACGGCGAGGGCACGCTGCTCGTCACGGAGGCCTGCCTTCTGAGTGCCGGGCGCAATCCGCAGCTCACGAAGGACGAGATCGCCGCAGCACTCTGCCGCATGCTCGGCGCGAAAAAGATCCTCTGGCTGCCTCGCGGCATCGACGGCGACGAGACGAACGAGCACGTCGACAACGTCTGCGCCTTTGTGCGGCCGGGTGAGGTCGTGCTCGCGTGGACGGACGATCCCACAGACCCGCAGTATGCCTGCTCGCAGGCCTGCCTGCGTTATCTGGAGGGCGAGACGGACGCGCAGGGCCGCCGCATCCGCGTGCATAAGCTGCCCATCCCGCGCGTGCCGGTCCTTGTCACGCAGGAGGACCTCGAGGGCTATACGTTTGAAGACGGCGAGGACGTCCGCGAGGTCGGAGAGCGGCTGGCCGCATCCTATGTGAACTACTACTGCGCGAACGGGGCCATTGTGCTGCCCGCATTCGGCGGTGAAAACGCCGCGTCGGACGCGCAGGCCGCGGCCATTCTGGCCGGGCTGTTCCCGGAGCGCCGCATCATCTCCGTCTATGCCCGCGAGATTCTGACGGGCGGCGGCAACATTCACTGCATCACGCAGCAGATCCCGGAAGGAGCGAAATTATGAGAAATATCACCGTGGCAGCCATCCAGATGCGCTGCGTCCCCGATCCCGCTGAAAATCTGCGCACGGCCGAGCGCCTCGTGCGGCAGGCCGCCGGGCAGGGTGCGCAGGTCGTCCTGCTGCCGGAGCTGTTTGAGCGGGAGTATTTCTGCCAGCAGCGCCGCTACGATTTTTACGCCTATGCCACGCCGACGGACGAAAATCCCGCCGTGCAGATGGGAATCCGTCTGGCGCGGGAGCTGCACATTGTGCTGCCTATCAGCTTCTTTGAGCGCGACTGCAACAATTTCTACAACACCGTTGCCTGCATCGACGCAGACGGCACACTGCTCGGAACATACCGCAAAACGCACATTCCCGACGACCATTATTATCAGGAAAAGTTCTATTTCACGCCCGGCGACACCGGCTTCCGCGTGTTCCGGACGAAATTTGGCTGCATCGGCGTCGGCATCTGCTGGGATCAGTGGTTTCCGGAGACGGCGCGGTCCATGGCCCTGCTCGGGGCGGAGCTGCTGCTCTATCCCACGGCCATCGGCTCGGAGCCGATCCTGGAATGCGACTCCATGCCGCACTGGCAGCGCTGCATGCAGGGCCACGCCGCGGCGAATCTCATGCCCGTCATTGCGGCCAACCGCATCGGCACGGAGGCCGTGCTCCCCTGCCCCGAAAACGGCGGCCAGCGCTCGGAGCTGTGCTTCTACGGCTCGTCGTTCCTGACGGATGAGACCGGCGCGCTGCTGCAGTGCGCCCCGCGCGATGCGGAGGCCGTGCTGCTGCAGACCTATGACCTCGACGCGCTGCTCGAGAGCCGCAGCTCGTGGGGGCTGTTCCGCGACCGCCGCCCGGAATATTACGGCGCCATCACCCACCGCGCGCAGGATGATCTGACGCGATAAAGTAATTTAAAAAACCATACCGGCAGCTGTGAATGAACAGCAGCCGGTATGGTTTTATTATTTTCGGCGCAGATACTGTGCCACAGTGTCCGGCTCCGGGAAGAGGGAGGCCTGATGGATATTGACCTGCTCCAGCTGCTGCAGGATGGCCGCCTTGCAGCCTGCCGGGATCCGCAGCTCCTTGAGCACATGCTTCCTCAGCTTCCGGTCACTGTCCGCTTCGTCCGTGTCGAGGCCCGACAGCAAGAACGCGCCGTCCTGCCGGAGGATGCGTGGGTTGTCCTGATTACTCTGAACAAAGACAGGACGCAGCAAATCAAATGGGCGAATATCGCGCGTGAAAGCGTTGTTCTCCTTCTGGATATCATAATACAGCCGCTCGAGGACGGCGTCGTCATATTTCTGGTTGCTCTTCTGCGGGAATTTGCCCGGTCGGAGCATGTAGCGGTACGACAGAGCTTCGAGATGGCGCTGATCCGCCTGATTCAGCTCCGGCAGATGGGACAGCATCTGCACACGGTCACTGGAGGCATAGGCCACATCTGCGGCCTCCACACAGAACACGATGACCTTGCCGTCGCAGTCAGGCTCCGCTGCACAGGCAAAATACAGGGCAACGAGCGGATTTGCCGTGATATCGAGCAGGCGCGTCGGCGCGCCGTAGTGCTGCATGTACGTCAGCTTTTCCAGATAGCGGCGGCCCGCGAACGGAGCCGGGCAGCGCACCTGCAGCTCATGGAAATAGAAGTCCTCCGGCTTTTCCCCGGTGCGATAGACACCGGGTGCGAGCAGGTAGCGCTCATTTGCCGCGCCGCGGTAGAAAAAGCGCAGCCGCTCACGGGAAAGCGCCTGCTCTGCGCTCCCTGCCTCCGGGAAGCAGGCGTCATAGAACGCCGCGGAATAGGCCCGGCTTCTGGCCGCCGCCAGCCCGGCAGCGTCGCCGCCCTCGAACAGGCGGATCTGCTCCCCGGCATCCGGCTCCCGCAGCGCCTCGGTCAGGCCCTCCCGGTCCGGCGTCGCATCGGCGGCAAGCCGCTTCCGGAAGCCCTCCAGCTCCGCATTCTCCGGGAAAAACGCCTGCAGAAATTCCTGCAAATTCTGACATTCCTTCATGAAAACGCGCCCTCTTTCTCTCTGAATTGCGCGGGGAATGGGCCTCAGTCGCCCAGGGGGATCTTCGTATCGGGGTCCGGGCCGAGCGTACCGTGCTCGGGAATGGTGCAGTAGGAGACGGGTTTTCCGTCCTCAAATGTGATCTGGTAGCCGTGGCCGGGGTCCGGCGTCCAGACAAAGCGGTGCGGCATACCGGGGAACCAGCGGTACATCAGCCCGCCGATCACGCCGCCGTGCGCAACGATGACCGTGTCCTTCCCCTGCGCCAGAATGGGGGCAAGCGCCTGCAGCGCGCGGTCCGTCAGGCCGTTCCAGCTCTCGCCGCCGGGGCAGACGTTGTTTTCATAATCGCCGCTGCACCACGCGCGGAAGGCCGGGTCGTCCTTCAGGTCCGCGTAGGTCTTTCCTTCGAATTCGCCGAAGCGCATCTCCTGCATGCCGGGGAGCGTGCCGTGCGGCCGGTCGCCGTACAGGGCGGCAAACGTCTGCTCCGTGCGGGTCATGCCGCTGGTAAAATACTGCTCCGCCTCCGGATAGCCGCCGCCGTCGCGCAGCGCGTGCAGGGCCTCGATGCCATCAGGCAGCAGCGGCAGGTCCATCGCGCCATAATAAAGCCTGCGGATGTTGCCCTCCGTCAGGCCATGCCGAATCAGGGTCAATTTCACTTTAACCGTTCCTCCAGTCCGCAAAATATCCGGCTGACGTGCTCCGCTCGGGCCGCAAGGCCCTGCAGCACCGCGCCGTGCACCTCGCGCCAGCGGCGCTCCGCCGCATCGAGCGGCACGACACCGGAGCCGATCTCGCGCGAGATGACAAATGCATCCCGCGTCAGCGGCAGCAGGCGGTCCAGCACCTGCTGCGCCGTCTCGCCGCGGTCGGAAGCCGCGCGCGTCAGCGCTTCAAGATGGCGGCAGCAGCGCACGGGCGCTTCGGGCCAGCCATCCTTCAGGTCGAACACCGGTCCGACCATACCATGCGACGCCGCCCAGGTGAGCTTTCCCTGCCACGCGCCGCCCAAGATCAGGATCATTTTCTTACCTCACAAGACATAAGACCGCGGCCCCGGCCAGCTCGCCGAGCGTCAGACCGAAGCCGGAAATATCACCGGACATGCCGTCCAGCTGCCGGAAGCCGCGCCAGACGGCAAGGCAGTAGCCCGCCGCCGCAGCAAGCGGCGCAAGCCCGGCCGCCCCGCAGAGCACAGGCGGGACAACGCAGGCCGCCAGCAGGCACACGAGCGGGAACACGAGCTGCAGGCCCGTTCCGCGCTGCATGGCGGCATACTGGCTCGTGCCCATCGGGCGCAGGCGCTGCACGGCAACGGAAGCGCAGGCGCGGCTCGCCACGGGGATCGCTCCGAGCGGCAGCAGGCGCAGCCACGGCGCACCCGCAAACAGCGCGCACTGGCCCGCGGCCAGCAGGACCATGCAGATAACGGCGAAGGCGCCGCAGTGCGAATCCTTCAGAATTTTCTGCCGCGTGGCAAGGTCGCGCCGCGACAGCAGGGCATCGCAGACGTCCATATAGCCGTCGAGATGCAAAAAGCCCGTGACGAGCCACGGAGCAGCGGCCAGCAGCACCGCCCGCAGCGGCGCAGGGCAGCCGAGGCGCTGCAGCAGCCATGCCATCGCCGCCCACACGAGCCCGACTACGCCGCCCGTGAGCGACAGGCAGGCGACCATGTGCGGCCGTGCCTTCTCGTCCCAGATGCGGCACGGGCACGGAATGGCCAGAAACATGCCCCATGACATCATAAAGCCCGTGAACCAGCGCTTCACGGCAATTCCCCCTTCCAAAGATGCGGCAGTCCGGCCGTGACCTCGCAGACCGTGTCGAATTCCGCCGCTAGCGTGCGGCAGACGCACGCAAGGCCGCTGCGGTAGCGCTCCGTCCATTCGTCATAGGCCGCACCGTCGCGGAAAATATCGTCGCAGACGCAGACCAGATGCGCAGCACGGCAGCTGAGCGCCAGCAGCTCCTGCGCTGCCCGCTCCGGGGCGGCGGCATCCGGCTGCGCGCCGGAGAACATCTCGTTTGCAAGCAAAGCCGTCACGCTGTCAAACAGCACGCAAGCCCTCTCCGGCAGTGCGGCGCGCTCCAGCGCCCGGCCGCACTCGACCGTGCTGAAGCCCCAGCCCGCGCGCTCGTCCAGATGGCGGGCGATGCGGGCGCGGTCCTCGCCGTCCACCGGCTCCATCGTCGCCCAGTAGATCATGGGTGCACCAGCGGCAAGCTGGACGCAAAGCCGCTGCGCAAGGCCGCTTTTTCCGCTTTTGCTGCCGCCGACCAGCAGGATCCTCACGGCGTGTCCACCCGGAAGGCCTCCGGCGTGCGGATGGACTCCAGATAATCGTCGTTGATGGCGGCCTCCGCAAACGTCGCCATGCCATTCATGACGGCGCAGGCGGCCTTCAGCACCTGAAAGGCGAGCGGACAGCCGCTCCCCTCGCCCAGCCGCATGCCGAGCTGCAGGAAGGGCGCAAGGCCCAGCTCCTCCGCAGCGCGGCGGTAGCCCGGCTCCTTTGAGGCATGGGACAGGAAGATCGCATCCCGCGCAGCCGGGCACAGGCGCACGGCGCACAGGGCTGCGACCACGGAGATGAGCCCGTCGGCTACGGCCGGGACATGCGCTGCGGCAAGGCCGAGGAACGCGCCCGTCATGGCCGCAAGGTCCAGACCGCCGACGGCGGACAACACGCCGACGGGGTCTGCCGGGTCCGGCCGGTGCAGCGTGAGCGCACGCCGGATCACGTCCTTTTTCTTCCGGAAGGCATCGTCCGTCAGGCCCGCGCCGCGGCCGGTCAGCGCCTCCGGCGCAAGGCCGGTCAGCGCCGCCAGCACGGCGGCCGACGTCGTGGTGTTGCCGATGCCCATCTCGCCGATGCCGACGGCCTGCATACCGTCCTGCGCGGCGCGCTGCGCCTGCTCCATGCCGACGGAAATGGCCGTCAGCGCCTGCTCCCGCGTCATGGCGGGCTCCCGCGCGATATCGCCGGTGGAGCGGCGGATCTTCCGATCCACGATCTCCGGGCAGCGGACATCCGCGTCGATGCCGACGTCCGTCACGACGACGGAATCGCCAAAGGCCGCCGCCAGGGCGGACATGCCCGTGATATGCCGTGTCATATTGATAGACTGACTGAGCGTGACCGAGACCGGCGTTGCCGAAACGCCCTCGGCCGTAACGCCGTTATCCGCCGCGAACACGAGCACGCGGCAGCGGTCGATCCGATTTTTCACCCGGCCGGTCAGTCCTGCCAGCCGGATGGAGATATCCTCCAGCGTGCCGAGACTGCCCGGCGGCTTGGCCAGCTCCGCCTGACGGCGGGCGGCAGCGTCCATCGCGGCGCGGTCCGCCGGGCGGATGGAGCGCAGAAAGGTCTGAAATTCCTGCTCTGTCATGGTTCCTCCAGATAGCCCCGCGCGCAAAGCCAGCGCAGCGAGGGCTCACAGTTCTGATTTTCGATCGTATAATCCGCCGCCGGGCTCAGCTCCGCCAGCGCGGCAAGGATATCCGGCATCGGGATCATGCCCTGCCCGAGCGCGTCGTGCAGGTCCCAGTCGCCGTCGTTGTTGTGCAGGTGCACATGGCGCAGCCACGGGGCCATCGGCGCGATCCAGTCCAGAGGCGGCGTTTCGCTCACGCGGGTATTGGCATGGCCGACATCGAGGCACAGGCCGAAGCGCGGGTCATCGACGCCCGCAGCGATCTGCACGAGCATATCCGGCCCCGGCTCCATCACGTTTTCCAGCGCAAGGCAGAGACCGTCCGGGGCGCCCCGCAGAAATTCCCGCCAGAATTCGACGGACCGGGCCGTGAACCACTCCGGGAAATAGACGAGCGGGATATAGCCGCTGTGCACCACGATGCGCCGGATGCCGAGCGCCAGCGCCGCCTGCGCGGTCTGCCGGAAGCGCAGCATGACGACCTCGCGCACGCGCGGGTCGATGGCGCAGGGCGACAGCTCCGCAAACGGCGCATGCAGCCAGAGAGAGCCGATCCCGCTGCAGCGCGCTCGCGCAGCCTCCATGGCCGCAGGTTCTTCCAATTTCCGCGCCTCGCAGAAATCCGTCAGCTCCAGCCCAAGGCCCCATTTCCGGGCCAGCGAAGCCGCATTTTCATCCATCCCGGAGAGAAATAACTTCCCGCGTAGCGTCTGCATGTATTCACCCACTTTCAAAGCCGCACCGCACGATTCCGTAAGAGCATTCGGCGAAGGCCGAAGATGCAATCGCGTGGTGCTGCCTCAATATAATATCACAAAAAGAGGCGGATGCCAACATCAATCTCGATGCGGCATCCGCCATTTTCCCGGCATTCCCGCACCGCCGCAGAGCGGCGCGGGAGCGCCATAGTCTCAGGGAATCTCCGAACCAATCGTCTGCGGCTGAGCCGCGAAGCTTCTGCCGATTGATTCAGCGCTTTCCTTACTTGCCGAGGGAAGCGAAGCGCATCAGCAGCGTTGCGACCTCTGCGCGGGTTGCCGTGCCCTGCGGCTCGAGGCGGCCGTTGCCCATACCGCGCAGCAGGCCGACGGCAACTGCCCAGCGCACCGCTGCGAGCGCATAGGAGCTGACCTGCATCCCATCGGAGAACTGCGACAGATCATCGCGTGCGCCGGTGACAGCGCCGATCTTTTCCGCATAGCGGACGATCATCGTGACCATCTGCTCGCGGGTCACCGGGGACTCGGGGTCGAACGCCGTGGTGGACACGCCGTTGATCACGCCGGCCGCATAGGCCCAGCGGACTGCATCGGCATACCAGGCATCGGCAGCGACATCCGCAAACGGGAGCGCCGCGGAGCTTGCCGGGCTGCCTGCCACGCGCCAGAGCACCATGGCGAACATCGCGCGGCTCATCTGACCGTTCGGGCGGAACGTGCCGTCCTCAAAGCCGATGAACAGATGGTTCGTGATGGCATAGTCCGTGCTGAGGTGATACCACTGCGCGGGATCAAGATCCGGGAAGGCGCGGCTCGGGCAGTTCGCACCGCCGTCACACACCGGGGCCTTGCCCGTCACCGTGACGACACACTGGCTGTAGGTGTGGTTGCTGTCGCCCGTCGTGAGGACGTAGACGCCTGCGGTGTCAAAGTGCCAGGCAAACGTGCCGTCCGCGGCCGTCCTGCCGAGCAGCTCGCCGCCGCAGAAGATCTGCACGCCCTCTGCCGGAGCAACACCGGTTCCCATCTGGTACACCGTTGCCGTGAACGTCTCGCTCTCCTCTGCGGTGAGCGCGGTCTCGTGGAACCAGACGTTGTACTTATAGCCGTAGTAGCTGTCGGAGTCGGCCGTCGACTCGTTGGCAAACACGCCGTAGATGCCGCCGGCCGTGACGGGGACCGTCAGCGGGGAGGACGTATCATACGCGCCGTTCACGAAGTAATACTGGCCCCAGTATGCCACTGCCGCATTGGCCGCGTTGAAGTCTTCCGGGCCGGTCAGGCTGCCGATGTAGCCATATTCGCTGACCGTGAGGACATAGTCCTCGCCGAAGCCCTGCTGCAGCGCCTCTGCGACCGTGCTGGAGGAAGAGACCTCCAGCGTGCGGTCGATCGCGCCGATGCCGTTCACGCCCGTTAGGCGGACCGTGACCGTCGCCTTGAAGGGCTTCTCCGTCACATGGACGCGGCACTGGCTGTAGGTGTGCAGCTCGTCGCCGGTCGTGAGCACATAGTCGCCCGCATGCTCAAAGCGGCAGATAACCTTGCCGTTCTCATCGCTGACGCCCATCACATTGCCGTCCGCATAGACCTTCACGCCTGCCTGCGGCACGGCGGTATTGCCCTGCATCTGGTAGACCGTGACGTCAAAGGCCGTCTCGGCCTCGGCGGTAACGCTGCGCTCGTGGATCCAGACGTTGTACTTGTAGCCGTAGTTCTCGCCGGTCGTGTTCTTCTCGTTGGCGAAGATGCCGTAAACTGCGCCGTCCGTAACGGGGACCGTCAGCGGAGAGGACGTGTCATACGCGCCGTCGATGTAGTAATACTGACCCCAGAACTCAACGCCCGCATTGGCGGCGTTGAAATCGTCCGGGCCGGTCAGACTGCCGATGTAGCCATAGCCGCTGACCGTGAGCGTATAGTCCTCGCCAAGGCCCTCCTGCAGAGCCTCTGCCACGGTCTTATCCGACGTTGTGTCGAACGTGCGGTCCACTGCGCCGACGCCGTTCACGCCGGTCAGCACGACCGTGACCGTCGTCCTGACGGGAGGCTGATCGCCGCCCGGGTTCGGACCGTCCGTGCCGAGGACCGTCATGGTGGCGGAGACCTTCTGACCGATCAGCTTGGAGAAGTAGTCGTCATACCATGCGCCGGACGTAATCTTCTTGGCATACTTGGCAAAGACGGCATGCTCCAGCACGCTCTCAACGGTGACAGACGTGTTGTACTTCGGCTGCGTCAGCACCAGATTCTCATGGGCAATGACGGCCGGATTGCTGGACTTGAACTTGTTATACTGCTCCTGACCGCCGACGGAGGAATAATCCGCCTGATCTCCGGCCACGATGCCAGCACCATGCGCGTCGCGGTAGTCATACAGCCACGTCAGGCCGCCGTTCTCGCCCGCAACGGCCTCGCGGAAGGCGTGGAGGCTCTTCGTCACGGCGTACTGCGACTCATTCGCTCCGTCGTTCAGGCCGTCCCAGTAGTGAGCCTTGACCTGCTCCATGAGGTTCAGCGCATCGTCAAGCTCCGCCTTTGTCAGCGGCAGGACCTTGAGGGCGATCTGCTTCTGCACGGAGACGTCCTTTGTCTTGTGCTGCATGGTAACGGTCAGTGTCACCTCCGCAGCAGCTTCGCCGGGCATCGGGCGGTAGATATTGGCGCGGTAAGCGTTGATCTCGGCCAGATCCGGATCGTCCGAAGTGACGATGAACTTATAATCGTCATAGTTCTCGATGCCGGTAGCGCGTGCCGTGAGGAGCTGGATGTCGCCGTTCACGGCCTCGGGGTCGATGACCTCGCCGGTCACAACATAGGTCAGCTTCGTGACGAGATAGTTCTCGTCAAGCTCCTTCTGCATCTGCTGGCGCAGCGGCTCGAGATCCTCGGCCGGGAGCGTCAGGCGGAAGCCCTCCGTCTGCATAGTGCCCTCGTTGAGCTGGAACGTCAGGGTCGGATAGAGATGGACCTTCGTGTCAACGCTCGGGCGTGTGACGCGGCCCGTCAGGACTTCGCCCGCCGTGCTGCCCTCGATGGAGATCAGCTTGGAATCGGATGTCCAGGCGAACGTGACGAACGGATAAGCGCCGGTACGCTGCGGGAGCTGCAGGTCGGAGATAATCTCCGCTTCGCTTGTATTCTGATTGCGGATGGTATCGAACGTAACGGAGGCCGCCGCCTTTTCGAGGTAATCCCGGACGGTGTCCAGATCCCAGTTCAGGATGACCATCGCCGTGATATCCGCGCTGCTCTCGCCGCGCGTAAGCGTCAGCTCCACGCCGGAGACGCGGGCAAAGTGCGCCGCAATGCCCAGCGTTGCGGGGTCCGCATTGAAATAGGTGATCTTGCCGTCGGCCGCGATACCGGTCGTCTGCGCCACATCCATCGGATAATCGAGCGCGCCGGGGTCCTTCACGGTGACGGTGATGCCGTCAAGGTTATTTCTGCTCAGATAGTTTTCCACATAGGTGCAGAGGTTCGTATCCGTACCGGGGACCGGGTTCAGCGTGGACTTGCTGTCCAGCAGGGACTTGGCCGCCGTGACGAGCTCGTCGTTCTGCGCCTTCAGGGACTTCACCGTGATGAGGAAGGTCTTCGTGCCGGTCTCGCCGCCATAGGCCAGCGTCGCCGTCAGCTTCACATAGACCGTGCCCGCAGACGGGAGCGTCACAACGCCCTCCGGCGTGATGACCGCGCCGTTCGAGCTGGCCCAGGTGATCGTGCCGTCAAAGCCCTCGACCGTCGAAGCGAGCGCCAGCGTGCAGTTCTCGGTGACGAGCGTCGGCTCGACCGTGAGCTTTTCCGCCGCGCGCGCAATGGCCTCGGCCGCCGCCGTGTTGACCACATGCGTGCCGCCCTGCCATGCCAGCAGCGGATAGCCGCCGTTGCGGCCGTCGTCCTGGTGGAAGGCTTCATTGCCGAGTGCAAGGACAAAGGCAGTCTCCTTCATCTCCGCGGCAGTCTTGGCCGTCGCTTCGACATTGACGCCGTCCTTCGTGTTGCCGGTCGCAGCAGAGGCGGAGCCTTCGAGATAATAGCTGTTCCGAATTTCGGCCGCATATTCGCCGACGAGCGCGCCGCAGGAAGCGCCCTTGACGCTGCCGGTGTTATAGCAGTTCGTGACCGTGGGATCCGTGCCGCCGGTGTGCTTGCCCGCGATGCCGCCGACGCAGGTCGCGCCGGTGACGGAGCCGGTATTGTAGCAGTTCAGGATCTGCACGCTGCCGTTTTCGGTGTAGCCGACGATGCCGCCGACATAACCGCGGTTGTTGCTGCCGCCGTTGATCGCGCCGGTGTTATAGCAGCCCGTGATGGGCGCGTAGCTTGCGCCGACGATGCCGCCGACCTTCGCGTCGGAATAGGCGCTGCTCAGCGTGCAGGTCACGCTGCCCTCGTTGCCGCAGTTCACGATCGCACCGCTGGCATAGACGCGCGCGGCGATGCCGCCCGTCACGCCGCCGTAGGAGGCCGCATTCGTCACGTTCACACGGCTGACGCAGCCCTCGATACGGCCGTAGCTCTGGTTGGCGAAGGCGCCGATCGCGCCGTTGCCCTCGATCATACCGACAAGCGTCAGATTCTTGATCACACCGTCCGCGCCGAGATAGCCGGACAAAGCGCTTGCGGATTCATAGGTCGCATTGTTATCGCAGCTGTAGTAGCCGCTGATCGTCTTGCCGTTGCCGTCCAGAATGCCGCCAAACTGCGCGCTGTATTTGCCGATACCGCCCCAGCGGTTGGCCTTCGGAGCCTCCGTGCTGTTGAGCACGAGGTTCACCATGATGCGGGCGTTGATCGTCGTCTCACCGCCGTTGACCTTCGCGGCGAACCACGCCAGCTCCTCCGGCGTCTTGATGAGGTACCACGTCACGCCGTTTTCGGTCTTCGTCTCCGGCGCGGTATCGGAGGCCTTGCCCGTCCAGACATTGCTGCCCTCCTCGAGTCTGACCGTAACAGTCAGATCCTTGCCCGCGACCGTGAAGGAACCGGCCACATTCAGATAGCCGTCCAGCATGACGGCATAGGAATAGGTGCCGTCCGGCAGGCTGTAGACGCCGTTCACCGCCGTCTGCTCGCCGCCCTCGGCATGCGTCACGGTAATGTCCGCGCCGCTCAGCGCGCTGCCGTCGTCCGCCTTCACGGTGGCAATGCGCACACTATGGCGCGCCGCCTGCTGCAGCGTGACGCTCAGGCTGTCGTTTTCGCCCGTGACCGTCAGGCTGCCCGCCGCGGTCTCATAGCCGAACAGGCTCGCCTCATAGGTGTAGCTGCCCTTCGGCAGGCGCCATGCGCCGTTCACGGCGCTCCACTGCTTGCCATCGGCATCGCGAAGAACGAGCTTTGCCTCGGCCGGGGTCAGCGTCACGCTGACGGGATAGGTGCGGACCGAGAGGGTGACCGTGATGGTGCGGCCTGCGCCGTCGATCGTAAAGCTTCCGGTCACATCGTCGCATTCATCGCGCGTGACAAGATAGGTATAGCTGCCGGAGACAAGGCGATAGGTGCCGTCCTCCTCCGGGGTCTGCTCCACGTTCTGCGCATCGTAGACATGGACGGAAGCGCCGGTCATGTTGACGGAGAACGCCACGATGAGCTTGGCATCCGCATCCTGCCAGGCAAGGACGGGATAGCCGCTGTTCTGATTCTTCGCGTCGTTCACGAATGCGCCGCCGAGCTTCAGCACGGTGTCGAGCGACTTCAGCTGCTCTTCCGTGAGGGCAGTCGTGTCGCCGGAGCCTCTGCCGATGGCCTGCATGCCCGTGAGGTAATAGCAGTTCGAAACGGAGCCGCCGTCGTTGTAGCCGATGAGCGAGCCCGCATAATTATAGTTGCCCGCTGCGGCCAGTGTGATCGCACCGGCATTGTAGCAGGACGTCACGGTCGTGTTCGAATCCGTCTGGCCGAGAATGCCGCCGACGCGGTTGCCGGTGGCGGAGCCGACGTTATAGCACTCGCTCAGCGTAGTATAGTAGGCAGTGCCAACGATACCGGCCGAGAAATTGTTCGTACCATTGCTGATCGTGCCGAAGTTCGCGCAGCGCAGGACGGTCGAACGCGCAGCGGACTTGCCGTTCAGACGGCCGACGATACCGCCGACATTCCGGCTCGTACCGGTGACCGTGGCATAGTTCGCGCAGGCCTCGATCGTGGCGCTGTCCGCCTGACCGGCGATACCGCCGACATAGCCGCGGCCGGAGATGCTGCCGCGGACCGTCAGGCGGCGTACGGCCGCGCCGGTATCCAGGCAGCCGAACAGACCGGCATAGTCCGTCGTCTGCGAGACGAGCAGGTTATCGATCGTGTGATACGCACCGTCAAAGCTGCCCGCAAAGCGGCGGGCATCGCTGCCGATCGGCGTGAAGGCCACATTGCCCATGTCCAGATTGGCTGCGAGTGTCACATACTTTCCGGCAAAGGCATTGCCGGAGGCGACCTGTGCGGAGAGATAGGCCAGCTCCTCGCCGTTCGAGATGAGATAGGGATCCGCCTGCGTGCCGGTGCCGCCCGCAAAGCCGTCAGCCACCGTTCCGTCCCATTCGATGCCGGGGACCATGGTGACCTTGACTGTCGTGTCAGCCTCGCCGAGCGTGAACGTGCCGCGTGCCGTCTTATAGCCCGCAGCCTTCACCTGATAGGAATAGTCCGCCGGGAAGAGCAGGTAGGAGCCGTCCTCCTCGGCCTGCATAACCTCGTCGCCGTGCTTCACGGTAACGGCCGCCGTCGTGCCTGCGGCAAGGCCCGTGATCAAGAACGCCGCCTTATGACGCGCAAGCTCCGTCATGGTCACAGGGACCTCAACGGCCGTATCCGTCACGGTAAAGCTGCCGGTGGCCTGCGCATAGCCGAAGGCCTCGGCCGTATAGCGGTACTCGCCCGCCGGAACGCTGGCCTTGCCGTCCGTCACGGCATAGGAAGCATCCGCGCTGTCCGTCAGCGTAAAGGCCGTGCCTGCAGGCGCGCCCGTGAACGTGACGCCATAGTACGTTTTGCAGCTGAAGTCCTTCAGATAGAGCGTGTCATCGTTCCTATCGCTGCTGTAGTCCTTGGAATACCCGATGGTCACGACGTCATTCGCCGCGACCTCCATCGTGTAGGTCTGGAAGGACGTCATCGCACCGGAATACGAGGTCGCATTGGACTTCGTCAGGTCCGTTCCGTTCTTCGTAACCGCCATATAGTCGTATTTGGACTCACTGGAGACCTTATAGGAGAAGCGGAACGTACCGCCGCTCCGGAAGGTCAGCTTGAGGGCGGAAGTCGTTCCCCCCATACCCTTGTTGCCGGATATCAGGCAAGTCTCGTCGTCGCTCTCCGCAAAGGGATAGGAGGCGTCGTTTTCCACGGTCGCCGGAACGTCCGCAAAAAACTCATCGAAACTTGCCGCTGCTGCGACCGGGATGCTGCACAGCACCATGCACAGCACAAGGATCGCCGCGATCATTCGTTTCATGATCCAATCTTCCTTTCTTAATACGAAAATAATAAAAACACTGCGGCAGAGGGCCTCGTTTCCCCTGCCGCAGCCGTTTTCCTGCGTCATGGCGCACCTGCGCCGCATGCTTCTGTAGGTCTTCTGACTCGTGCTCCCGGGTCTCCCCCGCAACGCGGCGCTCAGCCTTCTCAGGTCGCCCCAATGACCGGCTTTCGCCCATGGAGCGCGCGTCTTGCACATACAGCGCCGGTCGGCGTTGCAGGCTCTCACTGCATTCCCTTGTCCATCTCCGGCTGTACATATGCCCTGCCGGAGCCACAAAAGCTTTTTATTTTTAACCTATTCAGTATAGCATATTTCCGCAGCATTGTAAAGCCGGATGAAAAACGTTCCGACCCTATAACCGCCGTTGACGGAGCGCCGAAAATACGCTATAATTTGAATTGTATATTATGATCCGCCCCCGGCGGGAAGGAGTGCAGCATTATGATCCAGTTATCTGATTTCTATGGCTACAGCATGTATACCATCTCTTCCGATACACTTTCCGTCTCCGTGATGAGCCTCGGCGCGACCGTCACAAAGCTTGCTTATCTGGGCCGCAATGTCGTGGTCAGCCTGAAGACTCCGGACGACTATCTGCAGGACACCAGCTACCTCGGCGCGATCGTCGGCCGCTATGCCAACCGCATTGCGGGCGGCCGCTTCCCGCTGAACGGCAAGACGGTGCAGGTCGAGCAGAACGAGGGCCGCAATCACCTGCACGGTGGCAGCGTCGGCTTCCACAAGCGCATCTGGGCAGCTGAATGCCTTGGGGAGCAGGCCGTTCGCTTCACGCTGCACACGCCGGACGGCGACGCGGGCTACCCCGGTGAACTGTCAATGCACGTCACCTATCGCGTGGAGGGCAGCCGGCTGTTCCTCGATTTTGAGGGTGTCAGCACAAAGGACACCATCCTCGCGCCTACAACGCACATGTATTTCAACCTCGGCGGCACGGAGAGCATTCTCGGAACGACACTGCAGATCAACGCCAGCCGCTGGATCCCCGTGGACGGCGAGCTCATTCCCACCGGCGAGCTGCGCCCGGCCGAGGGCCCGTTCGACTTCCGCACGCCGCACGCCATCGCGCAGAACTTTGACCACGGCTTCGTGCTCGACGGCCCGGACGCCCTTGTGGCAGAGGACGGCGGCGTCCGCCTGTCGCTGCACACGGACTACCCTGCCCTGCAGCTCTACACCGGTGAATTCCTCTCGGGCAAGCTCCATCCGAATCAGGGCTTTGCCATTGAGCCGGAGGCCTGCCCCGACACGCCGAACCATCCGGAATTCGGCTCCTCCGTGCTGAAGGCCGGTGAGACGTTCCATCGCTCCATCGCCTATACCTTCGAATCCACCGCAAAATGAGCCGCGCCGATTTGCTTTACCGCGAGACGTGTGCACGCATCCTGCGCGAGGGCGTCTGGGACACCGATCAGTCCGTTCGCCCGCGCTGGGCGGACGGTTCCCCGGCCCATACGGTCAAGTGCTTCGGTGTGGTGAACCGCTATGATCTGCAGGAGGAATTCCCGCTCATGACGCTGCGCCGCACCTATTGGCGCTCATGCGTGGAGGAGCTTCTGTGGATCTGGCAGAAGAAGTCGAACAACGTCCACGACCTCGGCAGCCATATCTGGGACAGCTGGGCCGATGAGAGCGGCTCCATCGGCAAGGCCTACGGCTATCAGCTCGGCATCAAATACCGTTTCCCGGAGGGAGAGTTCGATCAGGTCGACCGCGTGCTATACGACCTGAAGCACAACCCGGCCAGCCGCCGCATTCTGACGAGCCTCTATAATTTTGCCGACCTGCATGAAATGGCTCTGTACCCCTGCGCCTATTCCATGACCTTCCATGTCAGCGGAAACCGGCTCGATGCCATTCTGAACCAGCGCTCGCAGGACATGCTCACGGCAAACAACTGGAACGTCGTGCAGTATGCCGTACTTGTGCACATGCTGGCGCAGGTCAGCGGTCTTGTCGCAGGCGAGCTCGTGCATGTGATCGCCGATTGCCATATCTACGACCGTCACATTCCGCTTGTCGAGCAGATGCTGGAGCTGGAGCCGTATCCCGCGCCGGAATTCCGGCTCGATCCCGCGGTCACGGACTTCTATGCCTTCACGCCGGACAGCGTGCAGGTGGAGAACTACCGCTATCATCCGTTTTCGGCCAGAATTCCTGTCGCCATTTAGGAGGAGCCATGGACTGCATCGTCAACGTCACGCAAAACTGGGGCATCGGGAAGGACGGCGATCTGCTTGTCTCCATTTCCGCTGACCTACGCCGCTTCCGCGCGCTCACGACCGGGAAGACCGTGATCTATGGCCGCAAGACCCTGCTCACCTTCCCCCACGCGCGCCCGCTGCCGAACCGCGAGAACTGGATCCTCTCGGCGACGCCCGGCTTTTCCGTGCCGGGCGCAGCGGTGTTTCCGTCGCTTGCGGCCCTGCAGGAAGCCATGCGTACCCGTCCGGCCGATTCGCTGTGCCTCATCGGCGGTGCGAGCGTCTACCGCGCGCTGCTGCCGTGGTGCAGCCGCGTGCTGCTCACGCAGACCTGCGCCGACCTGCCTGCCGACCGGTTTTTCCCCGATCTGGACCGGCTCCCGAACTGGCGCTGCACGGACACCGGCCCCCTGCAGGAGGACGGCGGCCATTGCTTCCGCTATCTGACCTACGAAAACGACGCTCCGCTTCCGTTATGAACATAGAATTGCTCCCTTCTGCGCAGACTAAACGCCGAAGGGAGTGATTTTTATGCCGATTTTACCTTTGACGGAAGAAAATTTCGAGCAGGAGGTCCTGCAGGCCGAGGGGCCGGTGCTCGTAGACCTCTTTGCCGCGTGGTGCGGCCCGTGCCGTGCGCTTGCGCCGGTGCTGGACGCACTGGCCGAGACCCGGCCGGAGCTGCGCATCGGAAAGGTCGATGTGGACGCCCAGCCCGAGCTTGTGGCGCGGTTTGACGTGCTGACCGTCCCGACGCTGCTGCTGTTCCGCTCCGGCAGGCTGCTCCGGCGCACGACCGGCGCAAAAACGCTGACGGAGCTGGAGGAATTCCTGCGGAGCGGCGAAGCATGAGATGCTATGACATGGCCGTGGTCGGGGCCGGACCGGCGGGCTGCACGGCGGCTCTCTATGCCGCCCGCGCCGGGCTGGACGTGCTCGTTCTCGAGCGGCTCGGCCCCGGCGGGCAGATGGCGCAGACGCAGCACATTGAGAATTACCCCGGCTTTCCGGACGGCGCAGACGGAGCCGCGCTGGCAGACGGCATGAAGGCAAGTGCGGAGCGCGCGGGGGCCATTTTTCTGCTGGCCGACGTCCGCAGCGCGCAGCTCACCGGCCGCGTAAAGGAGCTGCAGACGGACGGCGGGCCGGTCCTTGCCCGGACCGTTGTGCTCGCCACGGGAGCGGGCCCGCGGAGGCTTGGGCTGCCGCGGGAGGATACACTGCCCGGTGTGAGCTACTGTGCCGCCTGCGACGGGGCGTTTTTCCGCGGGAAGGACGTCGCCGTGGTCGGCGGCGGCAATTCCGCCGTCAGCGAAGCCCTGCTGCTGTCGAGACTGTGCCGCCATGTAACGCTCGTGCACCGCCGCAGCACGTTCCGGGCATCTGCCGCAGAGCTGGCGGCGCTGGAAAAGCAGGACAATGTGACATTCTGCCGGAACAGCATCGTAACGGAGCTGCTGGGCCGTGAGCGCCTGACCGGCATCCGCCTGCAGAACGGCCGGGAGCTGGAGATCAGCGGCCTGTTTGTCTGCATCGGCCGCACGCCTGTCTCCGCCCTCGGCGGCGAGCAGCTCCGCCGGACGCCGGACGGCTATTACTGCGCGGACGAGACGACACGGACCGGCCTGCCGGGCGTTTTTGCCGCAGGCGACGTGCGGGAAAAGCAGCTGCGCCAGATCGTTACGGCCGTCTCGGACGGCGCAGCGGCGGCGCAGCAGGCGGAGCATTATCTGGGCAAAACGTCCCGCAGGGCGGAAATATAGCGCGGATCCGTGCCGCAGCAGCCGCCGACGAGTGCAGCTCCGGCATCGATCAGCGTGCGCATATGCTGCGCGAATGCCGCCGGGCCCATGGAATAGATGGCCTCGCCCTCCGGCGAGATCTCCGGCATACCCGCATTCGGCTTGACAAGGAGCGGCACCCTTGCAGCCTGCCTCATGTTGCGCACAAGGCTTTCGAGCTGGTCCGGGCCGGTGGAGCAGTTGATGCCGACGGCGGCCGCGCCGAGTTCCTGCAGCGTCTCCACGGCCTCGACACAGGTCCCGCCGAAATAACCGCTGCCGTCGGCCTGCACCGTCATGCTGCACAGGACCGGCAGGGCGCAGACACTCTGCGCCGCCTCGAGGGCGACGGTCATCTCGTCGATGCCGAGCATGGTCTCCACGACGAGCAGATCAGCCCCGGCCTCGGCCAATGCCGTAATTTGCTCCGTGTAAATTTCAAACAGCTCGTGATATGTCATTGTCCCGGCAGGCTCGAGCGGCACGCCGGTCGTTGTGAGGTCGCCTGCCACGAACGCGCGGCCGCCTGCCGCCTCGCGCGACAGGGCGACGAGCTGCCGGTTCAGAAGCGCAACATCGTTCTCTCGGCCGCAGCGTGCAAGCCCGCGCCGGTTGGCGCAGAACGTCGGCGCATAGATGATCTGTGACCCGGCCGCGATATAGTCCCGCTGCAGAGCCAGCAGAGGCTCCGGATGCTCTGTGACCCAGACCTCTGTGCAGATGCCGCGCGGCATGCCCGCGTGCATCAGGTTCGAGCCGGTCGCGCCGTCGAGCAGCACGGGGCCGCGCGCAAGCAGCGCCTGAAAAGCTTCGTTTGTCATAGGTTCCTCCGTGGTATGGATTTCTTTCTCTATTCTACCCGTTTCGGCGGGAATTTGCAACGAGAAACTTCCGCATGCATTTTCGGTTGCATTCCGGTGGGGTTTCTGCTAGAATAGCGATAGATTCCATTCATTATTGACAAGGAGGACAATATGAAAAAGTCCGTACTGCGCAAATATGCCACGCTGATCGCCACGGTCGGCGTCAATGTCCAGAAGGGTCAGGAGGTCTTCATCGCCGCCGAGCTCGATCAGCCCGAATTCGTAAAGATGGTCGTTGAGGAATGCTACCGCGCCGGTGCAAAGCGCGTTGTGGTGGACTGGGACTATCAGCCGCTGACGAAGCTCCATGTCCGCTGGCGCAGCCAGAAGAACCTCTCCACGCTGGAAAACTGGGAGGAGGCCCGCTGGCAGCACTATGTTGACGAGATCCCCTGCCGCATCTATCTGATCTCCGAGGACCCGGACGGCCTGCGCGGCGTCAATCAGGAAAAGATGGCCAAGGCCGGTCAGGCTAAGTACAAGGTCATCCGCCCGTACCGCGACCAGATCGAGAACAAGTATCAGTGGTGCATCGCAGCCGTCCCCGGTGTTGCGTGGGCCAAGAAGCTCTTCCCGAACCTGTCGAAGGCACAGGCCGTCGAGAAGCTGTGGGAAGCCATTCTGGCCGCCTCCCGCGTAGATGACGATCCCGTTGCCGCATGGAAGGCCCATAACGAAGACCTTGCCCGCCGCTGTGCCTATCTGAACGACCTCGGCATCACGGAGCTGGAGTATCACAGCTCGAACGGCACGAATTTCAAGGTCGGCATGATCGAAGACGCCGAATTCAAGGGCGGCGGCGAGAACTCTCTGCTCGGCCACTTCTTCAACCCGAACATCCCGACGGAGGAGGTCTTCATCTCCCCGAAGCGCGGCGTGGCAGAGGGCATCGTCTATTCCACGAAGCCGCTGTCCTATCAGGGCCAGCTTATCGAGAACTTCTCCATCCGCTTTGAAGGCGGCAAGGCCGTCGAGGTCCATGCCGAAAAGAACGAGGCCCTTCTGCAGAAGCTCATCTCCATGGATGAGGGCGCTTCCTACCTCGGCGAGTGCGCGCTCGTTCCCTATAACTCCCCGATCCAGAATTCCGGCCTGCTGTTCTACAACACGCTGTTCGACGAGAACGCCGCCTGCCATCTGGCGCTCGGCATGGGCTTTGCCGACACGATCAAGAATTTTGAGAACTACACGCTCGACGAGTGCCGTGCCAAGGGCATCAACGATTCCATGGTGCATGAGGACTTCATGATCGGCTCCGCCGACCTGTCCATCGACGCGCACACGCGCGACGGCCGCACCGTGCCGATCTTCCGCGACGGCAACTGGGCATTTTAATGGGGATCTCTGAATATATCAGAGCTTTTCTGAGTCCCGGACATAAAAGCTGCTGCAGCGATTGTGCTGCAGCAGCTTTTTTATTCCGTTAGCAGGGTGAGCTTCCCGGTTCTGCGGGTCGCGTTCAGGTCGATGAGGCGCTGGTTTTGGCTTCCGCGCCAGCGGAGCTCCAGAGAGCGCTCCGCCTCGACATACGGTCCGTCCACGAGCACATCGGCAGCCGCCAGCAGCCGCAGGCGCGCCGGGTCTGACTCCTGCACGAGCGCCTCATAGCGCCAGCCCGTGTAGACCCAGACATTGCCGCCCAGCGCGTGCACGGCCTCTGCCAGCGCAGCGCACTCCGCTGCCTGCTCCATCGGCTCCCCGCCGGAGATCGTCAGGCCGTCGAGCAGCGGGTCTGCAGTATAGCGAGCCAGCAGCGCCGTTGTTGTTTCCTCGCGGCCGCCCGCCGGGTCGTGCGTCTGCGGATTGTGACAGCCGGGACAATGATGCGGGCAGCCCTGCGTGAATACGGTCAGCCGCAGGCCCGGTCCGTCCACGATAGACTCGGAGACCGTTCCGGCAATGCGCATCAGTCCGTCACCCCGTGCTTGACGCGGTCGCGCTCCTCGGCGCGCTTGCCGTTGTTGAAGCGGTCGAGCGTGCCCACAAGATAGCCCGTGATGCGGCGGATACGCTCGAAGGGCTGGTCCGGCGTCTCGCGGCGGCCGCAGCGCGGGCAGGTATCGCCGATGATGCCGTTAAAGCCGCAGACCGGGTCGCGGTCGACCGGGTGGTTGATGGAGCCGTAGCCGATGCCGCACTGGCCCATAAAGCGCACGACCTTCTCGAATGCGGGCAGATTCTGCAGCGGATCGCCGTCCATTTCAATATAGGAGATGTGGCCGCCGTTCGTCAGCGCATGATAGGGTGCCTCGATGCGGAGCTTGTCAAAGGCCGAGATCGGATAATACACCGGCACATGGAAGCTGTTCGTGTAATACTCACGGTCCGTCACGCCGGGGATCACGCCGAAGCGCTTGGCATCCATCCGGACGAAGCGGCCGGAGAGGCCCTCCGCCGGGGTGGCAAGGCAGGAGAAGTTCAGGCCGCGGGCCGCCGACTCTCGGTCGGCACGGTCGCGGATGCGGCCAATGATCTCAAGGCCAAGCGCCTGCGCCTCGGCGCTTTCACCGTGGTGCGCGCCGGTCAGCGCCTTCAGGCACTCGGCAAGGCCGATGAAGCCGATGGAGAGCGTGCCGTGCTTGAGCACCTCGCGCACCTCGTCGTCCGGGCCGAGCTTTTCGGAGTCCTGCCAAACGCCCTGCCCCATCAGGAAGGGGAAGTTGCGCACGCGGCGGCGGCTCTGGATCTCGAGCCGCTCGAGCAGCTGGCCGACGACAAGGTCGAGCATCTCATCAAGGCTGCGGAAAAAGGCCTCGCGGTCGCCGCGCGCCAGAATGGCGAGCCGCGGCAGATTGATGGACGTGAAGGAAAGGTTGCCGCGCCGCGCCGTGACCTCGCGGGAGGGATCGTAGGCATTCGCCACCACACGCGTGCGGCAGCCCATATAGGCGATCTCCGTTTCGGGATGGCCCTCCTTGTAATATTTCAGGTTGAACGGGGCATCCTGGAATGAGAAATTCGGGAACAGGCGCTTGGCGCTGCAGCGGCAGGCCAACCGGAACAGGTCGTAGTTCGGTTCTCCCTCGTTGAGATTCACGCCGTTTTTCACGCGGAAGATCTGAATGGGGAAGATCGGCGTCTCGCCGCTGCCAAGCCCGGCCTCCGTGGCAAGCAGCAGGTTTTTCATCACAAGGCGGCCCTCCGGAGAGGTATCCATGCCGTAGTTGATGGAGGAAAACGGCGTCTGCGAGCCGGAGCGGGACTCCATGGTGTTCAGATTGTGGATAAGCGATTCCATGGCCTGATACGTCGCGCGGTCCGTCTCCTCCGCAGCACGGCGGGCGGCAAATTCCTGCGCGCGGCGGATATCGCCCTCCACGCAGCCGAAGGCCGCCTTGAGCTGCGCCGCCTCGGCATCGTCATAGGCCTTCTGCCCGGCAAGCGCCGGAACAAGTCCCTTTTCGGCCAGTGAAGCCGCAAAGCCCCGGAGCTGGGCATCCGTCGGCGTCACGCCGCACAGCAGCTCCAGCGCGCGGCTGAGGTTCTGGCGGTAGCAGGCGCGGTACGTCTTGGCGACGCCCTCGGCCATGGCATAGTCAAAATTCACGATGCTCTGGCCGCCGTGCTGGTCGTTCTGGTTCGACTGGATGGCGATGCAGGCCAGCGACGCATACGACGCGATGCTCTGCGGTTCGCGGATGTGGCCGAGGCCGGTGGAAAAGCCGCCGTGGAACAGCGAGAGCAGGTCGATCTGGCAGCACGTTGTCGTCAGGGCATAAAAATCAAGATCGTGGATGTGGATATCGCCGCGCTCATGCGCCGTGGCGTACTCCGGCTTCATCAGGAAGGACTCGGAGAACTGCTTGGCGGCCTCGGAGCCGTAGCGCAGCATGGTACCCATGGCGGTGTCGCCGTCGATGTTGGCGTTTTCGCGCTTGATGTCCGAATCGGCGGCGTCCTTGAACGTGATCTCCTCAAATTTGCGCATGAGGCTGGAATTCACCTGCCGCGCGCGGCTGCGCTCCTCGCGGTAAAGAATATAGGCCTTGGCTGTGCGGCCGTAGCCCTCCTGCATCAGCACCTGCTCCACAAGGTCCTGCACATGCTCGACCTCCGGCTCGCAGCCCTCGAGCTCGAGCATGGTCTCCACCTTGCGGGCTAGCGCGTCGGAGACGTCCTCCATGCCGGTCTGCCCGACACCGAGGAATGAACGCCAGATCGCGTTCCGGATCTTTTCTGTATGAAATTCTACGAGACGCCCGTCCCGCTTGCGGATCATTTTCTGCGTCATGACTGTCTCCTCTCGCACACAAGATATGGTAGTACCGCGCAGGCACAAAACGCATATATCGTACTGCAAGTTCCGGTGTCTGTCAAGCACGGCCCGGCTGAAATAGTGCACAAAAAAATTGGGGCCGTTTTCGGCAGACCCGCGATTTTCCGTATAATCTGCGCACCGGGTGTGCATACTATCCACAGCATATGACAACAGGAGGGAAATCAAGATGGACATGCTTGCGCTGATTCTGAGCATCATCGGCTCGATCAACTGGGGGCTGGTCGGCATTTTCAAATTCGATCTGGTCGCCTGGATCTTCGGCGGCCAGACGGCCGTCGTCAGCCGCATCATCTACACGATCGTCGGCCTCGCAGGACTGTGGTGCATCTCGCTGCTGTTCCGCCGCCGCCCGCTGCGCGCCGCAGAGGACGATGCATAACCACCAGAAAAACTGCACAAAGGCTGACTGCCGGACCGAGCCGCAATGGCCCGCCGGCAGTCTGTTTTTTTCGTTCTACCAGAGTAGTGCGGCCGCGACCGTCGGGACTACGAGAATGCCCGCCGCGATGAGCATCGTCTGGATGGTGCTGCGTGTTTTGCGCGACAGCAGCAGGATGACCGCCGCACCGCCTGCGCCGAGCAGCACATGCACGAGCGCGCGCAGCCCCAGAACGGTCCGGATGCGCCAGCCCGCTGGCACGCCGCTCAGCAGGGGCAGGCTGTTTGCCTGTGCGCCCCACTCCGGCAGTCCGTAGGCCCCGCGGACGGCAAGCAGGCGCGGCAGGAAAGCTGCAGTCACCATCAGGAGCACCAGCACCGCCGTGAGCAGCAGCTTGCGCCGCAGCACGCGCCCGTTCGCCCCGGCCGCCGTCTGCAGAACGGCAACGCCCGTCTCCTGCTCCATGGCAAACACGGCGGACAGCGCGACCGTCAGGAAGAAGAACAGCTTCGCAAGGTCCAGCAGGTCCTTCTGCACACCAAAGTAGCCTAGCAGGACGTTATAGCCCGTCTCATAGACATAGGACTGCCCCGGCTGCAGCTGCTCATACTGCTGCTTTGCCTGCTCAAAGCCGTCCTGCGCCCGCAGGGCCGAGAGAACGTCGCGCGCCATGAACTGCAGCGCATCCTCGTTGCCCTCCGTGATGCGGGCATAGTCCGCAAGCTCGTTCTGCAGCTCCGCAAAGCGGGCCGTCTCCGAGGCAAGATAAGCGTTCTTTTCCGGCGTCGGCTCGCCTGCCAGCTTTTCGGAATACGCGCGGTAGAACCATTCGTCCGCATTGAAATAGGCCCGGAAATCGCGATAGCTCCCGACCTGCACCAGCACAAACACCGCAAGCACCAGCAGCGCCCCGCCCGTGAGCAGGAGCTTCCGCGCCTCATAGGCCAGCAGCACCGTGTGCCGCAGGCGCGGCAGCGGCAGGCCCCGGCGCTGGCGCACCGGCTGGACCGCCTGCGTGCGGCAGAACACCACCGCGCCGCCGAGGCAGCCGCCCACCGTCAGCAGCAGGAGCATGGCGGGAAGCAGCGCCGTCTGCCGGAGCGGCAGGCCGAAGAAATTCAGATAAATGCAGCCGCGCCAGCTCTCCTCAACCTCGGCCGCACGGCTGAGGCTGAGCAGCCGGGGCCAAAGTGAGCCGCGGCTGCCGAGCAGCAGGGCAAGCCCCGCGCCGCCGCCCGCAAGCAGGAACGCGGCCCACGCGCGGCCTGTCGTGGTGCACAGCAGGAAGAACAGCGCCCCCACGGCCCAGCCCCATAGGAGCTTTTCGCCCACGAAGCACAAAAGCCAGCCAAACACCGTCAGCGGGACCGGGCAGCTCTGCATGCTGGGGATCGTCTGGATGGGGCGCGCCGGGTCGCCCAGCCCGAGGACGGCGGCAGAAACGGCCAGATTCGCGCCATAGAGCAGCACGACGCCTGCAAGCACCGTTGCCAGCATGGCGGCAGCCTTGCGCCAGTAGAGCGCGCCGTGGCCGCGCCGCGTCGGGCGCAGCAGCACCATCAGGCCCGCGCTTCGTTCGCCCGTCAGCAGGACCAGCCCTGAGACCGCCGCAAACAGCAGAAGCAGCAGGTCCGTCAGCCGCCAGTCCAGCAGCACCTCCACGCCGTCCGGGAAGGACGGCTCCAGCCGCACGCCGAGCAGGGCGCTGTAGGCCGCAAGGCCCTTTTCCAGCGTGCGCTCGGCAAAGGGATCGGCGGAAAACAGGCCAAGGCGCAGCTTGGCCTCGGTCTCAGCGCAGAGGCCGCGGAGGTATTCGGGGTAATTTTTCGTCGTCTCGACCTCGTCGCGAACCGTGCTCAGCAGGGCGTAGCGCCGGAGGTCCTCGTCCGGCACCTGCATGATATCGACGTCCTCGCCGTAGATTCCGTTGAGCAGGGCGTCATACTCCTGCTCCAGCGTGTCCAGATGGGCATACTCCGCCCGGATGTCCGCGCGGGTGAAGCCGCCGAGGTCCTTGGTACAGCGGCGGTAGAACAGTGCCGCATTCACCGCGACCGCCAGCGCGAGCAGGAGCATCACATAGCGGTTGCCCAGAATTTTCCGCAGCTCATAGCTCATAGCGCGTCCTCCGCGCCGAAGTAGTGCAGATACACATCCTCCAGCTCCGGCGCAAGCGGCCTGCAGGCAAAGGGCGGCTGCTTTTCCGCCAGCAGGCGCACGCGGATATGCCCCGCGTCGACGCGGGCGATGCCACAGACCGTCCCGGCGGCCTGCGCGGCGGGCAGCTCGGACTCGGCAAGCTCCGCCTCCCAGACCTGCCCGGCCAGCTCGTGCGTCAGCTCGGCCGGAGAGGCCTTGCGCAGCAGCCGCCCCTCGGACAGAAGCAGCAGCTCGCTTGCCACATACTCCACGTCCGGCACGACGTGCGTCGAAACGATCACGATCTTCTGCAGGGCGATCTCCGCGATGAGATTGCGCACCGCGATGCGCTGCCGCGGGTCCAGTCCGGCCGTCGGCTCATCGAGGATGAGAATGTCCGGCTCGTCCAGAATGGCCTGCGCCAGCAGCAGGCGCTGCTTCATGCCGCCGGAGAGGCTGCGGATCGTCTTGCCGCGCACGTCGGACAGGCCGACCGCGCCGAGCGCCCAGTCGATGCGCTCCAGCGCCCGTGCGCGCGGCATGCGGCGCAGCGAGGCCATGTACAGCAGGAAGCGCTCCGCCGTAAAGCCCGGATAGAGCGTCTGCTGCTGGGGCATGTAGCCCACGCGGCCGCGGAAGGCCGCGCCGAGCGAGCGGATCTCCGCGCCGTTGAAGCGGATCTCCCCCGCCGTCTGGCGCAGGTTCCCGGTCAGGATATTCATGAGCGTACTCTTGCCCGCTCCGTTCGGCCCGAGCAGGCCGTAGATGCCGCCCGTCAGCTCGGCCGAAAAGCCGATCAGCGCCTGTTTTTTCCCGTAATTTTTGCTCAGGGCATCAAATGTCAGTTCCATCATCCATCTCCCCCGCCGTCTCAGCGAAACGCTCCGTCATAATTGCTTCGGTAAAAATCCTCCTTACTGATGTAGCACTCTTCGACATTGCCGGATGGCTCTGTCAGCAAGCCCTTGAAATAACCATCGCACTCATACTCCGTGGAAAATACCATTACATTTCCGCTGCGGGTGTCCAGTTCGGTCACGACCTCATCTGTAATATCGATTGCCCAAACCCGGCAGACATCCTCCGTTCCGCAGATGGCGATCACATGCCCGTCCAGAATCATATAATTGTAGAAATCCCAGTTCTGCTCATAGGTAAAGAGTTTTTTCGCCGCCTGCTTCTCCAGATCATAGACATACAGACTGCGGTCGACCTGATACACAGCGTACTGGCCCCAGCTTCGATGCGGGTCGACTGTCCGGACAAAGTTCTCCGAAGCATCCACAAGCACGGTCTCCTCGCCCGTTTTGAGATTACGGATCAAAAAACGAAACCGGACAAACTGCCGGTCATACTCATCCCATGCTGTTCCCTCCGGCTGCTGCGCAAGCCAGTCTTCAAATTCCGGCGCGTCTTCCGCCATCTCCAGCATGCGGAAGGCCGCGATATCCTCCCAGACGCTGTAGAGATCGTAGCCATCGTCGTTTTCAAGGATCGTCGATACCTCTCCCGTCTGCAGGTCGACGGAGACAAGGCTGCTCTCCTGCGCGGCAGTTGTCAGCTGTCCGTCCTCTGTCAGTGCATAGGTCTCTCTGTTCGCGGTAACATATGCCTTCCCAAAGGAAACATATCGCAGCACACACCGGCATGCCTCATCCTCGTTTTCCGGTTTCCAACTGGCGAGAATTTGAAGCGGGCCGCCGGACAGCGGACGCGTGACGAGCGCCGAGGCTGTCTCGTCGTCCGTATAAACCATGGCATAGTAGTTCTCCCGATATTCCACAAGGGATTCCACGTCGCCGAAGCAGGCATTACAAGTGAGGTCGTTATGTCGGCAGCCGCTCTGGTAGCACGGGATATAGGTCGTTCTGGTCACGGGGTCATAGGCCTGAATATAGGACCGGAAGAACGTATCCCACTGCCAGAACCCGCCGGTCGAAGCGGAGGCGGCCATGTACGCAAACGCCCGAACATTCTCCTCCGGAACCGGATAAGTCGTAACAGGAATCTTCGAGTCTGTAACGATCGCACCCGAGGTCTCACCGCCCTGCTCCGTAGCCTCGTTCACAGGAGCGGCATAGCAGCCGCTCAGGATCGCTATCACGGCAGCTGCTGCAAGCAGCAGGCTCAGCATTCTTCGACTGGTCAACATGGCCACCTCCTCAGTTACCTGTTTCTATCAGCTTGCCGAATGAAAACCCAAAGTCGAAGTCAAAAGTGTAGTACCATTGACATATACACTTCCACCAATATAATTTACGCCAGTAGCGTGATCCGTCGATGTGCTATATACCACACCGTAAGAATATGTATTGGTTCCAGCCTGAATTTTCTGTGCAATCGTGTACGATCTCGCACCACCCACTATGGTCTGATATCCGTTACGGTATGTTTTGAACTCCACAGTCAATGTTCTATGGTCAATTTGTGTCTCTGCGAGCGTCTCGCATTTGCTCTTGGCCACATACGAATTATCGAACTGTAAATAAAGCGTAGCTGTATATGGCAAGCCATTAAAGGTAAACTGCTTCTGGTCATACCCCGAACCGGGAGTACCATACGGCTCAACACCTGCATCAGCTGCAAACGCCGGGATAGAAAGCATGGTCAGCAGGCAGAGAAGCGCCAGAATAAGTGCAAATAATTTTTTCATGCTATATGCCTCCTTAATATATAGAGTGGATGTGGTTATCAAATTACGAACACCGTCTGAACATGGGAGTCAACAGCGAACTATCTCTTCTCTGCCGCTCCCGCCTCTATTCGACCATTGGAATCACCGTTGCCTTTCGTACAGAATTCCCACTGCAGAGGTCTCCGCAGAATTTTCAGTTCTTGATACATTTTGTAGCCTGAGTATATCACTTCTGAATTTCCAACGCAAGAGGTTTTAGCGCAATTTTTCATAAATTTTTGTAGATTTTGTTGGAAATGTTTTCAGTTTTATCTCTATTCTTGTATAGTTTAACGAATATTCATTGTGCTCTATCAGCGGAACGCCGCGTCATAATTGCTTCGGTAATAGTCCTCCTTGCTGATGTAATACTGATCAGCGTTATTCGAAGCATGCAGAAGACCGACGAAGTAGCCGTTGCACTCATAATGTGCAGAAAATGCCACCACATTTTCGCCGTAGGTGTCCAGCTCAACGACAGACCCATCCATAATATCGATTGCCCATGCGCGGCAGGTATCTTCCGTTCCGCAGATGGCGGACACATGACCATCCATGATTGAATAATTGTATTGCTCCCAATCCTGGTCATAAGTAAAAACCTCTTTTGCAGTCTGCCTTTCCATATCGTAGACGTATATGCTGCGGTCGACCTGATACACGGTATACTGCCCCCAGCTGACATGTGGGTCCGCCGTCCATATGAAATTTTCCGTCACATCCACGATCGTTTTCTCTTCGCCTGTTCTGAGATTTTTGGAATACAGGCGGAAGTTGTAATCCTCCGATCCGTCCCGCTTCACCGGCGTTCCATCCGGCCGGTCCGCATACCAGTCCTGAAAAACAGCGACATCGCCCCAGACACCGTGCATATATGGGAGATATCCGTCCTCGTCGGCCATATACTCCACGAGCTCGCCTGTTTCCAGATCAAGGCTGCACTTACTGTATTCCTCCTTGACTGACTCCGTCTGCCCGTCCTTCATCGCATAGGTTTCTTTTGACACCGTGAGGTAAGCCTTTCCGAACGAAAGGCCATAGAAGCCGCACCGGCATTCTTCGTTCTCATTTTCCGGTTCCCAGCTTGCGAGGATCTGAAGCGGCCCGCCAGAGACCGGCCGCGTGACAAACGCCGAAGCGGTATCGTCGTTGTAATAGATCATGGCATAGAAATTGCCCCGATACTCTGCCAGCGAGGAAATTTCTCCGAAATAAGCCGAACAGGATGCATCATTATGTTTACAGCCTGCCTGATAGCAGGGATAATAGGTCGTTCTCGTCACCGGATCGTAGGCTTGAATTG
>ENA-OWPN01000166-OWPN01000166.1-human-gut-metagenome-genome-assembly--contig:-NODE-166-length-117995-cov-6.929481_pt1 | contig 117995 bp, 93 predicted proteins | sample MGYA00248266_ERZ651850 | MGnify/ENA primary metagenome ERZ651850 (study PRJEB26924, sample SAMEA4378296) | human gut metagenome | biome: human gut; feature: human-associated habitat; material: faeces... | reverse complement strand
GATGAAATATTTTTTAATAAAGATTTGAATTAAAGTGTAAAGGAGGAGATAGTTAACTTAAATGTTAACGGTAAACGGTGCAGGTTAGTTTAACTACATTTATATCCAAAATTGTTTGTTTTTCAAATTACATGTATTTTTTTGAGTTTACATAGGGAAAGATTTATGGTATACCATTTAACACTTATATTGACAAGAAAGAGGTGAAAGCAATGTTAACTGTTTTTAGAATTTTGTTTGGTAAAAATGCAAAAGTTGGTAATCGTTCGGCATACAAAGGGAGTAGTCTGTCCTTTTTTAAGCCATATAACCATACAAAAACAGTTATCGGAGCTTTTCCTCTACGGCAAACAAACCAGAGTTATATGGAAGGATGAGAAAACATGCAACAAAAAAATAAGTATATAAGAATTCAAGAGTTCTTGAAGCAGAATAAATTTCCTAATTATAGAATGAAACAAATTACAAATGCTATATTCCCAGGGAGAATAAATAATTTCAACGAAATAACGGTTCTTCCTAAATCACTAAGAGATATGTTAATTGAGGAGTTTGGAGAATCGATTTTAAATATTGTTCCTTTAAAAGCACAACAATCTACACAAGTTTCAAAAGTCTTATTTGGAATTTCAGGAGACGAAAAAATAGAAACGGTAAATATGAAATATAAAGCTGGTTGGGAGTCATTTTGTATATCATCGCAGTGCGGTTGTAATTTTGGTTGTAAATTTTGTGCAACTGGAGATATAGGTTTAAAACGTAACTTAACTTCAGATGAAATTACTGACCAGATTTTGTACTTTCACTTACAAGGGCATTCAATTGACAGTATTTCTTTTATGGGAATGGGAGAAGCATTAGCGAATGTACAAGTTTTTGATGCTTTAAATGTACTTACAGATCCTGCGTTGTTTGCTTTAAGTCCGCGTAGGTTATCTATATCCACTATAGGAATTATTCCAAACATTAAAAAATTGACTCAAAACTATCCGCAGGTCAACCTGACATTTTCATTACATTCTCCTTTTAATGAACAGCGAAGTGAGTTAATGCCAATTAATGAACGCTACCCATTATCAGATGTGATGGATACATTAGATGAGCATATACGAGTAACCTCAAAAAAAGTTTATATTGCTTATATTATGTTGCACGGAGTTAATGATTCTATTGAACATGCGAAAGAAGTCGTAAACCTTTTAAGAGGTAGATATAGGAGTGGGAACTTGTATCATGTGAACATCATTAGATATAACCCGACTGTTAGTTCACGGATGCGGTTTGAAGAAGCAAATGAGAAATGTCTTGTCAACTTTTATAAAGAATTAAAGTCAGCAGGAATTAAAGTTACCATTAGAAGTCAATTTGGCATTGATATAGACGCTGCTTGCGGTCAATTGTATGGAAACTATCAAAAAACCAATAGCCAGTAACTTGAGGTGAGAGTGATGTTTAGAACGTGGGAAGTACCCTAATAATTTATTTAGTAACGATAAATAAACTTATTAGGATATTTATGATAAAAGGAATCTTAGAAAGAAAAATAGGCATCACTCAAGTGGAGCTAAAAAGTCGTTTGTAAAAATTGAAACTGCAATTAAATTATTGAATGTGAAAAATGGTGATGATTAGTGTTAAACAAAAAAATAATTTCAGTCAAAGTATCAGTAGAGATCATGTAGTCATTACGGATTTTTGGACGTTGACTGACAATAATGAAATTCAACTACCGTCCAACATGGAAATTATATGCAATAATTATTTGAAGAGTTTGAAATTGATGTATCAGAAGATTACTCTAAACAGTAGTTGGAAAAATTTGTCATGCGAGAATTGCGGATGCAGTGAATTATTGATAATCAGGTGGAAGACAGTAGTGTATCCAATGAAGAGATGAACACGAATACCAAAAATCACTTAAAATAAGGTGGATATGCAAAAGGAATACAATCGTGTTATCCTTGATATGAAAAGCAAGAAAAGAAATGGGAAACATTTGTTCTCAATTTAAAAAGGCAACGTCAATTGAAATATTTATAATTTCGCTTATCTAAAAGGCCTTAGAGCATATTTTAATGAACAAAATTGAAAGGACTGAACCTATAATAATGATTCACTAATCCATAAACTATTTTGTATTTATACTTTACAGCCATTTTAAGAAGTTTTGGCAATACTATGTTTCAAGCAGTTGCAATGCTTGTGTCTACTTTATTGAATGCTATTTTAGATCCTATTTTCATTAACATAATTGGATTTCACGGAGCGGCAATCGCAACCTTAATATCACAGATTATTTGTTTGGCGTTTATGTGCATTTATATTTATCGTAAAAAATTATTTAACCTTTCACTATCTGATTTTGATACAAAAGAGATTATGCCGTTTGTAAAAAATGCTGTGCCGTCTGTCATTCAACAAAGTATTCCTGCTATTAGTACAACATTTTTAACTGCTATTGTTAGTACTTATAGTATTTCTGCTATTGCTGGCTACGGAGTTGCTGGAAAATTAGAAATGATATTATTTTATCCTGCTATGGCTCTTAATATGGTGTTGACTTCAATCGTAGGGCAATGTATTGGAGCACAACGTATCGACAGAGCAAAGAATTATCTGAAATTGGCGTTAAAATATGGTATTGTTGTTTCAAGTGTATTATCAGCAGTTGTTATTTTCTTCTCTAAACAGTTGGCAAAATTGTTTGTTTCCAACGTAGCTGTAACAAATGTTGTCAGCCATTATTTTTTAATTGTTAGTATCGGTTATGTTCTTTACACTATTACTAGTTGCTACTTAGGTACTTTAAATGGTATAGGAAAACCAACAAAAAGTATGATACTAATGATATTCTACTATATTATTATTCGTATTCCTTTTGCCTATCTATTATCTTGGCTGGCAGAAAATTTAAATGGTGTTTGGATAGCGATTTTAATCAGTCACATAGTCGCCTGCATTATAACTATTTTAACAAGTAATCAAATTATTAAGCGGTTATATGGAAAACTTTATGATAGGACTAAAAAAGCAAGATATAAAAGCATTGAAAGTAACTGCTGTGGAAAGTTTTAGGAATAATCTTATACGATTATGCACTACCTAACAGCATTTTATCAACAACTAAATATTTTACAATATTAAAAGTTCGTACAGACGGTATATTTTGTACGGACTTTTTTCTTGTTCTTCTTTTTGTATTTTCCAAAGATATAGACGGTATCTCCGTTTATATATTTCAGCGTATGCGGAAAGGAGGTGAGATTATGAACCCATCTTCTTTCGAGCATATCGTTAGAATACAGTTTAATGCTTTGATGATGACTGTTATTAAATGCACAGTAAAAAACAGAAACAGACAGTTTGCAAGACGTTCTAAGCGTGAAGTTTTATTCTGTGAATTATCAGATACGAAAAATGTTGAATGTGTAACTAAGGATAACTATTCTTGTGATTACATTTCGTTTGAAGTCTTGAATTTTACAATTCAAATATCAAATGAGAAACTTGCTGTTGCTTTATATAAGTTATCGAATAAAGAGCGTGATGTAATTCTATTACGCTATTTTCAAAGTATGAGCGACCAAGAAATAGCCGAATTATATCATGTATCACGTTCTGCTATTTATCGCAGAAGAAGTAACGGATTGAAGAAACTAAAAACAGTATTGAAAGAAAGGAATTGAACCAATGAAAAAAGAATATGGCTACCCTACATTAAAAGTAATATGTCAAGCGTCTGCTGGAAATGAAACTGCCATAAGAGAGATTTTGAAGTTTTATGACGCTTATATATGTAAATTATGCTTGCGTCCGTTTTACCACTCTGAAAGTGGTAAAATCATTATGCAGGTTGATGAAGAATTAAAAGGTCAAATCCATACAGAAATGATGAAAGCAATCTTGAAATTTGAAATCAGAGTAAAATAATCATACTACATGAATGAAAAACGGGAGATACACAGATATTTGTGCTATCTCCCATGTTGTTTTTGTGTCATATCAAGGCTCATTCAATCGTGGTAAATTCGTGGTAAAATGAATAGTTTTCTATACTTCAAAATGTTTGAAAGTATAGTGTTTATGCGGATAATCAAAAATCAGATATAAAATTTCTAAGAACATATCGGTAATTTTTGGATTTTACTAAATTATATAATTGTTTTCTAAATTCTTGTAGATTTTCACTCTTTGGTGGAATATAATGTATCTCTCCACCCAAACTTTCTATCTCGTCATCGTAAAACCCCTTACGTGGAATATTGACGCAAAAGTCCATTTGATATTTTAATTTGTCAAGTTCCCGGTAAATTTTCATTAAAAAGGTCTCCGCTCCACCAGCATCCATAATACTTACCAAACACAATAATCGCTTCATTGCCTTTTTCTCCTAATTTAAAGATTCATTAAGTTTTTGTATAAATTCCTCTTCTGTATATTTACTGTACTCTTTTAGACAAAACTTTTTCATCTTTATTACTCTTTCCGGAGCATCAATCACATTACATAAAACTTTTTTAAATTCCTCATTATTTCCAAATTCATAACAAAATCCAGTAATATTATCCATAACAACATCGGCATAGCTTTTCCACTTTGATACAATGACCGGTACTCCTGCCGCGTATGCATCAATTATTGTACCTGGAACACCTTCCGTGTAAAAATGGGTCGGAAACAATAGCAAAAAATACTTTTTTACTATATGGGTACTTTCATCAGCTTTCGCTATTCCTTTATATGATATATAAGAAGGAAACTGGCTTACTAATTTTTCAAAAGTACTTTTATAATTCAAGTCTACAGGACCGTATATATCGAGCATGTATACAATTCTCTTCTTATCCTTATTTATTTCTATAATGGTGTTAATGGCATCCTCTATTCCTTTTCCCTCCAGAACTCTCGAAAAGAAACAGACAGGATATGGCTCCTCCCATATGTAATTCAATTCTTCATCAGGAATTGAATTAAGTTTTTTATAGTTTTTTAATACTACTACGTTAGCAAAGCCCATATTTTCCAAATTTATCTTCATATTTTCTGTTTCTACAAAAATTTTATCAAACTTCTTTAGCATTTCTTTTAACGCAGTATTTTGTTGTAATATATCAACTATCCAACCTCCAATTACATCATAGTATATTTTTTTATGACTAAATTTTTTCATAAATATCAGAATTCTGGAAATATAAAATACACCATTATGAGCTGGAAGCATGAATACTCTATCACATGTCACAAATACTTTTAAAAGTGATAAAATCATGGAAAACAAATTTTTTTTCCATTCATATGTTTCAACACATACAACTTGCTCGTTTCCATAGTATTTTTCTAATGTAGCTTTTAAACTTCGAGTCTTTACTGGTTGTCCTCCCATGTCCATCGTTTTAAAACCAAAAGCACCAATAATACCTATTTTTTTCATTATATTCTTTCTCTTCCTTGACACATGTAAATCCTTCTTATGTATGTATCTTTCTAATTCTTATATTTTTATATGTTATAAGTGTTTTACTTGTATTTTCTCTAGTGTCATACCATACGTCAGGTACTATTATAATGCTGTCCATTTTTACTCCTAAGAAAGCTCCCCACCAAGAAAAGGAACTATTTGAAAGCACAAAATCATCACATTTTGACATCAGCGAAAGTTGTTCAGGCGCAGATAAACCTTCAATATATTTTGTAATCACGTCTTTTTGTGTAATACCACACATTTGTTTTGCCACCCTAATATCATCTGAAAATATTAAAATATTAATATTTTGTTTCATGTATTTTTCAGTAATAATTTCATTAATTGCACTATTAAAATAACCTGATGAACATATCGGCCAGCCTTGAGAGAGATAATCCTTTCCGCAACGAATGCTAACAGCTAAATATTTCTGAGATGCGTCTATACTGTACTTATTTACAATTGGGAGTTTTAAATGACTAAGTAATGTATTTTTCGCCTCAAAAGCCATTATTGCATCTTGAAAATACCCGTAAATATATACATCTTTCTTATTCGATATGCAATATCCTTGTGCGCTGCGTTTCGAATAGTAACATCCATTTTTTGACAAACTTTTACTCATTTTTTTTTGTGAAGGAATAAATTTTTGCAAAAGATGGTATGCTTTTCTAGTAATTTCATACTTTACCGAATAATCTATGTCTTTGTCATAAAAGCGAATAGTTCCATCTTCTAACATATTCAGAAGTTCAAAATTTCGGACTTTGTATTTTTCATATTCCCTTATATCCAAAACCATTTCCACGTGTTTATGTTGTTCAGTTGCAATCTTATATGCGAAAGCAATAATAAATAACTGATTGCCCAATCCTCCACGCATTCGTACTATAATTTTATCCATAACCATTCTCCATATAAACGGTAAAGTACTCATTTACTTATATTCTTTTCACGTATCTCTTTTTTTTATATAATCCAAATACTATATTTCTTAATGTATTTATCACACTTTGTATTATTCCCATCTTTTCCACTTCATGAAATAACTTAAAATGCCACCTTATTAATTCTTTATAACTATTAGCGCTAATCGAGCCACTTCTCCCCCTTCTGTATTCAGATAAACTTTCATCTAGTAAATAGCAATCTGCTCTTCTACAAATTTTCAACCACATTGCATAATCATTATTTTTCTTTATATCATCTATTTGAATTAAACCTATAAATCTGGCATCATACATCACAGTCAGACACCCTGGCCAACAATAATTAAACATACCTGTTTTTGTTATCTTCATTGGCCCAGTGACCATTACTCCGTTTTGTTTACTGTTTTGATTTATTTCATAATAATTTGTATACGAAAAATAGTATCCATTTTTTGTCATGAACCTTATTTGTTTTTCTAATTTTTGAGGCAACCATAAATCATCGCTGTCAAGAAATGCAATCCACCTTCCTCTTGCCTCTTTTAATGCTTTATTCCTTGAAACAGCAGCTCCGTAATTTTTAGGATTTTTAAAAAATCTAATCTTAGAATTTTCTAAATACTCTTTATCAAGAATCTCATATGTATTGTCTGTAGAACAATCGTCCACAATTATAAGTTCCCACTCTGTATAGGTCTGATTTATGACACTCTTTATAGCTTTAGATATATATTGGGCAGTGTTATAAGATGGCATTATTATTGACACCAAATCTTGCATCTTTCTATCCTCACAAATTTTTGCTTTTGACTTTTACCAACTCTTCCAACCAGACTTTATTTCCTCTATTTGTCTATTCAAAATTTCTTTTTAAGTATTTTTTCAGCAATAGCATGACCCTCATTATACTCCTCTACTCCAATTTTACTTTCTCTCAACAGGTAATCTCCTAAATCCTCCGCTGTAGCCATACCATCCTCAGAAATATCATCTTGTTTCACAAAAGCCTTCATTATGGTTTGAAAAATTATCTTTACATCTACAAAAAAAGTAATTTTCTTGATATACTTTAAATCATAATCCAACTTTTCCTCCCATTTAATTGCATTACGACCATTCACCTGTGCCAAACCACTAAGCCCAGGCCTTACTGAATGTCTCATTCTTTGTTCCTTTGACATAAAAACCATATCCCGAACTAATTGTGGACGAGGTCCGCACAGTGACATCTCACCTTTAAGTATATTAAATAACTCTGGTAACTCGTCCAAACTCGTTTTTCTTAATATTTTTCCAAACTTCGTCATGCGTAATTCATCTGGTAGCAAAGCACCCCCTTCATCCTTTTTATCAGTCATAGTCCTAAATTTATATATAATAAATATATCTTCGTTCAAACCTGGTCTTTTCTGTTTAAAAATAACTGGTGCCCCTAACTTGAATCGTACCATAGTTGCTAACACTATTAATACTGGTGCCAAAAAAACTACTGCCATCAATGATAGAACAAAATCCAAAGGTCGCTTTATGTATTTTTCATAAGGCCCCATTCGGCGAAGGACAGTTGGCTTTTGTTTTTCAATATTTTGTTTCAATATTCTAACCTCGTCATTTTTTATCGCCTTTATTCAAAGCAACTTCTAATTATTCTAATCACGATATCCTGCTGCTTAGATGTCATTTTAATATCGCTTGGTATGCATAATCCCCTATGAAAGATATCCATCCCAACATCAAGAGGTTTCCCGTCTGTTCCAACAGTCCTCCTTTGAATATATGCATTTGTGGTTCCTCTGCCGTTTCCTTCTCGAGTTACAAATTCATTCATTCTGTAAATAGGCTGCATATGCATCGGCTTCCATATTGGACGCCCCTCTACATTGTACTTAGCCAATGTTTCAAGAATCTCAGTTGGGCAACTTTTTCCCGGTTCACTAACATACAACGTTTCATAATCATCTCTAATCTGCTTACACATTGCTTCCGGATTAATAATTATGCAGGATAACCAAAAATTAGGTTCTGTCTTTTTTATATCATATGGATTCATCTGAACAGGTAAGTCCTTGAATCCCTCTTTATATCTTTCATAAATTGCTCTCTTTCTAGCAATATGTTCTTCCAAATATGGAAATTGCCCTCTAACGATACCAGCAATTACATTACTCATTCTGTAATTGTATCCGACTTCTTCGTGCTGATACCACGGTGCGTTTTCTCTGGCCTGAGTAGACCACTTATTCACCTTCTGTGCAGCTTCTTTATCATCAGTAAGTAGCATTCCTCCTGCCGAACCTGTGATAATCTTATTTCCGTTATATGAAATTGCATTAAATTTGCCAAACGTTCCCGTTTCTTTACCTCCATATGTTGCTCCCAGAGATTCTGCCGCATCTTCTATAATCACTGCTCCATGCCTATCACAAATATCTTTAATTTCATCAACCTTCGCAGGTGTACCATATAGATGAGCAAATACTACCAACTTTACATCTGGATATATCATAAAAGCCTTTTCTAAGGCTACCGGATTCATATTCCATGTATCGTATTCTGCATCAATGAATATTGGGACACCGCCCTCATATACAACTGGATTAATAGTTGCTGCAAACGTCATGTCTGAACAAAATACTTTATCTCCCGGCTTTACTCCTGCGAGTTTCACCGCCATATGCAAGGCTGCTGTTCCCGTTGATAAAGCCACTGCATATTTACACCCGATTTTATCACATGCAAGACGCTCAATCTCATTTATGTTATTACCAACCGTTGAAAGCCAATTTGTGTCAAATGCCTCTAACATATACTTTTTCATTTCTTCATGCTTGGTTGGGCTAGATAAATAAATTCGTTTCTCAAATATATTAAATTCGCTTGCCATTTTTCCCTCTTCGTATCTTTTAGACAGTTTCCTGCCTAATATAGATTATATATATGAAATCACAACACTGTACCTGCAACTTATATAAACCATTAAGATGTAAGCTCTAGTTAAAACCTCATTTCAACACATGATAAAAATCTCATAACAGGATTCAACCCAAATCTCACAAAATTTCTGTAATCATAGTTTTTAAGTTACTCTCATTATCTCTCAGGCCAATTGCTAACATTTTTCATGATTTTAATTAATCCCGTCTAAACAAATCCCTTGTATAGACCTTTTCTGCTACATCATCCAAGCAACTTTCATACCGGTTAGCTATAATACAATGGCTCCTCCTTTTAAACACTTCCAAATCATTTATAATTTCACTTTCAAAAAAGGTCTTATTATTTTCCAGATTCGGCTCGAAAATGATTACTGTAACACCTTTTGCCTTAATCCGTTTTATAACACCTTGGATAGAACTCTGACGGAAATTATCACTATTGCTCTTCATTGTTAAACGATATACCCCAACAACAACTTTGCTTGTGCTGTTTCTATCCCAAGATTCTCTATTACTGCATAATTCTGCAATCTCAAGAACACGGTCTGCAATAAATTTTTTTCTTGTTTTATTACTATCAACAATTGCTGATATCATATTTTGCGGGACATCCGCATAATTTGCTAATAACTGTTTGGTATCCTTTGGTAAACAATATCCTCCATATCCAAAAGACGGATTATTGTAATGTGTACCAATACGTGGGTCAAGACATACACCTTCAATAATCATCTTCGTATCAAGTCCTTTCATTTCAGCGTATGTATCCAATTCATTAAAATAGCTTACTCTAAGTGCAAGATATGTATTAGCAAACAGTTTCACAGCTTCTGCTTCCGTGAATCCCATATATAAAGTATCAATATTCTCTTTAATTGCCCCTTCCTGAAGTAAACTCACAAATACCTCGGATACCTCTCTACTTTTATCATCACAACCAATAATGATTCGACTGGGATAGAGATTATCATACAATGCTCTTGACTCCCTTAAAAACTCTGGGCTGAATAGGATTCTATCTGTATTAAATTTCTTTCTTATATTTTCAGTGTATCCAACAGGAATGGTGGATTTTATAATCATCATTGCATTTGTATTTACCTTCAGAACAAGCTTAATCACTGCTTCTACTGCAGATGTATCAAAAAAATTCTTTTCACTGTCATAATTTGTTGGGGTAGCAATAATCACAAAATCTGCGGACTTATATGCAGTTTTACCATCCAGTGTGGCTATCAAATCCAGCTCTTTTTCTTTCAAAAACCTTTCTATATACTCATCCCGAATTGGGCTGATTTTATGATTAATTTTCTCAACTTTCTCTGGAATTATATCTACTGCAACCACTTTATTATGTTGTGCAAGTAATGTAGCGATGGAAAGTCCCACATACCCCGTTCCAGCTACAGCAATATTTCTTTTCATTTTTAATGTTTCCTTTCTACAGCGTATTTAAAAATAAAATAATTCGTGGTTTGAACCTGCAGTTCTTTGTAGATTTTTGCAATATCTAATACGATACCGTAGCCTCCGGCACTTCCAACTCCGCAATCTCATCCGACCCATAAACCCGGATACTCCCGCCGGTCCCAGTCTCCCATTTCTGTCCGTTTCCGTCAGTTACCTTTGTATTCTTCATCACCTTCCCTGATGCGTTCACCAGGTATTTTCCTTCTCCCGGAATATCAAATACCTCATAGCGGGCAGCCTTGTCAGCGGTTTGCAGCTTTCCCTTATAATAGGCATATCCATCCTTGATTCCGGTGATGCCCCTGCCCTTGATATCGAAGTAATACTGTGAGCGAGAGGCGCTGACGCCGTCATCCACCATGGCTTTCCCCACCGTGCATTTTCTGTTCCCGTCCTCTGAACCGCAGTAATAAAACTCGCCCTTTACCTCAACCAGGCCGTACTGGGCTGCCCCGTACATGTCAAAGATATAGTATCCGTCACCAATCTTTTTCACCTCATAGCTGTCCTCGCCCCCGCATACCGGCCGGCCTGTATTATCAAAGTAATACCACTCCTTCTGCCCTGAACCGCTGGCATCCGGAGGGCCCTCTAACTTCTGCCAGGCACTTTCCACCTTTTCCCCGGAAATGTACTTCTTGTCTTTCTCTGTCTCCGGCTGGTAGAAATAGCGGTATCCCTTGATTTCAGGCACTGTGCTGTTCATTTTCACCCAGCCCGGATACATGATGCCGTAGCTGTCAAAGCAATAGGTGACGCCGTTCACATCCTTCTCCTGCTTACCTCCGCCGGAGCGTTTTTTCTTTCCTGATGATGTACTGAAATAAAAGTAAGCATACTGGCCATGTTCCTGAACATAGTCCGCCACATCAGTATTGTCCATCCAGCTTTCCGGAATCTCCAGCCACTGCCATCCCATGGCCCTGGCGCCGTCCTCTCCGCAATAATAATAGGAGCTTTCCTTGTCATCATCTTCCGGTGTCTCTGTAAGCCAGCCCGTACGCATGACGCCGGAGGTATTAAAGCAGTAAAATTTTCCGTCAATCTTATGCCATTTATCCACGATAATTTTTCCATCGTTCTCCGCATAGTACCAGTAATTATAATCCGCATTCCTGGAATCCAGGCCGCTGATGACAAACCATTCTTTTTTCTTCATGGCGCCGTCATCTCCCATATAACGCTTATCGCCATTATTATCCGTTATCCAGCGTTTCCGGTAATTCAGTCCGTTTGCGTCAAAATAATAGGTCCTTTCCCCTGTCTCCTTATCCCCGATTGTCTTATACCCACCCTTAAGCACGGCCCCGGATTCCCCGGCGTAATACCAGCTCTCCGTCACTGCTTTCGTAGCACTGTTAACATTTTCAATCTTGAACCAGCCGTCATCCTGGAGGACTCCAACTTCATCCAGGTAATACCTCTCCCCCTTGGTACTGTCCGTATACCAGCGTTTCCTGTAATTCAGGCCATTCGGGTCAAAATAATACCAGTTTCCATCAATACTTCCCCATCCTCCCCGCCATAGGGAACCGTTTGAATCACCATAGTACCAGTTGGTATATTCCTGGCCGCTGGAATTTGTACCAGTGATGGAAAACCAGCCCCGTTTCAGGTCTCCCATATCATCTACGTAGTAACGGTTATCCCCAATCGTAACCCAGCGTTTTCTGGGGGAGGTTCCATTTTTGTCAAAGTAATAGGTAATGCCGTCCAGCTCATGCCAGCCATCCGTCAAAAGCGAACCATCCTGTTGGGCGTAATACCAGTTAACATATGGGTTCCCTTTACTGTCCGCATTTTCCACGGAAAACCAGCCTTGCCCCGGTCTGGCTCCCTGCTCATCCACGTAATATCTCTTATCTTCTACCGTAAAAAAAGCCTTTCTGGGTGAATTTCCTCCCGGGTAGAAGTAATAATGCTTTCCGTCCAGCTCATACCAGCCATTGAGCAGGATTTTCCCGTCGTCTCCTGCATAATACCAGGCCGTGGATGGTTTTCCCGAAGGCAGATTTGGTTTGGATGTGACGCTGAACCATTCATTTTCATAGCGGGAACCATCTTCCTTTATGCGGTAACGGGCTCCGTCTTTATTCACCCAGTTGTCGGTAACCAAAAGGCCGTTCCCTCCCAGATATCGCAGGGTACCATCCGTCCATGCCGCCCACTGGTTTGCCGCCTTCTTATCATGCTCCATATAGAACCACTGCTGTTCTAAATTCTGCTGCCATCCATCTGCTCCGTATACTGGCACGGCTGATATGACAAGGGCCGCCGATGCGCATGTAACAATCTGTATCAAAGTCTTCATTTTCATCCAGTTCATTCCTCACTGTAAGCTTTTCTTCAGGTCTTACCGTTACTTCTGGCATAAATTGTATCCAGATATGGTATGGTATCAGACGCCCACGGGTATTCCGTCATATAGTTTCCTGTGTAGACAGCCAGATAGGCTTCATTTCCCTTCATAAACTCATATAAATCGCATTCAAACCATTCTGTGTTAACAGAAAACACACCTCTTTTATGAATCAGCATGTCCTCACAGCCATATTCCTCAAGGGTCCTGTGCAGCCGGTGGTAAATAACCCTTATATTCCTCTTGGCCGCGCTCTCCTGCAGGTTCTCATACAAAATATGTACCACCTGTGCCAATGACACGCTTCCACCCCTTTGACTGACAAGGATGGCCAGCAGCTCCTTGGATTTTTTACTTGGAAAATAAATCACTTTGTCGTTAACAAATACATCAAAACCACAGAATGTCTGTATATATACTTTGGGCTTTTCCGGCACACCGGTCCCCTCCTTTGCATGGTGTGATTTAAGGAAACAAAATCCAGGCATTTTCCTTTTATCATAGCTGAATTCCTGATGTCCTTACATCCTTGGCGTTCTCATATCCTGTTCCAGGCCGTAAACTGCCATTGCATTATGCAATGCCATGCGGTTTACTATAAAATTCTCCCTTTCTGATTCCTTTTCCGCTTTCCGGCCTGACACTATGCCGGAACCCATCTCCAGCTCCATCCCGGCCGCTGCTTCCGCCCGGGCCTCGTCCTGTTCTGTCAATATCAGCTCACTGGCATTATCTTCCGCCTTGTAATGGTACTCCGGCACCATCTCATGGACCAGTTCCCGGATATTCCCCTTCTCCAGCCATGCAGCCTCATCCAGACGTGCCAGTCCTTTTTCAAATCTTTCGTAATCCATCTCAATGGGTTTCCCAATAAATATCCTGTCATTGCCGGTTTTCTGAAGCCCCTCTTCATCCATGAGCAGCTCCTCATAAAGCTTTTCCCCAGGTCTCAGTCCTGTAAACCGGATGTCAATATCCCTATACGGCTCATAACCGGACAGCCGAATCAGATTCTCGGCCATGTCCAGGATGCGAACCGGTTTTCCCATGTCCAACACAAATATCTCTCCGCCCCTGGCATAGGCCCCTGCCTGCAGCACCAGGCTTACCGCCTCCGGTATGGTCATGAAATACCGTATGATGTCCTTATGGGTCACGGTCACCGGGCCGCCGTTTTCTATCTGCTTCTTAAACAGGGGAATCACGCTTCCATTGCTTCCCAGCACATTTCCAAACCGTACAGCCACAAATTCCGTGGCGCTTTTCTGATTGCACATCTGGACCACCATCTCACAGAGTCGTTTGCTTGCTCCCATGATATTGGCTGGATTTACCGCCTTGTCCGTGGAAATGAGAATAAAACGTTCTGCGCCGTATCTGATGGCTGCCCTGGCGGTTTTATAGGTGCCCAGGACATTGTTTTTGATAGCTTCATTGGGGCTGTCCTCCATCAGAGGCACATGCTTATGCGCAGCTGCATGGTACACAATATCCGGCCTGTAGGTACGGAACAGAGATTCCATGCGGTTGGTATTCCTGACCGAACCAATCAATACTGCCAGATTAAGTCCCGGATAATTACGCTTTAATTCCTGCTGGATTTCGTAGGCGTTATTTTCATACATCTCAAATATGATGAGCTGTCTGACTCCATGGCCTGCCAGCTGCCTGCACAGCTCGCTTCCAATGGAGCCGCCGCCGCCCGTGACCAGAACCACCTTGTCCCTCACATATCCCATGATTTCATCCAGCTTGACCTGCACCGGTTCCCGCCCCAGCAGGTCCTCTATTTCCACCTGCTTAAGCCTGGAAATGTTCACTTCCCCATTCATCAGCTGATATACACCGGGCAGGTATTTAACCCGACAGCCTGTTTTCTGGCATATGCCCAAAATGTCCTTTATCTCTTCACCTGGTGCTGACGGCAATGCCACATAAATGGAGTCAATGCCTTTTTCTCTCACCAGCTCCGGTATATCGCCCCTTGTACCGTCTACCTGCACACCGTCAATGAATCTTCCCTGTTTGTCCCTGTCATCATCCACAATGCACACAGGATATCCATGGATTTTCTCGCTTGCCTTCATTTCCCGGATAATAAGCGTTCCAGCCTGTCCGCCTCCCACCACCATTACCCGCGGGGTAGAATCCTTCTCCCTGGCACGGTTTATCCTGTTAATGGTTTTTTGAATCACCTGGAAACTGATACGGCCGCATATGGCTGCACCTGTCATCAAAACAAACCAGAGTACATAGTAGCTTCTGGGCATCCGTTCCCCAGACAGAAGCAGTCCTGCGAACTGGGCCAGGGCCGCAATAAGACAAACCAGAGCCACCTCCAGCATCTCCCTTATTCCGGCCGCCCCCCACATAATGGCGTAAAGACGGCCTGCACAGAACGCAAGGGTAACCACAGCCATCTGTAATATCCCATACTTCCACAGCGCCTGCACATATGCAGCAGGGATGCTCTGAACATTCAAATCAAATCTAAGTCCCAGGGCTAGCCCTGCGCAAATCCAGACCGCAGCCATATCATATACCCAGAGAAAAAACATCCTTACCCGCTTGCTGCGGGGAAGGTATTTTTCCAATATAATTTTGTCTCTGTTTTTCAATTCCGCTCATTCCCCTGCTTCTTATATACAATCGACAAGGTTCCCGACCCAGGCACGCCAAACCACAGCATCTTGGATTCTGCATCCACCCTGGTGGGTTTTATCAGCTGCCAGATTCCCGTCATATTGTTGTAAAACAGTACTTCCACGTCTCCCAGGCCGCCTATCAGGTTAGGAACATAGAGAGGTACCTCCACCAGACCGGTCTTTTCCGTGTTGGTAGCTGCGTCCTTTATCATGATTGCATGGGTTCCAATCAGGGCGTTGTAGCCTGTCAGGTCCACTCCCGGCACGGCTTCACTGAGAGGGCGTCCGCTGTTAATGCCATTGATAGCATCCACCACTGGCTTCGGCAGACCGGCAACAGCAGCGTCAGTCCCCTGTACGAATTCAAGAGCCGTATCGCCAATGACTGCCTGTCCCCTGCTGTTGGTTCCTACCGCCTGTTCTCCGGCTGTCTGTCCCACCGCAATCTGTACCGCATTATTTCCCTGGCCTGAGCTGACGGCGGTGGAGCCTGATGCGCCACCCTTTGCCCTGTCCGCCCGTTCTCCTATGTCGTAGCTGCTCCCGTCACTATTACTGTCCACAATCACCGGTCCTGTCCCCAGACTGCTGGCCGCAAAGATACACACGGTCTGAGATACTGCAAGGGCTGCTGTCAATACAATGATTATTGTTCTTTTTTTCATGTTTTCCACCTTTCCTTTTTTCATATGGATTATAATCTGATGTCAAATTTTGATAGTTCTGTTCCGCTTCCGTATTTCATATATACCCCTCCCTCCTCAATCGGCCGGTCTATAAAACCAGTCCAGCACCAGGGGTATGATTTCCTCCTGATTCGGATGGTATTCATCGTAAATAAATGTCTCCACAGCTGTTCCCGGTAGAGTCACCATATCTGTATCTGTAAAATCCTGGCTTCCCCCTAAAAAGGCCATGGCCATATCCAGATACCGGTCTTTAGCCATGTCCGTCACCATATACGGCTCAATTTCTTTCATCAAATCCGGTATAACGCCGTCATCCAGCCTTGACTTATTTCTGGCCGCATCCAGAAATCCCCTGATATATGATTTCTGACGTTCCATACGCGCCAGTGCGCTCTGAGGCTGGCCCGTATCCCTGTAACGCACATACCTCACTGCCTGTTCTCCCCGCAGAGTAATGGTCCTTCCCCGGACAAATTCCGGATTTGCCTGTTCCAGGCCCGTCTCCTGTATGGTGACAGTGACCCCTCCCACCTTATCATTTGCAACGGGCAGGGCGGACATGCTTACTGCCATGTATCCGTCTATGGTAAGGCCTCCCAGCAGATGGCCTACTGCCTCTGTCATGTACCTGCAGCTCTTCTCTCTTCCATCTCCATATGCATAAGCTAATGTAAGATGCTGAACATCCTTGCCCAGCACATTTCCGCTTAAATCTGTCAGTGTGATTTCCGTCATGGTATCCCTAGGAATCATGAGTACCTTTATCCTGTCCCTGGCCGTATCCTGGGCCACCAGGAAAATACCGTCAGCCTGTCCCCCGGAACCAGCCACCATGGTCTCCTCCAGGCTTCCCGGCCTGTCTATACCTATGCACAGAACGGCCTTCATGTATGTATTGCGCCTGTAAGCCCTTCCCTGATATTCCACTCCGTCCTCTGCATTTAATAAAGTGTTTCCAGACTGAACACTGTGCCATTGCTCCGCCTCCTCCGACGCTGCCTTTCTTTCCAGATACATCTGACTGGTTTTGTAAAAAAATACCGAGACCAGTATGGAAAACAGGGCCAGAACGGCCTGTACCAACCTCCGGCTCCTACGATTGCGGTGTTGTGCCATTTTTCATTTCCGTCCCGCTTGCCCCCTTTACGGGTATTATCTTCCCCTCCTCCTCATACCTTCCGTAGTGCCTGCCGTATTTTCCGTAATACTTGCCGCTGCGCCTGCCATAATATCTGTCGTAATAGCTGTGCTCATACCCGCTGCCCACCCGGTTCAGCACGGCTCCCAGGATGCGACACCCGCTTTTTTCCAGCTGCCCCCTCACTTTCTGTACAAGACGGTAGCTGATTGCCCCGCTTTCAATGACAATGACAGCCCCGTCGCACTGACTGGCAATGATGGCTCCGTCTATGATGTTTGCCATTGGCGGAGTATCAATGATAATGTAGTCGTAGGTTTCTTTGACACCCTCAATCATTGTCTTAAACAGGTCATCCTCCAGCAGTTCCGCCGGATTGGGTGAAAAGGGCCCCGAGAGAATCATATCCAGGTTTTCCATATCTGTTTCATAGCATATCTCTTCCAGCCTTTTCTGCCCACTAAGATACTGGGACAGACCATTGGGATTCCCCTTAATTTCATAACGTTTGACCATTACGGACTTGCGTATGTCCGCATCCACCAGCAGAACCTTTTTGCCTATATTCCCAAAAGAAGATGCCAGTGCGAAAGCAGTCTCGCTTTTTCCTTCATCCGGCATAGAGCTGGTGAACATGATGGTCTTAAGACCGCTTCCGCAAAACTGGATGTTGGTGCGCAGGGTCTTGATGGCTTCCTCATAAAAATAATCTTTTCTTCCGGTATTCTTCAGATGTAAGATTCCTTCCATCACTATACCCCCTTTCCGCTTTTCTCCGTCTTGCGCTTTTTGCGTTCCTGCTTTCTCTTGCTCCGTTTTTGGTGCTGCTCCTTGTTCATTCCATCATCATCCGGTATGGATGCCAGTACGCTGATGCCAAGGTATTTATCCACATCCTCCTCCGAGCGCACCGTGTCATTCATGATGACCTTTAGGGTTATGACCGCACAAGCCGCAATGACAAATGCCAGCCCGCCCAGCACCGCGTTCTTTCTTATGCTGGGAGATGCAGGATTCTCCGGCACCACTCCCTGTTCAATAATCTTGGGCGGTACCATCTCCATGATATCCCCTATGTAATCAGAGGAAGCATTGGCCACCTCATCCACAATGGCCTTGGCTCTCACCGGGTCCGTATCGGATACAGTCATGTTCAGTATCCTGGTATCCGCTGGATTCGATATCCGTATCCTGGCTTTTAACTGGCCGTAAGTCATATTCAGCCCCTGTTTCTCAATCACCCGTTCCAGCACCGGCCTGCTGGTAATCATCACACTGTAATCCTTTGTAAGCTGGCTTCCTATCTGTAAATCCGCCAGGGACGTCAGGGTAGTCTCTTTTGAGAGGACATATACCATGGCCGTGGATGTGTATACAGGCGTCAATATCAGGCGGCTGTAGGCTCCTGCGCCCAGACAGCCTATGACTGCTGCCAGAATGATTATCCAGGCCCTTTTCTTAAATTCAAACAACAACTCCAGGAGGTCTATCTCCATATCATCTTCTCTGTACAGCTTTTCCATCTTCCTCACATTTCCTTTATTTTGTTTCCCAGGCAAATACATTTACAAAACAGAATCCCTCAATATATATTCCTGGTTCTGTCTGAGAAGCCGCTCCGCCATCCCCCCGGCGCCCTGCCCTTTCCGTTCCTGCTGCATCATCCATCCGGCAGCCTCCCTCATCTCAGGCGGACGTATCAATACCCCATGCATGTCCGTAGCTATAAAATGGATGTTTCCCTTCCGTATCTCCTTTCTGCACCAGACAGACTGCCTGTCAAAAATTCCTCCGCCAAGACTTCCCGCATTCATCTGCAGGTATGCGCCGCACTTAACCAGCTCCTCTGTCCTCCCCCTCTCCCTGAGGCAGCCATACCGTTCCGCATGGGCAATAACCGGCAGGTAGGAAGCCTGAACCAGGCTGCGGACCGCCCTGAACAGCCGCGTATATCCGTCACCCGGCAGAAATTCCACCAGCACATACCGGCTTCCGGAAAGGGTCAGCACCTCTCCCCGTTCCAGAAATAAGGGCAGTTCCTCAAAGTACTGTACTTCCTGTCCCAATCCAATGGTCATCCTTTCCGACAGGGAATGCGCTGCCTCCCCCAGCTGTTTTGCCAGCTCCTTCAGTCTGCCTATGTCCTGCCCGGAAATATAGTGGGGCGTTGCAATGATATGGGTGATTCCCTGTTCATGGGCCAGGTTCAACATTTCCCCTGCTTCCTCCCAGTCAGAAGCCCCGTCATCCACGCCAGGCAGTATATGGGCATGGATGTCTACCCAGCCTTTGGTTTCACCCGTTTCTTTTCTCTCTGCCAACGCGGCTCCTCTCTTGCATACGAAACAGGGAGGTTTTTTCACCCCCCCCCCCAGATTCGTATGATGATTTACTATCAAATTCTTCACTGAATTTTTATTGTCTTTTATTATGTTTTCAACTGAAGAACTTCCCTGTTCCTTCCCCATCCCGCGCTTCATGATATGCTTCATTCAGCCGGTTCCCCAGATACCACAGAATAATCATTCTGTGGTAAATATCTGATAAAACAGTTAATATTTTGTTTTATTTAATCCGTGACCATAAAATGAAAGTTAAATATAGATACGCAAAGAAGCCGGCAACCCTTGATTTTGTTTCCGGCTTATGTGCATTGAAGAAAAAACATCAATATGTATATTGACTATCACTGTTTTTTTAGATATACTGTATAGAGTTTTTAGACCTGTGATTTATCATCAGAGACCTTTGTACCACGGAATGATTATTCTGTGGTATTTTTTTTATTACCCCGATTTTCAGCCTGTTAAGTACCCGCTCATGCTCCTTTACGCTGGCAGCCACATAAATGCGGGTGGTTTCAATGGAGGAATGGCCTAATATATCCGCCAGATGGGCCATATTCTTCTCCACCGCATAAAAGCTTCTGGCAAACAGATGGCGGAAATTATGGGGAAATACTTTATCCCGCATGACGCCTGCCTTCATGCAGAGCTTTTTCATGGCGTGGCAGATGTTGCTTCTGTCCAGTGGGCGTCCGGTTCTGGTGCAGAAGATGCTGCCGCTGCGGATGCCGTTCTTTCTGGCAAAGGCCTTCAGCTCCGCCGCCAGATTCTTTGGAAAAATCACAATCCTGTACTTTCCCTTCATGCTGATTTCCGCCTTTCCCTCCATAACGGACTCCACGGTTACATATCTTAATTCGCTCACCCTGATGCCCGTACTGCAGATTGTCATCATGAGATAATACAGCTGGTAATTTCCCTGCCTCCCGGCTGTATCCATCAGCCGCTCATACTCCTTTTCCGTCAGTTCCCGTTTCTCGTCAATATAAGCCCTTCTCTGGACCTTCAGAAACTTTACACGGTACTCACCCAGCCCCATAAACCTGAGGTATGCATTTACTGCCGACAATTTACCGTTGACGGTCTGGGGACGGTACAGGCTGCTGAGATGGCTGCGGTACTGAATCAGCAGCTCCTTTCCTATTTCCTTTTTCCCTAAGAATTGCAGGAACATCTGCAGTTCATAAACATATTTGCTGATTGTAGCATCAGACTTTTCTTCTTCCTTCAGAAAACCCAAAAATTGTTCTGTCACACATGCCATATCCATTGACACCTCCGTTTTTTTCTATTATTTTTCAAAACCAGGGTTTTTATGAAATATAATGATGAAAAAATTAATTGCCCGGAAGCATCCCCTCATACGCCATGGCTGAAATAAAAGAAAAAGCCGATTCCAGATAACCAGAATCAGCTTTCCAAACAAAATACAACTATATACTATCTTCCCCCCACCCTTTACAGACATCAATCCACCCCAGATACCCGGAAGCTGTCTCCAGCTCCGGAATGGTAAGCTTCACTGCGCTGCTGGCGCTGCCGCAGGCCGGGTACACCACATCAAACCGTTTAAGGGACTCATCCAGGTATACCTCCACACCCTCCTTCACTCCGAAGGGGCACACCCCGCCCACGCTGTGCCCCACCATCTCCGTCACCTCATCCGGAGACAGCATCTTGGCCTTTGTCTTAAATTGTTCCTTATACTTATGGTTGTCTACCTTGGCATCCCCGGCAGCCACAATCAGCACCGCCTTCCGGTCCACCAAAAACGATAATGTCTTGGCAATACGGGCCGGTTCACATCCCACTGCCTGGGCTGCCAGCTCCACGGTTGCGCTGGATACCTCAAACTCATAAATCCGGTCCTCCAGGCCAGCCTTCCTCAAATGCTCCTTTGCTATGTCAAACGCCATGATGTAATACCTCCGCTCTTATCCTGTTCTCATCTCGTATTTATCCTGTTCTTGTCTTTGCACCGCTTCACGCCATATAGGCTCAGACCATCATCCGGTATTCCTGCTTCCACCTGCGCACCATCTCCGACGCGCCGCTCATCCGTTTGATGGGATCCTTTTTAAACAATGCACGCAGGGCCCTGACTTCCTCTGCCTGGCCTGCTTCCAGCGCAGCCAGGTCAATCTCCTCGCTCCACTTCCTCTTCCGCTCGTCCGTAAACACGGACTGGTACTTGTCCTTCACATCCAGCTCCGGCGCAAATACAGTGAGAAAATAAATGCGTTTCAGCACCCCGTCATCCTTCCCCAGCTCAAAAGACTTGTCGTAGCATCCCAGGGCTTTGTGGAACTGGAACATCATGGCGTAGCAGGCGCCCAGGTTGTTGTACACCTTTGCCAGGAACAAATCCTCCACCACCTTGTCCCTGGGATACTCCAGGATTTTCCCATACCTGGCAGCAGCCTTGCCATACTGGTGCTGGACGAACATGTAATCCGCCCTCTGTTTTTCATACTGGGCCGGATGCAGGGCCCGCAGGGACGCTGTTGTCTGCTTGAATTTCTGTATTTCCTTATCGCTGTAATAATCACATTCCGACAGGAACAGGGCCAGGACCTCCTCCGGCCTGGCGCCGGTCTCCACCAGCTTCTCCATGCGTCCCGCCAGATAATCCATGTCCAAATCCCTGCGGATGAAATCAATCAGCAGGTCATCCAGGAAATCATCCATCACCAGCACCGGGTGGTTGTATACCACATAGCACAGCTCCTGGGAGGAGTGGATATGGATTCCCAGCACATCGATATAATAGGGATGTTTCACAGGTTCCTGCCTGCAAAGTATCAGGCTCATAAATTCACCTCTTGTTTCACCACCGCGCCCGAGGAGGGGAACAGTTCCCCGAATCCCTTGTCACGGATGGACATTGTCATGGTGCCTTCATCGGTAAAGGCCACCTTAAGCTCAACCCGGGTGGTCCTGGGGGGGCGCTCCGGAAATCCGGTCAGGGGAATCCTGACCAGCTTTTTCTTCTTGGAGTCCAGGGGACTGACCGTAAACTCAATCTCCTTTTGTCCATCCACAATCAAATCCATGGAGCTTTTGGATTCATACCAGTTGTCGCCGTAGGAGGCCACCACCAGCTGGTTCTCTCTCCCTCTGCGTATAACCTTTAAGGATACCTCCGCCTTAAGCCTTCCCTCACAGATGAACACATAGGGGTAAGAGGTTTCCTGATGGGTGTAATCAGCTCCCTTGTAAGCAGCGCCCCTGGCAAAGAGACAGGGCTCCACAAATACCTTTCTCCGGTTGCAGATTAACCGCATGAAGCCGCTGGCCCAGTCCTGGCGCTCAAATCCCTTTCCCGTCAGAAACACCGTGGAAAACAGCTTCCTGTTTAACAGCTTCTCGCCGCAGGCCGTAAGTATCTTATCAGCCAGGCGGCTGCCGGAGGGAGAGTCCAGGATATCCAGGTTAAAGGCCTCCTCCTGGTTCTGGGCCTCTGCCTGGACCATGTTGCGCCTCATACCTCTCTGGACCTTCATCTCATAATAACACAGGCGTTCGCCGGACAGCTCAAACAGTCCCACCTGGTTGGTCCACAGCTCCTTTTTCTGGCTTAGTACATAATATATGAAGCCCTCGGTGTGGCTGATAACATGGACACGGTCCCTTGGAATCTCCAGGTAATCGGCGCAGTACATCAGGGTGTCAAGCAGCCTGCCGTCCACGCTCTGAAGGGTGATGACCAGCTGCGCCACCTCCTCTGTTCCGAATTCCTTCCTGGGATACCCTAACATCCTCTCTATGAACAGCTTGAGCAGCGTACCGCCGCTGTAGCAGATGCCTCCGATGGTGGATGTGCCATCCTTGGCCGCCATTTTAAGAAGCTTATCCACGATAACGCCCTCTCCCAGCAGGGTGGCCGCATAAGCCTCCTCACCTGAGAGCCAGACCTCCTCTTCCTTCCTCCGGCAGATGACCGTAGGAATGGTCCACGACTTTTCTTTATCATAACAGCATATCTGGGTATAGTCGTCATTTAAATCCAGACCAATCACTAGACCGTCCATAGACAGCTCCTCCATTACTCCATGGGAAACAGCCTGCCAAGCGCCGCCGACTTCTTAAGATAGTCTTCCATTGCGTTTAAAAGCCTGCTGTCGTCCCTGTCTTTGATTGCTGCTCCCATCTCGTTCAGGCAGGCAAAACGGCTGTTCTCCTTTCCCTCCAGCTTATGGTCGCACTCCACCTGTCCCTCTGCCGCAAGCCTGCGGTGTCCGTCCAGATAGTCATATATCCTGTACTCCATGATTTCTCCCTCAAAGAGTACCTTTTGTTTCACAAAAATCCCCTGGTAAACACGGCGGATATCCTCGCTGTGGAATCCGGTTTCCTCCGGCAGGATTCTCACCTGAAGCTCCGGATGGGCGTCCTTCCTGCCCCGGTATTCCACCATGGCCTTATCCATGATGTCCTCCGGCACCGGAATATGCTTTGACAGCTCCCTGGTATAGGGGAATACCAGTCCTTCCTCCAAAAGCAGGGACGTCATGGTCTTAAGAAGCTCCGCATCCCCCTCATCCACCTTGTCCAGAGTGGAAAAATACCGCGTCAGGGCCAGCAGATAGATAGTGGGCATCCTGTCCTTATCAAAGGTATTGCTCACGGCCTGTTTCAGATATTCAAACACCCTCTGGTCCATATCCTTTTCTTCCAGGAAGTACTGGACGCTCTTCTGGGTAAAATACGCCTTTACCACCATTTCCTTGGTGGTCTTGCGCTTCATATAAAGTTCAAACACGGAATCCATCTGGTCGCAGCACCCGGTAAACAGCATCTGCCCCAGCAGCCGTTCCTCCAGGTCATATGTCTCCACATGCTCCCTGACGCCCTGAATCAGCACCTCGTACATCTGGGATACGGTTCCGTTAAAATGCTCGCACAGATAGTCCAGAATCACGCTGTCATAGCACCCCTGCCTGAACACCTGATGGGACAGCCCCAGAAGCAGGTCGTCCTGGTCAAACAGATTCATCAGTATGGTCTTGGTGCACAGCTTCATCAGCCGCGGCGTGGATATATACTGGCTTCCGTAATCCCGAATCATGCTATAGGCTTCCCGCATATAATTCTGGCTGATTAATGTCTCGCAAATCTGCTGCCTCTGTCTGGCAGCCATGGGCTTTTTATCAATCTGCACCAGATAGGCGCAGTTAAATACACCGTCACCATCCTTGTCCTCAGACGCTTTCCGGCAGTAATAATCCGTCACTGCCTGCATCAGCTTTCCCTCGAAAACAGGGCTTAAATGCATCTGCACCACGATTTCTTCCAGCAATGCAGCCTGCTCGTCCGTCTCCACCCCGCGGTTCACTATATCCCTGCATTCAGAGAGCTTGAGCATGGGATGGTCCGGATACACCTCATAGCACTGGGCCAGCAGCTCCGGCCGGTCCATCACAGATACCTTCCAGTGTTTTACATCCAGATACCGGTTGCCGTATGCATCCTGGAACAGGAGAACACTGCGGTCGGAAAACAAAGGCACGTAAGCAGACTGGTTTTCCAGGAGAAATGCCTCCTCGTCCTCCAGCTCCTCATAGCGGACAATGACATACTTCATCCTGGAATCCCCGCACCGGATGCGGCAGGATTTAAGGATGCCCGGAAGCACTCTGGCCACCCGGCTGTCTATCATATCCTTATAAATCATGTGTTCGTAAATAACGGCCATGGAACGGTTGATTCTAGACTGGAACAGCTGTTCCATGGCAAACTGCTCCATATGCCTGGTGTAATTCTGATACAGCTCCGCGGAGGGATTCATATACTCCAATATATTCCGGTAGAGCACCTGACGGCTGTGCCTGTCCAAATCCTTATCATAGGAGAAATACAGCAGCACCTCCTTAGGCAGCAGGTGGCCGTAATCCTCCGGCAGGGCGTAAAGGAAATACTCGTAGAGCCTGGTCAGGTTCACTCCCTGTTCCAGGGCCTTCTCATACCAGACAAAGGCGTCCTTTTCCTTGCAGTCTCCCTTGATGAGCAGGCTGCACACAGCCTCCAGGATTGGCAGCTCCTCGTATGTCTGGTACAGCTTCTCAAATAAGCGCTCCACCAGTTTCCTGTAATGCTTAAGCCCCAGAGCCAGCTCTGCCGCCCTCAGTGCGGTTAAACGGCTGACAATTCCTTTCTGCACCCCCATGTACAGGGCCTGTATCTCAAAATCACCCAGGCGCACAAACAAATCCGGATGGGCTTCCATCAGACGGCAGGCAGAGGCATAGAGAAAGGGGCTGCTGCAGCCCTGGTTGAACAGGGATGCCATGGACCGGTACAGCTCCAGGGGATTCTGGGCCATGGTTTCATCCAGCTTCATCAGCATCAGGAAAAGATAGGGCCGTATCTCCCCGTCCTCCCACAACAGCTTTCTGATATAGCGTACCAGGGATTCCTTCTGCTGGACAGAAGGCTTGATTTCCAGACGCAGAAACTGATAGAAACAGTATAATTCCACCTGCTGCTCCCTGTGGGCCAGCACATGGTCCCTTGCATCGTCCAGGGCCAGGGAGGCATTGTCCTCCCTGCCGTTTAGTATAAGAAGCTCCGCCTGTATCAGCTTGGCCCTCTCATCCCCCGGAAAATCCGCCCTGAGATGCTCCGTTTCCTTCATCATCTGGTTCAGGAGAAGGGCCGGCTCATAAACTCCCGCCTCATAGTCCAGGCGCAGGGATAAATATTTATACAGACTTCCATGGTCCATAAACCGGTCTGTGCCGGATTCCCGCTCAGTGCTCCCTGCTGCGCGGCGGCCCTCAGCCTCCACAGTAATCAGGAATTCCTCCCCCAGGGATTTGACGCGGATGCATCCAAAATTCCTTCCCCTGTGAAGCCTGGACGGAACAATGCGGTATCCCACCCTGCACCGGCCCTGGACAAAATCCTGGTCCGTAATCCTGGCGGTCCCCAGTTCAATGAAAGGGGCATCCGCGGTTATGTCCGCCGACACATACCCCCAGGTTCCTGCTGCTATATCAATATAATCCTCTGCTGTTCCGGTTAAGTTCTCATATATCCTGGTTCCGGTTTCCAGCCCCAGCTTTACCGGTTCCTTCACCTGCAGGGCCACCAGGAATTCCTCCATCAGGTTCCGCCTGCCCGCCCTTCCCTTCAACCCGTCATAGATGGTACGGACCCGGGAATCCTGCATGAAGGGGGCTTCTGTAAAGTCCTGGTATTCAAACATTCTCAGCGCCTTTTCCTGGTCCTTCTTAGCCAGCAGGGCAAAGTCCCTGGGAGTCTTTAAATTTCCCAGAACCTCCCCTGAATCACCGGCCTGTACACGCAAAGAATAAGGAATCTCCCTCTCACCTCCATTGGTGACCAGGTAAAAAGATCCCTTGATTTCGTCCCCGTGCTCTGAAAAGCCCACGTTGACTTCATATATAATCCGGTTGCGAAGTCCGCCAAAAGCGCTGTTCACTACCCGGACCCTTTCATGGCTGGAATACACCAGCCCTTTTATATGCAAGTTATTGCCGCTGCTCACCAATATCTCGCCACGGATGACCTCACCCGCAGGAACCGAAACCTCCACCCTCTCCGGCGTCAGCACCAGCTCCGGCGAACCATTGTCAATGATTCCCCTGGCCAGACGGTTAATACGTTCCCTCATAGTACCACCTGTATCTTTATCCTTCTGTGTAAAGTGTCCACACTTACGTAACATGATATCACATTTTGGGTGGTTTTAAAAGTTTTAATTGCATCTTTTGTGCAAACCACGGGTTCCATGTTTTTCCATCCATACTCTGTGCTCCCCTCCCCCGGTCCCGGCCTCCCCTAATTTCAAAAGGAACTTGATAAACACTGACAAAATTGTTATGATATATAAAAATGCATTTTTGTGTTTCTATTATATAAGGAAAAGGACGGAATGGATTATGACAACCAATGAAAAAGCACTGCTGCTCCATGAGGAATGGAAGGGAAAACTTGAAACCACATCAAAGGCAAAGGTGGCATCCAGGGAGGACCTGGCTCTTGCCTATACCCCGGGGGTTGCCGAACCCTGCAGGGTGATTGCAAAAGACCCGGAGGCAGCTTACCGGTACACCATCAAATCCAACACCATTGCCGTTGTCTCCGACGGAAGCGCCGTACTGGGCCTGGGCAATATAGGTCCCCTGGCAGCCATGCCGGTCATGGAGGGCAAGGCTGTGCTCTTTAAGGAATTCGGCGGCGTCAACGCATTCCCCATCTGCCTGGACACCCAGGACACCCAGGAAATCATTGAGACCGTTGTGCGCATTGCCCCTGCCTTTGGCGGCATCAACCTGGAGGACATCTCCGCCCCCAGATGTTTTGAGATAGAGGAAGCATTAAAAGAGAGGCTGAACATCCCTGTATTCCATGACGACCAGCACGGCACTGCCATCGTGGTCCTGGCCGGTGTCATCAACTCCCTGAAGCTGACCGGCAAAAAGAAGGAGGACTGCTTCGTGGTAGTAAACGGAGCCGGTTCAGCCGGCGTTGCCATCACAAAGCTGCTGCTGACCTATGGATTTGCCCATGTCACCATGTGCGATAAGAGCGGCATCCTGACCAAGGGAGCAGACGGCCTTAACTGGATGCAGGAAAAAATGATGGATGTAACCAACCTGGAACATAAAACAGGTACCCTGGCAGACGCCATGAGGGGCGCTGACATCTTTGTGGGCGTGTCCGCTCCCGGAATCGTTACCCAGGACATGGTTGCCTCCATGAATAAGGACGCCATTCTCTTTGCCATGGCAAACCCTGTTCCGGAAATCATGCCTGACCTGGCAAAGGCTGCCGGGGCGCGGGTGGTTGGAACCGGCCGTTCCGACTTCCCCAACCAGGTAAACAACGTAGTGGTATTCCCCGGAATCTTTAAGGGCGCTCTGGAAGGCCGTGCTGCCGCCATCACCGAGGAGATGAAGCTGGCTGCCGCCGAGGCCATAGCCGGACTGGTGGATGAAGCGGATTTAAGCGACGAGAACATACTTCCCGAAGCCTTTGACCCCCGCGTAGCAGACGTGGTCAGAAGCGCGGTAAAGGACCACATTAGAAAATAATAAGAAAACCCTGATGGAGTGTGTATGATATGCTGACTGAACCTATGACCTTGTACAAACTGATGAATCTCTATATGCTGAAGCAGGTGAACTTTCCCCTGACCAACGCCCAGCTCACCAACTTTTTCACAGAGCATGAATACACCACCTACTTTACCCTCCAGCAGGCCTTAAACGAGCTGGAAGACGCCGGCCTGGTGCACAAGGAGGCCAGCCACAACAGCACCCGGTATGACATCACCAGGGAGGGCGAGGAAACCCTTAACTTCTTCGGCAAGAACATATCCTCCGCCATCATTGAGGACATGGACCATTACCTTAAGGAAAACAAGTTCCGTCTCCGGGAGGAGGTGGGCACCACGGCCGACTTCTACAAGGGGACCAACCAGGACTACATTGTCCACTGTGAGGTCCGTGAGAACAAAACAACCCTGATTCGGCTGGATTTGTCTGTTCCCGACAGGGAGCAGGCAGAATCCATGTGCAATACATGGAAAACAAAAAGCCAGGAAATCTATGCCCACGTCATGCGGTCACTTTTATCCTGACTTTTATCCATGCCTTTCCTATCAGTCCATTTCCTGTACCGGTTAAAACGAAAGTTGTTCCAATAACAGTTCCAAAATCTGCCGGGCGTTTGAGTCCGGCTTTTTTTCGCATATGTCGTAGATGGTTGCAGCCAGCCTGAAATTCTCTCCCAGATTCCGGATGACCCATTCCCTGGATTCACCTGCTTTTCTCAGACGCAATATTTTCGCTATCAGGAACAGATACTCCTTCTCCTGCTCCGGACCGGTCACCATACGGGCTTCCGCCTTGGGTGCCTCGGGTTTGGCCGCCGGATGTCCGCCGTACCTGGCTGCCTTTGGCGCTCCCCCGGCCCCTTCCGCCTGTGCTGCTCCCCCGGAAGTTCCGCTCTGGCCGGCTGTCTTTCCCGCCTTCTGTTTATAGCGCTTCTGCTGTTTTTCATACTTGCTGGCCCTGGTCTTCTCTCTCTGGCCGGTGGCTGCTCCGGGCGTGCCGTATCCATGCTCCAGCCAGATAGTCTCCACCTCATATTTCCCGTCCTCAATGGTCATCACTGCCATGGAAAGGGGCAGGGTAAAACGCTTATAACCGCAGCTTCCCGGATTCAGCCAAAGCCTTCCGCTGATTTCCTGCTGATAGTACATATGGGAATGGCCGAATATAACTACCTGTATATCTTTAAGCATGCTGGGAATATCCACACGTTCGTGGGCCATGATGAATTTTACCCCGCCGATTTCAAACCGGTTTACCTGGCCAAGGCCCCCTGACCATCCTCTGTCATTATTCCCCCTTACCGCATACAAGGGCTGGTCCACATTCAGCTTGTGATACAGCATCTGATTGTCAAAATCCCCTGCATGGACAATCACATCGCAGGTTTCAAGAATCCTCTCCACCTCCGGCCGGAGCACTCCATGGGTGTCCGCCATGACCGCCACCCGTATTGGTCCCGTTTCCATTACATAATACCTCCAGATACAGCCGGGCGCCTCTGGATTTCCATTCCGCCCTCTGTCTTATTTTTCAGTCATACCTTTATATATTATACGCTAAATGCCGGATATGTCGAGTTGAATCTGAGGCTTTTGCCCGGTGTTGTGCCAATAAAAGGCATTTTTCTGCATATTTCTTTACACGCTCCCCATTCTGTGATATATTTAATGTTAAGATAGTGTTAATATTATACCAAGTCGCTTAATGCTACTATGTAGCAGTGGGAGAACCGATTTTTTGGGGTGTATTCATCCGCCCGGCCTGTTACGGCCCCGGATGATAGGGAACCTTTCTTTCCCGAACCCGGCAGCTAATCTCATAGGCGGAAGAGGGACAGGGACATTCTGGTAAATCATTTTGCTGTATTGTCGTATACTTTTCCGTCTGCATCCATGCAGACGGTTTCTTTTGTTAAGTCCGTTCTTTTCCTTTACCTAAAACTGAATACATCCAAGGATATTCCCCATCACCGCACCCTCCCAAGGCGGCGCCCCAACGAAAGGAGACCTGATATATGCATGAACTCACTAACCTGGATCTGGCCATCATTGTCCTCTATATGATAGGAATGCTTTTTGTGGGCGTATGGTTCGTCAAACGAATCAAGAATACAGGCGATTACTACGTTGCAGGCAGAACCCTTGGCCCCTTTGTGCTGACTGCCACTGTATGCGCCTCCATCATCGGCGGCAGCGCCATGATGGGACGGGCAGGCATTGCCTACACCACTGGCTTTAAGGCGGTCATGACCGCCATCCCCTATCTCATCGGCATGTTCATCTTCTCAGCCATCGCCGGACGTATCCAGGAGGTTGGCTTCACCAGAAACATCAATTCCATACCGGAGCTTTTTCACTACCGGTTCAACCGGACCGCCCGCTGCATCCTGGCCTTCATGATTGTATTCACCATGATGGGCACGGTAGCTGCCCAGGTAACCGCCACCGCCACCATCATCAAAATGCTGGGAAATGAATTCGGCATCAGCTATGAAGCCGGCGCCCTTGCAGCCACTCTTATCTTCATCATCTACACCGCTGCATCCGGCCTTTTCGGAGTGGTGTACACGGATGTGCTTCAGTTCTTCATGCTGATTATCTTTGTCTACATCCTGATTCCCTTTTCCAGCCTGCGGTACCTGGGAGGCTTTTCCTCCTTCTGGCAGAACCTGGACAAATCCTACCTGGTCCCTCATATCAACGGCAGCATTCTGGGCGATATTGTCACCTATCTGGTGTTCACCCTGGCAGGGGCCGAGATGTGGCAGAGGGCCTTTGCAGCCAAGAGTAAGAAGGCGGCCACCCAGGGTATGTTCTGGGGCACTTCCATTTACATGATAACCATTGCCCTGGTATTTTTCATGGGACTGGCAGGAAGGCAGATTCTGCCGGATGTGGTAGCCTCCTACGGAAGCTCTGATGCCGTTGTACCGGCCCTGGCTGTAAGCATTCTGCCTCCCGGCCTTACGGGACTGGCCCTGGCAGGCATCCTGTCGGTCATGATGTCCACTGCGGACAGCTATCTGCTGGTATCTGTCCAGACCTTTGTACACGACCTGGGAAAAAATTTCATGCCGGAAATGACGGAGAAACATGAAATTCTCATGTCCCGCGTCATGTCCGTGATCCTGGCCATGGGCGCCCTGATTATTGCCCTTTACATCAAGAACGCCTACAATGTGCTCATGTTTGCCTGGTCCTTCTATGCTGCCGCAGCAGGTCTTCCCTCCCTGGCGGCCCTGTACTGGAAAAAAGCCACCAGTCAGGGCATCATATCTGCCATGACGGGCGGCTTCGCGGTATGTGTGGGCTGGAAACTGGCCGGCAATCCCTGGGGACTGGGGGAAACCGTTCCCGGCGCCGTTGTCTGCGGCATCCTGCTGGTGGCAGTGAGCCTGGCCACCTGCAAAAAGCATCCGTGCAGAATGGCGTAAAGGACCCAGCGGCTCTCTGCTGCTATTTAATGATACTGTAAAAATACAGCACGCATACTCCCAGCAGCACATACATGATTTTAGGCATTTCCTTAATCTTGCCGGAGGCCAGCTTCAGGACCACATAAACCGGCAGGGCCACGCAGATTCCATTGGCAATATTATTTGCAAATATGGTAAATGCAACACAGATAAATGCCGGGAAGGATTCCGTAAAATCATCATAGTTGATGTTGCGCATGGAATTGAGCATGCCCACTCCGATGATTATAAGGGCCGGAGCCGTTGCAGCCGACGGAATCATCAGCGCAAACGGCGTCAGCAGAAGGGTAAAGGCAAAACAGACACTTGTGGAAATGGGTGTCAGTCCGGTCTTCCCTCCTGCCTCCACGCCGGAGGAGGATTCCAGATAGGTAGTCATACACGGCATACAGAACAGGCTGCCCAGAGCGGTTGCAATGGCATCCACCTTAAACACCTTGTCTATGCCCGGAAGGTTGCCGTCCTTGTCCAGGAACCCGGCCTTTGCGCCCACGCCCAGGGCTGTGCCGAAGGTAGAGAAGAAATCCGGCACAAACATGGCAATCAAAAACGGCAGATAGGCAAACTGCAGTGCTCCCAGGAAATCAATCTTCATGAACTGGCCAAAGGGAGAGCTGGGCGCCATGAAAAATGCCTCGGGCATCTTAGTCAGGCCCATGGGGATACCGGCCAGAGTGGTAATCAGAATGGAAAAAATCATGTATCCCGGCACCCTCATCTGCTTGGTGATAAGAATCAGCAGGAATCCAATGAGCGCCAGAAGCACGGAAGCAGAACTTAAGTCTCCGAATGCCAGGTTATTCTTGCCTTCCAGGGCAACAATCAGTCCTGCGTTCTTACATCCCAGCAAAGCGATGAACAGGCCCACGCCTGCGCTGACCGCATGTTTCAGGCTGGCGGGAATGGCATTTACGACAGCATCTCTGAGACCGATATAGGAAATCACAATAAAAATAACACCGCTCCAGAAAATAACGCCCGCTGTAATTTCAGGCGAAATCCCGCTGTTGGCAATCATTCCCGACACGATTGCCACACTGCCCAGCCCGGGGGCCAGGGCAAACGGGCGGTTTGTCACCAGGGCCATGGCCACTGTGGTGACAATAATCAGTAAAATCATGGATGTGAGCATGACCCCTCTGTCAAGCCCTGCATTGGCCATGATATTGGGGACTGTTCCCAGCACATATGCCATGGTAACAAATGTGGTGATACCGGCCAGAATCTCCGTACGCACCGTGGTCCCATGCTCTGTCAGACGGAATTGCCTGTCAATCCAGGTGCCGGAAGCTCCCCTCTTGGCTGTACCTTCAGTTTCCTTTGACATGATTAATCCTCCTTTTGATTTACTCTTCCATTTTCAACGGCACGATTTTACAGGCTTTTACATCAATCAGCCCCTTATCGGTCAGCTTTAAGGCAGGGCTGGCTGGAAGGGTCAGGGTGCAGAAGGACATGATGGGGTTATAATGTCTGTAACCCTGGTCTGCCATTGCCCTGCGTACCCCGGCCAGCTTTTCCCCCACCTCCCTTGCCGGCCGGTCCGATAAAATACCGCCCACATTAAGAGGCAGCTCTGCCTGTATCGTTCCTGCATCCGCCACGGCCATGCCGCCCTGCATCTCTATGACGCGGTTAAGGGCGAGCTTCATATCTGCAGGATTCGCGCCGGCCACCAGGACGTTGTGGCAGTCATGTGCATAGCTGGTAGCAACAGCTCCCCGTTTGTTGCAGTCGCCGGTCAGCAGTCCGTATCCAACTGCCCGGCCCTTGCCATACCGCTCGAATACCGCGGCCAGCAGGCAGCCTGAATCTTCCCACTGGAGGATGCCGTCCTTCACCGGCATATCCAGGATTTTTTCCGTTGTCCTGGTGGAGCCATCCTGAATCTCCATGACCCGGACCCGGACTGTGCCGGAATCCGGCTCCATGGGAACCGCAAACCGGCTCTGTTCCTGGTAATCCAGCCGGATACTGTGGTAATAGGGCTCTGGAAAACGCATGTCCCGGGTCTGTTCCGCAGTTACCTGTCCCCTGCTCCAGATACAGTTTCCGTTCTTATAGGTAGATGCAACAGAAAACCCATCCAAATCACTGAGCAGCAGGAAATCAGCTGTTTTTCCCGGAGCAATTGCCCCCCGGTCCAAAAGGTTCATCCGTCTGGCCGGGGTAAAGGAGGCGTTATAGATTGCCTGTTCCGCCGTCATTCCCAGCTCCACAGCCCTGCGCACCAGGGCATCCAGATGGCCCTGGGTACAAAAGGTGTCCGCCATGACATCGTCTGTGACAAAGCAGAAATGTTCCTCCAGACCATGTTCCCTGATGTAGTCCAGAACCTCTCTCCGCAGCATCTTTTCCTGGATTTCCATAAACATGCCATTGGCAAACCTCTGTTCCAGTTCTTCCATGCTGTGCTCCGTATGGTCCCCATTGATGCCAAGATACAGGAACTTTGCCAAATCCAGGTCCAGCAGCGCCGGACAATGCCCTTCAATGGGAAAGATGCGGTCCTGTTGGCGGAGCTTTTTAAGGAACCGGGTAATTTCCAGCTGGTTTTCCCGGATAACGGTCCTGTAGTTCATGACCTCCCCCACACAGGCCACCCAGGGATTTTCCTTCAGGCCTTCCATCTCCTCACAGGTTATGATGCCTCCGGTAGTCTCTAACTCAGGGGAGGTGGAGGGCACGCAGCTGGGAATCCCGTAGAAAATATCAACCGGGCTGTTTTCCCCTGCCCGAATCATATCCAGAACCCCCTGCATCCCGTTCACATTGGCCATCTCATGGGGCTCCGACACAATGGTTGTAACCCCGCATTCCGCCAGCCGCCTGCAAAACGCTCCCGGCGTCAGCATGGAACTCTCAATATGCATATGTATGTCAATCAATCCGGGCACCATGTACATACCCTCTGCATCCACTGTCCTGTCAGCCTTAACCGCGCCTGACCTGCGGGAATCAATGTATAAGAATTTCCCTCCCAATACAGATACATCTGCCGATACAAACTTTTTAAAGTAGCTGTTATAGACCTTTGCCCCTCTTACAAGAAAATCCGCTCTCTCTGTTTCCATGGCGCCTCCATTCAGCAATATTGATGAAACCCTTGATTGTATATGATTTTTATTATACAATGTGCATAGGTAGGTGTCAAAGTCATAATAATCATCCAAGTTATGAATTTTTTTCATTGGAGGTGTACAGATGATATCAAAAGAAATACGGTATATGCTGGCCATACGCAGATATGGAAGCATCACAAAGGCGGCAGACTCCCTGTTCATTACACAGTCTGCCCTGAGCAAGGCCGTAAAGAATATAGAACGCCAGATAGGCTCCCCTCTGTTCAGCCGCATTGGCAATGACCTGGTCCCCACCCATATCGGCAACCGTTATATGGATTATGCGGAAAAAATCTTCCAGATAGGTTCTGACTGGAACTCAGAATGCGAGGATTTATTGGGGGAGGAAAAGGGACAGCTGACCATTGCAGTGGCACTGATGCGCGGCTCCTGCCTGCTGCCGGATATACTGTCCCGTTTTTATTCCCGGTACCCGGATGTACAGATTCATCTTCTGGAGGAATCCCACTCCGTTGAAAAGCAGCTGGCCCTTTCCCCCAATGTGGACTTTGCCATCTATAATTCCACGGCCACGGACCCCGCCCAGACAGCGGAGTACCTGGGACAGGAAGAAATCGTTCTGGTGGCCTCCCCCCATCATCCTCTGGCAGAAAAGGCAGTGGTCAGGGACGGGTATTGCTATCCCTGGATGGATATCCGGCATACGGAACAGGAAGCCTATATCCTGCATCCACAGGACCAGACCACAGGCCGGATATCCGCCGGGCTGTTTAAAAAGGCCGGCATAAACCCGCCGGTCCTTTTGTTTACCCGCAACAGCGATATCGCCATACGTCTGGCAGCCTCCGGCACAGCCCTCTGCCTGGCCCCTGAATCCTATGTCAGGAAAATACATTTTGACAATCCCCCTCTGTGCTTTTCCGTGGGAGAGCCCGCCACTGTGACCACGCTTTATGCGGTATATCAAAAGGGCCGGTATATTCCGTCCTACGGAAGGTATTTTATCGAGCTGGTGAAGGAGCAGTACCAATAACGCCTTCCCAGCAGAGCTTGCTGTAAAACCATGCAAAATCAGCGCCAAAAGGCCTGATTTCCTGCAAGTAATACCCATCTGCCAGGAAATCAGGCCCTTTTTACTTTATAAATTCAGGTTCTATTTGAGACATACAGAGCTTCTACAGATTCCCCTCAATAAGGTCCCATATCTCATCCCTGCCCTGCTTTGTCTCTGCCGAAAACGGAATGATGATGCCGTCCTTTTCCATCCCCAGGCCTTCCCGCACCATCTTCACATGCTTTTGCACCTGGCTCCGGTTAATCTTGTCCATCTTGGTGGCGATGATGACGGGATGGTATCCGTTGTAGGTAATCCAGTCATACATCATCTTATCGTTAGCTGAGGGTTCATGGCGGATATCAATGAGCAGGAACACCATCTTAAGCATCTGGGAATTCCTGAGATACCGTTCTATCATCTTGCCCCATTTTTCCTTGACCTCAACCGCTATCTTGGCATAGCCGTAACCCGGCAGGTCCACGTAGTACAATGCCCCGTTGATGTTGTAAAAATTGATGGTCTGGGTCTTGCCCGGCTGGGAGGAAGTCCTTGCATATGCCTTGCGGTTCATCAGCGCATTGATGAGGGATGACTTCCCCACATTGGACTTGCCTGCAAATGCAAACTCAGGCAATATATTTTCCGGCATCTTGCTGGTCACGCCGCACACTGTCTCCAGATTCACGTCTCTTATAATCATATTTCTTTCTCCTAATTCCTATCCGTTGGCCGTTGCTTGTACAAACGTCTCCGATGCCGCGTCTAAACAAACGCCTCCGACACCACGTCCTCCATGGCCTTTACATACACGATGTCCAGACCCTTGGTGATTTCCTTGGACAGCTCCGCCATATCCGGCCGGTTCTTATCAGGCACCAGTACCTTTTCTATGTGGGCCATCTTGGCTGCCAGTATTTTTTCTTTCAGTCCTCCGATGGGCAGGACCCGTCCCCGGAGGGTTATCTCTCCCGTCATGGCCACCTTGGACTGGACACTCCTGCCCGTCACTGCGGACAGCATGGCCGTGGCCATGGTAATTCCCGCAGACGGCCCGTCCTTGGGCACGGCTCCCTCCGGGATATGGATGTGGAGGTCGTGCTTTTCAAAGTAATCATCGGCAATCTCATATTGGGGGCACACGGACCGCACATAGGTCAGGGCTGTCTGGGCGGATTCCTTCATCACATCGCCTAACTGTCCGGTCATCAGAAGGCTGCCCTTGCCCGGCATCACATTGACTTCTATCTGAAGGGTGTCGCCTCCCACGCTGGTCCAGGCCAGACCGCGGACAATACCGACTTCGTCCTGCTCATTGGCATTTTCAAAGGTCACCTTTTCCTTGCCAAGGTATTTCTCCAGGTTGCTCTCCGTAATCTTGATGGACTTCTTCTTATCCTCCAGGAACTGCCTGGCCGCCTTGCGGCACACGTCCCCGATGCGGCGCTCCAGGTTCCTGACCCCTGCTTCCCTGGTATAGTTGTGTATGATTTTCTCCAAACTCTTATCAGAAAATGTAATCTGGCTGTCCCTCAGGCCGTTGCGCTCCATCTGCTTTGCCACCAGGTAGTCCCTGGCTATGTGGAACTTCTCATTTTCCGTGTAGCTGTTGACCTCAATCAGTTCCATACGGTCCAGCAGCGGGCCCGGTATGGTCTGGGTGGTGTTGGCCGTGGCAATGAACAGGACCTGGGACAGGTCAATGGGCAGCTCCACATAGTGGTCCCTGAATTTCACATTCTGTTCTCCGTCCAGCACCTCCAAAAGCGCGGAGGAGGTATCGCCCTTGTAATCGCTGCTCACCTTGTCAATCTCATCCAAAAGCATCAGCGGATTGCTCACGCTGGCCTGACGCATGCCCTCCACGATACGGCCCGGCATGGCGCCCACATAGGTCTTTCTGTGCCCCCTGATTTCCGCCTCGTCCCGGACGCCGCCCAGGCTGATGCGCACATACTTCTTATTCAGGGCCCTTGCCACGGACCGGGCAATGGATGTCTTGCCGGTTCCCGGAGGTCCCACCAGACATATGATGGGGCTGGTGCCCTTCTTGGTCAGGGCGCGGACAGCCAGGTATTCCAGGATTCTCTCCTTTACCTGCTCCAGTCCATAGTGGTCCTCATTAAGAATCTTCTCTGCATGTTTGATGTCATCATTGTCCTTGGACATCTTCTTCCAGGGCAAATCCAGCAGGGTTTCCACATAGGTGCGCAGTACATTGGCCTCCTGACTTCCAGCCGGCATGTTGCGGAAGCGTTCAATTTCCTTATGCAGCTTTTCCTTTACTTCCTTGTCAGCCTTCAGTGCGTCCAGTCTCTTCTGGTATTCGTCCGCATCTGATACAGCGTCCTCGCCCAGCTCCTGGCGGATAACCTTCATCTGCTCCCTGAGGATGTATTCCTTCTGGTTCTGGTCAATATCGGCCTTTACCTTTTCCTGGAATTCCTTTTTAATCCTGTATATCTCCATCTCAGTCAGCAGGGTATGCATCACTACCTCGTATCTGGCTGACAGGGAACTGTTCTCCAGCACGGTCTGGCGTATGGTGTAATCCCATGGCAGCTGGATGGCAATCTGGTCCAGCATCTCATTCAGCCCGGTAATAATCATCAGGTTGGGCAGAATCTCCTTGGTAATCTTGGGATTGACTCTCCCATATTCCTCCAGCTTGTCCTTCAGGATGCGCAGCATGGCCTCCTGGGTCAGGCTGTCCAGGTCATCCTCCTCCGCCTCAATGGCGGCAATCTCGCCCATCATGGCCGGTTCCTCGGCATCCAGGCACAGAAGTTCTGCCCGCTCCAGTCCCTCCACCAGCACGCGGACCACCTTTCCCGGCAGTTTCACCAGCTGCTTCACCACGGCGATGGTACCTACCTGGAACAAATCCCCCTGCTCTGGCTCAACGATTTCAGGATGTCTCTGGGCCACAAGGAACAGTCTCTGGTCACCCACCATGGCCCGTTCTACGGCTGCCACTGATTTCGGCCTGTTTATATCAAAATGCAATACCATACCCGGAAGTATGGTCAGGCCCCTGAGAGCCACCACGGGCATCGTAATCACTTGTTCTCCCATTTTCAATCTTCACCTCTTGTATCTTAACCATTTGAAAAGCCGCTGCAATGCAGGTGCCGGACCGGCCGGAAAACAGGCCTTCTGGTCCGGGTCATATCTGATTTGCAGCGGCCCTTTCTCTCTTCTAAATTGTCACAGGAGCATGACAGCCTACGCAATTTCTCCTGTCTTGCTGTCCCCTCTAAGCCGTTCTGACAACGGTTTCCGGGCAGATGCAGGAGGCATGTCGCGGTATACTAATTCCGGCTGTCCTGCCTTTCTCACTACGTCTCTGGTAATGGTACAGATTCCGATGGAATCATCGGACGGAATCTCATACATAAGGTCCATCATCACTGACTCAAGGATGGAACGCAGTCCCCTGGCGCCAATCTTGCGGTCTACTGCCAGCTGTGCAATTTCCTCCAGAGCCTCCTGGGTAAATTCCAGCTTTACATTGTCCAGTTCAAACAGCTTCTGGTACTGTCTCGTCAAAGCGTTTTTCGGCTCTGACAGGATGCGCACCATGGCTTCCTTTGTCAGCTGCTCCAGTGAAACCATCACCGGCACACGGCCTATGAACTCAGGAATCAGCCCGAATTTGGTCAAATCCTTTGGCTCCACCTTCTTGAGCAGCTCATCGATGTTCAGGTCGTTCTTGCTCGCCACCTCGGCGTTGAAACCAATGGAACCTGCGCTGATGCGCTGCTCCACTATCTTCTCCAGGCCGTCAAAGGCACCGCCGCAAATAAACAGGATATTGGTGGTATCAATCTGAAGAAGCTCCTGGTGTGGATGTTTCCTGCCTCCCTGAGGCGGAACGCTGGCAACCGTACCCTCCAGAATCTTAAGCAGGGCCTGCTGGACGCCCTCGCCCGAAACATCTCTGGTGATGGATACATTTTCGGACTTCTTGGTAATCTTATCAATCTCGTCAATATATATAATGCCGTATTCGGCACGGGAGATATCATAATCAGCTGCCTGGATAAGCTTTAACAGGATGTTCTCCACATCCTCGCCCACATATCCCGCCTCTGTCAGCGCAGTTGCATCTGCAATGGCAAAGGGAACATTGAGAATCTTAGCCAGGGTCTGGGCCAGGTAGGTCTTACCTGAACCGGTGGGCCCCACCATGAGGATGTTGCTCTTCTGCACATCCACATCCATGTTCTGGCATGCCGTAACCCTTTTATAGTGATTGTAAACCGCAACAGACAACACCTTTTTGGCGTCATCCTGTCCGATGACATATTCGTCTAAAAATGCTTTGATTTCCTTTGGCTTCAGGAGACGTATATCGGCCAGTGCAGGGCTTTCCCCTTCATCCTGTCCCTCCAGCTCCTCTTCCAGAATCTCAGAGCACAATTCTATGCACTCGTCACAGATATACACATTGTTGTTGCCTGCCCCGGCAATCATCTTCCGTACCTGATCCTGTGTCCTTCCGCAGAAGGAGCACCGAATCGTGTCATCTGGTCTCATTGGCATACGATACCTAACCTTTCATATCCTTTACTTGCTGTTTTACGTTACCGGCCTGATGCCTTAGCGCTGCGCTGCAGCACTAATGATGTGCGATGATTTCATCAATAAGGCCGTATTCCTTGGCCTCCAATGCAGACATATAATTGTCGCGCTCTGTATCGCGCTCAATTACTTCCAGGGGCTTCCCTGTGTTTGCTGCCAGGATTTCGTTTAATTTCTTTCTTGTCTTCAATATATTCTCAGCCACGATTTTAATTTCCGTTGCCTGGCCCTTGGCCCCGCCGGAAGGCTGATGTATCATGATTTCAGCATTGGGCAGAGCGAAACGCTTGCCCTTGGCTCCGCCTGAAAGAAGGAACGCGCCCATGCTGGCCGCCATACCGATACAGATGGTAGACACATCGCACTTGATGTAATTCATGGTGTCATAGATGGCAAATCCCGCGGATACAGAACCCCCAGGGCTGTTGATATACAGATGGATATCCTTGCCGGGGTCCTCTGACTCCAGGAACAAAAGCTGTGCAACCACAAGGCTTGCGGACACATCGTTTACATCCTCGCCCAGGAATATGATTCTCTCCTTCAGCAATCTTGAATAAATGTCATACGAACGCTCGCCGCGGCTGGTCTGCTCAATGACATAAGGTACTAAACTCATATAACCATCCTCCTAGTTATGAGCACGCGGCGCCTGTTTTCAGGCGTCTGCGCGCAATACATGCCATCCCTCCCGGCCAGTTCTTTCACCCGCCCGGCGGAATGACGTTCACTTATAAGAAACCAGGGAGATTCAAAGCCAGTCAAATAAGCGCTGTGAACCCCCCGTATCATATGTGAATTATACCAGTTTTGCTTCTGCTACCAGGAAATCAACCGCTTCCTGAACAGCAATATCTTCCTTCATCTGGTCCTTATCACGGTCTGACATGTAATCCTTTAACTTGTCAGCCTCCATCTGGTAAGTGGCCGCCATCTTGGCAATTTCCTCATCCAGTCTTTCGTCGGAAACCTGCAGGTTTTCAGCCTTTACAACTTCCTCAAGCACCAGTCTGGTCTGGATTCTCTTTAAGGCCTGCGGCTTCATCTGCTCTCTCATCTGCTCCATGGTCATACCTGTATATTTCATGTACAGGTCCATAGACAGACCCTGGCTCTCCATACGGCGGGCTGTATCCTGAACCATGTTGTCAATCTGGCCTTCCACCATCCTGTCAGGAATCTCCATGGATGCGCCTGCCACTACCTTGTCAACCACACGGTTCTCGTTTTCGGAAGCAGCTTCTTTCTGCTTTCTCTCAAGAATCTTTGCCTCAATATCCTTCTTGTATTCATCCAGAGTGTCAAATTCGGAAACCTCTCCTGCAAACTCATCATCCAGTTCCGGAAGTTCCTTTACCTTGATTTCCTTTACAGTCACCTTAAAGGTAGCCGGCTTGCCAGCCAGCTCTGCTGCATGATACTCTTCCGGGAAGGTTACGTTAATCTCGCACTCTTCGCCGATGTTCTTGCCAACCAGCTGCTCCTCAAATGTATCGATGAAGGAATGGGAACCAATGGTCAGAGGGTAATCAGCTGCCTTGCCGCCGTCAAATGTCTTGCCGTCAACAAATCCCTCGAAGTCGATGACGGTCTGGTCGCCGTCAGCAACCGGTCTGTCCTCTACGGTCAGAAGTCTTGCGTTCTGCTCCTGCACCTTCTTGAGTTCAGCTTCCACATCCTCCGGCTTAACAGCAGCGTCCACCTTCTCTACCTCAATGCCCTTGTACTCGCCCAGGGTCACCTCCGGTCTTACGGCTACGGTTGCAGTATAGATGAACGGCTTGTCCTTGCCAATCTGCTCTACGGCAACTTCTGGTCTGGAAACGATTTCCAGTCCGCTTTCATTCATTGCCTCCATGCAGGTTGCGTTGATAGCTTCATCGGCAGCCTCCTCATAGAAGATGCCTTCGCCATACATCTTTTCAATCATGGCGCGAGGTGCTTTGCCCTTACGGAAGCCTGGAATATTAAATTTGTTCTTGCTCTTATTGAAGGCTTTTTTCATTGCATCCTCAAACTGCTCTGCGCTTAACTCTATTGTCAGTTTGGCCATGTTTTTTTCTAATTTTTCTACTTGTACACTCATTTTTACGGGTTCCTCCTTAAAATATATGTGGTTCGCCCATAATCCATGAGGGCGCTACACTTCAATGTACCATTATAGCATGCTCATTTTAAAAACACCAGCGTTTTTTACAAAAAAAACTTCCATTCCATCCCACATACCCATGATATGGAACAGAACGGGAGTTTCCCTCGTCCGGATGTTATCCCCAGTTGTACTGGATTGCCGCTGCAATCTTCTGGGCCTGCTGGGGACCCTGAAGCAGGCGAATCAGTTCCAGTCCCATATCAAGGGCAAATCCCAGGCCCCTGCCGGTGGTGATGTTGCCGTCCGTCACAACACCCTGGCTGGTGTAGGACACGCCTGTGAGCTGGTCCTCAAATCCCGGATAACAGGTGGCCGTCCTGCCCTTTAAGAGCCCCATGCTCCCCAGGATGCTTGGCGCTGCACAGATGGCCGCAATCCTTCTGCCCTGCTTGTTGGCACACTCCACAGCCTCTCCCAGGCCCTTGTGCGCTTTCAGATTGTTCGTTCCCGGCATCCCTCCGGGCAGGAACAGCACATCCGCCACATCCGGGTTCACATCCTCAAACAGGGCGTCCGTCCCCAACTCAATCCCATGGGAACCAGTCACGTTCCTGTTCCCTGTAACAGACACCAGTGTCACCTCCACACCGGAACGCCGGAGCACGTCCACAACCGCAAGACATTCAACCTCTTCCAGTCCATCCGCAAGAAATGCATAAACCTTTGCCATGATAATCTCCCTTTCCGCCATTTATCGCATAGTAATTGTATTTTATCATTTATCACTTTTCAGGGAAAGAGTTAAATGATATGATTGTAAAATGGAAAAAATAAAAATAGTTAGTAAAATCCACTAATCGACAATCACAGCAAGGAGGTTTTACCATATGGAAATCGAACGTAAATTCCTGGTTCCCCGTCTTCCGGAAGGCTATGACACCCATCCCTTCCATCAGATTGAGCAAGCCTATCTCTGCACCGGCCCGGTGGTCCGCATCCGGCAGGAGGACGAAGACTACTATCTCACCTACAAAGGCAAAGGTCTTCTGTCCAGGGAAGAATACAACCTTCCGCTGACCCGCGAAGCCTACTCCCACCTGCTCCCCAAGGCCGACGGCATTGTGCTCACCAAAAAACGCTATCTCATCCCCCTGGACAGCCCAGGCCATCTGACCATTGAACTGGATGTCTTTGAAGGCCGCTACGCCGGCCTCATTCTGGCCGAGGTAGAATTTCCCACTGAAGAAGAAGCCCTGTCCTTCCAGCCCCCGGAATGGTTTGGCAGGGATGTTACGTTTACGGGGGAATATCAAAATAGTAAGTTGGCGTGTGGGGTTTAGGGGATGCTTGGAGAGGTTAGGTGCATCTGCCCGTGAGGGGAAGAGTGAGGGGGGGGGGATTTGGACGCATCTACAGGGGCGTGTAGTTCTTGGACAGCGGAAAGCGGCGTTAAGAGGCTGGCCGGCAACTGTTTAAGCCCAATATCTAAAATACATGAAAAGGCTGGCTGCGGGTTTTGGCAGCCAGCCTCTTGTATTCAGCCGGTTTTCAGCGTCTTGGAAATACGGGCGGAAACACCTATCTTTTCCAATTACTTCTTCTGGACATACTTCAAGCAGTCAAGTGTTACTGCGGTTATGATGATGATGCCCTCGAATACGAACTGCAGGTTTGTGTCGATACCGAGAATGGTAAGGGAGTAGATAAGTACGGTGAAAATAAGCACGCCCACTACTACACCTGAAATCTTACCGATACCGCCGGTAAAGGATACGCCGCCAACCACGCAGGCTGCAATTGCATCCATCTCCCAGCCCTGGCCGTAAGCAGCGGAGCCGGAACCTACCATTCTTGCGCATTCCAGCCAGGAACCGAATCCGTAAAGGATACCTGCCAGAATGAATGCTCCCATGGTTACCCAGAATACGGAGATACCAGAAACAGCTGCTGCTTCCGGGTTGCCGCCTACTGCGTATAAGTTCTTGCCGAAGGTGGTCTTGTTCCAGATAAACCATACAATCACAATGGCAGCCACTGCCCAGAGAATGATGGTTGGGAACCCGTTTATTTTTGGAATAATCATCTTTGGAATGGCCGGTTCAATGGCGCCGAAGGAAACGCCCTTTGTTGCATAGGTCACAAGACCGAAAATCACCAGCATGTTGGCCATGGTTGAAATAAATGGATGCATCTTAAACTTAGCTGTAAAGAAACCTCCGATGGCCGTAAAGCAGGTACATAAAATGATACACATAACAAGGGCAAATACAACCCTTACGCCAATGGGCATGCCTGTGAAATCAAATACGTGGCCGAACACAGCGCCTGTGTTGATGCCCTGGTGCATGATAATGGTTGCTGTGGTCATGCCCATACCAACCATACGCCCTATGGAGAGGTCCGTACCGGTAAGGAGGATAAGTCCTGCAACGCCCAGAGCCAGGAACATTCTTGGGGAAGCCTGCTGGAGAATATTTAAAATATTATTATAGGTAAGCAGCTTCACGTTTTTCATCACCGGCGCAGCGATACACAGTCCGATGAAAATCAGGATAATAGCGATATACAGACCATTCTGCAGTAAGAATGTCCTGCGGTTGAATGTATATTTATAATTCTCCCATTTCTGCGCCCTGGTTTCCATGAAGGTGAATTTAGACAGGCGGAGCATATCAATCAGATGATACTGCCATGCAAAGGCAGCATGCCTTCTGTCCTTGATTCGCTGAAGCTCCTTGTCCAGGTCCATCTTCGCGTCAAACAGACGGTTCTTATGAACATACTTCTCATCCTTTATCTCCTGATGGTCCGTAAGCTTTGAGAGGGTGTTTTCATGTTCTTTGTTCAGTTGTGCAACTTTTGTGTCGTATTTTTCCTTTGCAAGAATTTTTTCCCGCTCGCAGCTTTCCTTTAAGGGCTGATAATATTCCTTATCAAAATGCGCCTTCAGGTAGCTCTCGGCATCGGAGATTAACTTTGCAATCTCATCCTTATTCTTTGCCTCAACAGCCTTTGCTTTTTCCATCTCCGCGCTGCATGATGCAATCCTGTTTTCCCTTTCATCCTTTGTAAGGGAACGGTCTCTCTTTGTTGCGTCAATACTGTTCTGCAGGGCAACTACCCTGTTTGTACCGTCCGCTCTGAGACTGTCGATTTTTTTCTGAATTTCGCCAACGTACTCCTCAATTGGCTGGCGCAGCTGCATTTCCTGTTCAGCCGTAAGAGTCTCATTGTTTCCTTTCGCCATATCCATGAATCCCCCTTATAGGTATTTTGCACTGAGCCTTAAAAGTTCTTCCTGATTTGTCTCTTTTGTATTAACAATTCCAGAAAGGCGTCCATTTGACATAACACCAATACGGTTTGTAATTCCCAGTATCTCCGGCATCTCAGAAGAAACAACAATGATTGTCTTCCCCTGCTTCGCCATATTGATGATAAGCTCATATATTTCATACTTTGCGCCCACGTCGATTCCTCTGGTGGGTTCGTCCATCATAAACACCTGCGGACTGCGCTCCAGCCACTTTCCAAAGATAACCTTCTGCTGATTGCCGCCGGAAAGGCTGGAAATCATGTCGTCAGGCCCCATACACTTGGTATGCATGATTTTGATTTCCTTTGACGTGGCCTTTATCATCTTTGCATCGGAAAGCGCTATGCCCGACATATACTGCTGCAGATTGGCAATGGTGGTGTTAAAGGTAAGGTCGCCCTTTAAAAACAGTCCGTTTGCCTTGCGCTCCTCGGTAATCATGGCAAAGCCATGCTCCATGGCTTCCTTTGCGCTGCTGAAATTCATAAGGCGGTTATTAAAATAAACACGTCCTGCCGCTCTGGTTCGGACACCAAAGATGGTTTCCAGAAGCTCCGTGCGCCCTGCCCCTACCAGGCCGTACAGCCCGAATATCTCTCCTTCTTTTACGTCAAATGAAACATCCTGCAAATGAGGCTCAAACTTTGTGGACAGATTCTGGATGGACAGAATCACGTCGCCGGGGGTATTGTCAACAGGCGGGAACCGGTTATCCAGGGAACGGCCGACCATTGCTGCAATCAGCTCATTCATATTTGCATCCTTGGTGCTCTTTGTCATAACCAGGTTTCCGTCACGAAGCACGGATATCTCATCGCAGATTTCAAAAATCTCATCCATCTTGTGAGAAATATAAATCAGGGCAATTCCCTGCTCCTTTAACATCCTCATCATCTCGAAGAGTTTGTCAACCTCCTGTACGGTCAGGGAGGAGGTGGGCTCATCCAGAACAATCACCCTTGAATTATAGGAGATGGCCTTGGCGATTTCGCACATCTGCCTCTGTGATACGGACATACGGCCCATGGGCTGGGTAAGGTTTACAGTCATTCCCAATTTTCTAAAGAGCTCGGCGGCTTCCTTTTTCATCCTGCCTTCATCAATTACACCCATGGAATTAACCGGATAACGTCCCAGGAACAAATTATCAATTACATTCCGTTCCAGACACTGATTCAATTCCTGGTGAACCATTGCAATGCCGTTTTCAAGAGCATCCTTTGGTCCGGAAAAGCTTACTTCCTTGCCATTCAGGAAGATATTTCCCTCGTCTTTCTGGTAGGTGCCGAAAAGGCACTTCATCATGGTTGACTTACCAGCTCCGTTCTCACCCATAAGCCCCATAACGGTTCCGCGCTTCACATCCAGGTTGATATGGTCCAGAACCCTGTTCCGGCCGAAGGACTTGCTCATACCGCGTATTGATAAGACGATATCATCTTTCTTATCTGCCATTATTTTACTCCTGTATATGTAGATTGATAGGTTTCAGTATTAAATATTAGGGAGAATTTCTTCTCCCTAATAACAGCACATCTTTACCTTTCCACGATTCTTCTTATCGTGTACTTTTGTTGTTTCAATGAATATTACTGCTCAAGCAGAGATGTGTATGAAGCTGCATTGTCTGTCTTAACCATGTTGATGGCAAATGCGTCATACTGGCTTGGATTTCCAAGACGGTTTGTAATATTGGACTCTGTCTGTCCGTCGCCGCCGATGTAGTCAACCTTCAGGTTGAGAAGCTTATCATATTTCTGAAGCAGAGGCTGATAGGTGGAGCCAAGGAAGTTGTCAGCTGAGTTGTAGATGTTCAGCCATACATTCTTTGTAGCATGGGAAGCCTCATCCAGCTGATTGGATACAGGTGCGTACACCATGGTGGAATCTGTGAAATCTGTATAGTTATCAGCAGTTACAGCTACGTTCAGTGCGTAGTAGGAACGCTCATCTGCCTTGTAAACATATACATCAGGGCTCAGGACATTGCCTGCATCGTCTGCTGTGCCGATACCTGTATCAATATCAACTCCATCCAGTGCATTACGCAGAACACGAAGTGTCAGGTATGCCTGTACGTCTGCATGCTGGCTGATTGTGCCGCCGTAGCCTTCTGCGATAGCAGCCACTGCGTCGCTGTTTGCATCATAGCCAAATGTAGGAACCTTGTTGTCCTTGGACCATGCGTTGAACATGGACATGCCCATGCCGTCGTTGTTGGATACAACGATATCGATCTGTTCGCCGAAAGAGGAAGACCATGTGCCGATAGCATTGCCTGCTGTGGCGGCATCCCATGTAGCGCCTGCAGAGTTCTTCATCTCCTGGGAAGCCAGCTCGCGGACAACATATGTCTTTCCGCCTACTTCGATGGAGCCGTCCTGTACAACGGTTGCTGTGCCGTCTGCGTTTGTACCAACAGGGTCACTGTTGATGTTGCCGTCTTTCTCCACAGCTGTGCCAAGAGCCTTACGGATACCTCTTGTACGTGCGATGGAGTCGTTGTGTCCGATGTCTCCGATTGCCAGAACATAGCCGATGATTCCGTCGCCGTTGCGGTCAATTGAATCAATGTTCTTCTCAATGTAATCCTTAACCATGGTTCCCTGAAGCTCAGCACCCTGGTTTGCATCGAAACCTACATAATATGTATCCTTATTGAAATTCAGGGCCGTCATATCAAGCTGTCCTGTTGCACTGCTGGATGGCTGACGGTTAAACCATACCAAAGGCTTATCCTTGTTTGCCACCTCTGCGCCTGCTTCGGGTGCCGCTGCTGTATCAGCTGCGGTTGTGTCTGCTGCCGCTGCGGTTGTGGTATCCCCTGCAGCTGCTGTGGTTGGTGCTTCTGTTGGCTTGCTGCCGCCTCCGCAGGCAACCAGTGATAATGCCATGGAACACGCAAGAGCAACACTTAATGCTTTCTTCATTTTTAATTCCTCCCTTATATTTTTGTTGTCTTTGGTTGTTTTTGCTTAACAACAAGTTCATTATACGACCTGATTGTGCATTTTTCCATATGATTTTTATAGAAGGATTATAAAATTTCTTTGATTTTATCCTTTTTCATCGGCGTTTTACATATGACTCACTGGTTTTTAAGCAATTTTGCCTCATCCTGGGTCAGCGCCCTCTGGGGACACCAGTAATATTTTCCTTCCAGCTGCGGTACCCTGGACTTTGGGTCCTGGTTCAGGGACAGGCTCCAGGCAATGTCAAATATGGCCTGGGCATACTTCTCCTTATCGGATTCCACGGTACCGAAGAGATACCCTTCCTCCAGGGCCTTGATACCCACAGGGGTGCCGTCTATGCCGACTACTTTGATGGAATTCGCCCCGATTCCGGCCCGGTGTATGGCGTCAATGGCGCCCAGGGCCATGTCGTCGTTGTTGCTGACCACCAGTTCAATCTGTCCCGGATACTCCTTCAGCCACTGTTCCATAAGGGCCGACGCCTGGCTCCTGTCCCAGTTGGCAATCCCTCCCGTAATCTTCTCCAGAGGCACATTCCCGTCCTTTAAGGTCTGGATGGACCACTCCGTGCGAATCAGGGAATCCTGATGGCTGGTTTCCCCTTCCAGAAGCACATAGCTTACCAGACCGTTGCCATTGGCATCCAGTGTACGTGAATCCTTCTGGTATGCATCCACCAGGATATCTCCCTGGAGCACGGCTGATTCCTTGGCGTCCGCTCCCACATAGTACAGCTTTTCCCATCGGTTCATGTCCTCCTCCACCGGCTCCCGGTTAAAGAACACCACCGGAGTGCCTGCGTCCATGGCCTTGTCAATGATGATGGATGCCGATGAACGGTCCACGCTGTTGATGCACAGAGCATCGCAGCCAAGGGAAATCAGCCGCTCCACCTGGCTGTTCTGGGTATTCTGGCTCCCCTTGGCATCCATGATGTCCAGCTTTACCTTGATGCCTGTCTCCTGTTCATATTCCTTTGCCTTGTCCTCCAGGCCTGCGCGCAGGGTACCGATGAAGGTGTCGTCCCCCCGGTAGAGCAGAACCCCGATGCGGATGGAATTCTTGTCCGCCTGCCGTCCGCCTTCGTTTCCCCTGTACTGCCACAGCCCTATGAGGATGGCCGCCCCCATACAGGCCGCCAATAGATACATCCAATTCCGCTTCACCGCAATGCCCCTTTCCTTACCGCGTCTTTTCCCAATTTACAGTCTTTTCTTTTTTACTCAATGGGATAAAGCATTTTCTCATATGTCTTATCCCTTAATTTGTCCTCATCCACATAAATGGCCTCCAGCAGGGTCTGCTGCTTCTGCCGCGTGCCCTGGATGGCCTCCACGGCCTGCTTTACGCTCAGATATCCCTGGTCAAACTGGTTATACGCTGTCATTCCCGTGACAATTCCCCTGTCCAGGGCCCTGAGTAGGGAGGTGGTGCTTCCGGCGCCGTAGAGCCCTGCCACCCTGCCCTGATATATGGTGTTTTCCTCCAGTATCCGTGTGGCCTGGTCCAGTGATTGTACATCCAGAGCTATAATGGTAATCCTGCCGCCTCCGGGAGAATCTGTTTCCTCTATGGCCTGGCGGTATGTGTCCTGGTTTTCCCTCTCAATGAGCCGGTATTGATACCCCTGCTCCTCCAGCACGGTCCTGACTCCCTCATAAACCTGGGCGCTGTCCCCATAGTCCAGCCCCCTGCAAAAGAGGTAGACCGGCACATCCCTGGGGGCCTGGGACGCTGCCGCCCCGCCCAGAAGCCTGCCAACCTCCCTGCCGTCCACGCCGATGGTGTCCGGGGACTGGCCTCCCAGCGGGGGCTGGCCCAGAAGAATGACAGGGCAGCCGGGACTCATGTCCTCCAGCTCCTTTACAGCCTCCTCCGTCTTCACCGGCGCCAGAATAACCGCCCTGGTTCCGTCCCTGATTTCCCTTTTTACCAGCTCCATCTGCTGCGCCTGGTCATCCGGGGCATAAAGGGTGATGAAGCTGACGTCCCCATGGAACTCCACCGCCGCCTGGTCCATACCCTTTTTGAAATTCACATAGTAATCGTCGTTATCACCCTCCACGATAACGGAAATGGGATATACCTCAACTTTCTTTTCCGTGATAATCAGGTCCGTGGAGGACATCAAAAACAGCAGGACCAGGATACCGGCCCATATGCACCAGAGAATTTTCCCTTTATTTAACATAGGCTTCCTCACCTTTCCACGATTCTATTTATCATGGACTTTCCGTATTCTTTACTTCCTCATAGGGGATGGCCGGCAGATGGGCCGTGACCGTTGTCCCGTCATCCGGCTCTGACTCTATTTCCAGTCCGTAGCTGTTTCCAAAATACAGCCTGATGCGCTCGTTCACATTCCTGACCCCGATACCGGAGCCTCTGCCCGACGGCACATGGTCCGTATCCCCGAAGAGCCGTTTCACCTGCTCCCGGGTCATGCCCAGGCCGTTGTCCGATACGCTCATATACAAATCCTTGTCCCGGCGCCATGCCCTGATGCGGATTTCGCCGTCTCCGTCCATGAATTCCATGCCGTGATAGATGGCATTTTCCACAAGAGGCTGAAGGATAAGCTTAAGGCTGGCCAGGTCAGTGACATCCTCCCCTGCTTCCACCGTGTAGGTGAATTTGTTTTTATAGCGCATGTGCTGAATCATAAGGTAGTTGCGCACATGCTCCAGCTCGTCCCTGACCGTGATGATGCTCTTCCCCCTGCTGAGGCTGATGCGGAAAAACCTGGCCAGGGCCGTCACGACCCGCACTGCGTCGGACAGGTTTTCATTTTCAATCATCCATACAATGATGTCCAGGGTGTTATATAGGAAATGGGGGTTAATCTGTGCCTGGAGGGTATCGAATTCGCTCTTTCGTTTGGATTCATGCTCCGCCACAATATCGTCCATCAGCCTGCGTATCTGCCTGGCCATATTCTGTATGGAATTGCCAAGATGCTGTATCTCATAGGAGCCTCCGCTTCTGACCTCTGTTTCCAGGTTGCCTGCCTCGATTTCATTTACAGATTTTTCCAGTTCCTTGATGGGGTCTGTTATCCTGGATGAGATATAGGAGTTGATGATGGTCATGATAAAGAGAACAAAAGCAATCATGAAAATCACCAGAAGCTTTGTCTTGATGTTGTTCAGGGACACGCCGTCAAGAGGCGTCACCCCCACCACCTTCCAGCCCGTGTATCCCACGGTCTTCACGGTGACAGTGCGTTTTACCCCATCCACGGTCTGCCGGTAATTGCCGTCCCTGAGGCCGGATACCTCCAGGTTGTTCTCCCGGACGATTCCCGAGTCAATCAGCTGGGCCTGGGGATGGTATATGATTTCCCCGCTGCTGCTAATCAGATAGACATAGCCTCCGTTTCCCAGGTTTACCCCGTCGAACAGCTGCTCCAGACTGCTGTAGCGGATATCAATCAGCAGGACGCCCTGGTCCGTGGAAGGGCCCTGGGTGATTTCAACCGCCCTTGACAGGGAGATAACCCACCGGTACTGGTTCTCGCTGCCGTCAAAGATGTACTGGACATGGGGCGTGGAAAAGTGCATGTTTTCCGTCTTTTCCAGGGAGGAGGTAAACCAGTTTTCCCCGGTAACATCCACATTGGTCTTAAGACGGGCCGCCGGCACGGATTCCAGCAGCTTTCCTTCTTTGGACAACAGGGCAATGTTCTCCACATTGTCCTTGTTGTTGTCGTAGAGAAGGGTCATCTCGCTTCCGATGGAGCCGCTTGCCAGGTCCGCGTTCTTGACAACGCCGTAATACAGGGAATCCGACAGCTTCATCACGGTGCGCAGGTAATCCTCCATAGACCTGGTTATCTGATTAATCAGAATCTGGTTCTCCTCCCGGATGGTGGCGGACATCTGGCCCGACAGCCTGGAATACAGGGAAATACCTATAAATATACTGGCGGCCAGGGCCGTCAGCGTAAAGTAGATGAATATAATATACCGTATGCTGGCCTTCTGCAGCTTAATCCTCTGCTTCTCAAACAACATGTCCCCTGCTCCTTTACGCGGCCTGCCTCAGTCCCGTTGCACACGGCGGGACAGGCCTGCTGTATCTATTTTGCCCCTCTGAACTTTGTGGGCGAAACCCCAAAGCGCTTTTTAAACACATAGCTGAAATAGTTCTGCTCCTGATATCCCACCTTGGCCGCTATGACATAGGTCTTGTCGTCGGTCTTGTTGAGAAGCTCCACCGCCTTGTCCAGGCGGACCTGGGTCAGGTAGGCGGTATAGGCCTGCCCTGTCTCCTTCTTGAACATGGTGGAAAAATAGGCCGGACTCATGTGCAGCTGGCGGCATATTTTCTCCACAGACAAATCCGGGTCCTGATAATTGTCCATAATGTATTCCTTGGCCTTCTGGATGACCTGCTTCATGGTATTATCCCGTTCCTGGTTCATGGCCTGGTTCATCCTGACTGCGGCGGAAAGCAGCCAGTGGGCAAAGTCTTCCTTTTTCAGCATCCTGGGTATGACGGCAAAGGTATCTCCCTGCTCTTCCCCTTCCTCTGTCAGCTGGTCCAGGTCCAGGTCATACTGCTGAATCAGCTGGACAATGGAGCTGGACACGCTGAGCATATATGCCTGGCACTGCCTGAAATGCACCTTTGCATCGCTCATCTTATCCATGACCGCCTGTACCGCTTCCTCTATCTTCTCCCTGGGACCGAACTTGATGGCCGCAATAAGCTCCGCCTCATCCTTGCCGTCAAAACTCAGCTTTCCCCCGCTTACAGGCTCCACGTCATTGATGTAAATGGTGCTTCCCGCCCCCACAATTGCCTTATAGCCAAGGGCGTCCACGGCCGCCTTATAGGAACTGCTGACCTCCCCCAGGTCCTGGCAGCTGTGGCCGATGCCAATGGTGATGGGCACCTCCAGAATCTTCTTTGTCTCCTTGCAGATATCCCCCAGCACGTCAATGAGGCCGGTCTGGCTGTTATCCCCGTCAATGGCAGCAATAAGGGCCAGTTCAGACCAGGAGGTCCTGGAAGAGGTGAATACGGATGACCGGCAATAGTTTCCCAGCTTTTCCTCCACAATCTGCATAACTGAAATAGGAATCAGGTCCCTCTCCTTGTGGAGAGGCAGTATGTTCCCCTCCCTGATTTCCTCCGGCTCTATGTCAATGGCTGCAGCCACCCACTTCTTGGCTCCTGCCAGAGGAATGTCGTACTCCGCCAATTTTTCTTTCAGTACCGGTCCGGGTACCGTGCTTCCCACCAGTTCGTTTAAGAACTGGTCCCTGAGAATGGGAAGGTTGCGTATATAATTTTCACGCAGCAGGTTCACATTCCGTTTCTGCTCAATCTCTTCGTCCAGATTGGATTTGATGCGCTTTAAAATAGCGGTCAGCTCCTCCACGTTCACCGGTTTCAGGATATACTCCGTCACATTCAGCTTAATGGCCTGCTTGGCATACTCAAAATCATCGTAGCCTGAAAAAATCACGATTTTCACTGAGGGGTATTTCTGCCTCACCCGTTCAGCCAGGGAAAGACCGTCCATAAAGGGCATCCTGATATCCGTCAGAATCACGTCCGGCTCCAGGGCCTCCACCTTTTCCAGGGCTTCCTCCCCATTCTCTGCATCTCCAACCACCTGGAAACCGGCTCCCGTCCAGTCAATTTTCCTGATGATGCTCTGCCTGACCTCTTCCTCATCATCCACCAGTATGATACGGTATAAATCCATACGTATGTCCCTTCCTTCTTAAATGTATGCCTGTTCCCCAGGATTCCACCTGTCCGCTCCGCCCAGCACCTTTTCCATGGTGTAGTCCTGTGCCTGCTCACAGGTAAGCACGGCCACCCAGTCCGGCCTGGGAGAGCCATGTTGCGGCGGTTGCCGGCCTGTTATATCCCGGTCCGCTGTATCCCGGTCCGCTGTGCCCCGGTCCGCTGTATCCCGGTCCGCTGTGCCCCGGTCCGCTGCTCCCGGTCCATAGCTTGCATATTCCCCGTAAAACAGGGTGGACCGCGCTTCCTTCTTATCCCAGTCATGCCATCCTTCACGGCATATATGGGGACCCAGATAGCAGTCAATGAGAACTGTCCTGGCGTAATCCCTCCAGGGCCGGCCCAGATAGACGCTTTCTCCGGCGCTGTTTCCCGTAAACCGGCAGCTTCTGAACACATACCCATATCTCTGGCCCCTGGGGGTGGATGCGGCAGTCACATATCCCTTTCTTTCTGCGTCCCTGCCAACAGAATATAGTTCGCATTTCTCAAAGTAGGCTGTGGCGCTGCCGAATATAAAGTCTATGTCCCCGCAGATAAAACAGTTCCGGTAGCAGTGGCGCCCGTTTATTCTGGGGGAAAACTGTTTTGGTCCTATAAACCCGTTCTTTTGGATTTCCTTTGGGGGAAGGGGGCCTGTGAAAAGTGTGTCCTGTCCTCCCAGCATCCGGCATCCCTCAAACAGAATCCTGTCCCCGTCCACATACAGGGCCAGAGCCTGTCCCGCCTCTTCCCCCGGACCCGCGCTGTTTTCAAAGGTCAGGTTCCTTGCGGTAAAATCATGGGTGTCCACCAGCACGCTGTAGGTGCGGAATGTCCCCCGCCTGCTTCCGTCTTCCATCAGCATGCCGGCAGACAGGCCGTATGTGATGACTGTGCTGTCCGCCGACTCACCCTCCAGTGTAAGGCGCGGCCTTCTGATTTCCAGCCGTTCCCTGTACACGCCCTTTTTTATGAATATGCAGGCCGGCGGCCCCTCTGCTTCTCCCAGCGCCGCCAGGGCCTCTCCTACTGTATCGTAATCACCACTGCCATCCCTGGCCACTGTCAGGCAAATAGCCTGCTTATCCTGCCCGTTCTGTCCATCTGATTCAGTCACCTGCAAGCCTCCTCTTCCCGGAGTGTACTGCTCCGTGAGATTTATCACAAGTATACCTCAAATGTATGGAATTGTCATCCCGGAGCAGAACCGAAATTCACTGGAAAACCCTTCCTGCCATGCTTATAGTTTCTCATAAGTATAAATAATATATCAATCATATTGTCCTGTACTACTAATATATGTTATGATAAGTCCGTAACCGGCAGACAGGCCGGCACCAATCACAAAGGCGTAAAACAAACACATAGATAAAAGAGGTATGATATATGGGCGGAATATTTGGTGTTGCATCAAAAAACAGCTGTACCCTGGACTTGTTTTTCGGAGTGGATTACCACTCCCATCTGGGGACAAAAAGAGGCGGAATGGCCGTATACGGCAGCCAGGGCTTTACAAGGTCCATCCACAACATAGAAAACACTCCCTTCCGTACAAAATTTGACGGGGATTTGGACGAGCTGGAGGGAACACTGGGCATCGGATGTATTTCCGACAATGAACCCCAGCCCCTTTTGATTCAGTCCCACCTAGGCAGCTTTGCCATAACCACAGTGGGAAAAATCAACAACGAGGCCGAGCTGGTGGCCTCAGCCTATGAAAACGGCCATATCCATTTTATGGAGATGAGCCATGGACGAATCAATGCCACGGAACTGGTGGCTGCCCTGATTAACCAGAAATCCACATTGGTGGAAGGTCTTCTTTTTGCCCAGGAAAAGATAGAGGGCTCCATGTCCATCCTGCTGCTGACGCCGGAAGGAATCTACGCATCCAGGGATAAGTTCGGAAGGACCCCCATTGTCATCGGACACAAGGGCGATGCCTTCTGCGCCTCCTTTGAAAGCTTTGCTTATATTAATCTGGGATATACGGACTACAAAGAACTGGGTCCGGGCGAGATTGTATATATGACGCCTGAGAGCGTAGAAACAGTCAGCCCTCCCAGGGAAGAGATGAAGATATGCTCCTTCCTGTGGGTATACTACGGTTACCCCACATCCAGCTACGAGGGCATCAATGTGGAGAGCATGCGTTATGAATGCGGAAAGCTGCTGGCCAAACGGGATGAGGCGCAGCCCGAAGTGGTTGCCGGCGTTCCAGATTCAGGCATTGCCCACGCCATCGGGTATGCCAATGAATCCGGCATTCCCTTTGCCCGCCCCTTTATTAAATATACCCCCACCTGGCCCCGCTCCTTCATGCCGCAGAACCAGGGACAGAGAAACCTGATTGCCCGCATGAAGCTGATTCCTGTGGACTCGCTGATCCGCAATAAAAAGCTTCTGCTCATCGACGACTCCATTGTGCGCGGTACCCAGCTGGGAGAAACCACGGAATTCCTGTACCAGAGCGGGGCAAAGGAAGTGCATATCCGCCCTGCCTGCCCTCCCCTTATGTTCGGATGCCCTTACCTTAACTTCTCCCGTTCCACCTCAGAGCTGGACCTGATAACCAGAAGAATCATCCGGGACAGGGAAGGCGATGATGTGTCCCGTGAGGTTTTAAACAGCTATACAGACCCGGACAGCGCCAATTACAAAGAAATGATTGAGGAAATCCGCAAGCGCCTTGGATTCACCACCCTGCGCTACCACAGGCTGGATGACCTGGTGAAGTCCATCGGCATCTCACCGTGCAAGCTCTGCACCTACTGCTGGAGCGGCCGGAAATAGGGAATCCCCGGACTCTGATACGGCAGCGCATCAACCAGTTCCTACACCGGAATCTGATACAGCAGCGCATTACAGATGGCGGCGGCAACATTGCTGCCGCCTTTTCTTCCCTTTGCCACAATGTAGGGCGTGTCCTCAAGGGTAAGTATCAGTTCCTTTGACTGGACCACGTTCACGAATCCCACCGGTACGCCGATGACAAGGGCCGGAACAGCCAGTCCCTCCTTTATAAGCTCATAAATGCGGACCAAAGCCGTGGGAGCGTTGCCCACGGCAAAAATAAGGGGACGCCCCTGTAAGCCATAGAGCCTGGCCGCCTTTTCCATGCTGGCCACAGCCCTGGTGGTTCCCTGTGTCCCCGCCTGGTCAGCCACATCCTGGTCCGCCATGAAACAGAAGGCTTCCCCGCCCAGAGCGGACAGCCTTTTTTTGTTGATTCCGGACAGCCCCATATTGGTGTCCGTGACAATAACTGCCCCGGCTTTTAACGCCTCTATCCCTTTCCTGACCGCATGGCTGGAAAATACCAGGTTTTGTGCATAGTCAAAATCAGCCGTGGTGTGGATGGCCCGCTTGACGACCCGTTCATTTTCAGGCTCCAGCTGTATGCCCTGCAAGGACAGTTCCTCCTGTATGATTTCAAAGCTGCGCCTCTCTATATCCCCCGGCAGCACCTGTTCCAACTGTATGTCCGTCATACGCTTACGCCTCTCCTTTCCGCCTGATGCCCATGATTTTGTACACGGCATCCATATCCAGATTCTCCCTGAGTTCTCCTGCCAGCTTATCATACTGCTGTTCCCTGTAAGCGGGATAATCCATGTCCGCAGCCTGCTCCAGGGTCAGCCCCTTTGCCGCTGCCAGCGCCTCTGCCACTGCCCCGGCAATTCCGGGTCCGTCAAAGATTCCATGGACATAGGTACCATATAGATTCCCCCTGTTCCACCCATCCATCCTGGCCTGTCTGGACAATATCCCGTCCTGGCCTGTCTCCATCACATAATCCATGGGGCGGCATATCTCCGGCTCCCTGCGCCAGGAAACGATTCTGGCCGTGTCCGCAGCCCCTTCCTCCCGGTCAATGAACGTACGGCCCATATGAATCTCATATCCTGCAATGGATTTTCCGGACAGATTGCCCAGGCAGCCGTCCAGCTCGCCGAAGGCGCCTTCCACCTGGGTCCTTACCTTTTCCTCCTCAAACTCCGTTTTAAGGGGAAGAAGCCCCATTCCCTCCACCCGGGAGGGACGGTCCGTTTCCACGCCCTTTGCATCCTCCAGCACCTCTCCCATCATCTGGTAGCCGCCGCAGATTCCCCACACCGGCACCCTGCGGTCAGCCAGCTTAAGGATTGCCGCCTCCAGCCCGTTCTGACGCATCCACAATAAGTCGCGGATGGTACTCTTGGTGCCGGGGAGGATGACCATATCCGGGCTGCCAAGGTCGCAGGCCCTTGAAACATAGCGCAGGGACACTCCCGGAATTCCGGAAAATACATTAAAATCCGTAAAATTGGATATACGCGGAAAACGAATCACTGCCAAATCAACGGCAGCCGGGGTCCCTCTCTTTCCTGTCTCCAGCCGGCTGCTTAAGCTGTCCTCATCCTCAATGTCCACATCCATGTAGGGTATCACCCCTACCACGGGTATATGGCACAGGTCCTCCAGCATGGCAATCCCAGGCTCCAGTATGGTCCTGTCCCCCCGGAATTTGTTGATGATTAATCCCTTTATGCGCTTTCTCTCTTCCTCTGTCAGAAGGGCCACCGTACCGTAGAGCTGGGCAAAAACGCCGCCCCGGTCTATGTCCCCCACCAGGAGCACCGGCGCGTCGGCCATGTCCGCCATGCCCATGTTCACGATATCATCGGATTTCAGGTTGATTTCTGCCGGGCTGCCGGCCCCTTCTATGACTATGACATCATACTGTTCCTCCAGACGCCGGTATGAGGCCATGATATCGGGAACCAGCGTTTTTTTACAGGCAAAATAGTCCCTGGCCTTCATATTTCCCCTGGAAATCCCGTGGACAATGACCTGGCTTCCCACATCCGTGGTGGGTTTTAAAAGAATGGGATTCATGTCTGCATGAGGGACAATACCCGCCGCCTCCGCCTGTACGGCCTGGGCCCGTCCCATTTCCAGGCCTTCCGGTGTTATGTAGGAATTAAGGGCCATGTTCTGGGATTTAAAGGGAGCTGTCCTGTAGCCGTCCTGATGAAAGATACGGCACAGTCCGGCGGCCAGAATGCTCTTTCCCGCATTGGACATGGTTCCCTGAATCATGATTGGTTTAGCAGGTTCAGACATTGTTTCCTCCTCTCAAGCACCCGGGCCATTTCCCGGATAAGCTGTTCATTGTCCTGTTTCAGCTTCACACAGATACGGTAGCAGGAAGAATCCAGCCCCGGATAATTGGCACAGCTGCGAATCAAAATACGGCGCTGCAGCAGTTCCTGGTAAAGCCGGCCTTTTTCCGTGGTTCCATCCTCTCCCGGGTCCCTGAAAAACAGATAATTGGCCCCGGAGGAATATACCTTAAAACCCAGGTCCCGGAGTGCTGCAGCCAGCCGCTCACGCTCCTCCTTAATTACAGCTCTGGTATGCTCCACAAAATCCGTCTGACTAAGAGCCGCCACGCCGGCCCGCTGGGCCAGGCCCGACACGGACCAGGGCTGCCGGACTGCCTGCAGCCGTTCCAGCAGGCAGCGGTCACTGCAAAGGCCATAGCCCAGCCGCAGCCCGGCCATGGCATACAGCTTGGTAAATGCCTTCAGCACAAACAGATTCCCAAACCCGGACAGGTCAGGTATGACGGAATATACGTCTGAATCCTCCAAAAAATCACAGAAGCATTCATCCACAACCAGGAACGCCCCCAGACTTCCGCAGGTTTGCGCCAGCTGCTCCACGTCTTCCTTTTCAGCAGGTATTCCCGTGGGATTGTTGGGATTGCACAGGAACACAATATCATAGGGCTCTCCCCTCTCCGCCGCTTCCTTGATACAGCTGCACATGCCGGATATGTCCGGGGCGAATCCGGCGTCCTCCCTGAGATAATAATAGCTGGTCCTGCACCCCGCTGCTTTCAATGCCTGCTCATACTCGGAAAAGGTGGGAGCCGGGACAAGCCCGCGGCCAGGACGCAGCGCTGCGGCCAGGCCGAATATCAAATCAGCCGCCCCGTTTCCGCAGATAACCCACTCATCCTCCACCCCATGATGCCTGCCCAGGGCCTGCCTCAGTTCCCGGCACCGGCTGTCCGGGTACAGGCTGCATATTTCCTTGTCCAGGCAGTCCCTCAGCGTGCTCTTTACCGTTTCCGGCATTCCAAGGGGATTAATATTGGCAGAATAATCCATCTGTATGTCCTGGCTGTAAATGTCTCCGCCGTGCTGATATTCCATAATAACCTCCCATAGTGACCTTTCCTTTTGAAGATATAGTACGATAATTACCAAATGATATCACAGAAGCAGAAGCAGGACACCCAGACCAAGGACCATCACACCCTCTGTGAAAAACATAAGGAGGTTTGCCCGTCTTATGTCCGCTGGTTCTATCCTCCTGCCGTCATCCCCTATATAGGGCTTTTTGTGAAGCGTTCCAAAGTACCACGCATCCCCTGCCAGACGCAGATGGAGGGCCCCTGCACAGGCAGCCTCGCCGTGGGCGGAATTAGGGCTGGCATGGCGCTTTCTGTCCCGGAGGAACACCTTCCAGGCATGGACTCCGTCCATCCCGGGCAGGACCCAGGCTCCAAGGACCATCAGGACTCCGGTCAGCCTGGCCGGTATCAGATTGAACAAATCGTCCAGCCTGGCTGCACAGCGTCCGAAATACAGGTACCTGTCATTCTTATATCCCACCATGGAATCCATGGTGTTGACAGCCTTGTACAGCGCGCCTCCAGCCGGCCCCAAAAGCGCCATGAACAAAAAGGGGGCAATGACGCCGTCAGAGGCATTTTCAGCCACTGTCTCCACTGCCGCCCTGGCAATTCCGCCCTCATCCAGTACTGAAGTGTCCCTTCCCACAATCATGGACACATTGTATCTGGCCTCCTCTGTCCGTCCTGCCTCCAGGCTGCGGCACACCTTCATGCTCTCCGTGTACAATCCCCTGGCTGCCAGCATGAGACTGCACAGGAAACCTTCTGCCAGCAAAAGCACTGCCCAGGCCCTGGCCAGCAGCAGATGTTCCGCTGCGGAAAAAACCGCCCGGGGAATGCACCACCACAGAGCGCACATAGAGGCAGTGAGGAGCACACCTGCCCATGCTTCCCTTGTCTTTTCAGGACCAGGACACTGTATGTGCTCTTCTTTCCCATGGGGAACGCCCTGGCTGTCCTGATTCTCTTTCTGCTTTCCCGGTCCCGCTGCCCATTTTCTGAGCCGTGATTCCAGCCAGGAAATCATGGTTCCCATAAGGCGCACCGGATGGGGAAGCCATAAGGGGTCCCCCACCATCCAGTCAATCACACATCCCGCCAGCAGGGCTGCTCCGTGAAATTTCCATATATCCAGCCACGTAATATCCATGTCTACCTACCTTGTCATTTAATCCGCATCCCTATCCCGCAGCACACCCGCCATACGGCCTTTGCCTCCCCGGCAATCCGGCAGCAGAGCCGCCCTGTCTCCTCCCTGTACAGCCGTTCAAAGGCATCTGCCGGCACAATGCCGCAGCCAATCTCATCTGTCACCAGGACACGGTCCGGCGGTCCGGCAGACAGTTCTTCCAGAAGCCGGTTCATGATTGCCTCTGCCCATCCCCATTCGGATTCATGGCCAATCGGGCCTGTGCTTCCCTCCATCACACGTCTGACAAAGAGATGGAAGTCATGGCAGAACCTTCCTTTCATGAATTCCTCCCAGGAAGCCTCTGAGCCCTCTGTCCAGACAGATACATCCTCCCCCTGTCTCCCAAGGTGCTGCCTGACAAACTCCTTCTTACCCTGGGAGCTTCCTCCTGTTACCAAGACCATTTCTACATTCCTCCCATCAATCCTGCTCTCAAAAGAACGGATGCCGCCGCCAGCCCGGCCAGTTCGCAGATTTGCAGAAAGCATCCGGCCAAATCCCCTGTCACTCCCCCAAACTGGTTAACCGACATCCTGTAATACCATAAAAACACGGCCAGGTGGGTAAACAGTATTACCCATGCCGCTAATCCCGCCCCATGACAGCCCGTCCCAACGGCAGCCATGGCGGCTCCCAGGCAGCCAGCCAGCCACAGGACCAGCACCGCTGAATCTGTTTTCTTTTTGGCTGCCCCTCCAAATCCGGCCGCCAGTCCCTTTTTTTTCGCCTGGGGAAATGTGACCACGGAAAGACCGCTGAGGGCGCGTTCCATCACAAACACAAGGCAGGGAACCATGTAAAGAAAATATCTGTCCCCAGTGTCCTTCATCCGGGCAAGAGACAGGTACTCATAAAAGACGCCTGTGTAGAGCATCATGTATACCCCAAAGGAAATCACTGCAAATGCCCCCAGGTGCGGGTCTTTGAGAATCTCCAGCTTTTTGCTTCTGTCGCCGTAGGAGTGGACAGCATCCATGGTATCCATAAAACCGTCCATATGGATTCCTCCTGTCACCAGGATTGGAATAGCTGCCCCTATGAGGGCAGCGGCCGCCGTGGACAGATTCAGGACATCCAGGGCAAGATAGAGCCAGAGGCCCAGAACCGTTCCCTCTGCAATCCCCACCAGCGGGAAAAAGCACATAACATAGCGCATCCGCTCCTGGGTCCACTCCACAGCGGGCATGGGTATTTTGGAATACATGGAAACCGCAATGATACAGGAATAAAGTCCGTTCATTTTCCCTGACACTCCCTTCCTCTCAAATCACTCCCCTCCGGCAATATAATCCCTTCTGCCGCGGCTTGGGAAACCCTTGGTTTCCGGAGCACGGGAATGCCGTAAACCACCTCAGCCACCCGGTCGGAGGCAGCTGCCAGCTTCTGATTCAGACGTCCCATGAGACGGATATACTCCATTGTCTCCTGTCCGTAGCAGATTCCGTCCCGGTCCACTTCGTTTGTAACAATCACCATATCCTGCACCTGGCCTGCCAGGGAAATGATGTCCGCTGCAAGCTTGTCAGCCAGGTATGGGACCTGGTTTTTATCCTGGTTCCCGTTCTGATTTTCATCCTGGCCTTTATCCTGGTTTTCTGACCGGTTTGATGGCTGCCGCTCCGCGCCTGCCGCGGCCTCTGCCGTACCATCTTCCCTGAACATCTCGTTGGCCGCCAGATTGGATACACACTCCAGCAAAAGGACTCTGTCTGTCCTGGAAGAAGCAGATGGACCTGCCTCATATTTTTCCAGCACCACATTTCCCACGTCCCAGGGTTTTTCTATGGTGATGAATTTCTTCCCGCTTCGAAGCATACGGTGCCGCATCACCTTATCCCTTCCCTCTTTTCCATATGCAATCATGGTAGCTACATAGAAACGGCGGGAACAGGGGGAATCCAGAATCAGTCCCTCTGCATATTCTGATTTTCCGCTGCCGCTTCCGCCTGTCACCAGAGTAATCATCCCTTAATCTCCTGCTCGTATTATATCAATCTTCTCATACACCAAACTTCTCGTTGCATCCATCTGCTCATTGCGCCAATCTACTCATTGCATCCATCTTCTTATTGCGCCAATCTTCCATCATACAAGATGTTCATATGCCTCCACATGGATATCGTCAAAACTGCTCATCTGTGTATACACGGCAGCGGCCATGTCTAAAAGTGGGAACAGGGCCGCTGCGCCGGTGCCTTCCCCCAGACACATTCCCGCTGAAATGGCGGGTTTGAGTTCAAGCGCCTCAAGGACCAATGCCCCGGCAGGTTCAGCTGAAACGTGGGAAGCTAGAAGATATCCCTTTACATCCGGGCAGATTCTGACAGCTGCCAAAGCTGCTGCTCCTGTTATGAGCCCGTCCAGCACCACAGGAATACCGCAGGCAGCACAGCCAATGTAAAAACCGGTCAGGGCCGCCAAATCCAGACCGCCCACCTTGGACAGCGCGTCCACCGGGTCCTCCCCGGACGGCTTGTGGATACGGATGCCTTCCCTTATGACCTGCACCTTACGGCTGTAACCGGCTGTGGTGAGACCGGCTCCCCGGCCCGTCACCAGCTCAGGGTCCATATCCAGAAGAACGGAAAGAATGGCGCTGCTGGTAGTTGTATTTCCGATTCCCATCTCCCCGGAGCCGGCCAGCACATATCCTCTTTTCCTAAGTTCTGAGGCCATATTCACCCCGGCCTCCATGGCCTTCACTGTTTCCTCCCTGGTCATGGCAGGTTCCTCCAGAAAGTCCTTTGTCCCATACGCCACCTTCCGGTCCACTACTCCCGGAACCGCCTCATGGCAGGCCATCCCCACATCCACAGGAATCACATCCGCCCCTGCCTGTCTGGCCATAAGGCAGACGCATGAATTCCCCTGTGCCATGTTGCCTGCCACAATGGCAGTTACCTCCTGGCCGGTCTGGGTCACGCCTTCCTTTACAACGCCATTGTCTCCGCACATGACCACAATGGCCCTGGGATGCAGGCTGACTGCCAGGCTGCCGGAAGCTGCCGCGATGCGTATGATATCCTCCTCCAGGACCCCCAGGCTTTCCAATGGTTTAGCCACCTGGTCCCAGTGCTGTTTCGCCTGACGCCTGATTGCCTGGTCAATGGGCTTAATCATTCCGATTGCTTCCCTCAATGTCATAGCTCATATCCCTTTCCATAATCCTTACCTTGTTTCTTTCCATATTCCACACACTGGTCCGCAAACCTTTGAACCAATTCCGGGCAGGACGGATAATAAAGATGGGGAAATCCGGCCATTACATGCCCCTCTGTCCTCATGCAGGGCCAACAGCGGCTGCCATTTGGCTTGAGGGCCATCATACGGAATTCGTCCGCCCTGCACCTGCAGTCCCAGTAATGAAATTCGTGCCCCTTTATCTCCTCCCCTTCCGGCAGAAAGGGAAGGTCTTCATTGGGTCTAAGGGTTATGTATCCAAATCTGCCGGTCTTTCCGGCCCTGTATCCATGGCCTCTTAAAACACCTGCCATGGGATAATCCCTGCCGTCAGCACCTTCCAGGCTGTCCAGAAGATAAAGGTAGCCTCCGCACTCCGCCAGAACAGGCATTCCCGATGCAGCCGCAGCAGCCACCGAATCCCGCATGGACCTGTTTGCAGCCAGCGCCCCGCCATGATTTTCCGGGTAACCTCCGCCCAGTATCATTCCGTCCAGCCCCCCGGGCAGCTCCTTCTGATGAAGCGGGCTGAAATACACCAGCTGGGCCCCGGCCTCTTCCATGGCTTCCAGATTATCCCCGTAATAAAAGCAAAATGCCTCATCCCTGGCAATTCCCAGGCGGAAACGCGGTCCTGCTCCCGGTGCCGGCTGCATACGGCACCCGGTTTCCGACCCTTCCCGGGTTTCAGCCCCATTATCCCCATTATCCAATCCGGAATTTGAAGTGAGTTTATTTCCCTCCTCACTTACATCCCAGCCCTCTGCATCAGCAGCAATCTTTAAAAGCAGCTCCCATTCCAGATTTTCATCCATCCGGTCCGCCAGCTGCTCCAGTTGTTCCCTGATTCCCTCTATCTCATCCGGAAGCACCAGTCCCAGATGCCTGCTTCCCACTTGAAGGAATTCCAGTTCAGGCAGGTATCCTATGACCGGAATCCGAAACCGTTCCTCCACCATTGGCTTTATGCGGTTATATATCATGGGAGACATGCGGTTGAAAAAGATACCCTTTATGTTGTTATTTATTTTATCATGATTCACGCTGCAGCCAGAGCTCCCGGCATGGTCCCCAGTCCCGCTGTCCGTTCTGTGAGTTTTTTTCTCGCGATATTTTTCCTCATTTCCTTCCTGCATCTTGTATTCTGTCTCTGCTCCGCATTCCATATCATGGCAGGCGTCACCGCAGGATTTATTATGAGTTTTTTTCTCATTATCATTTTCTACTGCCGCATCATACTCCAAAAAACCCTGAATCAAAGCCATCAGGGACAAGCTGGCCCCTCTCCCATCCACCACCAGAATGGCCGGAAGGCCGAGAAAGCGGCCAATCTCAAAGGAGCTGCCGCGGACAGACACGCCGCCCAGGCCGTCAAAATATCCCATGACACCCTCTGCCACCACAAAATGGCGCTCCATGCTGCGGCGCAATTTCCGCCTCATATGGGCTGGGGTTTCAAAAAAGCTGTCCAGATTGCCGTTTTCAACTCCCTGCACCCTGCGGTGGAACAGACCGTCGATATAATCCGGGCCGCATTTAAATGCAGCCGGATGATATCCCTTTCTCTTAAGCAGAGCCAGCAGGCCGCAGGTCACCATGGTCTTCCCGCTCCCGCTCCCCGTAGCAGCTATCATAATTCCTGCCATTGCAAATCCCCCTCGTCCTCTTTGGGGTCCTGCATGACTGCCACATATACCGGATTCTGGGCCTTGGGCATATGGTAGCTTCCCACTGTATCCACAGGCGCCGCCCATACCTGGGTAATCTCTGCTGAAGCAAATCCGAATTCCTTCATGCAGGCCAGAATCTCGCCCACTGTCTCCAGTGTAATGGCATTTGCCACAATTCTCACACGGGGATTGGCCTCCAGAAGGGCTGCCACGATTTCACGCATATGGCCGCCGCTTCCGCCGATAAATGCATGGGTAGGCGGTTCCAGTCCCTTCATAGCTTCCGGCGCCTCGCCTTCCACAATGTGAAAACCCATCCAGCTTCCGTGGAATTTCTGGCAGTTGGATTCAATCAGCTGCAAGGCTTCCCTGTTCCGCTCAATGGCATAGACCTGTCCGCTGCCGCCCCGGCTGCGTATCTCCATCCCCATCTCCACTGCCACGGAGCCGGTACCGGCTCCTATGTCATAGCACACGGCCTGGGCGCCGATACACAGCTTTTCCAGGGATATCCTGCGGACCTCCTTTTTTGTCATAGGCACCTGCCCGCGGATATAGTCGTCATCCTCAGGGCCTGCCTGGGGATAAAGCTGTCCTTCTGCCGCCTCTGTGTTTTCCACCAGCACACAGGCCAGACTTCCAAAGGGAAGGCGCTCGTCCTCCATCAGAAGCTCTGCAGGCGTCATTTCCCAGGCAATGCGCTCGTCCTCATATGAAAAGTTCTCTCCCGCCCATATGGTCACGTTGCTCATTCCGCTGCTGACCAGCTGACGGCACAAATCCGGTACGCTGCCCGCCCCGCCCAGCAGGATGAAGCAGCTTCTGAAGCTGCGGATATGGGCAACCACATCACAGTCCCTTCCGTGGCTGCTGACCGGATGGACATTCTGCCAGCTCTTGCCTAACCTGGCGCAGAAATAGGACAGGCTGGACACGCCCGGAACAAATTCCACGTCCCACCCTTCCCGGAGAAATGCCTTTGCAGCTGCCTCGGCCCCGCTGTAAAAACCAGTGTCCCCTGAAAGCACCAGGGCTGCTTCGTCCCATCGGAAACTGCCCAGCCACTGTACCATCTCACTGGGTTTATAGGCTGAAAACACCCGCTTTTTGTCGGTGTAGGCGCTGACGCTCTCCAGCATCCGGTCCGCCCCCATCACCACCTGGGCTGCCTCCAGGCAGTCCATTGCCCGGCCCGTAAGCTGGTCTTCTCCTCCCATCCCTATGCCCACAAGATATACGATTGGTCTTAAATCATCCATATATGGTTCATCTCTTTTCATGGTCCATCCACTCCTTTACCTGTCCCTTTATCTCTTCCAGGGATACGCCTTCTCCGCTGCCCGGCCTGTCAATCACCACTGCCGCTGCACCGGCCTTCTGGGCCGCTCTCATCTTCTCTGCAAAGCCTCCGGCTGCGCCGCCGTCCTTGGTCACCAGATAAGCGCACCCATATTCCCTGAGCTGCACCAGATTCATTTCCTCTGAAAAGGGGCCCTGCATGGCGATAATATGGCGTCCTTCAAATCCCAGGCTTCTGCACAGCGCCACAGCCTCCGCCGAGGGCAGGACCCTGGCATAAATCCTTTGCTGGTAATTTTCTATTTTAGTGTACGCAGCCAGCTCCTTGCTGCCCGTTGTCACCAGGATATTTCCCGGCACAGAAGACAGCCATGCGGCTGCGCTTTCCACATCCGGCACATGGACCACATCCGGCATATAAGCTGCCCCCGGTTCACGCAGGCACCTTATCAGCCGCAGTCCGGCTCTATTGGAGCACGCCTTCCTTATGTTTTCCGTCACTTCCACTGCATAGGGATGGGTGGCGTCAATGACCAGCGCCGGCTGCAGCTCATAAAGCATCTGCTCCATCTCCGCTGCGTCCAGACGTCCCTGGCGTACTTCCATACACCCGGCATGGTCCATCTTCCATATATCCTCCAGCAAATCCCTTCCATAATCCGTGGCCACACAAATCACAAAGGGCTGTCCCGCCTCCTGAAGATACTCAGCCAGCTGCCTTCCCTCTGTGGTTCCGGCAAACAGCAGGATGTTCCTCTTAATTTCCTTCATACCTGTAACCTCGCGGCGTAACCATGTAGGGCCCAATCTGCCTGGTATGGGAATTGCCGATGTAAACCGTGGTAAACATGTCCGCCTGGCGGTCCTTCAGCTCATCCAGGGTAAGGACCTCCATCCCTTCCCCTTGCCTGCCTATATTCACAGCCAGTCCGCATACCGTATTTCCCGCCCTGTACTTAAGAATCCTGCCGCATGCCTGACGGAAATAGTCAGGACGTCCCTTGCTGGCCGGATTATACAGGCATATGACAAAGCCTGCCCGGGCAGCGGCCTCCACCCGGTTCCATATATCTTCCAGGGGCGTAAGCCGGTCGCTCAGGCTAATGACCGCAAAATCATGCATCAGAGGGGCTCCCAGTATTGCGGCCCCTGCACAGGCAGCAGTGATGCCAGGCACTATCCTGACGCTGACGCCTGGATACTGTTCCGCCAGTTCCAGTATAAGACCGGCCATTCCGTAGACCCCTGCGTCCCCGCTGCATATCATGGCTGTATTCTTTCCCTCCAGGCAGCATTCAAATGCCCTGCGGCACCGTTCCTCCTCCCTGGTCATGACGGTGGTCAAAAACTCCTTTTGGGAGAACAATCCCCTTACCAGGTCCACATAAACCGTGTATCCGGCAATGACCTGGCACCGCTCCATGACTTCCAGGGCCTGTCCTGTCATCTGTTTTCGCTCTCCGGGTCCCATTCCCACCACATAGAGTGTTCCGGGCTCCTGTTTTCCGGAGACAGCATCCCTTCCGGCACGGAATCCGGTGGTGAAGGCAGGGTCGTAAAGCCTGGAACGCTCGTAGCTGCTCTGGGCCACGGAATCTCCCACTGCAATCAGCGCGGTCTTATGGATTCCCTCCCGGTGTGCCGCCTCCTTTAAGGTGGCTACCGTGCACCGGACCACCTTCTCATCCGGCCAGGTTGCCTTATATACAATGGCAGCCGGTGTATCCCCCGGATACCCGCCCTCCATCAGTTCTGCGGACAGCTCACCTGTCATACCGGCGCTCAGAAATATCACCATGGTACTGCCGTGGGACGCAAAGCGCCTGATGGATTCCCGCTCCGGCACCGGCGTTCTTCCCGCCATCCTGGTTATGACCACGCTCTGGCTGATGCCGGGCAGGGTATACTCCATCCCCAGTGCCGCGGCAGCTCCGCAAAAGGAACTGACCCCGGGGCAGATATCGTACTCTATACCTCTGGCATCCAGACAGTCCATCTGCTCCCGTATGGCGCCGTAGAGGCAGGGGTCCCCGGTATGGAGGCGCACCGTGGTAAGCCCGTCCCTCTCCGCCTGCTCCATCACTTCCATGACCTGTTCCAGGTCCATGGATGCGCTGTCATAAATCCTGGCATCCTGCCTGGCCCAGTCCAGAAGCTCCCGGTTGACCAGGGAACCTGCATAAATAACCACATCTGCCTCTGCCAGAAGTTTCTGTCCCCGGACCGTAATCAAATCAACTGCGCCCGGACCTGCTCCTACTATATGTATCATCTTGTTCCGCCTTTCATCCATTCCTTGTTCTGTCCGTAAAGTACATAAGCAAATCATCTGCACCGGTGGTTTTTCCCAATATTCCGCGCTCATTGGTAAATACAATGGCCTCCGCCCTCAGGCGTTCACCGGCCCGCCGTTTCAAATGCTGTTCCAGCCGTTCCGTCACCCGCTTCATTACCTGTTCACGCAGGCCATCCTCTGTTTCCAGAAGGCTCAGCCCCTGGTCCACGGTCACTGCTTCCAGAATCTGTTCTGCCAGTTCTCTTCCTGCACCGCAGGCAGCTCCATGGGCTGCCAGGATTTCCATTCTCCCATCTGCCCAGGAGGAATGGGTATTCATAATGCCCGCAGCCAGTTTGATGAGCTTTCCGCCGTGGCCTATGAGCAGTACGGCTTCAGCCCCTTCCTCCACTGCCATGTCAATGGTACTGCCTATAAAGTTGCTGCATTTCACAGCCTGCCCGAGGCCAAGGCCAAGCACGTTGCCGACAAAGTTCTCGCCATAATTTCCGGGCGTCACCAGAAGGTTCTTTTCTCCCTTCCTGATTCTCTGCCTCAGCTCCAGCCGGATGGTATCCAGAAGGGCTGTCTCGCTCATGGGCTCCACCATTCCGCTGGTTCCCAGGATGGATATGCCCCCCTGGATTCCCAGGCGGCTGTTAAAGGTCTTATCCGCCACCTTAATGGCCCCGGGTACACGTATTTCGATGAAAAGAATCCCTTTGAAACCGGATTCCCTGCAAACGCCTGCCACCTGACTGAATATCATCTGCCTGGGAACCGGGTTGATGGCGGATTTCCCCACTTCACAGCTCAAACCGTCCTGTGTCACCCTTCCCACTCCCACTCCGCCGGATAAATTCAGGCAAAATCCGTCTTCCTCATACACATAATCCCCACCGGTATCTGCATCATCCTTCCCTGGCATCCGGACCACGGAATACACCATAAGCCCGTCCGTCACATCCGGGTCATCGCCTGCATCCTTCCTGACTCCGCAGGAGACATATTTTTTTCCTGTCTCCATTTCCTCCACCTCCAGGTCCAGACGGACTCCCTTTGGGGTTGTCAGGGATACCTGCTCCATTCTTCTGTCCTGCAACAACATAACGGCAGCTGCCAAGGAAGCCGCTGCCGCACAAGTACCTGTGGTGTATCCCCATCTCAATTTTTTCTGATTCTTATAGATGTACGAATCTCCCATAGTATCACCCGCTGTCCAACATCTGACTTTTAAACTATGGAAAAAAGTATATCATATCCAACTGTATTTCTCAATGTCTAATTTCTCCGGCGCATCCCCGCAATCACTGAACACTGCGGAAAGCAGCCGTCCGGACCGGCTCCAGCGCTGCGGCCACTGTCACGCCCTCCCCTGCCCGTTTATGTATCAGAAGACTTCCTCCCCTAGCCGCACAGGACCGTTCACAAACATTTCCCACGCCCACCGCGGACCTTACAAACCCGGATTCCTCAAATACCCCTTCCACCGCCTGCAGTTCTTCGGATGTAAAAGTCCGAAGCTCCCATCCATACCTGCCAGCCAGCTGCAGCACCGCCTCCTCCCGGGCCTTTATATCAATGGTGGCCAATGCCTTTACCGCCGCCAGGTCAATGCCTTCATCCTCCAGCGCTTCCAGAACACGGCGTTCCAGGACATCCGGCGCAGTTCCCTTTCTGCAGCCCACGCCCACCACGACCATCTTTGGAACCAGGCGGAGGAAGGATGGTATTACGGCCCCCTCCAAAACCGCATCCGTTTCCCGGACCATTTTCTTTTCCCCGGCTGCTTCCGTTTCCCCGGCTGCTTCCGTTTCCCGGACCGCATCCCCGGCCTGTACCGCTGCCGGCCTTTCACTGTTTCGGAATGTAATCCATATGTTATGCCGGCATGTAAAATACCGGCATATATTATGCCCGGCAATGCATTTTCCCAGGCGCCGGTGGTCATCCGTTTCCACAGCTCCTTTACACTCTGTATCGCAAAAAAATCCCACCTTCCCGCCTTCCAGCAGCCAGGCGGAAATCTGTTTTGCCTTTTCCCGGTCCGTGATACAGAGGCCGCTGCGGGCCGCAAAGACATCCACTGCAAACACGCCGTTGACATCCGTTGCCGTGGTTATGACCGGTATGCCCTTCAGCCAGCCCGCCATCTGTTCCGCCAGCTCATTGGCTCCCCCCACATGGCCTGACAAAAGGGGAATGCAGAAATGCCCGGCCTCATCGGCAGCCACCACAGGCGGGTCTGTCATCTTATCCCGGACAAAGGGCGCTATGGCCCTGACTGCAATGCCGGCTGCGCCGATGAAAACCATCGCCCTTTTCTGTTCAAACATGGACCCGGTCCACTCTGAAAGGGACTTGTCCTGAGGCAGGATTCCCTCACACTCCCATTCCGGCTTCCAGAAGCGCCGCGGCGCATATCCTGCGCACTCTGTTCCCGATTCCCTGAACCGGCTGCACAGCAGGCGGCATACTCCGGCGCCCCTTGCCGTAAAGCAGATTATCCCTATCTTCATTTCCGTCTCCTTTGTATCTTGCCTGATTACAGATATAAAACAGTATATCGGAAAATCATTCCTGCTGCAATGCCTCTTTCTTAAGTTCCCGTTTGCGCTTGGTGATAAGTCCCCCTATCTTTCCGCTTTCCTTGGCTGTCAGGCTTCTCCATCCGCCTTCCATAACCTTGGCATCCAGTCCCAGTTCCTGGGCAATCTCAAACTTAAGCTGGTCCTGTGCGCTCAGGTCATGGGGATTAAAGGCCTCATTTTTCTTAGACTTTCCCATATAGGTTCTTGCTCCTTTCTTACTGATGCAAATTAAGTACAAATGGATTATACCCAGGCAGGGGCCTGCCTATACCGACTTACAACTTATTCCAATTGCCCTTGCAATTTAATTTGTTGTATATTATACTGAACCTATATGGATTGTTTCATAACGTACCGTGACAGGATAATTTATATGGCTTTTGTTACCCTGTTGTCATACAAAAGAAAGGAAGGGCACCGTGAACATTGCAGTCATCGACGACTCTATAGATGAAGCTCGTCAGTTAGCCGGCTTTATATCCACCTATTGTTCTGACACACATACCTGCCAGCAGACGACCATCTTCAATACAGCCGCCGACTTCCTTCGCTGCTGGCAAAAGGGCAGCTTTGACCTTATATTCATAGATATCTTTCTCCGGAATGAGACTTCCGGCATCCGTATTGCCGAAAAGGTCCGCAGGGATGACGAATCCTGCACCATTGTATTCACCACCAGCAGCACGGATTTTGCTCTGAAGGGCTTTGAGGTCCGCGCCCTGGACTATATGGTTAAGCCCATCCGCTATGAGAAGTTCAGCCAGACCATGGAGTATTTTAAGTCAGTGACCCGCAGAAAGCAAAGTCACTATATAGAAGTAAAGGAAAGCCGCATCATGGTGAAGATTCCCATCGACGCCATCCTTTACACAGATTACTCAAACCACTACATACAAATCCATCTTCCGGACAAGACGGTCCGAACTTATATGCGGTTTGAAGATTTTTCCGGTATGCTCCTTGCCTACTCCCAGTTCCTATGCTGCTACCGGAATTGCATCATCAATATGGACAAGGTATTCTCCATGGAGAGAGCCGAGTTCATTTTGACAACCGGGGAACATCTGCCTATTACCAGGACCATGCGGTCGCAGATTCATCAGCAATATGCAGATTACCAGTTCTCCAGGCTAAACGGAGGCGTCTGATGGGCTTTGCACAGCTACAGCTGATATGTATGATTTTGGCTGAAATCATATTCATCATTGTTCCCTTTCTGGCAGTATTCCAAAAGGAGTGGCGGTATACTATGCCAAAAACCGCAGGTATTCTTATGGGATACCTGTTTTTTGTATACTTTCTGTGTCTTTCCTGCTTCCGTCACTTTCTGAATCAGCCCTGGTTAGAGCTGGCATGGGCCTGCACCACCATGACCACCAACATACTGGTGTGCAAATGGATGGTGCGGACAGACTGGCCTGTGACCATCTATTCCCTCTTCCTTTTCAAGAACTTCACGGACACCGCCGGATACTGCGCCGACCTGTCCAATGCCTCTGCCTCCCTTCATGAGAGCAGTTCCTTTATCACAGGGGACGAGCTGTTAAGCAGCCTTATTTTTCTGTTTCTCATGGTCTGGGCGGCCTATTACATCCTGCACAAATACCTGACCAAGGCAGTAGAATACACACGGCTTCTTCCTGTATGGAACTATCTGGCTGCCATTCCGGTGCTCTTTTTCATCATGTTCCGCCTGGCATCCCGCTCCCTGTCTCCTGTCCGCATGCTTCAGTATCATCCTGACATGGTCTTTTTTGCTGTCTGCTGGTTTGCCTGTATTTATACAGTCCACTATGTAAGTCTGAGGATTTTGTCACGGCTGGCCGAAAGCTATGCGGCCAAGGAGCAGTACCGCACCACCCGGCTGCTGGCCAGTGTCCAGAAATCCCAGATGGCCACGCTGCAGTATAACCTGGAACAATTCAAAAAAGCACGCCATGATTACCGCCATCATCTCATCACCCTGAAAGGGCTGCTGGAACAGGGAGAAACAGAATTCGCCCTGGAGTACATCAACGACTATCTGGGCTCCTACAAGACCCTGGACACCACCCAGTACTGCCAGAACCCCTCCTCCAATGCCCTGCTCAATTATTACATACAGACCGCCCAGTCCCAGGGGATTTCCGTGAATTCCTCCATATCCCTGCCCCAGAACCTTCCGGTTCCGGAGATTGACTTCTGCACCATCCTGGGCAACCTTCTCTCCAATGCAGTGGAGGCATGCCAAAGGCAGACCCTGGGCACCCCTTCCATCACCATCAACATCGGACAGGCCGGAGAGTCCATGATTGCCATGTCCATACAGAACACCTATTCCCACCTCATACGGATGAAGGACGGACGCTTTCTCTCCTCCAAGCGTGAGGATATGGGAACCGGCACCACCTCTGTCCGGTATCTGGTGGAACGGTATCACGGCATCTTAAAATTTGACTACGGCAATGGAATCTTCGAGGCATCCCTGCTTCTGAACCCTGCTATGAAATAGTCTCTTCCAGGCTGCTGATTCGTATGGAGCCAAAGATTTCATCTATGGCTGCCTCCATTTTCTTATCAAACCGGCCGAAGACCATGACGCTGCGCCGGAATAGACATCCCTGTGTCCCTCCCTTATTTTCCCCGTTCTCCTCCGGGCCGTATGTAACGGATGCCCCGGCAGGCGGTATCCTTAAGCGGACACGTATCTGCCAGTATCCCTCATAACCCTCCGATTCCCCGCCGTATGTCACACACCGAAGAATCAGGTCCATCTCATCCGCATCCTGGTCCACCAGATAGCACTGGTATACGGGTTTTCCCTCTTATCCCCTGTCCCGGACCAGCTTTCGCTGTCATAGTTATATTCATAAAAACGGCGCCGCACCCGCTGCATCGCACCTTCATGCCGTCCCCTTCCTGCTGCACCGCAGCCTGTGTCCGGTCCTGTTTTTCCTTTTTGTTCCAGTATAGCACGGAACCCGGCACGGTCACAAGCTGATATGGCAATTAAGCATCAAAAATCCCACCCCAACTATTGACAAAGAGCCCAAAAAAACTGGCTATGGGCCAAAACCCATAACCAGTCCTGATGAATTCAAATCTTATTCTTCTGTGTACTGTGACATTGCATCAATATCCACGTCTGCCACGTCTGCATCCTGTGCAGCAGGCGCCATCATAGCCTTGATGCTTAAGCTGATTTTGTGGTCTGCCTCGTTAAAGTCCACCACTCTGGCCTCAATCTCCTGGCCGATTCTTAAAACATCAGCAGGCTTCTCAACATGCTCCCTGGAAATCTGGGATACATGAAGCAGCGCATCCACGCCTGGCTCCAGCTCAACAAATGCGCCGAAATCAGTCATACGTGCCACACGGCCGTATACCACGTTGCCAACCGCATACTTGTCAGCCGCATTGACCCATGGATTAGCCTCCGGGAACTTAAGGCTCAGGGCAATCTTCTCTCCCTGGATATCCTTAATCAGTACCCTTACCTGGTCGCCTGCCTTGAATACCTTCTTAGGATTCTCAACACGGCCCCAGCTCATCTCGGAAATATGAAGAAGTCCGTCTGCACCGCCCAAATCAATAAATGCGCCAAAGTCAGTCACATTCTTAACTATACCCTCAACGGTATCGCCTGGCTGGATTCTTGCGAACAGTTCTTCCTTCAGCTTCGCCTTCTGTGCAACCAGAAGCTGTTTCCTGTCGCCGATGATTCTTCTTCTCTTAGGATTGAATTCTGTGATAACAAAATCAATATCCTGTCCCGCATACTTGGACAGGTCCTTCTCATAGCTGTCAGATACAAGGCTGGCCGGGATGAATACCCTTGCGCCCTCAACCTCAACGCTTAAGCCGCCGTCTAATACCTGTGCTACCTTTGCTGTCAGAACCTCCTGGTTCTCAAATGCCTCTTCCAGACGCTTGTTGCCTCTGTCAGCTGCCATACGCTTATAGGATAAGGAAACCATGCCTACGCCGTCATTAAGCTTAATGACCTTGGCTTCCATCTCTTCACCAATCTGTACTTTTGTGGTCAAATCCACGTTGCTGTCGTTGCTGTATTCGTCCCGTGTGATGACACCCTCGGACTTATTACCTGCAATACTCAGTATTATCTCATCTTTGCTGACTTCGATGACCTGACCGGTGACTATCTCTCCTGTACGTATTGGTTTGGTTGATTCTTCCTCTTCCTTTAATAACTCTGCAAAACTTTGCTCTGCCATTCTGGTATGAACCTCCTCAATAATTTTTCTTGGGGTGGATGCCCCAGCTGTAATACCTACGCTGCGCACAGAAGATACACTGTCAGGATCTAAATCGCCGAGTGTCTGAATGTAAAAGGTGTCTTTACACTCCTTGAGGCATATCTCGTAAAGCTTCTGGGTGTTGGAAGAATGCCTGCCGCCAATCACAATCATGGCGTCCACCTGCGAAGCAATTCTTGCTGCCTCCACTTGTCTTTCCTGTGTTGCATTGCAAATCGTATTTAAAACACTACTATCATAACCCTTTTTTAAAAATTTTTCAACTAATTCTTTAAATTTGTTGTAATTAAATGTCGTTTGGGACACGATACATAACTTTCGGCCCTCCGGCAGACGGTAGTTATCTACCCCCTCCCCATCCTTTATAACCGTAGTATGTTCATTCCCCCATCCCTTGATTCCTTCCACCTCAGGATGGTCCGGACTTCCGATGATGACCACTGCCTCCCCGGCCGCGGAATGCTCCGCCACAATGCGGTGTATTTTCTTCACAAAGGGGCAGGTGGCGTCCACGACGGCCACGTTCCGCTCCTTTAAAATCTCGTACACATGCCGGCTGACGCCGTGGGAACGGATGATGACCGTCCCCTGGTTCCGGGGAAGGGCTCTCAGCTCCTCCTCTGTTTCCAGGACCATGACGCCCTTATCCGACAAATCCTTTACCACCTCTTCATTGTGGATAATGGGACCGTAGGTATAGATGGGGCCGGACGTCCTGCCGCTCTTTAGGGCTTCTATCTGTTCATAGACCTGGTCCACAGCCCGTTCCACGCCAAAGCAGAAACCGGCGCTTTTTGCTACTGTTACGTTTCTGTCCATGGCTATCCCTCATACCCCCGCTCCCTGGCTATACGTATGATGGAGTCCACCACCTGGTCAATGGTCATGTGGGAGGTATCAAGGAGCAGGGCATCCTCCGCCTGCCTTAAAGGCGAATTTTCCCGGTGCATGTCCCGGTAATCCCTCTCCTCTATGTCCTTCTCAATTTCCTTAATATCCCTTGCCTCCCCCTTTTCCTCCAGTTCCCTGAACCGGCGTCTTGCCCGGATTTCCACGGAGGCTGTCAGGTAAATCTTGGCAGGCGCATCCGGCAGCACGCAGGTGCCGATATCGCGGCCGTCCATGATTACATCCGCTTCCCTGGCCAGCTGCTTCTGAAGCTGAACCAGTTTCTGCCTGACCGGTGCGTACACTGACGTGGCAGACGCCATGCGGCCCACTTCCTCCGCCCGTATGAGTCCGGATACGTCCTCTCCGTTTAAAATCACCTGCTGGGCCCCGTCCACATAGCGGATGGTGACCTCCACCTGACCGCAGGCCCTGGCTATGGCCTCCTCATCCTCCGGCGAAATACCCTGTCTGATAAAATACAGGGCCATGGAACGGTACATGGCTCCTGTATCCACATACACGAATCCCAGCTTTTTAGCAGCCAGCTTTGCAATGGTGCTTTTACCGGCCCCTGCCGGACCGTCAATGGCAATATTGAAATACTCCATGTGTTGCATTCTCTCCTGTCCTGTGTTCATGTAATTGATTCTATTCATGTATCCTGCTGCGCCCAAACCACGGTCCGCGCCCATACCACGGTCCGCGCCCCTGGCGCTATAATGCCGCGGCCTTCCCGGCCGCCCAGCCCGTGGACCAGGCAATCTGCAGGTTGAAGCCGCCGGTCACTGCGTCCAAATCCAGTATCTCCCCTGCGAAATACAGGCCCCTTACCTTCCTGGACTCCATGGTGGAGGGATTTATATCCTTTACGGATATGCCGCCCTGGGTTATGATGGCTTCCTTATAGCCCCTGAGTCCGGTCAGAGTAAACTCCAGGGCCTTGGTGGCTTCCGCCAGACTGCGCCGCTCCTCCCTGGTGACCTCATTCACCTTTTTATCCGGGTCCACGCTGCTGCGGTCAATGATAACCGGAATCAGCTTTGCCGGATAAAGATGGTTCAGGGCATTCTTAAACTGCTTGTTCCGGCTGTCCGAAAAATCCCTGAGAATGCGCTCGTCCAGCTGCTCCCAGGACAAGGCCGGCTTCAAATCAATCGCCAGGCGCAGAGGCCGCTTCCTTATGGCCCTGGCGCAGAAGGAACTGGCGCTTAAAAGCACGGGGCCGCTGACCCCGAAATGGGTAAACAGCATTTCCCCGAATTCCCGGTATAATTCCTTTTTTCCGTCGTATACAGCAGCCTCCACATTTTTAAGCGAAAGGCCCTGCAGCTCCCTGGCTGTCTCCGTCTCCCTCACCTCAAAGGGAACCAGGGCCGGGGACAGCTCCGTAATCCGATGTCCGCTGTCAGCGGCCCACTTAAGGCCGTCGCCGGTGGAGCCGGTGGCGGGATAGGACAGTCCGCCGGTGGCCACGATAACCCGGTCTGCTGTCTGTATCCTGCCGCCGGCGCGCACGCCCTTACACACATTATCTTCCACCACCAGCCCCTCTGTCTTCTGGTTCAGGCACACCCTGACCCCTGCCTGTTTCAAAAGGCCGGACAGGGTGCTGATGACGTCTGACGACTTGTCGGACTGGGGAAACACCCGGTTTCCCCGCTCCACCTTAAGGCGCAGTCCCGCCTGCTCCAGCAAATCCATCATGTCCCGGTTGGTAAAACCGTAAAAACTGCTGTACAGGAATTTGGAATTGCTTACCACGGAGCCAAGCAGCTCCTCCATATCGCAGGCGTTAGTCACATTGCACCGTCCCTTGCCTGTGATGAACAGCTTCTTGCCCGGCTTTTCATTCTGCTCCCACAGCTCCACGGCCGCGCCTTCCCTGGCCGCAGCTATGGCTGCCAGCATGCCGGCAGCCCCTGCGCCAATCACAATTACATGGTTTGTCTCACTCATTTGTCTGTCTTTACTTCCTTAATTTTCTTTTCCAGGGCATCCACCACGGTCTGGAGGACCTTTACCCTGGCGTATCGTTTGTCATTGCCCTCCACCACAATCCATGGGGCATAGGTGGTGGAAGTACGTATGAGCATCTCATTGACCGCCTCCTCATACTGGTCCCATTTCTCCCGGTTGCGCCAGTCCTCATCCGTAATCTTCCACTGCTTGGCAGGATTGGCCTGGCGCTCCTTGAACCTGCGCTCCTGCTCATCCTTGTCAATGTGAAGCCAGAATTTAAGGACCACAGCGCCTGCATTGGCCATGTGGGATTCCATCTCGTTGATTTCCTGGTAAGCCCTTCTCCACTCAGCTTCGGAACAGAATCCTTCAATCCGCTCCACCATGACCCTTCCATACCAGGTGCGGTCAAAGATAGCGATATGTCCTGCCTTCGGCACACTGTTCCAGAACCTCCACAGATAGTGGTGTACCTTCTCAATGTCATTGGGAGCTGCCGTGGGATTCACCCTGTATCCCCTGGGGTCCAGATTGCTGGTCAGACGTTTGATGGCTCCGCCCTTACCTCCGGCATCCCATCCCTCAAATCCAATGACCACCGGAATCCGTAGGCGGTAGAGCTCGCTGTGAAGCTCTGCCAGCCGCTTCTGAAGCTTCTTAAGACGGGTCTTATACTCCTCCTCCGTAAGGCTTTTGGAGAGGTCTATGCCGGAGAGCACGCCGTTTTTAAACCGTTCCCTGGTCTTGACCTCCTGCTTCTGTACCGGATTTCCGCCCCGGAGCCTGTGGTGTTCCAGCTCGTATTCCAGGCGGTCCATAACCGAGCTCACAATCTTAAGGGCTGCATAGTCCTTGTCCACGGCTTCTATGATAACCCATGGCGCATAATCCGTATCTGTCTTTTCCAGCATCTCCTCGTTCATCTTCAGATACCGGTCAAAGTCCTTATTCCGGTTCCAGTCCTCGGCCGTCACCCGCCAGGAAGTCTCCTTGGAACCCTCCAGCTTCTTAAACCGTTTCTTCTGTTCCTCTTTGTCTATATACAGGAAAAACTTCATGATGACAGTGCCGTCATCACACAGCTGCTTCTCAAAGGACAGGATATCCTGGTATGCATCCCCAAGCTTGTCCTCAGGGGTAAGGCCGTCAAAACGGTCCACCTGGACGCTGCGGTACCAGGAACGGTCAAAGACAGCAATTCTGCCCTTGGCCGGCGTCTTTGTCCAGTAGCGCCACAGGAAGGGCCGCATCTGCTCGTCCTCCGTGGGGCGGTCGCAGGCATATACGTCAAAGCCCCTGGGGTCCAGGGCCTGTATGAGACGGTTAATCTGCACTCCCTTGCCGGCAGCCCCCATTCCCTCAAACACGAGAATGACCGGAATTCCCGCATCCTTGCACTCCCTCTGCAAAAGCCCAAGCTTTTCTTCTGCCTCGTCCATGACCTTGCGGTACGTCTTCTTGTCCACTTTATTGCCTAAATCAATTTTTTCAAGCATATGGCCCCCTCCTTCTCTTCCTGTTTACTATTTTATCCAGTATATCACACTTTCAACTATAATAAAATGAAAAATTAGGCGCAAAAGCCTGCTGTGCCCCATCTCAGAAAAAGCCCCGCAGGGAAATTATCCCTGCGAAGCCTCCTTAGTACAATACGGAAACAGGCTGTTTACAGTTCCGTGGTTACGAATATATCGTAAATCGCCCTGATTGCCGTCTCGAAATCATCGTTCTTCACTCCGATAATAATGTTCCACTCACTGGAGCCCTGGTCAATCATCTTTACATTGACCCTGGCATGGGCCAGGGCGGAAAAGATACGGCCGGCTGTTCCTCTGGTGGAACGCATACCCCGTCCAACCACAGCCACCAGCGCCAGGTCTGATTCCAGCTCCACCGTGTCCGGCTCCACAGCCCTGTGGATTCCGGCGATAACGGACTGCTCAAACTCCTCAAACTCTGACTGGTGTACATAGATGGTCATGGTGTCAATGCCTGAAGGCATGTGTTCAAAGGAGATGCCGTACTGCTCAAACACGCTGAGCACCTTTCTCCCAAACCCAACCTCGGCGTTCATCATGGCCTTCTCTATATTGATGGAGCAGAATCCCTTCTTGCCCGCAATGCCGGTGATGGTGTAATGGGGCTTGCGGCAGGTGCTCTCCACAATCAGAGTGCCCTTGTCTTCCGGACGGTTGGTGTTCCTTATATTGATGGGAATGCCTTCCTTGCGCACCGGGAAAATGGCATCCTCATGAAGAACGCTGGCCCCCATGTAGGAAAGCTCCCTCAGTTCCTTGTATGTAATAGTCTCAATCACTTCCGGGTTATCAACAATTCTTGGGTCTGTCACCAGAACCCCGGACACATCCGTCCAGTTCTCATACATATCCGCATGGATGGCCTTGGCCACAATGGAGCCAGTGACATCTGAACCGCCTCTGGAAAATGTCTTGATGGTCCCGTCCGGCTTGGAACCATAAAAACCAGGGATGACGGCCTTCTCCACATGCTCCAGGCGCTCGGACAGCTCACGGTTGGTATGTTCTGCTTCAAAGTTTCCGTTTTCATCAAAGAAAATCACTTCCGCCGCATCCACAAATTCAAACCCCAGGAAATGGGCCGCCACAATACCGTTTAAGTATTCTCCGCGGGAAGCAGCGTAGTCCCGGCCTGCCTTTGCCAGGAAATTTTCCTCTATCCGGTCAAACTCATGGTCCAGGTTCAGGTTTAAATCCAGGCCGTCAATGATATCCATGTATCTGCTCTTAATCTTTTCCAGAATTTTCTTATAGGACCTTCCTTCTGCAACCGCGTCGTAACAGGCATAGAGCAGGTCCGTCACCTTCTCGTCCTTGTCGTTTCGCTTGCCTGGTGCGGAAGGGACCACGTACCTTCTGGTCTTATCAGATTTAATGATATCCGCTACTTTTTTGAACTGTCTTGCGCTGGCCAATGAACTTCCGCCGAACTTCACCACTTTTTTCATCTTGTCTGTCTCCCTTGTTTCTTTTCTATGCGCCGGATATGGAGCGTATTTTCATAAAATAAATGCCACTTTATATGTATGGCGTTACAAGTGCAAATAATACCTTACTTTGTTATGTATGTCAATACTTTTAAAGCAGAAAATTTGCGTACAGGAGACATATGTCTTTGTATGGAGGACTTTTCTGCAGAGAATGTCCTCACCCCGGCCCGCGGCCGTACCTTTCATAGCCTTACAGAAGATGCACCGCAACCACAAGTCCTGCAAATACAATGGATACCATGCTTGTCAGCTTGATGAGGATATTGATGGACGGGCCTGAGGTGTCCTTAAAGGGGTCGCCTACGGTATCGCCTATGACTGCCGCCTTGTGCTCCTCGCTGCCCTTGCCGCCCAGTTCCCCGCTCTCAATATATTTCTTGGCGTTGTCCCAGGCCCCGCCTGCATTTGCCATCATGACAGCCAGCACAAAACCAGTGACCGTATTGCCTGCCAGCAGTCCGGATACGCCCTCCGGTCCCAGGAGAAGTCCCACTGCCACCGGTATGATGACTGCCACCATGGCCGGAGCCACCATCAGTCTCTGGGCCGAAATAGTGCACATATCCACGCAGGCCCCGTAGTCAGGCTCTGTCTTTCCCTCCATCAGTCCTTTCATGTCCCTGAACTGCCTGCGGACCTCCACCACGATGGACTGGGCCGCCTCGCCCACTGCCTCCATGGTAAGGGCCGCAAAGAGAAACGGCAGCATACCGCCGATAAATAGGCCAATCAGCACCGTTGGATTGGTGATGGACAAATCCATGGCCAGGGACGGGTCAATCTGCTTCACCTTATCAATATAGGAGGCGATGAGGGCCAGGGCCGTAAGCGCGGCCGAGCCAATGGCAAAGCCCTTGCCCGTGGCAGCCGTGGTGTTGCCCAGGGAATCCAGCGCATCGGTTCTCTGGCGCACCTCCGGCGGCATGTGGGTCATTTCGGCTATCCCTCCCGCATTGTCGGCAACCGGTCCGTAAGCATCGGTAGCCAGCGTGATGCCCAGGGTGGACAGCATGCCCACTGCGGACACGCCCACGCCGTAGAGTCCTGCATTAAAATCAGAACGGCCGCCGGCGCAGTAATAGCTGACCAGCACGGATATGCCTACGATAACCACAGGAGCCACCGTGGACAGCATCCCCAGCGAAAGGCCGCTGATAATGACCGTGGCCCCTCCTGTCCGGCTGGATTCGGCCAGTTTCCTGGTGGGATTATATGTATCAGATGTATAATATTCCGTGACCGCGCCAATGAGCACACCGGCAGCCAGGCCCGAGAGAATAGCCGCATATATGCCCATATGGTCCGGCAGCAGGAAACGGATGGCTGCAAAGGCAGCCGCAACCACCAGCGCCGCACTGATATAGGTTCCTGTCCTAAGGGCCCTTAAAAGGCTTTTCTGGGATGCGTCCTCCTCTGTCTTTACAAAGAAGGTTCCCAGGATGGATGCCAGTACGCCCAGGGCTGCCAGTATCATGGGTACAGCCACGCCCTTTACCCCGTACCCGGCTGCCACGGCCAGGGCAGAGGTAGATACAATGGAGCCCACATAAGACTCATACAGGTCAGCTCCCATGCCGGCCACGTCGCCCACATTGTCACCCACGTTGTCAGCAATAACCGCCGGATTCCTGGGGTCGTCCTCAGGGATTCCAGCCTCCACCTTGCCCACCAGGTCAGCGCCCACGTCAGCCGCCTTGGTAAAGATACCTCCGCCCACCCTGGCGAACAGGGCCATGCTGGAAGCACCCATGCCAAAGGTCAGCATGTTGGCCGTAATCTGGGCAATCCGCTCGCTTTCAGGAAGCGCTCCAAATGCCCTGTTCAATATAAAGTACCACACAGTCAAATCCAGAAGCCCCAGCCCCACCACGGTAAAGCCCATGACAGAGCCTGCGGAAAATGCCACCCGCAGCCCCTTATTCAAATTCCGGGACGCTCCCTGGGCTGTCCGGCAGTTGGCCATGGTGGCTGTCCGCATGCCGATGAATCCGGACAGACCTGAGAAAAAGCCGCCTGTGAGGAATGCAAATGGCGTAAAAAAACTCAAAAAGCCGCAGAATGCCATCGCAAGCAGGATGACAAACACGGCTGCAAAGAATATTCCCACACCTTTGTATTGACGTCTCAGATACGCATTGGCGCCCTTTTGTACGGCTCCGGATATACGGAGCATCTCAGAATCTCCTCCAGGTTCTTTCCTGACCCGCACAAACATACAGGCAGCAAACAACAGTGCCAGCAGCGAACCTGCTCCTACAAAATACATAGCAACCATTACATTCCCTCCTTCTCATAAACAGATAAGTGCCTGAAGTCAGGCACTTACGGTTCATTCCAGAAAATTCACGCAACATTTCCCCTCAATTATATACCGTTGCATGTCTTTTTTCAATATACGAAGGAATTTTCTTTACAAATCAGAAGAGAGACATCTCTTCGTTGACAGCTGCCTCGCAGGACCGCATGGCCTGGATGGTCTTGTCCATAAGCTCTTCCAGGGTCCAGCCAAGGCCCTCAGCCCCTTCTTTGATTACGTCCCTGGAGCATCCGGCTGCAAAGCGTTTATCCTTGAATTTTTTCTTAAGGCTGGACACCTCCATGTCCATGACGCTCTTTGATGGGCGCATCCTGGCTGCCGCCCCAATCAGACCGGTCAGCTCGTCCGATGCAAACAGGATTTTTTCCATCCGGTGCTCCGGCTTCACGTCTGAGACAAGGCCGTATCCATGGCTGCACACCGCATGAATCAGCCCATCCTCAGCCCCTGCTTCCCGTAAAAGCTCCGGCGCCTTAACGCAGTGCTGCTCCGGATACATCTCAAAGTCAATATCGTGCAGCAGGCCGGCGATTCCCCAGAAATCCGCTTCCTCCCCATATCCCTGGTCCTGGGCAAACCACCGCATCACTCCTTCCACGGTAAGGGCGTGAAGGATGTGAAAGGGTTCCTTGTTATATTTTTTCAGGGCCTCTAAGGCCGCCTCCCTTGTCAGTGCTGTGTTCATCTTGCTTAAGCTCCTTTCTTCTGTGCAAAATCATATGATATACAATTATAATCAGCCCGGACTTAAAATGCAATAGCATATGTACCGGAAGCCATACCGCCCTCTCCCCCTCTTTTATTGACTGGGCAGGCCATCAATTGTATACTGGATATAATGGCTGTATACTGGATATAACCCAATCCACGGCGAAGCAGCAAGGCAGCAGATATTTCACCCTATGACAGGAGGATATTTATGACATACCGTTTTGCAACCTTAAAAGACCTGGACCGGCTTGTGGCCATGTCGGACCAGGCCAGGAAATCCTTTAAGGCCCGGAACATTGACCAGTGGCAGAAGGGAGAACCCAACCGCCAGGTGCTGGAGGATTCCATTATCCGGTCCCAGATTCATGTGCTGGAAGACATGGGCCAGGTCATTGGAATGATAACCATTGTCCCTGGTCCCGAAGCCAGCTATGCCTCCATAGACGGCGCCTGGCTGAACCAGGAGCCTTACACTGCCTTTCACCGGGTCTGTGTGGAGGAAACCATGAAAGGCCGTGGTCTGGCCGCCCGGCTGTTTTCAGAATCAGAACTGTACGCTCTGGAAACAGGAATCCGCAATATCCGCATTGACACCCATCCGGACAATACGTCCATGCAGCGCGCCCTGGACAAAAGCGGATACATCTGCTGCGGAACCCTGGTTCTCACAGAAGGCAGCGAAGCAGGCGATTTGAGGCTGGGTTACCAGAAAACGCTTTAAGGTGTATGGAATGGAATGCGGACAGAAAAAGCAGAGCAGCCACAGGAGGTAACGGCCTGTGATATGCTCTGCTTTTACATTTACATGATTCAGTTTCCGGCTGAACCGGCAATTGGTTTCCAATGGTAACAGCTGGTTTTCCTACAGCTCAAAATACTTCACGCCGGACTCAAATATCTTCATATCCTGTTCCCCGTAAATATTCATGGCAACTGCCTCTCCCCGGCGCTCAGAGTGTGCCATCTTGCCCAGAATCCGTCCGTCCGGGCTGGTGATGCCCTCGATAGCCATATAGGAGCCGTTTGGATTCCAGTACTCGTCCATGGTGCATCTGCCCTGGTCATCCACATACTGGGTTGCCACCTGGCCATTGGCAAAGAGTCTGTGGAGCCATGATTCATTGGCCACAAAGCGGCCCTCGCCATGGGATGCCGGATTGCAGTATACGCTGCCCAGGACAGCGCCTGCCAGCCATGGGGATTTATCCGATACCACCTTGGTATACACCATCTTGGAAACGTGACGGCCAATGGTATTCATGGCAAGGGTAGGTGAATCCGGTCCCTGCTCCTTGATTTCCCCTTCCAGCAGAAGTCCCAGCTTAATCAGGGCCTGGAAGCCGTTGCAGATGCCAAGCATCAGTCCGTCCCGCTCGCCTAACAGCTTCTCAATCTCCTCCTTCATCACTGCATTGCGGAACACAGTGGCAAAGAACTTGGCGGAGCCTTCCGGCTCATCGCCTGCTGAGAAACCGCCCGGGAACATGACAATCTGGGCCTTTGCAATCTCTCTCCGGTATTCGTCCACGGACTGGCGGATATCCCCGGCGCTCATGTTTCGCAGCACCCTGGTAACCACCTTTGCGCCCGCCCGTTCAAAGGCTCTGGCGCTGTCATACTCGCAGTTGGTTCCCGGAAACACCGGAATAAATACAGTGGGCTGCCCGATTTTATGGTCGCACACATACACTGCGCCGCTGTGATACAGCTTTTCTTCCAGCGCAGCTTCATCCCCCTTTGCCTCCTTGCCGGTGGCAGTCGGGAACACGTCCTCCAGGGGAGTCATCCATGCATCCAATGCCTCATCCATAGCAATGGTCACATTTCCGTACTCAAATGCGCTTCTGTCCGTCACCTCGCCGATAACAGTATAGGGTATGGACAGCTGTCCCACCATTCCGTCAGGCACCTCGCACACAATATCGCCCCATGCCGCGGCAAAGAAATCCCTCGGGTCCACATTGTGCTCAATCTTCACACCCAGCTTGTTGCCGAATGCCATCTTGCTCACTGCCTCTGCAAGTCCCTTGCCCTCTACCGCGTAGGCGGAAATAATGCGTCCTGCTTTTATATCTTCAAATATTTTTCCATATCCGTCCATGACCTGGCTGTAGTCCGGCAGGTCATACTGGTTCTTTGCAATCCTGAACACAACAATCCTGCTGCCCGGACGCTTGAACTCAGGGGTAATCACATTCTTGTGGCTGTTCACATCCACTGCAAAGGAAACCAGGGTTGGCGGAACATTGATTTCACCATCCTCCGTGTCAAAGGTCCCGGACATGCTGTCCTTTCCTCCGATGGAAGGCAGGCCAAAGCCCAGCTGCGCGCTGTAGGCGCCCAGAAGCGCGGAGAATGGCTGGCTCCATCTGGACGGATTCTCATTCATTCTGCGGAAATACTCCTGGAAGGTGAAACGAATCCTGCTGTAATCGCCGCCGGCTGCCACAATCTTTGCAACAGAGGAAACCACTGCATACACAGCGCCATGGTATGGGCTCCAGCTGGAAAGCTCAGGGTCAAAGCCATAGCTCATCATGGTAACAGTGTCTGTACGGCCCTTCAGTACAGGAAGCTTTGCCACCATGGCCTGAGTCTCGGTCAGCTGGTATTTTCCGCCGTAAGGCATGAACACGGAACCAGCGCCAATGGAACCGTCAAAGCGCTCCACCAGCCCCTTCTGCGAGCACACGTTCAGGTCGGAAAGCATGTCAAGCCATTTCCCTTTAACGTCAGCCACCTCTGTCTTTTCAAACAGGTTTCCCTGGCGGTTTGGAACCTCCAGAGTCACGTCTGCCTCCTGGTGCGCCCCGTTGGTATCAAGGAAAGCCCTGCTAAGGTTCACAATGGTCTTGCCGCGCCAGTCCATCTTAAGCCTTGGCTCCTCTGTCACCACTGCCACGGTCACTGCCTCCAGGTTCTCCTCTGCAGCGTACGCAAGGAACCGGTCCACATCCTTAGGGTCCACCACCACTGCCATACGCTCCTGGGACTCGGAAATGGCAATCTCAGTGCCGTCCAGTCCTGCGTACTTTTTTGGAACCTTGTCCAAATCAATATTAAGGCCCGGGGCCAGCTCTCCAATGGCTACCGATACGCCGCCAGCACCGAAATCATTGCATTTTTTGATGATGCTGCTGACCTCGGGCCTGCGGAACATCCTCTGAATCTTGCGCTCTGTGGGAGCATTTCCCTTCTGCACCTCAGCGCCGCACACCTCAATGGAGGCTGTGGTGTGGACCTTGGACGAACCCGTAGCACCGCCGATTCCGTCGCGGCCCGTACGTCCGCCTAACAGAATGATGATATCCCCCGGGTCGGAAGTCTCACGGATGACATCCTTCCTGGGAGCAGCGCCCATGACAGCGCCGATTTCCATTCTCTTTGCAACATAACCCGGATGATAGATTTCCTTCACATAACCGGTTGAAAGACCAATCTGGTTGCCGTAGGAAGAATATCCCTGGGCTGCGCTGTTAACAATCTTTCTCTGGGGCAGCTTGCCCTTAAGGGTCTCCCCCAGCGGCCTGGTCGGGTCAGCCGCGCCGGTGACGCGCATGGCCTGGTACACATAGGTACGCCCTGACAGCGGGTCGCGGATGGCTCCGCCCAGACAGGTGGCAGCGCCGCCGAAAGGCTCAATCTCCGTGGGATGGTTGTGTGTCTCATTTTTGAAATTCACCAGCCACTCTTCCGTCACCCCGTCAATCTCCACCGGCACCACTATACTGCAGGCATTGATTTCATCGGAAACCTCCATGTCCTCCAGTTTTCCCTGGCTCCGCAGCTTTTTCATGGCCATGAGAGCCAGGTCCATCAGGCACACATACTTGTCGTCCCTTCCCTTATAAATCACTTCACGGTCAGCCAGATACTGCTTATAGGTTTCCTCCATGGGTTCCCTGTAATCGCCGTCCGTAAAGCTTACATTCTTAAGCTCTGTGGAAAAGGTGGTATGGCGGCAGTGGTCTGACCAATATGTATCCAGCACGCGGATTTCCGTCACAGACGGGTCCCTGTGCTCTTCCTTTTTATAATAGTTCTGTATGTGGAGAAAGTCCTTGAAGGTCATGGCCAGATTCAGGGTGCCGTAAAGAGCCCTCAGTTCCTCCTCTGAAGAATCCATAAATCCGTCAAAATACCGTATGTCCTCAGGGACCTCAAATTCCGTCACCAGAGTCTGCGGCTTCTCCTCCTCTGCCTGGCGGCTGTCCACCGGGTTGATGCAGAAGCTTTTGATTGCTTCCTCCTGCTCCGCTGTCAGAGGCGCCGTAATCACATAGGTGGTGGCGGACCGGATGACCGGCTCCTCATCCTCCTTCAGAAGCTTTACGCACTGCTCCGCTGAATCAGCTCTCTGGTCAAACTGTCCCGGCAGATATTCCACGGAAAACACCAGGTCTTCCGGGTTCTTCGGAAATTCTTCCTCATACACCTGGTCCACCGGCGGCTCTGAGAAAATGGTCACCAGCGCCTTTTTATAGGTTTCCTCCGACAGATTCTCAATATCATAGCGGATTAAAACCCGCACATTCTCCACATTGCTGATACCCAGATAATGTTCCAGTTCTTCACGAAGCTCCCCTGCCTTCACTGCATAAGCTGGCTTCTTTTCCACAAATATTCGTCTTACGCTCATTTAGCAACCTCCTGCTTTTTTCATAGCCTGTTGTATTGGCATATTTATGCGGCAACGCAAAAAGGACAAACGCCTTTTCATCTTGCCTTATATTATCACAGATTATATGGATTAGTAAAATTAATATATTTAATCTTTTTTAAGTGCTTTTCTTATAAAACAACCGGTATGTATGATTTTACGGCTGCGGATACAGATTGCAGCAAATCCCGCCTTTTCAATCCGATTAAACTATTATGGCGCGCAGAATTAAATTGTGCTATACTAGAAAAGTATGTGATTATAAAAAACCGGGAGATTACAGAAGAAATGAAAATCGGATTTGATAATGAAAAGTATCTAACCATGCAGTCAGAACACATCAAACAGCGTATTGGAGAATTCGGAGACAAGCTGTATCTGGAATTCGGAGGAAAGCTTTTTGACGACTACCATGCCTCCAGGGTCCTGCCCGGCTTTGAACCGGACAGCAAGCTTCGTATGCTCCTTCAAATGGCTGACCAGGCCGAAATTCTCATTGCCATCAATGCAGCCGACATTGAAAAGAACAAGGTCCGCCACGACCTGGGCATCACTTACGACGAGGATGTCCTCCGTCTGATTCAGGAATTCAGGGACAAGGGTCTCTATGTGGGAAGCGTTGTCATCACCCAGTACAGCGGCCAGAACGGCGCCGACCAGTTCAAAGCCAAGCTGGAGCACCGTGATATCAAAGTATACCGCCATTACTGTATCGAAGGCTACCCCAGCAACGTGCCCCTCATTGTCAGCGATGAAGGCTACGGCAAAAACGATTACATTGAAACCACCCGTCCTCTGGTAATCATCACGGCTCCAGGTCCGGGCAGCGGCAAGATGGCCACCTGTCTCTCCCAGCTGTACCATGAGAACAAGCGCGGCATCAAGGCCGGCTATGCCAAATTCGAAACCTTCCCTATCTGGAACCTTCCTTTAAAGCATCCGGTGAACCTGGCCTACGAGGCAGCCACCGCCGACTTAAACGATGTGAATATGATAGACCCGTACCACCTGGAAGCCTACGGCGTAACCACGGTCAACTACAACCGGGATGTGGACATTTTCCCTGTACTGAACGCCATTTTTGAAGGCATATACGGCGAAAGCCCCTACAAATCCCCCACTGACATGGGCGTAAACATGGCCGGCCTCTGCATCATGGACGACGAAGCCTGCTGCGAAGCATCGAAGCAGGAAATCATCCGCCGCTACTACCATGCCCTGAACCGTCTGGCCAAGGAGGAAGGGACTTCCGATGAAGTATACAAAATCAATCTTCTGATGAACAAGGCAAAAATCGACTCCACCATGCGCGCTGTCATTGCGCCCTGCCTGGAGCGTGCCAAGGTATCCGGCGGTCCTGCCGCTGCCATGGAATTAAACGACGGCACCATTGTCACAGGCAAGACCAGCAGCCTGTTAGGAGCCTCTGCCGCCCTCCTGCTAAACGCCATCAAGGTCCTGGGAGACATCCCGCACAATATCCATCTGATTGCGCCATCGGCCATTGAGCCCATCCAGACCTTAAAGACAAAATACATGGGCAGCAAGAACCCCCGTCTCCACACCGACGAAGTCCTTATCGCCCTGAGCATGAGCGCCGCCACTGACCAAACCGCAAAAAAGGCCCTGGCCCAGCTCCCCAAGCTCCGCGGCTGCCAGGTCCACACCTCCGTGATGCTGTCCGACGTGGACATCAAGGTATTCGGCAAACTGGGCGTCCAGCTCACTTCCGAGCCGGTATATGAGCATAAAAAGCTGTACCACTGATGATGCCATCGCCAGTACCCCGGCTGTTTTCAGGAATGCTTACTATTTTTGTTACAATAATTAGTGAAATAGAATAAACGATTTATCCCTGCGCTCCCTGCAGCCGGAAACCCCAGTCCCGCAAACAGCAAAGGACTGGGGTTTCCGGCTGTGCGATGCAGAGGACCTGTGCAAGGTGAGCCCCAATACCGCGCGCTTCTAAATCCCTACTTTCTCTCCACATCCGTATAATACAAATGCCTGGGCAGTCCGTCCGTCATAATAGGCGTCAGCTCCGCCTGAATCAGAGGCCGGATATAGTTTACAAATTCCTCCGTCACATAATCCCCTTCCTCATTAATCCATTCCCTTGGAACCTTCTTCTCCACATTTGCCACCTTATGTACATCGTAAATATCCGTCACGCACACATAGGGGTCATCGGACACCCTCTTCAGGATAATCATTTTGCCTGTCTCACCCTCAAAGGCCTCCTTCACGGCAGCGCCGCCCACCTGGAAGGCTTCCGTAATATCCACTCTTGATACGATATGGGACGCGCAGCGCTGAAGGGAATTGAATTCAATGGCCCTTGTCTTGCATCCCACTTCCCGGTTGATTTTTTCTGCCAGGTATCTGGCTGTTCCTGTAAGCTGCTTATGTCCAAAGGCGTCCACGAACTCAATGCCGTCTGTCAGCTCGCACACATAGCGGCCATCCGCCAGCTTCACGCCCTCGGACACAGCCACTACCACCGATGCCTTCTTCTTATGAAGCTCCTCCACCTTTTTCATGAAAGCATCCACGTCAAAGGTCACCTCCGGAAGGAACAGCATATCCGGCCCCTCGCAGTCCTCTCCCTTTGCGAGAGCAGCTGCTCCTGTCAGCCAGCCTGCGTTCCGGCCCATGATTTCCAGGATGGTCACATTCTGCTGGTCATATACCAGTCCGTCACGGATGACCTCCTTTGTAATGGCGCCGATATACTTGGCTGCGCTGCCATATCCAGGGGTATGGTCTGTGGCCGCCAGGTCATTGTCAATGGTCTTTGGAACGCCCATAAAGCGGATTCTGCTGCCGTTGAGCAGGGAATAGTCGGAAAGCTTCTTAATGGTGTCCATGGAGTCATTGCCGCCGATATAGAAAAAGTACTCTATCTCCAGTTTGTCCAGAATGGAAAATATCTTATCGTATATCTCCCGGTCATCACAAATCTCCGGCAGCTTGAAACGGCAGGAACCCAGATAAGCAGAGGGCGTTCTTTTCAAAAGCTCAATATCCAAATCCGACTTGATGTGCTCCTCCAAATCCACATACCGCTCCTGCAGAAGCCCCTGTATGCCGTGGAGCATGCCGTACACCTTCCTGGCGCCCCTGTCCTTGGCTGTCTTAAACACGCCTGCCAGGCTGGAATTAATCACTGCGGTTGGACCTCCGGACTGCCCTACGATTACATTACCTTTTACCTCTGTCATAGAAATACCTCCATTCATAAATTGTAAGCGCTTACAAAACTACCTTTATTCTAATATATTCCCCCCTGGAACGCAAGTGTTTTGGGAATTGTTCCCCTAAAAATTATGTCAATATTTTAACATTATTTTTGCATTAAATGGCTGCAGTCATTTAACTCCAGCAGGCTGCACTGTCCGGCGGCCGGGTCATACTCCATGGTGGTAATGCTGGCATTCCCCACCACGATTTCCTCTGCATCCTGCCGGCCCTCAAGAAGATGGACAATGAAATGAGCCAGCGTACCGCCGTGGGCCACCACTGCCGTATCCCCCCTCATCTCCCTCTTTATCCGGTCCCAGGCCTTTTTGCACCTGGCATCCACCTGGTTCAGGGTCTCGCCTCCGGGAGGAGCCACTGTGGCCGGATGCTGCCACCATTCTTCGTAGAGCTTTCGCTCCCTGGTCAGTATATCCTGGGCAGTCCTCCCCTCCCAGTTGCCGTATCCAATCTCCACCAGCTCAGGCACAGATATGACCTCCACCCCCTGGTCCTCTGCAAGGGCCCTGGCTGTCTCCATGGCCCGAAGCTGGGGACTGGAGTAAACGGCCGTAACCGGACGCTCCTTCATTCCCAAAGCCAGCATCCCGGCCTGGCTGCGGCCTGCTGCATTTAACGGGATATCCTGCCTGCCCTGTATCCTTCCCTGCACATTCCAGTCGGTCTGGCCATGGCGTATGATATAGAGTTTCATCTACAGGCCCTCCTCCAGATTCCAGCCGTTCCTCACCGGATTGGACGTATCTTCCTCATCCTGCGAAGCGGCGGCCTGGCCTTCTCCATTGACTGTCAGAGCATCCAGGGCCAGCTTCATGATGTCCTTGACCTCATCCTCCGTCATCTTCATTTTGGAGGAAAGCTCCTCCAGGGTTGCCTCCCTGCCCAGCTCCTTTGCCAATACCTGGGATACTGTCTGGAGCACATTGACCCTGGCCGCCATGGTTTCCTCAATCTGCTTCTCCGTCCTCTGCTCCTCCAGGGCCAGCTCCACGCTTTCCTTCACGCGGCGGGTCATAAGTTCATCCCACGGTTCGCTGCCATCATACTCAATGGCTGCCAGCATCAGAGCCGTATTGGCCTCCTGTACCAAATCAGATAAGGGAAGCTCGCTGTCTCCATATTCCCGGACCATCTCCAGTACTTCCCTCAGGCAGCCCTCCACCAGGCGGCTGCGCGCCCCTGCATCGCCCCTGGCTGTTCCCTCAAGAACGGAACCCTTTTCATTGCTGTCCAAAGGTGTAATGTCCCCCATCTCTTCCAGATACATATCAAAAAAATCCTGTTCCATCATGCTTCTGTCCTTTCAATTCTCCTTAATTTCAAGTTCCATCCATAATCCTTAATAGGATAATCCATGCCAAACCATAAGTCAAGTTTCCCTCTTTACAAAGCCCCGCTAACCGTGATAAGATATGCTTAGTTTATAAGGAGGACTTAATAATGGATATTAACTATGAACTTTATAAAGTATTTTACCATGTGGCGGTAACGCTGAGCTTTTCCGAGGCTTCCAAGCAGCTTTTCATTTCCCAGTCCGCTGTAAGCCAGTCCATTAAAGTCCTGGAGAAAAAGCTTAACCAGCCTTTGTTCATCCGGAGCACCAAGAAAGTACAGCTCACCCCGGAAGGGGAGATTCTTTTAAAGCATATTGAACCAGCCATGAATCTTATTAAAAAGGGGGAGAACCAGCTGCTGGAAGCCCATACCCTTAACGGGGGGCAGCTGCGTATCGGAGCCAGCGACACCATCTGCCGCTATTATCTGGTCCCCTATCTGAACCGTTTCCACAAGGAATTCCCCAACATCCATATCAAGGTTATCAACCAGACTTCCATTGAGTGCGCAAAATTCCTGGAAAACGGACAGGCTGACTTTATCGTGGCAAACTATCCCAATTCTGCCCTGGCCGGCAGTATGAACACCCGGGTTATCAATGAATTTCACGATGTGTTTGTTGCCAGCCGCAGCGCCTTCTCCTTAGAGGGAACCACGCTGTCCCTGGAGGAGCTGCTCCGCTATCCCATCATGATGCTGGACCGCAAAAGCACCACCAGTGAATTCCTTCATCAGGTCTTTCAGAAAAGCCAGCTGGACCTAGTGCCGGAAATCGAACTGTCCAGCAACGACCTGCTCATTGACCTGGCCCGTATCGGTCTGGGAATTGCCTTTGTCCCTGATTTCTGTATTCCCAAACATGACGAGGACCTGTTCATTCTGGATTTAAAGGAACAGCTTCCTTCCCGCCAGATGATGGTGGCCTTCAATGAAAGCCTTCCCGTATCCCAGGCAGCCAGACAGTTCATGGACATGCTATAGGAAAACCGTCCCAGAACGCCCTCACCGCCTGGTCCACATTATACCGGTTCACCACGGTGTAGGTACCCCATTCCCTTGGGAACAGCGCCACGTATTCCGGGCGAAGGAACCGGTCGTCCAGCAGAGCGATGATTCCCCGGTCATGGATGGTCCTGATGACCCGGCCTGCTGCCTGCATCACCTTGTTCATACCCGGATACTGGTAGGCATAGTCAAAACCATGCTCCCCGTGTTCATCAAAATATTCCTTCAGAATCTCCTGTTCCGTGTTTACCTGGGGCAGTCCGGTTCCAATGATGACAGCGCCGATAAGGCGCTCTTCTTTTAAATCAATTCCCTCTGAGAAAATCCCTCCCATGACGCACAGCGCTGCCATGGAACAATCCCTGTCCTCCTCAAAGCTTTGCAGGAACGCCTCTCTGTCCTCCTCTGCCATATGGCTGGTCTGGGCGTTCCATATAAAAGAAAGGCTTCCTGCCGCCTCCCTGGCCGCCAGAATATCCTCTATGGCATGGAGATACTGGTAGGAGGGACAGAACACCATATAATTACCCTTCTTTCCCTCCACAATCCGGCATATATAGTCCGCAATCTTCTCATACTCAGAAGGCCCTCTCCGGCTGTAGCGGCTGCTGACATCGCTGGCTGCCAGGACCATGCGGTTCTCCTGGGGAAAGGGGGACTTTGCATAGACCGCGTACTCCTCCTGGCTGCCGCTTAAAAGCTCCTTATAGTACTGGATGGGCAGGAGGGTGGCTGAGAAGAACAGGGTGCTGGCCCCCTTGTCCAGGCACTCCTTCAGGTTCACCGACGGATTGATGCATAAAAGCTTTACCATGAAGCTGCCGTCCGCAAGAATCTGGTCATATATCCTGTAATTGTCATCCAGCCTGTCATACACATAGAGAAAATCCCGGACCGCAAAGTAGAATTCCAGCACCAGGTCCCTGTCCGGAAACTCCATGTTCTCATTCATGAAGGTTTCCAGCTCCCCAAACATGGTCATCAGGTTCAGTGCCAGAATGTTCACATCCGGCAAAAGCTCATAGGTGCTTCCCAGCACGGTCCTGCGCCCGCCCTCATCCCCTCCGTAGGAACGCTTTAATTCCAGAAACTTCTGGTTGCACTTATCCAGCTGGGCAATGACCTTGCCTGCTCCGGGATGTGTCTTTAATATGCGTTTTGCCAGAAGCACGTCCTCCTTTACAAGGCCGGCGCTGTACATCTCCCTGGCCCTGGGCACCAGGTTGTGGGCCTCATCCACCAGAAACAGGTAGCCCTGGCCCGGCTCCCCCTGGTCAAAATACCGTCTCAGTCTCACATTAGGGTCAAAGACATAATTGTAATCGCATATAATGCCGTCCACCCAGTTGCTGATATCCAGACAGAATTCAAAGGGACATATCTGATACCGCTCTGCGTATTCCAGCACCTTGTCCCTGGTAATGCCGTCCTCCTCCTGGATGATTTCGTAGACAGCGTCATTGACCCGGTCGTAGTGGCCCTTTGCCCTTGGACATGCCTGGGGATTGCAGTCCGGCTTCTCCATGACGCACAGCTTTTCCTTGGCAGTGATGGTGACTGTATTAAAATAAAGTTGCCCCTCCCGCCTTAAGATGGAAAACGCTTCCTCGGCCACGCTCCTTGTAATGGTCTTGGCAGTCAGGTAAAACAGCTTCTCACCATGGCCTTCCCCCATGGCCTTCAGGCTGGGATAAATGGTGGAAAGGGTCTTTCCCACCCCTGTGGGCGCCTGGATGAACAGGTTGCGCTTTCTGGCAATAGAGCGGTACACGTTCCCGGCCAGTTCCTTCTGACCCTCCCTGTAGGGATATGGAAAGGGCAGCTCCTTTAGGCATTCCTGGCGGCGTATACCGTGGTGATACAGATATCTGGCCCACTTGACATACTCATGAACCAGCCCCTCAAACCACGCCTTCAGCTCCCCAAAGCTCCTGGCCTCCTTAAAACGGCGGATTTCCTCTGTTTCTATATTACAGTAGGTAATCTGGATTCCAATGGATTCCAGCTCATTCTGTACGCTGTAAAACCATCCGTAACAAAGGGCCTGGGCCAGGTGGACCGGGTCAGGCTCTTCCAGCCTGGATACGTCCATGTAAATGCACTTAATCTCATCAATGGTCACACCGGCCGGCTCGGTGATGATTCCATCCGCCCTTCCCTCCACCAGTATATCAAACATGTCCTCCCGGACCTGATGCCGCAGCATTACCTCGGAACGGTAGGCGGCTCCCATACGCTTTTGAATCTTCCGGTGCAGCCTGCTTCCGGCCTGCATGGCCTCCTTCCTGGCCCCCGCCGTCCTCCGGTTGTCCAGGTCACCGCTTCTCATTACAAACTCCACCAGGTTCCGCACCGAAATGCGTATCTGGGGCTGCGAATGATTCTCCAACTCCTTCTTCCTCCCCTGTCCACTCCATACATAATATAGGGTATCATAACATAAAAAGAGGAGGATTGCAAACAAGTGTTCGCAATCCTCCTCTAACCGCGCCCTTATCAGGCAGCGTTTGCATTGGTTTCCGGTGAAATGGTATCCAGATATTCCTCAAATCCCTGGTTCTCACCATTAAACTGAACGGTCAGGACCCGGGTCAGGTCCAGGCTCAGCACACCAAGGATGGACTTTGCATCAATCGTTACTCGGTTATAGAATACATCAATATCAAAGTCACACTTTGTAGCCTCATCAACAAATCTCTTTGCCTCAGCCATTGTGGGTAACATGATTTTCTTTTCTTTCATAGTCAAAACTCCTTTTTTGTGACATCCCTGTCCCGTCGGTTACAGGAAGGGACCGTCCAACAGATAACAATTGAAAGTGGTTGAAATATATATATCACTATTATATTCAATTGTCAAATTTCCTTTCATGCCTTGTCCCTAAATAAGTACAAGATTTCATTGTGCAAAAATGCCATTTTTTACCTTTTCCTCCCCATTCCTTTATCAAAACTTCAGGGCGGTTCCCAAAAAACTGGGAAACCGCCCTGATTCTTTTCCGTTGCAGAAGGCATTTATTATGCAATTTTTAATGTTTTCATAGAAATTATAAGCCCCCTCTGGTCCTTACCGCTTAAGAACAAGGTGCTGGGGAAGGCCGTTTACCATGAATGGCTGGTAGTCTCCCTGGATTAAAGGCTCCACATAATTCACAAATTCCTGGGTTACATAGCTGCCGTCCTTATTGACCCAGCTCCTGGGCACCGTCTTCTCATTATTGGCAATCTTGTGTACGTCATATATGCCTGCCGCGCTCATATAAGGGTCGTCGGAAACCCGGTCAATGACAACCATCTTGCCCGTGTCACCTTCATCCGCTGCCTTGACAGCGGCTCCGCCTACCATGAATGCCTCATTGATATCCACCCTTGAAGCCACATGGGAAGCGCTCCTCTGCAGGGTGGACAGCTCCACGGACCTGGTTTTGCATCCCAGCTCACCGGCCAGGAAACCGGCCAGATAATCCGCTGTACCGGCCAGCTGCTTATGGCCAAAGGCGTCCACGTAATCACTTCCTCCCGCCATCTGGCATACATAGCGCCCATCCGGCACCCTGATTCCCTCGGACACTGCAATGACAATGGACGGCTTCTTCTGAATCAGGTCCCTGCACTTCTTTAGGAACTTATCAATGTCAAAGGGTATCTCCGGCAGATAAATCAAATCCGGTCCGCAGCAGTCCTCTGTCTTGGCCAGAGCTGTGGAGCCTGTAAGCCAGCCTGCATTTCTTCCCATACATTCCATGATGGTGATGGTCTTACGGCGGTAGGACAGGCCCATGGCATCCCGAATCACTTCCTTGGTGGAGGTGGCTATGTATTTGGCTGCGCTGCCGAAACCAGGGGTGTGGTCCGTAAGAGCCAGGTCATTGTCAATGGTCTTGGGAACGCCCAGGAACTTCTGGCCATGGCCCTTGACAATGGCGTAATCGGACAGCTTCTTAATGGTATCCATGGAATCATTGCCGCCGATATAGATAAAGACCTCAATGTCCAGCTTATCCAGTATGTTGAATATCTTCTCATAAAAAGCCGGGTTCTCATGGATATCCGGCAGCTTATACCGGCAGGAGCCCAGAAATGCCGAGGGAGTCCTCTTTAAGAGCTCAATATCCATATCAGAATGAATCTGTGTGGACAAATCCACATACATCTCATCCAGCAGTCCCTCAATGCCGTGGAGCATGCCGTATACTTTGTGGAATCCCCTTTCCTTTGCTGTCTTATAGACCCCTGCCAGGCTGGAATTAATGACCGAGGTAGGTCCTCCCGACTGTCCCACTATGATATTCCGTTTTTTCCCCATACAAAGTCCCCTTTCTTAAATAAAATAACATGGCTGTTTCTTATTATTTAATAATGGCTGTCCGGCTCATCAAAGGCCTCATCCTCATCTTCCCCGTATCCGCCCATGAATTCCCTGGATGATACCCTTTTATTATCCCGCTCCTGCTCCACAAACTGCGACAGCTGCTCCTTCACATCCTCACAGCGCCGTATGTTCTGTATATCAAAGGCCTTCATGGTCTTATCGCTGCTGTCCACATGGATGGTCCCCAGCCCCATGATTCTCTGCCACAGGCTCCTCCTCAGGGACAAATCCAGGATACGGTAAAGGCGCACCTCATCCTCATGTATGTTAAGGACCCCTGTCTTAATGAACAGCCGGTCTTCTGTCAGGCCATATACAGTGAATGTCCAGGGCAGTCCCAGCCAGTTCCTTTTGCGGTCACTCCAAACCAAATCATCACGTTTCATTTAGCGTCCTCCTCTGTTATAGGGATGCAACTCCTCTTAATCAATATTGTACTATAAACTCATGCAAATTTCCAGAAATATCTTGCAAATATAATCAAATTTCTGCGTTTTTTTCTTTTATTTACAGACTTTCCGAACATACCCTGATACTTCCTCAAAAAACAAAAAACAGCCCAAATACCCGGACTGCTTTTTTATCCTGTAACGGTTAATTTCCTCTATCAAACAGCAGTTTGAAGCCTACTGCCCCTGAACCTGGATATCATCCTCCATCTTCTCTTCCCATATGTAGCCCCCGGCTGTCTTCTGAGCCCCGCTGAGCGCACAGGAAAGGCTCCTGCGGCTGATTTTAAGGGTCCGGCTGGCATGGGCGATGGAGAGGAATTCCCCAACGATTTCTCCGTCCAGATTCTTCTGGACCAGAGGTCGTTTATCATGGTTTCCTATTTTACTGATTAAATCTATTTCGATACTATCCTTCGGTGAATCCGCCAGCACCTTCCTCCAGACGTAACCGCCTCCGGTCCTGCGTTCACCATGGGCAGCCCGTGCAATGGAGCCGATGGAGACCCCAGTCGCCTCATGGGCAGCCCTGGAGCTTTTATAATCTGCAATATAAACACCTTCGGTAGAATATTGACGATATACATAACCTGCACTAATTGTCCGACTCATCTGTATCTTCATCCTCCCATTATCTTATGATTGCCAAGCGTACATGGTCATTATATCAACTATTGACTTTTTTGTCCAGACAACTTCTTACATGTATACCCACCCCTATTTCCAGTGTATTCGGAGTGTCGAAGATATGATATTCCAACCCTGGCAGTGATTCCCATTCATCTGACAATTTGTCTTTATTGTTGCAAAAGTCATAGTATTTTCCCATTATCTGTGATAAATTATATATATCAAACATTCAGGAGGTATTGTAACATGTACGCAGAATTTACAGATGACCTGGTAACAGGCAATGAGATGATTGATACCCAGCACAAGGAACTGATTTGTAAAATCAATGATTTATTAAAGAGCTGTGAGGAGCGTTCCAATCAGAGCGGCGCAGCCAGAATGCTTAATTTCCTGGCCGACTACACCGAGTACCATTTCAATGAAGAAGAGGCCCTTCAGGAATCCATAAATTATCCAGGTATCAAGGAACACAAGGAAAAACATGAGGAACTGAGGCGGACGGTCCAGGAGCTCCATGAAATGCTGACCGAGGAGGAGGGCCCCACGGACGCCTTTGTGGAAAAAGTCTCTGAAAAGGTCAGGGACTGGCTCTATTATCACATCCAGACCTTTGACCGCTCCGTGGCTGAATTCAAATACATGCGTGATAACGCGGAGCGCATCTAAGTACTGCCGGGACACTTCCCGGCATATTCGTAACCGGAAAAGCCGGTCCATACCCGACGCGGTAAGGACCGGCTTCTTATATTATCATTTTCCCTATGGATTTTTACTCAGCCTGTCCAGACGTACCCTCCCCCTCTGCCTGCCTTTGGGCAGCAACCGGGCGTACCGTGATTCCGTTGATTTCCACATGCTCATTGATGGCAATGACGATGCAGGGCCGTCCCTCTATCATCCGGTTCTCCACCAGATAGGTCTTGTCCGGAGACACCTTAATGCTCACATCCGGGGTTTTGATTTCAAAGCTTCTGGTGTTTACCACATTGGCGGCCACAAAGCTGGTGCCGGGCCCATCCTCCACCTCTGCATATCTCTGTTCAAATTCCTCCAGCTTTTCAGGCGGGGCGCCGTTTGTCTCCAGCAGCTTCTTTACCTGATACTTGTCCAGAGTCAGGGGTACAGGCTCATCCTTTGTCTCCTCCACCAGTTCACTCAGGTTTTCATGGATGTTCTTTACTGTCTCAAAGTCGCAGTTATCTCCCAGCGTCTCCTCCACAATGGCCTGGAAAGTCTCCTTCTGGCTCTTGGCCGACATGGGTATCACGCAGCCCAGAAGCTCGTCAATCAATGTTTCCGGCAGCTCCTCCGGATTCTTGGCATAGTACAGCAGGCTGTGGATGTCCGTGTTCCTGTCGTTAAAGGCAGGGAACAGGAACCCCTGGACAGGCGGCTCCACCAGCCAGTCCCGCTCACGGTTCTCAATGGTGTTTGTAAGGGTATTATAACACAATCCTGCCTTTGAAAGCTTAACAGGGCATATGGTGCATTGTATGAATTCATAGACATAATCCGACGCGTCGAACATCTCCGTGCCGTCTGTTGCCTTGGCAGGTATATCATAGGCACAGTGGATGAGAATGATGTAATAGTTCTCGCCATAATCATAATTGGCAATAACCTTGTCATAGAACTCCTCCAGAACAGCGTCATCCTTCAGCTGGCTGTCCCTGAGCCTTAAAAGAAAATGCTGGGTGCCTCCCTCTGCCTCTGTATGTAACGGAAACTCCATATTAATCAGGTTCTTTCCAATGGTCCCTGAAACGGCATTCCTGAATATGGTAAAATATTTAAATGCTTCTTCCTCCTGCAGGGAGAGGAAAGCCTCCTTAAGCTCTGTCTTCTTATTCTTCTCCGCGTCCACGTAGCAGCCGCAGATTCGGGTGATGGCACAGCCTGCCGGGGTAAACAATTTCTTGATTTCATTTGTTTCTTTCTTATTCATGAGCCAGTCTCTCCTATCTGAAATTCCATTTAATAGTAGACCAGATTTCCCCGCAAGTCAATCAAAATAAAATGACCAGTCGGGGAACTGGTCATTTTAGGAGAAGGTATTTCGTTTCTTATGGGGTGTAGCAAAAACTATATAATGTAATGGGGGGTTACGTCTATTATAGTATCACCTGATGCGGAAAAAGTGTGCACAAACTTTTTTAGGGATAAAAGTTTGTTTTGTATACTTTTTTTAGAAGTAATCATGTTTCACATCTGATGGGGGACAATGGGCCTCCGGGTTGGGCAGTATGTTGCGGGAGGAGGATGAAAACGCTGTTCCGGTACCGTGTTTCGATGTAAGAGGATATGATATGCATGAAAGGAGATTTATATGAGTGAAAAAAGATTTTCCATACCAGTCATGTTAGCTGCCGTTATATTGACGGCTTTCTTTACTGCAATTGCCTCCCGATGGTATTTTATCAATCAGAAGGCAGACGGATACAAATCGCAGCTTACGGCCAGGGTTCTGGCCAATGATGGGATGCATTTGACAATCCAGGGGGATATTACCAACAACAAAGGAACCAATGGTACATATGTTGTAAAATACAATTCCGGTGTAACTGTATATGATTCTTCCGGAAATGAAATAGCATTCTCGGATTTGCAGCCTGACAGCCATATTTCTATTTATTACATGTGGAGTATACCAAGGTATGTGTCCCCTCATACTGAATGGAGGGATTTATTTGCATTGGAAGAAAGCCAGAACATACCCGATGTATTGGCAATTGCCAGACTTGAGGACGGCGAGTCCGGAAAACCCATTGATTTTTTCGACCCCAGCCTTACGGCAACTCCATAAGATAGGCTAAGGGGCGTTATAACTGAATAAGATAGTTCAGGCTGGAGCGTGCATTGTATTGGATTCTCCGGCCTTTTTTATGTATACTATTTTGTATTTTTCCAAATTTTCATAAAATCCTATTTTGTTACCTGGTTGTAACCAAAATTTGATAGACTGGAACCAGTTGGTAATTCACTTAGTCCGTTAATATGGGCTATGGAGGTAATGAGAGGAGTGACTGTATGAGCAGCAAAAAAAGGTTTGGTATAAGAAAGAAAAAATTATATGATTTACAGAAACGTTGGATTGCAATTTTGCTGGCGGCAGCTATGGTACTAACCAATGCAGGTGCTGGGATGACTACTGTTTATGCAGCAGATTCAGCAGATACTGTTGTATTTACAATGGACGGTATTCAGTTGCTGGAGTCAATCCAAGAATCCATTGCCAGCAACAACGAAGTGACAATTGGTGACCTTGATTTTACAAATGGTAAAGTTACGGACTTTGAACGTCTGTTTTTTGGAGAAGGAAAACTAATGGAAGTATTCCCGGAACCAGAAGGCGGAAGTGTGGACGCGGAGTTAAGAGTGTTCATACGATTGCCGGAAGATGCCGATGATATGTATATGGTAACTGGTGATGAAGAGATTATTTTCTTATATGTGAATAACGGGGACGATACCATTAGCTGTACCACGAATATCATAAAGATGGATGACGGAGAAGAGAAGGTCAAAAAAACCAAACGGATTAACGTTAAAAACTTTGATGCAGCATATGGGGATGAAGAGGTAAATTATATTTCAAAGCCAGTTGAAGAGACTGCGGAATTCATACCGGACGATGGAAAAGGAACAGATAATAAGGAAACCGCGGCACCGGAAACATTGGCTCCAACGGAAGAAGGGACTATTGAGGAAGCAACCTCGGTTAACCCGGACAAGGATGATGCAGCCAATGATTCTACAGAAGTATCAATAGAAACTTCTGTAGAAAACCAGAAGGATGCTGAGGATACAGAGAAGGAAACAACAGAGACAGCAGAGACGGAGAAAGAAGCAGAGACAGAGCAGGAAGCCCAGCCGGAGAAAGAAACGGAGCAGGAAGCCCAGCCGGAAAAGGCAGCAGAGCCGGAGCAGGAAGTCCAGCCGGAAAATACAGCAGAGCCCGATAGAGGAGCCGATGGCCAGGTGGCATCTATTATCCGTCATTACGCGCCGGTGGTTGGTGACATGGAAGACAGGGATGTTCCGGAACTGCCGAAGGCAGAATCAGTAAGAGAACCGGAGACAGAGCCTGCAATAGATAAGGAAACAGAATCTGTTGACAAAATAGAAGAAACCGCAGATAAAGCAGAGGAACCGGTTATCAAGGAAGAAACTGGACATACAACAGAAGAAACAACAAATGGGACACCGGATGAGACACCGGCAGTCCAGGATGAAACTACAGATGAAGCCGCTGATACCACAGAAGAAACAACGGCGGTTCCTGAAGAAAGTGGCGGCAGTGAAACGGAAGAAGAAATTACCAGGGAAACAGAAGCACCGGAAAAACTGCCGGTCGCATCGCCATCCAATGGCACTGAAAATGAGATGAAAAATGATGCAGGAAAAACAGGTTCCAGTGGTTTGGTAGGCATTGGAAACTGCGCTACGGCAAAAGCATATATTACAACGCTCAGTAAACTGAATATTATGGAAGAAAGAGTAATGGTTTCCACGACGGCAGACGACGGAGCTGTTATAGCGGTATCTGGTTCTGAAAAGGCTATGAAGAATATTGTGGATGTCAAAGCGGAAGCCATGAGCGATATAGACAGCTTTGTGGAAAGGCTAAACACTGAATTGGCCGGCAACGGTGAAAAGGTTGACCGAATTGCTGTGTATGATGTAACTGTAATAGATAACGATGGAAATGAAACGCAGCCAAATGCCGAGGTTAAAATTTCTATTGAAGCGCCTGAGATAGTAGACAATGAAAGCGAGGTCAGTGCATTCCACGTAAAAGAATTTAAAGAGGGCAGCCAGGAATATGAGATTGAGATAAAGGATGCGGTTGTAAACGAGTCACAGGGAATTGTCGTGATGGGGACGGACAGCTTCTCTCCTGTAGGCGCTTTCTCTGTGGTGCCGGCTGCAGATACAGGCTCTGCCTATAAATCATGGGAAGACGGCAGCTGGAAGACCGAACCGATTATACTTGGGCCCACATCAGACGGAATTGATTTCTCCTATGAAATATTAAATTCAAATTATAAGAACTTTGAGGCAGTCATAGAGGTCACTATAGGGGAAGATGTGGATGCCGATGAACTGAATATTAATCTAGATGATTACATTATGGAAGAAATCATACCTAATATAGATGATTACATGTGGAATCAGACACAAGGCGGTGATAAGTACCAATTTAATGTAAAAATCATAAATAAGTCCCAGGTTGATTATCAGTATAAAGATAACAGCTTTGTTTATACGATTCTCAATAATGGTGAGAACACTGGCTTCTATTCATATACTGGTCAGGCCATTCCAAAAGGTACTGTGATATGGAATATGGGGAATACGGCCATGGCATCTCTGTTTAACTGTATGGTAGACAGGGTTCCTTCCTACAGCAAATGGAACCTGAATGAATTCCGTTTTACGGATTCAAAAGGAATGCCCCATGATTATAATGGAACTGGTGATTTGGTTCAGTATTACCTTGACTTTTACAATGACAGGTATGATTTGCAGGCAAAACAGCTTGACCAGTTTCCGGATTATGTCATAGCTGAGATTATAGGATTCAATCCGAATCCTAACTGGGATACAGGGTTTCAGGGCCAGACATTGGGCGGACGCGCATCGGATTTTGAATTAGCTGAAGCGGCATATAACTTTTTCTATAATTCATGTCTGCGGTTATTTGTCAATACAGACAGCTATAACAGGGACGGATTGGACCAGTATTATAAAGACAGCGTGGATTCTGCAACCTATTCTCTTGGAAGCCATATGCGCAGCTACAATGAGAATGGCACAACGGTTATGGAGCCATACTTTTCAAGTGCATTTTCCACCATTAAATCCGGGTCTTCCAATGCACTGGAGAATAATATAGTCATGGCTTTGGATGGCGACTATACGACTGATGCATATCAGGTCAGCTTTTTTGGATTTACATTTGGTTTCCAATTGCAAAAACCAGCGCCGGCAACAGGAACCGTTCTATTTAATGGTGAGAAAGTATTATCCGGCCGTGAGTTTACGGCGGAGGATGAATTTACCTTTTCCTTGAAAAAGAATGGTTCTGAGGTTGACAGAATTACCATTAAGCCGTTAGAAAGCGCCAGGTTTAGATTGACGGATAACCTTGCAGCGGACGAATTGGGAACACAAGCAGTGTACTCTATCTCAGAAGTGGGCGGCGGTACCACGGTCAAAGAGGTTTCTTACGATAATACGGTTTATCAGGGGACGTATGATATTACTCTGGATGAATCAAATAACAGATTGATTGCCGTGCATGTTGGCGGAAGTAATCTGGACCAGGGAGTGGTTTTTACAAATGTTTACAGCCATAATTCCACGCCGGACACCCCTGGGGGAGGCGGAAGCAGCGGCGGCGGAGGCGGCGGCAACTCAGGCGGTCACCGTACCACTCCGGAAACCGGTGGCCCGGGAATAACCATTAATCCGGAAGAAGTGCCGCTGGCATCCCTTCCAGATACACCTGTTTTCATTGACGAAGAAGAAGTGCCGCTGGCTCCATTGCCGAAAACCGGTCAGGGTTCTGCGGTAACCACATTTACCATGCTGTTGTCTGGTTTGCTCCTGGTTCTGACAGCTTTAGGTAAGAAAAGAAAAGAAGAATCGGTCTGATGTCTTGGCAAAGGCGGTGGAGTAGGTGGTTTCAAGCCAGGAGCGGTACTAAGTGCGTAAAGAAATGTCTGTAAATGCGAATCTTTTAAGATAATAACTGGGCTGAAAGTTCCTTTTTGGGCTTTCAGCCCTTGCTTTATATATAACACCAACTACAGTTGCATGTTAAGGGACAATAGACGGGCTTTCCTTTGCCAGCTCCATCATATTATCTGTAATACGCTCCATCAAAGTATAGCGTTCAAATTCGGCAACCACTGCAAATAAATGACCTAAAAGAAATATTTCCGACGTGGAAATAATATTGAAAACTTCAGACCTAAATTGAGGTTCATGATTGCATATGATATACTGAGCGTAACATGTGTAATGGATTTTGCTGCAACAAAAGAGAGAAGATATGCCTTACGTTTGGGTGCACAATAGACGATATTATGGAAATCACACCAAGCATAGAAGATAGATGAAATTTTTATTGAGCTGTAACGACATAAATTTCAGGAGATACAAGGAATGGAATTAGGATGGATTGATTTTTCAAAAACAGAGTGAAGTAAAGTTTTTAATTATGTGAAATCCACTCCATATCTTATGTCATTTATGCGTGATTATCAGTTAAAACGCTATATTGAAAAATACTTTGCTTAACATCCTGATGAAATCAACAAAGTTAATAAAGATACTTTTTGGCTTAAGAGAAGAACACTTGACCGATATGATAAAGTATCGAATAACAATGCCCGGCTTGAAAGAGTTATGTCACATATATTTAAAGATAATGTAGAGCTTCTTTTGTGGGTTCCTCCGGCACGTCCGTATTATCAGCCGCAGGGTGTATTTAATGGGGGACCCTTAAAGGCCCCTCATTTATTAACTTTTTGTTAGATTTCATATTGTGGTTCGTGTTGTGCCTTATCATAAAAACGCACATTTTTCATTAGATTTGCAACATAATATATGTGATTAAATAAATGAAAAAAGTACGTATTTACGTTGTTTTCCGCAAATACGTACTTCTCAAAAAATGGAGCTGAGGGGAATCGAACCCCTGTCCGAAAATCAATTCCCTGTTCTTCTACTATCATAGTCCTTTATTTGACATTCCCTCTGCCATCAGAGAAAGGACACCCGGATGGTTTCAGTAGCTTCATGATACGCCCATATGCTCAAAGCTTTGCATACGTCGTTTCCCACATAGTCGATGCCAGGGTCTTAAAGTGCGGGTGCTCTAAGTCTGACAGCTGCCATTAGGCAGCGATTGCTAATTCGTCGTTAGCGTTTATATTTATTTTTGCCATTTAACCCATCGCATGGGGATAGCTTCACCAGCTGCATGACCCCCGTCGAAACCAGTACAACCCCTGAATACTCAGTGCTGCGCTTACCTGGTATGCTAACGAAATCCTGCGCTCACTCTATATTAGCAGTTTCCGGCGCCGCTGTCAAGGGCAGTGATGAAATATGATAGATATGGACAGTCTGGATAACAATGGCTGCCTCAGGACAGATATGGCCGGAGCTCCGGATGGGGCCGGACATAAATTCGTATAAACTTTGTAATGAAACATACCTCTATAATTAAGAGAAAAGAAATACCAGAATCCCCTCTTTCTGGTAATATAAGGATAGGGCATATTTGTATGCTCCGCATCATATGAATAGATTCCGGTGATAACGGAAAAGAGGGAGGCAATCATGAAACATAATATGAAGAAGACAGTATACGCAGCAGGACTCAGTGCGGCAGTGGCGGCCGCAGCCTTAGGGCTTGGCGGCTGTGCGGCCGGGACACAGATTCCGGACACCCTGAAGGTGCAGAATATTGGCGCGGCGGAGAATGTAATTACAGTAACAGGCCGCGAGGAGGTAAAGGTGGTGCCGGATATGGCACAGATTGAGTACGCTGTCTATACCAGGGAAGATACGGCTGCTGCATGCCAGGAGAAGAACGCCCAGGACCTGAACGCAGCCATTGAGACATTGAAGGGACTTGGGGTTGAGGAGACTTCCATACAGACATCCTCCTATGGTCTGAGCCCCATCCGTAACTGGAATTCCGATAGACAGGAGATAACCGGCTATGAGATGACCACCAGCCTGACTGTGTCCGACATTCCCATTGACAATGCAGGTACCATTATCACAAAATCAGTGGCAGCAGGCGTCAATGGCATTAATTCCGTCAGCTATTTTTCCAGCAGCTATGATGCCAGCTACCAGGAGGCGCTGAAGGGAGCCATGGCTGTTGCCCAGGCCAAAGCACAGGCCCTGGCAGAGGCCAGCGGGAAGACACTGGCAGGCGTGGTTCACGCAGAGGAATTTGGCTATCGGCCGGAGACACGATATGCCTCCTATAATTCAGGCGGCTCTGCCAAAATGGCGGCGGCAGTGGAAGATGCAGCTGCTCCTGTTATGCCGGGCCAGGTCAGCGTGGAAGCCCAGGTAACGGTTTCCTATGAGCTGAACGAATAGATTATATTGAATCTGCCGGATGAAAAATAAATAAAGTATTGCAGCGGATATACCCCGGAATCAGTATCATATAACATGATGCGGTACTGTTTCCGGGGATATTTGTCATTGATATTTAGGCATAAATATATTATTATTATTTTATAGTCTAATGAAGACAGGGGTACTATGAGATGACAACTGCAGATTGCAGAGGAAATGGCCGCAGGGATACGCTGCTTCCTATCATACTGTGTTTATGTTTTATTGCCAGCAGTATTATTTTTCTTGTACAGATGATTCTGAAAAGCCAGAAGGAGAACGTGGCATACCTGTATGATGCCGCGAATCAGACAAGGACATCCATTATAAAACAGATTGAGGGAGACTGGCAGACACTGGAGGGACTGGCTGTAAGTCTGAGGGATTTGGTAATCCTGGATGAGAACCAGATTATGACCATATTAAAGGATATAAATGAGGAGAATGCTTTTATCCGGATGGGCTACGCGGATGTCCGCGGCAATGCGCGCATGGTGGACATGAACGGCAATGTCCAGGAGGTTAATCTCAGCGGAATGGAGTTCTTTGAGAGGGCTCTGCAGGGCGAAAAGAGCATATCCGATACATTTGCGGACCCGCAGGATGCCAGTGGATATATCAATTACTTTGGTGTCAGGATTAATGACAGTAAAGGTAATGTCAGAGGCATACTCTGTGCGGTCCATTCAGCTGTCATACTGAGGGAGATTATCGACGCGCCGGTTCTTAAGGGGGCTGGTTATTCCAATATCCTGGATGACGATGGTAATTATGTGCTTAAGACCATTAAGACATATGAGGGAGACATCCTTCCTGAAAATAGAACAAAGATTGCAGAAGTCATAAAGAAAGAGGGCAGCGGTGATTTTATTCTTACAGACAGGCAGGGAATCAGGCAGATGCTGGTTATCCTTCCCATTATTGAGGGGCAGTGGTACCAGGTAAGCATGGTGCCTGTGGATGTGCTGCGTTCCAGCTACATCCAGACAGCAGGAGGTATCATGACCATTATCGTGGTGGCCTGCGGCCTGTTTATATGGCTGATGAGCAGACAGCAGAGGATGGCTGTGAATAACCAGAAGATGCTGATGAAGCTGGCTTACAGCGATTCCCTTACAGGTCTGCGCAATTTTGCGGGCTTTAAGCGGGAGGCGGAGATACTCCTTAACCGTCCTGAACTGGCCCGTTCTGAGCTGCCCGCCTATGTGCTCTGGTATGGTGACCTGAGGAATTTCAAACTGATTAATGATGTGCTTGGGTATGAGGAAGGGGACCGGCTGCTCAGGCTGGTGGCGGAATTCCTCAGAACAGTGGAAAGCCCCGACCGTATCAGCTGCCGCATAGCAGCTGATAACTTTGCCGGCATAACCCGTTGCGTGGATATGGAAGCGCTGGACAGAGGGCTTTGTCAGCTTAAGGAGTATATGAGAAATTCGGGTATGGACGAGCAGCCCTTCATGGAGATTCCCGTGGGCGTCTACCGCTTCCGTCCGGGAGATGAGAAACAGTCCCTGGATGTGCTGGTGAATTATGCCAACATGGCCCATAAGATAGCAAAGGAAAGACCGGGAACCTCCTATGTGTTCTATGATGACGGCATCCGCAGGCGCATGCTGGAGGATTCCGCCCTGGAGTCTGAGGCTGAGGCAGCTATGGAGAACCAGGAATTCATGCTCTATATGCAGCCCAAGATTGATATACAGAACGGGAACCGGATTACCGGTGCAGAAGTGCTGGTCCGCTGGCTCAGTCCAAGACGGGGGCTGATACCGCCCGGTGATTTCATCCCATTGTTTGAAAAAAGTGAGCTTATTGTAAAACTGGACCGCTATATGTTCGAACATGCATGCCGCTGGTACCGGATTTATCTGGAACAGGGCAAAAGGCCAGTGAGCCTGGCAATTAATGTATCAAAGGCCGGTCTGTTCCAGAACGACTTTGTGGATTACTACACGGGCATCAAGGACAAATATTCTATACCGGATGGTTTTCTGGAACTGGAGTTTACGGAAAGTATCCTGGCTGCTGACACGGAATTATTTGCGGAACTGGTGGTTAACCTGAATGCGCACGGTTTCATCTGCTCGCTGGATGATTTTGGCTCGGGATACAGTTCCCTTAACCTGCTGAAGAACCTGCCTATCGACGTGCTGAAGCTGGACATCCTGTTTTTCCACAAGAGCCGGGATATCAGGCGGGAGCGTATTGTTGTGTCCAATGTCATTAACATGGCCAGAGAATTGAATATAAAGACCATTGCAGAGGGCGTGGAGGATATGGACACCGTGGAATTCCTCAGGGATGCAGGCTGCAATGTGATTCAGGGGTATGTTTTTGCAAAGCCCATGCCGCAGGAGGATTTTGAACACCTGCTGACGAAATACCAGGACGGGCCTTTTGGAGGCATGGATGATAAATAGATAGGATAAATCAAATGAAAAACGGACCATCCCGCCAGGGGACAGTCCGTTTTTCATTTATACCATTACAATAGCAGGATTAATTCTTTTTTACTTTACCGGTATCCTTCGGAAGGGTGACATTCAACAGGATAGCCACCAGCGTAGCGATGACAACCGGAGATTTTCCGAAGATTGTGGTAACCCATGTGGGGAATGCGGACAGGGATGCGGATGCCTGTGACACGCCCATTCCCAGGGCAGCTGCAAGACCTACAATGGAGGTATTGCGGTAGTTCATATCTTCCGTCATAACCAGCTTCATACCGGTCATGGCAATGGAAGCGAATACAGATACAGTCGCGCCGCCTAAGACCGCATAGGGAATCGTGGTCAGCAGGGCGGAGAATTTGGGGAACAGTCCGGCAACCAGTATAATCAGTGCGGAAAGCCCTAAGGTCACGCGGTTAACAACCTTGGTGGTAGCCACGATACCTACGTTCTGGCTGTAGGTGGCGGTTGGCAGACATCCCAGGAATGCACCTATGATGTTTGAGAAGCCATAGCCCAGGATAGCGCCGTGAAGCTCATTTGTGGTGGGCTCCCGGTCCAGACCTCCTGCCGTGGTGGCGGAGAAGTCACCGATGGCCTGCACGGAGTTGATGACAAACAGCAGTCCCAGGGCCACGCAGGCAGACGCCTCAAAGCTGATGCCGAAATGCATGACCTGAGGGAGCTGGAACATGCCGGATTCAGCCACATTGCCAAAGCTTACCATGCCAAAGAACATGGAAAAGATATAACCTGCAATCATGCCCATAAGGATGGACGCCAGTTTCAGGAATCCCTTGGCAAAATGGTTCAGCACAGTAACTACCACCAGAGTGAAGATGGCAACCACCCAGTTCTGCCATGCGCCGTAGGTGGGCTGGCCCGCGCCGCCTGCCATGTAGTTGATGGCAGTGGGGTAGAGGGACAGACCGATGGTGAACACAACCGTGCCTGCAATCAGAGGCGGGAAGAACTTTCGTATCTTCTTGATGGTAAGGCCTACGAGAATGGCGCAGACACCGCCTACAATCTGGGCTCCCAATATGGCCGGGATGCCGGACTGCTCCGCAATGGCCTGCATACTGGGAACATAGGCAAAGCTTACGCCCAGGATAACAGGAAGGCCGGCGCCCAGATGGAAACTGTTCTTATTGCCTATGGGAAAGAGCTGCAGCAGGGTGGCAAGGGCGGATACAACCAGGGAAGCCTGAATCAACAGAACCCTGTCTGCCGTGTCAATGCCTGCTGCGCCGGAAATTATGATGGCCGGCGTTACACAGCCCACAATCATGGCTACTACGTGCTGCAGGGCCAGGGGAATTGCCTGGCTCATTTTTGGCACACCATCCAAATCAAACAGGGATGCGTGCTGTTTCACTGTATTGTCTGTATTCATATATCATTGCCTCCTTTACGCTAAATGGATATGAGTACCGGTTTTTCCCTGGATACCGTCTTTTGCTTTTTCCAACAGCGTAATGAGGGCAGTGCGTCCTGGTTTTGATTCAGCAAATTTAACAGCAGCCTGAACTTTGGGAAGCATGGAACCAGGGGCAAAATGTCCCTCTTTGATATATTCTCTTGCTTCTTCTGTGTCCAGGTCATCCAGCCACTTTTCTTCCGGCTTTCCGAAGTTAATAGCAACCTTTTCAACTGCAGTGAGAATAATCAGGAAATCAGCATTCAGATTCTCAGCTAACAGTTCACTGGCGAAGTCCTTGTCGATAACAGCGCTTGCGCCCTTTAAGTGGTTTCCCTGACGGGTAACCGGGATACCGCCGCCGCCGCAGGCAATTACCAGCTGTCCTGAGTCTACCAGGGAGCGGATAGCGCCGATTTCAACGATTTCAGCAGGCTTTGGAGATGCCACCACACGGCGGTAGCCGCGTCCGGAATCTTCCTTCATAATGTATCCGTACTTTTCCTCTGCAATCCTGGCCTGTTCTTCTGTCATGAAGTGGCCGATTGGCTTGGAAGGAGCCTCAAAGGCAGGGTCGTCTGCATCCACGCGGACCTGGGTAATCATGGTTGCAACCGGAATATCATACATTTCGCGGTTATAGAGTTCCTCTCTCAAGGCATTCTGCAGGTCGTAGCCAATATAGGCCTGGCTCATAGCCACACAGACGGAGAGAGGGGTGTTTGGCTGGTTTGCGTCCTCGCGGCTCAGTGCAGCCATTGCATTGTTAATCATACCCACCTGAGGGCCGTTGCCATGGGCAACGATGACCTCGCAGCCTTCTTCAATAAGGTCTACGATGGCCTTGGCCGTAATCTTGACTGCTTTCATCTGCTCAGGAAGGGTATTGCCCAGTGCATTGCCGCCAAGGGCGATGACAATACGTTTTTTCTTGTTTTCCATAGTGATTTTCCCCTTTATAGGACGGGATATGAGGGTATCCCGCCGAGTTTTTGCATAATTTGAGACAAAAAGGGCTGCAGGACTCAGTCCGGCAGCCCTTACATTGTATTACATGGTAAGATGAATGGTTTATTTGAATACTCTGGGTGTTCCTTTTTCTTCCAGCTTCTTTAAGATATCAGCCGGGTCAGCGAACTTAGCCAGCATAATCATAGCAGCAATTACGTATGGCTTGTAGCTTGCTTCTTTGTACAGAGGGTCACGGTAACGGTCAAATACAGTTGCCTCAACCTCGCCGTCCTTGCAGCTTACATCGTTGATGTCAGCCGGTAAGCAGTGCAGGTACAGAGCCTTGCCGTCCTTGGTGGTCTTCATCAGTTCCTCTGTACAGCACCAGTCTTTGTGCTCTGCGTTCTGAGCCAGCAGTTCTTTCTCCAGAGCCTTGATGCCCTCGGAATCGCCTTCTGCGTACAGGTTGGTTCTCTTTTCCATAGCTGCAAATGGAGCCCAGCTCTTTGGATATACAATGTCGGCATCCTTGAATGCGTCTGCCATGTCATGGGATACGCGGAAGGAACCGCCGGTCTTCTCAGCGTTCTTTCTGGCAACTTCCTCAACCTCAGGCATGATTTCGTAGCCTTCCGGATGAGCCAGGACAACTTCCATACCCATACGTGTCATCAGGCCAACAACGCCCTGGGGAACGGAGAGAGGCTTGCCGTAGGAAGGAGAGTAAGCCCATGTCATGGCTAACTTCTTGCCCTTTAAATTCTCTACGCCGCCGAACTCATGGATGATGTGCAGCATATCAGCCATACACTGGGTTGGGTGGTCGATGTCGCACTGTAAGTTAACCAGGGTTGGTTTCTGCTCCAGGATGCCGTCCTTGTGGCCCTGTGTAACAGCGTCAACAACTTCGTGCATGTAAGCATTGCCCTTGCCGATGTACATGTCATCGCGAATACCGATAACGTCAGCCATGAAGGAAATCATGTTAGCTGTCTCACGAACAGTCTCGCCGTGAGCAACCTGGCTCTTGCCCTCGTCCAAATCCTGAACTTCCAGACCTAACAGGTTACATGCGGAAGCGAAGGAGAAACGTGTACGTGTGGAGTTATCACGGAAGATAGAGATTCCAAGACCACTTTCAAATACTTTTGTGGAAATGTTGTTTTCTCTCATGAAACGGAGAGCATCAGCAACTGTGAAAACAGCTTCCAGTTCATCATCTGTTTTGTCCCATGTCCAGAAGAAATCGTTGTTGTACATTTCTTTGAAGTTTAAGCTGTTTAATTTATCAATGTAATCCTGTAATGTTTTCATAAAATCAATACCTGCTATGCTTTGATAGCTTATCCTTTCCTGATATGAAATAATTGAATTT